>WNGE01002344.1_pt1 | contig 23273 bp, 14 predicted proteins | sample 5400651 | NCBI WGS metagenome assembly WNGE01 (sample SAMN13153370, study PRJNA577476) | soil metagenome | isolation source: 60 cm soil or saprolite under grassland replicate 2 | place: USA:California | collected 2016-06-15
CCAGCTCATTGTCCGCCACCCACTCGCGCAAGTCCGGTGGCAAAAACATCGGCGTCTGCCGATCCACGTTCACAAAGCGTTCAGCCATGGAGCAGCTTCTTACCCCATCCACTGACTCGAAGTAAAGTCCGACAGTCCCGAGACGCGTGCGCTACCCGGAACTCTTTTCCAGCGCCTTGACTTCTTTCTTCAACAACGCAGCAACGCGATGACGCACCAGATACACCTGCCCAACACTGACCCCAAGTGCCGCAGCAATTTTCTGCGCCGGCCATTCTTTGCGAATGGAGCAATCGAAGATTTGAAAATGTTTTGGAGCTACCTTTTTCTTCACCCGCGTCATCGCGGCCGCGAGCAAATTCTGCTGCCACTCCTGCTCCCACAGTTCATCGAGATTTTGCGCATTGGAATCCGCGATGCGCTCGATCGTCGCGGTGCTCCGATCGTCGCTTGAGTGACCCTTCTGATTGTATAATGGAACGCGTTTTCGAAATTGATCGGCAACGCGCCAGCGCGTGATGTTGAGCAGCCAGCCTTTGAAGGAACCGATCGTGGGATCATAGCGTAGCTTCTCTATTTTTTTGGCGACAGTGATGACGGTTTCCTGCACCACGTCCTGCGCTTCGGCGTCGTTTAAGCCGGACTTCCGCGCCACGGAATAAATCAGCTTCCAATAGGTTTCGAAGAATTCCTGCCAACGGCTCTGGTCCTCCCAGTTGCCCAGTCGATCTACCAGACTGCGCCGGGTGGCGAGCAAGCCGGTGATTCTCATCTCGCTTTGTAGCCGCTGCCGCTGGCTGCGGCAATGGTCGATCGAAGGAACTATCAAGGAGCGGCGTCTTCCTAGCCGCCGACTTGCGTAAACGGCGGCTAGGAAGACGCCGCTCATTGTTTTTTCTGAAAGGTCAGGGCGCCGGTTGCCGTATACCCCTTATGAACGCGATTTTTCGAAAATTCATCCAGAGCATTTCTCGAATTCTGGGATCAATCTTCGGCGCGATTTCCTGGCGTCCGCCGCAGTGGCTGAGGCAAACGAGCAAGAAATGGACTCGTCTCAAACGCACACATCCGCGCCTGATCGCGCCGGCAATCGTTGCGGTTTTCCTGGTCTCGTGTGGAGTCGCATGGAGTTGGCACTGGTATCAACATCGACCGAAGCCATACCGCGTTCGCGTAACGATTGCTCCCGTTCCGGTCACAAAGCTGGAAAAGGAACTCAAATTTCCGCCTCTCATTGTTTATTTCAGCGATCACGCCGCACGGCTTGAAGATTTGCAAAAACGACCGCTGAGCGGCGTTCATCTCAACCCGCAGATCGCCGGCGCATGGCGCTGGTCCGCTGACGACATCCTTTTATTCGAACCAAAGGAAGACTGGCCGGCGGAACAAAAATTCACCGTCATCTTCGACAGGAATTTTTTTCCGTATCACGTCCGGCTTGAGCGATTGCGCTACGAAATTGAAACGCCAGCTTTGACGATCGCCATCCGCGATCTTGCCCTTTACCAGGATCCGATAAATCCTGCAGTGCGTCAGGTGACGGCCACGTTTGAAATGACCCACCGCGTCGAGCCGGGGGAACTGGAACGCCGGGTCGAATTCGAAACGCCGGGAGGATCAAAAATCTTTACGGCTGGAGATCCATCGCCGCATTTCACCATCACCTATGGCCTTCATCATCGCGTCGCCTACCTCCGCAGTTCGTCCATCACGCTTCCGGACCGCCAGGATTGGCTGAAATTAAAAGTAGGCAAGGGCGTGCGCGCTTCACTGGGCGGCGCTGAAACTCATCAAAGCCTCGAAGAAAAACTGCGTATTCCGTCGGTGGCGACGTTCTTTCGAGTGGAATCGGCGAAAAGCATGATCGTCCGCAACAAGAAATCCGATCCCGAGCAAATCATCATCCTGAACACAACGGCGGAAATCGCAACGCGCGAGCTGGCAAAGTCGATAGAGCTTTGGTTGTTGCCGAAGCGAAATGTCGAAAACAGCGACGCCCGGCCGGAGGAGAGCGAAAGTGATGAAGGTTCGAGCGAAGACGAACGCGTCACAGAAGACGGCGTAAAATCGAAATGGCAAAGCGCGACCGACGTTTCGGATAAAGTGCTTGCGCGTGCGAAACGGGTCGATTTCACCGCAATTCCCACCGAGAAAGAGCACGACACACAACACGCTTTACGCTTCCAGCTTGAAGACGAAGGCGAGCTTTATCTTCGGGTGCGCAAAGGGGTGCGCGCCCTCGGCGATTACCCGCTGGTCGATGATTACAACGCGGTCGTTCCGGTGCCGGAATTACCGCGCGAAATTCAAATCGAAGGCGGCGGCGGTCTGCTCGCCCTCAGCGGCGAGCGCAAACTTTCGATCCGCTCACGCGGTTTGCCCGCGATCGAGTACGAGATCGCGCGCGTCGCGACGAATCAGATCAATCATCTCGTCAGCCAGACGGAGGGTAAATTTCAATGTCCTCGCTTTGAGGACCCGGGAATTTTCGATCAGGAAAACATCTCGCGTATCGCCCTCCAGCATCAATCGATCGCCTTGGAAAACAAATGGAAAGCGAACTATTCCGCGTTCGATTTCTCCGAGCATCTCCCCAAACCGGCCGATGGCGGCAGTGAACGCGGCCTCTTTTTCTTGACGGCACGCGGTTGGGACCCGGTCAAACGCAAAGTCATTCCCTATGTGCGGGAGACCCGTTTTCTTCTCGTTACCGACATCGGCATCCTCACCAAGAAAAGTGCCAGCGGCAGTTGCGATGTTTTTCTGATGTCGATTCAAAGCGGGCATCCGATCGCGAACGCTAGCGTCGAGATCATCGGCAAGAATGGAATTGCATTACAGAAGGAAACGACGACGGCGGACGGTCACGCTGCATTTCAGTCAGTGGAGAAATTGACGCGCGACAAAACGCCGGTCGCATTTGTGGCACGGAATGGTGATGACGTTGCTTTCATTCCCTACGATCGTGGAGATCGGGTCCTGAATTTTTCCCGGTTCGATATCGACGGGGCGCAAAATCTTTCCGCGGAAGACCTCGATGCTTTCCTATTCACCGAGCGCGGCGTTTATCGGCCGGGCGACGAGATTCACATCGGACTAGTGGTGAAGCAACGCAACTGGAGTGGGCAGCTGGCGGGTTTGCCAATCGAAACTGAAGTGGTGGATGCGCGCGCTCTATCCGTGCAAACCAGGAAAATCACGCTGCCGGAAAGCGGCTTTGTCGAACTGAGCTATCAAACCAGCAACGAATCGGCCACCGGCGTGTATCAAATCAACGCCTACCTGAGTAAGAACAACAAACGCTCCACCCTGCTCGGTTCCAACATTGCCAACGTAAAAGAATTCCTGCCCGATCGGATGAAGATCGAGACGCGGTTCTCCCAGGAGATCGGGCACGGCTGGATCCGGCCGAAACAAATGCGCGCTTCGATCGCACTGGCCAATCTTTACGGGACGCCCGCGACCGACCGCCGAGTCACGGCAAAAATCGAGCTTTCGCCCGCCGGCTTTACCTTCCCGGAATTTCGCGGGTTCATTTTCTTCGATCCGTCTCTCGATCCGAAAAAAGAGCGGCGCAGCCAATCAGTCGATCTGGGCGAACGAAAAACTGATCCCGACGGGCACACGGAATTCGATCTCCAGCTGGAGCGCTTTGCTGACGCCACTTACTCGATGCGCTTCATCGCCGAAGGATTCGAGGCCGATGGCGGCCGCAGTGTTACCAGCCACAAGGAAGCGTTGGTGGCGGATTTGCCATTTGTAATTGGCACCAAAGCGGACGGGGACTTGCATTACATCGAAGCGAACAAGCGACGCGCGCTCGATTTCATCGCGGTCGATCCGCAGCTGAAGCGGATCGCAGTCGAGAACGTCACCCTCAATCTCATTGCCCAGGAATATGTTTCGGTGCTAACGCGCCAGGACAACGGCAATTTCGCCTACAATTCCGTCCCGAAAGAGCGGCTGGCGCATTCGGAGAAGCTCGCCATTTCGGGCGATGGTTTGCATTACGCCCTTGCCACTTCCGAGCCGGGGAACTACGTGCTCGAACTGCGTGACGATCAAAATCGCCGGCTCACTCAGTTGCATTATTGCGTCGTCGGAAACGGCGCCGTCTCGCATTCGTTAGAGAAAAACGCCGAGCTCGAAATCAAACTCGATCGCGCGCAATACAACAGCGGTGACGACATCGCCATCAGTGTGACCGCGCCGTATGCCGGTAGCGGCTTGATCACAATCGAGCGCGATAAGGTTTATGCCTACACCTGGTTCCAGACCAACACCGCCAGCAGCATTCAGCACATTCGCGTCCTGGAGAATTTCGAGGGCAGCGGCTACGTCAATGTCGCCTTCGTCCGCGGCCTCAACGCCAAAGAAATTTCCATCAGCCCGCTGAGTTACGGCGTCGCACATTTCACCGCCAACACCGAAAAGCGGCGGCTCGCTCTCGATTTGCAAGCTGCGGCCACGAGCAAACCGGGCGACCCGCTCCGAATTTCCTACAAAGCCGATCGTCCATGCAAAATCGTGATTTTCGCAGTGGACGAAGGAATCCTGCAGGTCACTGATTTCAAAACACCGGATCCGATCGGCTTTTTCTTTCGCAAGTGCGCCCTCGCGGTCGAGACCGCCCAGATCGTCGATCTCATTATCCCGGAATTTTCACTGCTGCGCTCCGTCTCGGCTTTTGGCGGCGGCGGCGACATTCAACGGCTCAATCCATTCAAGCGGATCACGGAAAAGCCGGTCGTATTCTGGTCGGGCCTTGTCGACGCCGATTCGACCGCGCGCGAAGTCGTTTACAACGTACCCGATTTCTTTGACGGCACGCTTCGGATAATGGCGGTGGCGGTTTCTGCTGATGCCGCGGCCTCCAGCGAACGCAATACCCTTGTGCACGGCCCTTTTGTAATCACCCCGAGCGTCCCGGTGTTGATGGCACCTGGAGACGAATTCGAAGCTGGGGTCACGGTTGCGAACAATCTCGATACCGAGGCGGAAATCCAACTGCGGACAGAAACATCTGCCCACTTCTTGTTAGTCGGGTCCGCGATGCAACAGATGCAGATCGCAGTGGGTCGCGAACAAACCGCGGTTTTCAAGTTCCGCGTCGCCGATCACCTCGGCTCGGGTGAAATTAATTTTACCGCAACCGCCGGCGGTGCGCAGGTCCATCGACGCGCAACAGTCAGCATTCGCCCGCCGGTTCCCTACATGACCGATGTGCGCAGCGGAAGTTTCACTGGCGCCACTGCGGAAGTTTCAATTGATCGGGCGCTTCGTTTGGATTTCCGCCAGCTCGAGGCTTCGATTTCGGCATTGCCACTCGGCTTGGCCCACGGACTCGATGTTTACCTGAAAAATTTTCCGCATGGTTGCAGCGAGCAAATCACGAGCGCGGCATTTTGCCGTTTGCTGCTGGCGGATGAAGTCGATTTCGGTTTGAAACGCGCGGAAGTAAGCGCGCAACTCGAGAAAACCTTCGCTACTTTGCGCCGCCGGCAAAACGATCAAGGCGGATTCGGTTACTGGGCGCCGGAGCATGGCGAGCACATCAGTTTCGTTTCGGTTTACGTGATGGATTTTCTCAGCCAGGCGAAAGCGGCCGGATTTCCACCGTCATCCGAGATGTTCACGACCGGCCTGCGCAATTTGCAAACGATGGCCGGGCGCGATCCAGCCAGCTTTTCCGAGGCGCGCACGCGGGCCTACGCCATCTACGTTCTCACCCGCGAAGGCGTCGTCACCACGAATTACATCCTTAACCTGCGTGATTATCTCGACAAACATCGCGCGCAAGATTGGCCAAAAGACATCACCGGCGTTTACCTCGCCGGCGCGCTCAAGCTTCTGCACCAGGACGAGGAAGCAGAGCGGTTGATCGCGAAGTATCGGCTTGGCGAGCCGCGTAATTTTGATTGGAACGACTTCTGCCAGCCGCTTGGCGCCGATTCACAATATATCGCGGTCCTGGCGCGGCATTTTCCGGCGCGTCTCCGTCAGATTTCGGCAAAAGAATTCGAAAAACTCTCGCGTCCAACCGGGAAAGGCCAATTCAACACCTTGTCGGCTGCGTATGCTGTTGCGGCGCTGAAAGCTTATTCGCAAGTCATCGCGCAGAATCTCCCCCAACTGAGCATCGCCGAACTACGCGAAAACAAAACGGAAATGCGTTTGAAAAGCGGAACAAAACTTTTGCAACGCACCGATTTTTCCGCACAGGCGAAAGCGCTGCGCTTCCGCGCCACAACGCCGATTGGCGGTTCGGGCGCATTTTTCCAAGTGATCGAAGCTGGATTCGACAGAACAGTTCCAGATCAGGCGCTGGCGGACGGACTCGAAGTTTATCGCGAACTGCTCGACAGGAGCAGTCAGCCGGTAACTCAAACGCATCTGGGCGAATCCGTCCATGTGCGATTACACATGCGCAGCCTGAAGCAGACCGCGCTGACCAACGTCGCGATCATCGATTTGCTGCCCGGCGGATTTGAGGTAGTCGATTCGTCGTTGCGTCCCGGGGTTTCATCGATCCGCGGAATTGATTACGTCGATGTGCGCGAAGATCGCGCCGTTTTCTTTGGCACGGCAACACGCTCCGCCCTCCAAATCGACTACGACATCAAATCGTGCAATCGCGGCGAGTTCATTGTTCCGCCGGTTTTCGCGCAATCGATGTACGATCGCGGAGTCAAAGGTCGCGGCGCTGGCGGCAAAATCTTGGTGACGGAATGAGTTTCCGACTACGGGAAGCGAAAATGCGTGTCATCCCGAACGAAGTGAGGGATCCCGCCCAGGGTGATGGATCACACTTTATAGCAAGGGTATTCCAAACTCGTTGGCGAGGTCCCTCGGTCGCGGCGCCGACCTCGGGATGAGTGTGTTTGAGAACCGATGGTTCAAGAAAACGCTCCGCGTCACCGTAATGGCCGGTTCATGCGGGCTGCTGATTTGGCTCACGCTCCCGAAACCGCCCCTGCTTGACGGCATTTCGTTTTCACAGGTGCTGCATGACCGCGACGGAGATTTGTTACGTGTGACGCTGAGCTCGGATCAACAATTCCGGATCAGAACACGATTGCGCCACATCTCGCCGGAATTAATCGACGCAACATTGCAATTCGAAGACAAACATTTCGCCCAGCACCCCGGTATCAATCCAGTGACGTTGTTGCGTGCGGTTACAAGCATTCTGCCCAGGCACGCGCGAACGGGTGGATCGACCATCACGATGCAGCTCGCCCGTCTGCGTTTTCATTTGCGAACGCGAACCATTACGGGCAAAGCCCTGCAAATTTTGCGCGCTCTGGAATTGGAACGGCATTACTCGAAAGCAGAAATTCTGGAGGCGTATTTCAATCTCGCGCCCTATGGCCGAAACATTGAAGGCGCAGCCGCGGCGAGCGAGATTTACTTTGGCAAGCAAGCGGCGCGTTTGTCCCGACCGGAAGCGATTGCGCTGAGCGTGATTCCGCAGAGTCCGACTCGCCGCGCTCTCCTGGTTGATCGCGAAAACAGTTTGCTGAACAAGGCGCAACGCAAGTGGCACGATCGTGTCTTGCCTGATGCCGATGCGGAATTCTCCATTCGTTTGTTTCGTGCGCAGGCCCGCGGCAAAACTGAACTTCTTGCGCCGCACTTCGTCCAGCAAATGCTCGAATCGGACAAAACCAATGGTGAAATTGTGACCACACTCGATCTGGCGAGGCAGCGCCTGATCGAACGCCGGGTTTCTGATTATGTTGCGGCCGCCCGCACACGCGGAATTGAAAACGCCGCTGCGCTCCTCGTCGACACGCAGACGCTTGATGTCCTCGCACAAATCGGCTCCGCCGATTTTTGGGACAAAGGAATCAGTGGCCAGGTCGATGGGACGCGTAGCCTTCGCTCGCCCGGTTCTACGCTGAAGCCATTCGTTTATGCCCTGGCAATCGAACAAGGAATCATTCACCCGCTGAGTGTGTTGGCCGACGCACCCCGCAGTTTTGGTGAATACAATCCGGAAAATTTCGATCGCGATTTTCTTGGTCCGCTTCGCGCCAGTGACGCCCTGGCCCGTAGCCGCAACGTCCCGGCCGTCTCACTCGCCGCGCAACTTTCGCATCCGAACCTTTACGAATTTTTGCGAAGCGCCGGCGTGCCGCTTCCCGAAACGGAATCTCATTACGGACTCGCGCTGCCGCTCGGCGGCGCGGAAGTAACAATGCAAGATCTGGTACGGCTCTACGCCACTCTCGCGAACAACGGCGAACTGCACCCCCTGCGTCGCATCGCGCACGATCCGATTTCGAGAAGGGGCCTCCGAATTCTTTCGCCCGAAGCGTCCTTCCTCACTTTGCAAATGCTCGGCAACGTTCCGCGGCCGGAAATGAATTGCGCCGACGCCACAAATTCCCCGCCGGTTTTCTGGAAAACGGGAACGTCGCACGGCTTTCGCGACGCCTGGTCGATCGGGATTTTCGATCATTACGTGCTTGCGGTTTGGATTGGCAATTTCGACGGCCGCGCCAACGGCGCTTTTGTTGGACGCACGGCGGCGGCGCCACTTTTCTTTCAAATCATCGATAGCTTACGCGCGAGCTGGCCAGAGCCAGACAAAACACTTCAGCCTCCGCCGAATTTGAAGCGAGTAAAATTTTGCAGCGTCTCGGGTGACTTACCCGGCGCACACTGCACCGACCTGGTTGAAGGCTGGTTTATTCCGGGAATCTCGCCGATCAAAACTTGCGAGGTGCACCGCGAGGTCCTGGTCGATGCCGCAACTGGCTTGCGCCTGCCAAAAGACGACGGCACTCACGAAATCCGGCGCGAGGTTTACGAATTCTGGCCAAACGATTTGCTCGCGCTTTTCGAGCGTGCCGGGGTTCCAAGGCGCCTGCCGCCCCCGCTTACACAGAGCGGCGCAGCGGAATCGACAATGCGCGACGAACAACGGCTGCACATCGTCTCACCGGCCGCTAGCGCAAAATGTGAAATTCTGCTGACCGACTCTATCTCGAACAATGGAGTTCCGTTGCGCGCAAAAACTGCGGCTGATGTGCATACGCTTTACTGGTTCTCAGATCGGTCGTTCCTTGGCCGTTGCCGCCCGGCTCAAACGCTCTCCTGGAAATGTGCGCCCGGCAATTACGAACTGACCGCTTTGGATGATCACGGGCGGTCTGCTTCTTGCAGAGTGAAAGTGCGATAAGGTGTAGCTGCCGCCATCACTGGCGGCAGAGCCCCCGAATCTGCCGCTGAGGACAGCGGCAGCTACATCCACGCAGCAACATTCCAATTGAAGTGTGCACGCCATCACCGGAGCGTAGCTTTCCCATGTCTCGCCAATACACCCTGCAACGCGCGCATTCATCGTTTACCGGCGCCATTGATTACGTGGCGGAATTGAATGAGCAGCAGTTGGCGGCGGTGACAGCGCCACCGGGTCCGTTGTTGGTGATTGCGGGCGCCGGTTCAGGCAAAACGCGCACCTTGACCTATCGCGTCGCCTATTTGCTCGAGAACGGTGTGGACGCGCGCAACATTTTGTTGCTCACCTTTACCAACAAGGCCGCGCGGCAAATGCTTGATCGCGTTTCGAATCTATTGCCGGTGGACGCGGCCGGGATTTGGGGCGGCACCTTTCATTCCATCGGAAATCGGATGCTGCGGCGCCATGGGAGCGCGCTCGGTTACTCATCAGGTTTCACAATTATGGACCGCGAAGATCAGAAAGATTTGATCGCCACCGTGGTGGCAAGCTCGGGAATTGATCCCAAGGAAATGCGCTTTCCGAAGGCCGAGGTGCTGGCGGACATTTTCAGTTTCGTGGTGAATACCGAGCGGCCGATGGAAGAATTGCTCGCGGAGAAATTTCCCTACTTCCTGCCGTTGCTCGAGCAAATCAAAGAGGTGCAGGCGCGTTACGAACGGAAAAAGAAAGCGACGAACTCACTCGACTTCGATGATCTGCTCGAGAAAACGCTGCGAATGCTGATCGAACACGAGCACATCGCGCGATTTTACCGGCGGCAATTCCAATTCATCCTGGTGGACGAATATCAGGACACCAACAAGATCCAGGCCGACTTCATCGACATTCTGGCCCGGGAGCATCAAAACGTGATGGTGGTCGGCGATGACGCGCAATCGATCTACTCGTGGCGCGGCGCGAATTTTCAAAACATTCTCGAATTTCCAAAGCGCTATCCAAACGCGCAGGTGTTCAGGATCGAACTGAACTACCGCAGCGTGCCGGAAATTCTCGAAGTCGCGAACAGCGCGATCGCAGCCAACATCAAGCAGTTCAAAAAGAATCTGAGCGCCACGCGCGACTCGAAAGCGATGAAGCCGGCGCTGATCGCGCTCAATGACGGAAGCGAACAGGCGCAATTCGTGGCCCAACGAGTTTTGGAATTGGGCGACGAGGGAGTGGAATTAAACGAAATTGCCGTGCTCTACCGCGCCCATTATCACGCAGTGGAGTTGCAGCTCGAATTTTCGCGTCGGGGCATTCCGTATCAAATCACCAGTGGAATTCGCTTTTTCGAGCAGGCGCACATTAAAGACGTGGCCTCGTTCATTCGTTTCGTAGCCAATCCGCGCGACGAAGTCGCATTCAAACGCATGGTGCGATTATTACCTGGAATCGGCGGTAAGATTGCCGAAAATCTGTGGAGCGGCTGGGAGAAATCGCTCGATTCTGTACCTGTAGCCGCGGTCGCTGACCGCGGCCCGGGGGAAACGACCCCGGCTACAGAAGAGGCCACGGCCGGCGACCACGGCTACAGCATCGGCGAACGCTTGCTCAAATTAAACGTTAGCACCCGCTCCAAGAAAATGTGGGAGCAACTCGCGCAAACGCTGGACGAGATTGCTCCCAACGGGAAACCAAACCCGCCGAGCGCGATGATCGTATCGGTGGTGGAAGCGATCTATGACGATTACGCGAAGGCGAATTTCACCAATTACGAATTGCGCCGCGAAGATTTAAATCAGCTGGCATCCTTCGCCCGCCAATTCAGCAATGCGCAGGAATTTCTGTCGCAATTGGCTTTGATCAGCAACGTCGATGCCGAAACGGCGCCAAACACGACGGCGGACAATGAAGCCGTTAATCTGTCATCGGTGCATCAAGCGAAAGGCCTGGAATTTCACACCGTCTTCGTGATCTGGTTGACCGACGGAATGTTTCCAAGCTCGCGTTCGCTCGAAACGCGCGATGCCATTGAAGAAGAACGCCGGCTCTTTTACGTCGCGATCACCCGCGCGCGCGACGAACTTTACCTGAGCTATCCGCACATGCGATTGAATGCGGGATTCGGTGACATGTTCCAGCGGCCGTCACGATTTCTGAAAGAAATCCCAAACGAACTGCTGGAAGACTGGGAAGTGACGAGGCGATGAAGAGGGTTAAAAAAGTTAAAAGGTTAAAACGTTACAAGGGGGAGCCTTTTTAACTTTGTAACCTTGTAACGTTTTAACTCGTTCGTTCACCGCTAATGAATCTTTCGCCCGAAAATAAGATCGCTGGTATTCTGACGCCGCTCTTCGCGCTGCGAAGTGAGAAAGGTCTCGGCATCGGCGATGTAGCGACGTTGCGCGAGTTCATCGTGTGGACGCGCGAGACCGGATTTGGCGTGGTGCAACTTCTACCGATCAACGAAGTCGGCCGCGATAATTCGCCTTACAACGCGATCAGCGCGATGGCGATTGAGCCGATGACATTGCATCTCGCTCCGGGTTCGCCGGAGGAACTGACGAACGAGGCGTTCGAGAGCGTGATGGCTAACGAAAATCTCACCACCCTGCGACGCGGGCCGGTGAAATACGAACGCGTTCGGACGTTGAAACGCGAGTTACTCGAGCATGCGTTTAAGAATTTCCAACTCAACGCAACTGCAGATCGGCAGTCTGCGTTCGAGCAGTTTTGCGAACGCGAATCGAGCTGGCTGAAACCGTATGCATTTTTTCGCGCGCTCATGGAATTAAACAGCGAGAACGAAACGTGGGACGAGTGGAAGCGGGAACATCGCGATCCGCAAACAGCACGCTCCTGGCTGGCGGAACAGTCAACAGAGATGCGGACACAGTTTTCTAGGCGCGAAAAATTCTTTTCCTACGTGCAATGGGTCGCGGACGAACAATGGCGTGAGCTGAGGAAATTTGCCGAGGAACACGGGGTCGCGCTTATGGGCGATATTCCCTTCGGCGTCAGTTATTACAGCGCGGATGTTTTCACTGAGCGGAACATCTTCCATCTCGATTGGTCGGGGGGCGCGCCGCCGGAACCGTATTTCAAAGATGACCAGTTCACGATCAAGTGGGGACAAAACTGGGGCATCCCGGTTTATAACTGGCCGGCTATGCGCGCGCAGGATTTCGCCTGGTGGCGAGAGCGGGTGCGCGGCGTAAGGCGAATCTTCCACATTTTCCGCATCGATCACGTGCTCGGATTTTATCGGATCTACGCATTCCCGTGGCGACCAAAGAGGAACGCGGAATTTCTTCCGCTGACCCACGCACAAATGCTGGAAAAAACCGGCGAACGAACCCCTCATTTCGCGCCGCGCGACGATGAGACGACAGAAAACTCGGAAGCCAACAGACGCGAGGGCGAAGAATATCTGCGCATGGTATTGGCCGAGAGCGGAGCGACGCGTGTGGTCGGGGAAGACCTCGGCACGGTCCCGAGATATGTGCGTCCAAGTTTGCAATCGCTTGGCATCGCCGGATTCAAGATTCCGCAGTGGGAATTTCTGCACGGGCGAATGACGCCCGGAAACGAGTTTGAACGGTTATCGGTCGCCACTTACGCGACCCACGATCACAAACCGATTCGCGAGTTGTGGCGTGAAATGTTCGATGAAAAGTCACCGACGCGCGAACAAGCACGAGAAGATTTGCTCAAGATTGCGCAGTTTGCCGGGATCGCGCCTCGGGAAGGCCTCGAATACGAGCGCGATTTTTATCCGGCGATAATGAGCGCGCTGTTCAACAGCAACTCGTGGATTGCGATTGTGATGATCACCGATCTTCTCGCGCGCAAGGATCGATTCAACGTTCCCGGCACGGCTGCGACCACAAACTGGACGCGGCGTTTGCCGAAAACGATTTCGCAAATGCGTGAAAGCCACAGTGTTCGGCGAAAAATGAGATTGATTAGGGAGCTGCTGGAGAAAAGCGGACGAACGTAATGACGAAGCACGAATGGTCCGAGCCGGACTGGCGTTGAATGACGAAGGAATGACTAAATGAACTAATGACGAGAACGACCAGGAGCTTCTTTCGTCATTCGGATTTCGTCATTGTTTCGTGCTTCGACATTCGTCATTCGTCATTTCATCCTGTTGCTCAGCACCACGTCTTTGGATAAGAAATAAAGCATGACTTCTCCTATCAAAGTCGCCGTTACCGGCGCGGCCGGGCAAATCGGGTACTCGCTCGTTTTCAGAATTGCCTCCGGGGCAATGTTTGGCCCGGATCAGCCAATCGCGATGTCGCTCATCGAAATCCCAAACGCGCTCGGCGCGCTCGAGGGCGTGGTCATGGAATTGCACGACTGCGCATTTCCCTTGCTGAAATCGATCACGCCGACGGCGGATCTGGACGAAGGATTTCGCGAGGTGAATTGGGCGCTGTTGGTCGGGAGTGTGCCGCGCAAGGCCGGGATGGAACGAAAAGATCTGCTCGGAATTAACGGCAAGATTTTTATTGGCCAGGGTCAGGCAATCGAAAAGAACGCGTCGGCCGATGTGCGGACTCTGGTCATTGGTAATCCGTGCAACACCAATTGTTTGATTGCGATGAATAACGCGAAACAAATTCCACCCGATCGCTGGTTTGCCATGACCCGGCTCGATGAAAATCGAGCCAAGGCGCAGCTCGCGCACAAGGCCGGGGTTGAAGTGACAGCGGTAACGAACATGACGATCTGGGGAAATCATTCCGCCACCCAGTACCCGGACTTCTATAACGCAAAAATTAACGGCCGGGCCGCAAATGAAGTGATCCGTGACGAAGCATGGCTAAAGGGAGATTTCATCACGACTGTGCAACAACGCGGCGCCGCGATCATCAAGGCGCGCGGCCTCTCGTCCGCGGCGTCGGCCGCGAACGCGGTGGTCGATACGGTCCGTTCATTGATAACCGAGACGCCGAAGGAGGATTGGCACAGCGTGGCATTATGTTCCACCGGTGAATATGGGGTCGAGGCCGGTTTGATTTGCTCGTTTCCAGTGCGGGTGAGAGATGGAACGCCAAACGTAGTGCAGAACGTGCCAATCAATGAATTCAGCCGCCAGAAAATCGACGCCAGCGTAAATGAACTAAAGGAAGAAAAATCGCTCGTGAGCGAGCTGTTAGGCGCCTGACTTAGCACTTGTCATCCCGAACTCCGAAGACGGTGAGGGACCTCACGATCGTGGATTGTCGTCCAAGCTATTTTGCGTGCCACAACCGGATAGGTGAGGTCCCTCGGTCCGAGCCGGACTGGCATTTTCGCTCGGGATGACAGCAAAAGAGCAAAGCATCCGCGGCTCCGCAGAGCGTCGCCCTACCAAAAAATAGCGCGAAAGTAAATTGGTAGGGCGAGACTCTGTCGAGCTTGTCGTAAGCGTAAGACGTGAAGTTCCCATTAACACCGGCCTTCAGGCCGGTGAACCTTAACGCACGCTAGCTCAAAGCCGTTTTAAACGGCTTCCCCGGCGGGTTTAAGCTGACCCGATTGCTTCGAACTACAAAGAGTCGAGAAGCCGTTAAAACGGCTGGCATTCTCGTTGTGCTAGCACCGGCCTGAAGGCCGGTGTTAATGAGAGCGTCGTTGCGCGGTCGACCATGCCGCTTGTATTACTCGCGGTTCTGTTACGGACTGGTCTGGCGCAGAGCGATCCGGGGAGCAAGGAGACCTGCTTCTCAAGGCCCGGCTTGCTCCGTCATAGCGCGCGCTTTCGCGAGATTGCGTTGCGCGTTCAGGTTGTCGGGTGCGAGTTGCACCGCTTTTTGCAGCCGCGCAATCGCTTCGGGGTAACGACCGAGCATAGAAAGGGAAATACCCGAATTGCTCAACGCGCTGACATTCCACGGTTCGCGCGCCAGAACAAAGTCGTAATGTGGCAAGGCCTCAGCCGGTCTGCCGTCGTCTGCCAAGGCATTGCCGAGATTATTGTGAGCCGTGAGCAGGTTTGGGTTGGCATCCAGCGCAGCGCGAAACAGCACGAGCCCGTCGCGCGGCCGGCCGCCCTCTGTCAGCGCTTGACCGAGGTTGTTGTTCGCTTCCGCATAATGAGGATTGATCGCGAGGGATTGTTTGTAATCGGCCAGGGCTTCATCGAGCCGGCCCGCGTGATCGAAGAAGAGGCCGCGGTTATTATAAGCGAGGTAATTGTCGTGCGTTACGGCCAAAGCATGATCGAAAAGGGTGAAGGAATTTTTCCAAACACCGAGCTGACTCCAAGTCCGAAACACACAGGCAGACAACACCGCGACGGCGGCAAGAGCGAGAATTGGCCGGGAGCTCTTCGCGAAGAACGGAAGTAACGCGAGCTGCAGGCCGAGGATCGGCAGGTAGGTGTAACGATCGGCCATGTAATGCAGACCAATTTGCACGAAGCCGAGCACCGGCAGGAGCAGGATGAGGAACCAAAACCAGCCAATCGACAACCACGGGCGCACGCGAAATTGAGACAAGGCCGCTGCAGTCACCAGGACGAAAAGCATGATTGATGTGACCACAGTGGTCGCAGGCCAAAAGCCCGGATGCGGATAAAGAACCGCCAGATCGTTAGGCCAAATAAATTTTTCGACGTAGTCGACAACCGCCACGAAGGCGTTGGCAATTCGGGCGGGCAGCGGCAGGACCCCTGAGATCGAACCGCCGGCGTGCTGAAACACGAGCGTGATGGCGCAGGAGCCCGCTGCGAGGAGAAAGAACGGCAGTTTCTCGAGGCGCGGGGCGGAGTGGAAGCGTTGCAGCGGCCAGATATCCAGGAGCAACATGATTACCGGCAGGGTCACAAGCATCGGTTTCGCCAGAAGTCCAAGGACGAATGTCCCTAACGAGAGCCAGTACCACTTCGCGCTGCGCTGCTGTACGTAGACGACATAGGACCAAAGCGCGAACAATCCGAAAAAGCCGCTTAAGACATCTTTGCGCTCTGCGATCCAGGCCACTGATTCGACTCGCAGCGGATGCCAGGCAAAGAGCGCGGCACTGAGAGCGGAGAGCCAGAATACATTCGTTAAGCGCCGGAAAAGGAGAAAAACCAGAAGGGTGTTGAGGGCGTGCCAGACGATGCTCACCGCATGATGCCCGCGCGGATCGTCCTCGAATACAGACCAATCCGCCATGTGCGAAATCCAGGTAAGCGGGTGCCAATTAGCCGCAGCGCCAGTCGTAAGAGCCCATCGGATTCCCCCCAGCGTCAGGCCCGCTTGCACCCGCGGATTCTCCGTTACATAAACGGGATCGTCGTAATTGACGAAATCGTTGCCAACGCCGCGGCTAAAGACGAGCAGCGTTCCAAGAAAAAGCGCGGCACTGACCGCGATCGTGCGGCGGTCAAGCTTCACGGCCTCGTCAGGTTAATTCGGCGCCGGTGAGACGCGAAAAAGCTTCGCGATATTTCGCGCTCGTTTTCTCCACGATCTCCCGCGGCAAATGGGGCGCGGGCGGGGTTTTGTCCCAATCGAGTGTTTCCAGATAATCGCGCACAAATTGTTTGTCGAAACTCGGCGGGCTGGTGCCAACGCGATATTCATCAACGGGCCAGAAACGGGAGGAATCGGGCGTGAGACATTCGTCGATCAGCAGCAGCTCATCCCCTAATTTCCCGAATTCGAATTTGGTGTCGGCGATAATGATTCCGCGAGCGGCGGCGTATTCGCGTCCCGCCTGGTAAAGTTCGAGGCTGAGATCGCGCGCCAGCTCGATCAGTTCCGCGCCGATCATGCGACCGGCTTTGTCGAGATCGATATTGAGGTCGTGACCGACGTCGCTCTTCGTTGACGGAGTGAAAATCGGGCCCGGCAATTTCGATGCCAGTTGCAGACCGTCCGGCAATTTCACGCCGCAGACCGACCCGTTTTGCTGGTAGTCCTTCCAGCCGGAGCCAGCGAGGTAACCGCGCACCACACACTCGATCGTGAGTGGGTCCGTTTTTTTTACGAGCATGGAACGGCCCGCCAGCTGATCTCGAAATCCACGCAACGATTGCGGGAACTCATCGAAATCCGCAGTGATGAAATGGTTTTTGGCGAAGTCGAGTTTCTGAAACCAGAAAGCGGAGATTTGATTCAGGACTGCGCCCTTGAACGGAATGGGATCAGGCAGAATAACATCGAAAGCGGAAAGACGATCGCTGACAACGAAGAGCAAAGTGTCGCCAAGATCGAAGACTTCGCGCACCTTTCCGCTGCGCAGTTTCTTAATTCCGGGTAGCTCGATTTCGCGTAACGCTCGCATAGCGCTGACGATAATCGCGCTCACGTTTGTAGGGCAAGCGCTCCCGCTTGCCCTTCTGCGTTTGGCAGAGGAAGCGGCTGCCCTACAGTTGCCGCGATGGCTGGAATTGTCGTTCGACCGCGAGCGCGGATTTTGCACGGACACGACTGGGTTTTTTCGAGCGAGGTGCTGAAGGTCTTCGGTGATCCCGCCAATGGCGCCGTTATTTCGATCAAGGATGGGCGCGACCGCATGCTGGGGAGCGCGATCTGGAATTCGAAATCGCAGATTGTGGCGCGCCGTTTTTCTCACCGCCGCCAAGATCTCGATCTCGATTTTTTCAAGCGGCGAATTGCGCAGGCGACGGAGTATCGGGAGCGACGAAAAGTAAATCCCCAACTGCATCGCGTGGTCTGGAGCGAGAGCGACGGCTTGCCGGGCGTAATTCTCGATCGATATGGCGAGCAAATTGTGCTGCAACTAACGACTCTCGGGATGGATCAACGTAAGGAAATATTAGTCGATGCCATCCGCGAAGTTCTGGGAGCGAGAAATATTATCGAGCGGAGCGACGCCGCCGTGCGACGCGCGGAAGGTTTGCCGCAAACGAGCGGCGTTTTAGGCGGGGAAGCACGGGAAACCGAATTCGAAATCTGCGGCGTGAAATTTTCCATCGATCTTCTGAGCGCGCAGAAAACCGGATTTTATCTCGATCAAATTCCTCATTATCCGGTGGTCGCCGGGCTCGCCGCGGGCCGACGCGTCCTTGATTGTTTCTCCAATGAGGGAGCGTTCGCGCTCATCTGCGCTCGCGCGGGAGCAAGCGAAGTCATCGGGGTGGAAATGCAAGCGAACACAATCGCGGCAGCGCGGGAAAATGCAAAACGCAATCAGCTCGCAGGGCGATGGGTGGAGCAGGATGTCTTTGTCTACTTGCGAGCCGCCGAAAAGGCGGGGGCGCAATTTGATTTGATCGTCCTCGATCCGCCCTCGTTCACGAAGACCAAGAGCGGTGTGCGCGATGCCATTCGCGGTTATCGAGAACTGCATTTGCGCGCCTTCAAGTTGCTTTCGCGCGACGGAATTCTGGCGACGTTTTCCTGTTCGCACCACATCACGGAGGAAATTTTATCCGAAACAATTTCGGCGGCATTGGTGGATGCGCGTCGATCGGCGCGACGGCTGCGGCGGTTCGAGCAAGCGCTCGATCATCCCGTTTTACCGACGATGCCGGAAACGGAATATTTCAAGGGCCTGTTGTTGGAAATGAAGCCGTCGATTTAAACGGAAAAATTTGTACTTCTTTGGAGATGGTTGCCATCAGCGAAGTGCGTCTACTCTATCCTCTCTCCCCCTGGGGAGAGATGGACGCGAAGCGCCAGTGAGGCAGGAGAGGATTAGGATGAGGAGTCAAAGAACTCCATCCCATCGGTTCGAGAGAGACAACGTGCGAAACGTAAAAATCCCTCACCTTCGTCCTCTCCCTTTGGCAAAGGGAGAGGCAAAACGATAACGCGGTAGACGTTATTCGATGCGAAATTTCGATCCGGTCGGAAGAAAAATCGCGCCGGTGACGATGAAAAGTCTGGAAATTCCAACTTGACTCTTTAATGTCCGACTTAATTGGAGCGGGCAAAACGCGCTGCTCCGCCAAATCATGCCAGAACGGACTCGTGCGATGGAACAGATGCTTGAACTAAGCGACGAAGATTCAGTCACGCCTGAGCTGCTCGATTCGCAGGTGCAAAGAGCGCAAGAGCAGTTGGTGCAATTGCGCCGGCAACAGGAGCAGATCGAAAAACAAAAACGCGAGCTGGAAGAGCTAAGCCGGCGACAGGAGGAATTGGAACGTGGCCGGGCAGAGATGACAGACAAGCTGACGCGCTCGCTGGTGGTGCTGGAACGAGAGGCGTACGAGACGCAGAACAAGCTCGAGCAACTACGGGCCACGCGCGAGAGCTTTGGGCAACACCTAGAGGTGCTGGAAGGGATTGATCCGAAAGGTTGGAATCCGGCGGATTTGCACCGGGAATTGAGCCGCGCCCTCAGCACGGTGGACGATGCGCGCGCGGAATTCAGTCAGCAGCGAAGTCGTTTGCAAGCGATCGCAACACAGGATTCGGAAGACGTGTCGTTGCCGGAAGCGGCGCCCGAGGTGGCGGGGACGCGTGGCGAAAAGTCGTTTGGGCAGTGGGTTTTGATCGGGTTCGCACTTTCGCTGCCGCTAATGATGGTTGGGCTGGTCGCGTTGCTAATCTTTTGGTGGATGGCGAAGGGTTAAGATCGCCGCATGCGCCGTCGTTTGCCCAAGTCCGGCTCGCCTGTTGATCGACAGCAAGAGGACCTCGCGCGGCGCGAGAATGAGTTGCGCGATCAGATGCAGAAGCTGCAGCAAATGATTGAAGACGCTCCACGTCTGGCACAGGAAACATCGCGGCGGCAGCGGGAGGAGTTATTGGACCGAGCCAATCGGCGCGGGAGCAGGCTCGACGCCTCGCTGTCATTGCGCGATAAACGCTGGGGCGACGAAGAATGGGGCGGGCGCCGGCCTGGTTTGCTGCGCAAAGCACGCCGGGAAGGCCGGATCATTTTTTTGGTCCTGGTGATTGCGCTGGCAGTAGCGGTGACCTGGCTGATGACGCGCTTCCATTTTTAAAATGGCAAGCGAACTCGACGTTGCTTATATCGCGCAATTAGCCCGGCTCCATTTGACTGCGGATGAGACGAAGCTTTTTCAAAAACAACTCGGCGACGTCTTGAAGTACGCGGAAAAATTAAAGGAAGTGAACGTCGAGGGCGTGGAAACGGCGGCGCATGCTGTTCCAATTTTCAATGTCTTTCGTGCAGATGAAGCTTGCGATTGGTTCACGGCCGGGCAGGCGTTAAGCAATGCACCCCGGCAGGCGAACAATCTCTTCATCGTCACCAAAGTTGTGGAATGACGAAGCGCGACCTGCGGGTGCTCAGCATCGTCGAGCTTCGGGATTTGCTCTACCGAAGGGAAATTTCCCCAGCTGAAGCGTTGCAGGCTCTGGAAGAGCGAATCAATACCGTTGACCCCAAAATCGGTGCGTATCTGGTGCACGACCTTGCTGTGGCGACGACGGAAGCAGAAAAAGCGGACGTGACTTTGCCGTTAGGCGGGATTCCGATCGCGATCAAGGATCTGATTAACGTCGAAGGTCAGCAATGCACTTGTGCTTCGAAGATCTTGCGCGGCTATCGTGCGCCCTACAGCGCAACCGTGATCGAGAAATTGCGCGCGCATGGGGCGATTCCCTTCGGCCGGATGAATATGGACGAATTCGCCATGGGCTCTTCGACGGAAAATTCCAGCGCGCAGGTCACGCGCAATCCCTGGGACCTTTCGCGGGTGCCGGGCGGATCGAGCGGCGGATCGGCCGCAGCTGTCGCTGCGGACATTGCTTTTGGCGCGCTTGGAAGCGACACCGGCGGATCGATTCGTCAGCCCGCCGCGCTCTCCGGAGTAGTCGGGTTTAAGCCCAGTTATGGCCGCGTCTCGCGCTTCGGTCTCGTCGCCTTTGCTTCCTCCCTCGATCAGATCGGGCCGCTAACGAAAACTGTACACGACTCCGCCTTGCTCATGAATGCAATTGCCGGCCACGATTCACGCGATTCGACTTCGCTCAATGCGCCGGTCCCGGATTATACCAAGAATCTTGGCCGTGACCTGAAAGGCATCCGCATTGGCTTGCCGAAAGAATACATGATTGAAGGCGTCGATCCGGCGGTGAAAAGCGCCGTCATGGCCGCAGTGAAACAGCTGGGCGAACTCGGCGCGGAGATCGTCGAGGTTTCGCTTCCGCATACGGACTGCGCCATCAGTGTTTACTACATTCTGGCGACGGCCGAAGCCTCAGCCAACCTTGCACGCTTTGATGGAGTGCGCTACGGGCATCGGGCGGAGAAAGTGAGCAGTTTGTTTGATCATTACGCCCGCACTCGGGCGGAAGGATTCGGCGCGGAAGTGAAACGGCGAATTATTCTCGGCACTTACGTTCTCAGTTCCGGTTATTACGACGCCTATTATTTGCGTGCCCAAAAAGTGCGCGAGCTCATCCGTCAGGATTTTGTGCGCGCGTTTGAGAAAGTAGAAACTCTCGTTTCGCCAACCTCCCCGAGCCCGGCATTCAAGCTTGGTGAGAAAACGACCGATCCCTTGCAGATGTATCTGGCGGATATCTTTACCAACGCTGCGAACCTGGCCGGAATTTGCGGCATTAGTCTCCCCTGTGGATTTGCCCAATCTGAAAGCGACAAGAAGTTACCGATCGGATTACAGCTTCTCGGAAAAGCGCTGGATGAAGCACGCATTTTTCAAATCGCGCACGCCTATGAACAAAGCACCGACTGGCATAAGGCACGTCCGGCATTTGAGCCGATTGCCGCGTGATCGCTCGGCTGCGAGTTCTGACTGAGCGATTAGAAAGTTCGCGTGCGCGGCTCCTAATCCGAGTGCTGTTTATCACCACGGCGATAACCTTCACCCTTCTGCCCTTTGTCCGCTTTTTGCACAGCGGCACCGACATGGATTACCGAACCTGGTTTAAAGCAGGCCAAACGGTGCTGCAAGGCGGCGAAATCTATCCGCATGCGCAAAATTTTCCGTTTATGTATCCGCCCACCTGCGCGCTGCTGTTGGCCATGCCTGCCTTTTTTGGCAAAGCCGCGCTAATTTTGATTTTGTCGTCGCTCAACACGATGGCGTGGATTCTGTGCATCAGGTTTTCAAGCGCGTTGATGTCGGAGCAGCGCGCTCAGAACGCGCACATTGTCGTCGCCACCTTCATCGTTATCCCTTTTGTCTGGTCGAGTTATCATCTCGGCCAACCGAGCCTGGTTTTGCTCGCGCTCATGCTCGGCGCCTTTCTCAGCTTGCGCCACGGCCACGATATCTTGGCCGGCGCTCTGGTTGCGCTCGCGGTCGCGATCAAAGCGTTCCCGTTGCTCGCAATTTTTTATTTTGTTTATCGCCGTTATTGGATGGCCGCGATCTCCCTAGTGATCGCACTGGTTATCTTGCTTTTCCTTTTGCCAATTCCATTTCGCGGATGGGACCAGACCTTGAACGACGCGCGCGATTGGCAACGCGGGATGTTGCGTTATGAGCAAGGTGGGATCGCGCAACGGCCGGAGCGCGGTTATACCTGGAAAAATCAATCGATTTTCGGTCTGGCCAATCGTTTGCTCAGACGAGTCAGCGTTGATGAGGAACCCGATCCACCAGCTTACGCGAATCTCGCCGATCTTGATTTCAGGACGGTAAACATCGTCATCATTACGAGCGCGCTTCTCCTGGGATTTTCCTTTGTCGTGGCGATGCCGCGTCAACGTGCGCCGGAAGGAGATGCGCGGGAATTCGCCGCGCTTTTGATTTTGATCCTGATTTTTACGCCGCTTGCCTTCGGTTATTTGTTTGTCTGGCTCATGTTTCCGCTCGCGCTCCTGATCAAGCGGACTAAGGCCCCGAGGGAATCAATTCCGCTGATGTGTCTGTCGATTGCGCTCGCACTTTTAATTGCGACGGGAACTACGCCGCGGTTCGCGCAAATTTATGGCAGCCTGTTTTTCGCCGCCCTTATGCTTTATCTTGCGCTCGCGATCGATCTTCGGCGCGCGCAAAATCTAATCGCGAAATAATCTTTGTGCAGGTAAGGGTGGCGCCGGAGTCTTGCCTTCGGTTATCCGCCGCCCGATCGCTCGGAGCCAGGCCAGGGCAAAGCGTATCGCCTGTGCAAACGACATTTTGGATATCCCCCGTGCGCGATCCCGGAACACGATTGGCACTTCGTGCACCCGCAGCGTTTTTCGTCCTCGCACAATTGTTTCGAAGACG
>WNGE01003786.1_pt1 | contig 23234 bp, 27 predicted proteins | sample 5400651 | NCBI WGS metagenome assembly WNGE01 (sample SAMN13153370, study PRJNA577476) | soil metagenome | isolation source: 60 cm soil or saprolite under grassland replicate 2 | place: USA:California | collected 2016-06-15
AGAACGTCATCGCCGCGGTCAGCAGGACCGCCGCCAGGCAGGCGAGCCCCGCGCTGAGCGGCTGGACCTCGAAGTCGATGCCGATGGACACCCCATGCGCGGGCCGGAACCCGGCGAACCAGTAGACCTGGTCGCCGCTGGCCGTCCGGATCATGATCACGCCGAGCATGACGGCCACGCAGGCAGCGGTCAGGATCGCCACGACGTCGAGGATCCGGCGCCTGCTGCGGAACAGCGGACCGCACGCTGTGACCGCGGCGGCCACGAGCAGCGGCACCACGACGACGAGGGCGAGCAGCTGGTCCACGGCGCGGCACTACCCTTTCAACGCGGCCAGTTCCTGCGGATCCAGCGTGCCGAACCGCTTGTAGGCCTGGATCGCAAACGACAGCAGCAGCGCGGTGACCGCGGCCTCGACTACCACGTCGGTGAGGGCGCACGCCTGCACCACGGGATCGACCGCGGGGGTGTGGTTCGGCACATCAAAGAAGTAGGGCGCGACGGCCCCGGTCACGTAGCCGACCCCGAGCAGCAGCACGTAGGTCGACGACTGGACCACGATCAGGCAGACGATCTGGTGCACCAGGTGCCGGCTGGTGACCACGCCGTACAGCCCGACGCCCAGGATCCAGGCCACGACGACGAACGGGAAGACCTGCATCTGGTTACCCCCCTTGCCTGATGAGCAGTGTCTGCTCCAATAGCTCGCCGACGATGAGGATGAAGGCCGCGGCGACCTCGATCCCGACGAAGAAGCTGATCAGCGCGATCGTCCCGGACGAGCTCACCGCGCCGGGGACCTGGCCGAGCGGCAGGAGATTCTTCAGGTACGGCAGGCCCATCGCGACCGCGCTGACCCCGATGGCGACGAAGCCGCCCGCGCCGACCGCCTCGACCACGTCGGTAAGGTCGGCCGGGCTGAACCGCTTGAAGACCAGGAACTCCCCGGACAGGTAGATCAGGATGAACGCGGTGGCCAGCAGGGTCCCGCCCTGGAAGCCGCCGGAGGGGTTGGTCTGCGCGTGCGAGACCAGCCACCAGCCGGCCAGGACCACGGGCCCGGTGAACAGCAGCGCCACCATCCGGACCGCGCTGCTGGTGGGCGGCACGTCCCGGCCGGCGGCCTCGTCGACCGCCGAACGTTCCCGTTCGCCGCGCAGCCGGCGCAGCACGGTCGCGACCCCGGTCGCGGCGACGAACAAGATGAACTCCTCGCCCACGGTGTCGAAGCCGCGGTAGTCGAAGTTGATCGCGGACACCACGCCGGTGGCGTTGGTCTGCGCGACGGCGACGCGCAGGATGGCGGGCCCGTACGGTCCGGGATAGCGGCCGAAGCCCGGCAGGCCGGACAGCCCCCACAGGTAGAAGGCCACCAGGCCCGCCCCGGCGACCAGGAAGATCCAGCGCCGCTGCCGCGGCGTCATTGCTCTCGCTTCCTGACCTTAGCCAAGGTCAGCAGCAGGATGATGGGGAGCGCCACCGCGCCCACGACCAGCTCGGACAGCGTGACGTCCGGCGCCTGGAAGGCGAGGAACAGCACGGCCAGCAGCACGCCGTAGATGCTGAGCATCAGGACCTGCCGGATCCCCGCCCCGATCAGCACCACGGCCGTGGCGTCGGCGGCCACCAGGATCAGCAGCGTAATCTGCAGCGCGTCCATCATGGCGGTGGGCGCCGTGTACGGAGTCTGGACGGCCAGGGTGCTCACTGCTCTCGTTCCTCCTGAGGCGGGCGCCAGTCCCCCTGTTGGCGGATCCGGATGGCACGCATAGTGGCGTGCGATAGGTACGGCCCGGCGATCACCATTGCGAACAGCGCCAGGCAGGTCTCCCCGGTGTTCTCGTAGAGCCCCATCTGCACCAGCACGGCCAGCGCGACCAGGACCGGGGCGACCAGCGCGGCGGGTGTGACGAAGTGGAGCTTCTGATAGGCGTCTCGCATCAACAGGACGCCCAGCGAGGCACTGGCCACGATCAGCACGGCCATGCCGAGCAGGACGTCGGCGCAGACGTCGCGAGCGATCACAGCCAGCGCTCCATGGCCCGGACGAAGACCAGGCCGCTGCCGAACATCAGCAGGGCGAGCAGGACCGGAAGCTCGAACAGGCTGGACCGCTGGAACGCCTGGGCCAGCAGCGCGAGCACCATGACCACGACCGCCGTGATGAACTGGTAGGCGACGACCGCCGCGGGCAGGTCGTCGCGGGCGATAACGATGCCAGCGGGGATGAGGCAGATCAGCATCGCGATCGCCGCGGCGGTAAAGGCCAGGACCATGTCAGTCGCCCCCCTTGGCCACCAGCTGGTGCAGGACCATCGTTTCGGTACCAGGGTCGATGCCGAGCGCGAACGCGTTCGGCGCGACGCTCAGTCCCCCGATCAGCAGGACCCGGCGGGTGACGCCGGCCGGCGTGTCATCGCCGAACCGGACCGGCTCGGTGACAAACGCGCTGTTCGGCTGTTCACCGTGGGCCAGCCTGCGCCACAGCGCGGCGTACACGATCACCATGTCGCGGACCACCTGCCCCGGCAGGCGCAGGGCCGGTACCAGCCACCTGATCCGCATCCGGAACCGGGCCGCGGCCTGATAGGTGGCCAGTTCGGCGACCAGGGCGGCGAGCGCCGCCGCTCCTGCTCCCGCGAGCAGCTCGTCGGTGGCCAGGGAATCGTCAAGCATGATCCACAGCGACATCAGCAGCACCCACCAGACCAGCCACGTGCCGGTCCGGGCTAGGCCTGGCTGGTGGTACTTCCGGTCCCGCGGCTCCCCGGCGAGCGGACCTGGACCTGGCATCTCAGCCGACTACCCGCACCCGGCCGACAAACCTGACCAGACATATCGGGCGCTTCCTCGGGCAGATGAGGCTGATCGGCAGGTGAACAGCCACAAGGGGGCAGCGTTGGCGGACCGGGCATCCACTCGCGGGACCGTGCTCATCGCGGGCGCCGCGAACATCTTGGTCGGAGCGATCAAGCTCGCGGCGGGGATCATGGTCGGCTCCAGTGCCATGCTGGCCGAGGCGGCCCACTCGGCGGCGGACACGCTCAACCAGGCGTTCCTGCTGACCTCCGTGCACCGCGGCGAACGGCCCGCCGATCAGCGTCACCCGTTCGGTTACGGCCAGGAACGGTACTTCTGGTCGCTGCTGGCCGCGTTCGGCATCTTCGTCGCCGGGGCCGGATTCTCCATCTTCGAGGGCGTGCTCGCACTCAGGCACGGGCACAGCGACAACCCGCTCCTCGCCTACGTGGTCCTGGGCGTCTCCGGCCTGGCCGAGGGCACCTCCCTGGTCCGGGTGCTGGTCCAGCTCCGGGGCGAAGCCCGCCGGGGCCACGTGGAGATGCTCGATCACGTGCGCGCCAGCCCCGACACGACGGTCAAGGCGACCCTGTTCGAAGACAGCGCGGCGATGGCCGGCCTCGGGCTGGCCGCGCTGGGGCTGGCTGGCCCTGCGGCAGGTCACCGGATCACCGGTCTGGGACGGCGGGGCCTCCATCGCCATCGGCGTATTGCTTGTGGTGGTGGCGGTCAAGCTCGGCCTGGACAGCAGAGACTTCCTCATCGGCCGCGCCGCCGACCCGAGAGAGCTGAAGCTGATCCGGGATGAGATCGAGAACGCCCCGGGCGTGGACGCGCTGCTCGACCTGCGCACCATGCACGTCGGGCCGGATCATCTGATCGTGGCCGCCCGGGTGGCGTTCAGCGCCGAGATCAGCGCCGACCGGGCCGAGGACGTCGCCGACGACGTCGACCGGCGGCTCACTGGCCGGCTCCCGCTGGTGCCGCACGTTTTCCTCGATCCCACTCAGGCCTCGTCCGGCTCCCGGCCCGCGACCCCGCGTTGACCCAGCCGTGTCAGCCGGTGACGCAGCAGCGGGCAAGCCACGCACCGTTTCCCCGGGTCTTTCGCGGGCAGTAGGCCACCCTGTTCAAGGACAAGATCGAGCAGCTCCGCCGCTGAGGAGGCGTTCATGACCAGCGTGTCCCTGCCGGATCCGGTCGTCCTCCGCACGGGGCCGCCACGGGTCGACGTCCGGGCGCTCGAGCGCGCCCTGCGGGAGCGGGCCGGCGGCGAGGTCCGGTTCGACGCGGGCAGCCGCGGCGCATACAGCACCGACGCCTCGAACTACCGCCAGATACCGATCGGCGTCGTAGTCCCCCGCACCGTGGACGATGCCGTGCAGGCCATCGCCGTGTGCCGGGAGCACGGCGCGCCGGTGGTGTCCCGTGGGGGCGGTACCAGCCTGGCCGGACAGGCGTGCAACGTGGCGGTGGTCATCGACTGGTCCAAGTACTGCCACGGCCTGGTCTCGGTCGATCTGGCGGCGAAGACCTGCGTGATCGAGCCCGGCATCGTGCTGGACGAGCTCAACGCCCAGCTGGCACCGCACCGGCTGATGTTCGTCCCGAAGCCGGCCACCCACGATCACTGCACGCTGGGCGGCATGATCGGCAACAACTCGTGCGGCGCGACAGCGCACGCCTACGGCAAGACCGTGGACAACCTGGTCCGGCTCGAGGTGCTGACCTACGACGGGGAGCGGTTCTGGGCCGGGCCGACCAGCGACGAGGAGTACGCGGCCATCATGCGGCCAGCGGCGGCCGGGCCGTGATCTACCAGCAGCTGCGCGAGCTGGTCGACGCTCGGGCCGATCAGATCCGGGAGCGTTACCCGCGGATCCCGCGGCGGGTGTCCGGCTACAACCTGGACTCGCTGCTGCCCGAACAGGACTTCGACGTGGCTCGGGCGCTGGCCGGCAGCGAGAGCACCCTGGTCACGATCCTGCACGCCGAGCTGCGGCTGGTCCCCAAGCCTGCCGCCCAGGCGCTCAGAGCGCGGGACCTGGTCGGCGACCTGCACGGCACCGAGCACGAGCCGACGGTCAGGTTCTACGATGATCCGGAACACGAGAAGGAACTCGCCGATGTCCGCGAGGTGGCCCTCGGCGCCACCGCCCGGGTCCCGGACATGCCCGACACCTGGGAGGGGTGGGAGGATTCCGCGGTCCTGCCCGACCGGCTGGGCGATTACCTGCGGGACCTGAGCAAGCTCTACGACGAGTTCGGCTACTCCGGCTCGGCCCTGTACGGGCACTTCGGCCAGGGCTGCGTGCACACCAGGATCCCCTTCGACCTGGTCACGGCGGACGGCATCGGGACGTTCCGCCGGTTCATCGAGCGCGCCGCGGACCTGGTGGTGTCCTACGGCGGGTCGTTCTCCGGCGAGCACGGCGACGGCCAGGCCCGCGGGGAGCTGTTGCCCAAGATGTTCGGCGAGGACCTCGTCCGGGCCTTCGGGCAGCTCAAGGCGGTTTTCGACCCGGGCAACCGGATGAACCCGGGCAAGGTAGTCGCGCCCTACCGGATCGACGAAAACCTGCGCCTCGGCGCCTCCTGGACGCCGCGCGACTACGATACGTTCTTCAGCTATCCCGACGACGACGGCCGGTTCGACCGCGCGGTGATGCGCTGCGTGGGCGTCGGCAAGTGCCGGCACAGTGACGGCGGGGTGATGTGCCCGTCGTACATGGCCACCCGCGAGGAGGAGCACTCTACCCGGGGCCGAAGCCGGCTGCTGTTCGAGGGACCTGTGCCTGGCCTGCAAGGGCTGCAAGAAGGACTGCCCCGTCGAGGTCGACATGGCCACCATGAAGGCCGAGTTCCTGGCCCACCACTACGCTGGCCGCCTGCGCCCCCGGGCGCACTACTCGACGGGCTGGCTGCCTGCGGTGGCCCAGGTCGCCTCCCGGGCCCCACGGCTGGTCAACGCGGTCACCCAGGCACCCGTCTTGCGCGACGTCCTGACCGCCATGGGCGGGATCGACCGGCGCCGCCGGATCCCGCTGTTCGCCGGCCAGACGCTGCAGGCCTGGGCGGCCGGCCGCGATCCCGGGCTTTCCGGCCGTGAACAGGCAGGGCGCGGTGAGGTCGTGCTGTGGCCGGACACCTTCACCAATCACCTGGCCCCCTCGATCGGGCGGGCGGCGGTCGAGGTGCTGGAGGCGGCCGGCTGGCGTGTCATCGTGCCCAGCCAGCCGCTGTGCTGCGGCCTGACCTGGATCTCCACCGGCCAGCTGGCCACGGCCCGGCGGGTGCTGCAGCGCAGCGTGCATGCGCTGGCCCCGTATCTGCGGCGGGGCGCCAGGGTCGTCGGGCTGGAACCGAGCTGCACGGCGGTGTTCCGGTCCGACGCGCGCGAGCTGATGCCCGGGAACCGCGACGTCCAGCGGCTGCGGCAGCAGACCGTCACGCTGGCCGAACTGCTGCGGGATCACACCGACGGCTGGCAGCCGCCGCACCTGGACGGGAAGGCGATAGCGCAGACCCACTGCCACCAGCACGCCATCATGGGCTACGACGCGGACCAGGCGCTACTGCGCGCGGCGGGCATCGACCTGGAGGTCTTGGACGCGGGTTGCTGCGGGCTGGCCGGCAACTTCGGCATCGAGGCCGGGCACTACGACATCCGCCCGCGCCGGACCCGAGCCTGTCACGAGCCACCCCGCCGAAATGCCTCGCGGGCCGTCACCAGGTCGGCGACGAGCCCGGAAAAGGAGCGTTCCCGGGCCTCCGGGTCGCCCCCGCGCAGCACGGCGGACGGATGGATAGTGCTCACTACCAGCCCTCGCCATGGCCCGACTGCTGCTTCCTCTACCTTTCCTTTGTGCTCGCCGACCCGGAACCGCGGGCCGAACACGGCCTCGCCCGCCACGGCGCCTAGCATCACGAGCAGCCGGGGGCGGATGACGCCGAGCTCGGCGTCGAGTGCTTACCCATGGTCGTCAGCTTCGCCTGGCAGCGACTGTTTGCTGAGCCGCCGCAGCGCGGGCAGGCTGACCAGGGCGAACGGCATCGGCAGCCAGAGGGTCAGCGCCCGGTAGGCGAACGTCCCGGCCACGGCGATCGCGAGTGGTGCTCCGCAGGTCCAGATGGTGACGGGCAGGATCAGGGTCATGGTTCCCGCCCCCGCGAGCGGCGTGACGCGCCGGGTGAACACCATCCCGGTGCAGAAGCCGCAGATCAACGCCGCCCCGTCCATGGTGAGCCCGAACGCCGCCAGCCCCGCCCAGACCGCGAACATCTCCGCGGCCCAGAACGTGAGCATGCCGCCCAGCGCGATCCGGTGCCGCTGCGGCCGGCGGAACAGCGCAGCGGCCAGCCGGACCGAATCCAGGAAGACCGATATCCGGCCGCGCCACCCGGGACGGCCCCGCAGCCGGGAGGCGTACCGCCCGGCTGCCCAGAAGGCGATGACGGCCGCCGGCACCGGGATGGTCGCCCACGGCCACGTGACGTCCGCCGGCGGAAGGGCCAGGCCCCGGAACAGCACGATGGTGGACGCCGCGCATCCGAACAGCGCCAGGACCCCCTGCTCCATGCCGCCCAACGTCACGGCGCGGACCAAGGACTCGCGAGGGTCCGCGCCCGCCTTCTGCAGGGCCACGTCGTCTGGCGTGCGGCCGCGGTGGGCGAAGAAACCGCTGAACCCGGCCATCACCACGGCAAGCAGCCTGCGGCGGGGAAGCTGGAAACCGCCCTCGGCGCGGTAGATACCCCAGTAGGCGGCGTGGTATCCACTGAACGAGACACACAGGGCGCCGACCATCGCGGCCAGCCAGGGCCAGTTCATGCGGCTCAGCACAAACCGCACCTCGCCGAAGCCGGCCACGTAGGACAGGCCGGTCCCGGCCGCCACGTCCAGGAGGCCCGCCGCCGCTATCAGCCCGGCTAGCCCCAGGCTGCGCCAGTCCATGAACGGCCGTGGACGCCAGCGTACCGCCCGTGGCTGCCCGGCAGCCTTCGCGCTTATGTACAGCCTATTTCTCGCCGAGGTTGCGGGCGAGTTCGTCCCGGCCCATCTTGGAACGTCCCGGCAGGTCGCGCTGCTTGGCGATCTCACAGAGCTCGGCCCGCGTCTTGGGGGAGTCGCCGCCGGCCCGCTTGCGCCGGGCCACGGCCGCTCCCTGCTGGCCCAGCGCGGTCCGGGTCTTCTTCGGCATATGCGCGATCGTCTTCTTCGACGTGGCCGCCTCCTGCGCTTTGGTGACGTTCCGCCGCGCTGCCTTGGCCTGCTTAGCTGTCGCCATCGAGTGCCTCCCGGCTCCGGCGCTTACCTGGTCGATCTCGCTAACTGCCAGCAGAACCCGCGCTCAAACCAGCAGCAACTAAAAAGTGGCCGGTCATCAGGTTTGCGTTCAGGCTGCCCTGGCCGGCGTGGTCCCCGGCGACACGGTCGACGGCTACACCAAGGTCCTCCTGCACCCGTCGGCGTAAGGCCAGCGCTATAACGGGAGATGGTTCAGCCCGCTGCCCGAACGGAGGGTGGTACTTGCCCGCCGATTGGAGCCATCGATCATGGGTAGCCGGGCTGGCCGAGAGGAGGCGTCATGGCCACCGACAAACAGAAGGAAGCCGCCCGGCGTAACATCAGCAAGGCCCGGCAGGCGCAGAGCGCCAGAGCGCACGGCGAGGACGTTCCCCGCCGGGGCGAGGGCATGAGCACCGCGGACAAGGACAAGCTGGCCGACCAGGAATTCGCGTTCCCCGAGGAACGTAAGGAGCCGCTGACCGACGCCCGGCACGTGCGCAACGCGATCGCGCGTTTCAACCAGGTCGAGGGCGTCAGCGACGCCGAGCGGGACAAGGCGTGGAAGCGGATCCTGGCCGCGGCCAAGCGCTACGACGTCGAAGTCTCCGAGTCTGACTGGCGAGAACTGGCCAAGGGCGGCAAGGACCGTAAGCGCTAAGCCGAGGCCAGCATGTCCAGGACGGCCTGTTCCGCCCGGCCTCTGGTGGCGAGGTCGCCGAAAATGGCAGTCCTTTCCCAACTCGCCGAGCGCGGAAGCGATCGTGCGGCCGTCCTGGTACAGGCCGATGACGCGGGGGTCTATGTAGGAGGCCCTGGCCACCGCGGGGGTGTTGCCCAGGTAGGCGGCGACCTCCTGGACAGCGTCAGTTAGGGCAACGGAGGCTTATATGAGAGCGTCCTCCAGGCTCGCGTAAACAGGGATGACGCGGTCCACGCCGGTGAGCGCGACAATGCGGGCGACGGCCTCGCCGACGACGACCAGCCGTACCTCGCCGCCCTCGGCCCGCGCCTGCCGGGCCGCGGCGACCAGGGCGTTCAGCCCGGCCGAATCGCAGAACCGGGTCCGGGACATGTCGACTACGACCAGAGCGCGCCCGGGCTCAGCCACCTCGAGCAGGGCCGCACGCAGCCCGGCAGATGCTCGACCGCGACCCGGATGAACAGGAACGAGCTGCCCCAGATGACCGACGTGGCGGCGAACAGCACCGCCGCCTTCCTGGTCACTGTCCCGGGGCGGCGGACAGGCGGACGGCGCACTCCAGCATCGCGGCGTGGACGAAGGCCTGCGGCAGGTTGCCCCGCAACTGGCGCTGGTGCACGTCGTACTCCTCGGTGTACAGGCCCGCCGGGCCGCACGCCGCGCGGTTGCGTTCGAACCAGCGGGCCGCCGCGGTGGTGTCCCCGCAGGCCTGGGCGACCTGCGCCATCCAGAACCCGCACAGCAGGAACGCGCCCTCGCTCTTATGCAACGGCCGGGCGTCGTGGCGGAACCGGTAGACGTACCCGTCCTCGGTGAGCTCGCCGGTGACCGCGCGGACGGTCGCGCGGTTCCGCGGGTCGTCCGCGGGCAGGGTGCCGCGGATCACCGGGAGCAGCAGGGCGGCGTCGACGCGGCCGTCGTCGGGCGAGCGCTGCCAGCGGCCCGTCGGGTGGACCGCGTCGCCCAGGCTGGCCAGCAGCGAGTCGGCCAGCGCGCTCCACCGGGCCGCCTGCCGGTGCCCGGGACCACCCGGCGGCCCGTTCGCGGCGGCGGCCAGGGAGCGCAGGCCGGATACGCACGCGAGCCGGGAATGCGTCCAGTGCCGGTCTTCTAGTTCCCAGATGCCCGCGTCGGGCTCGGTCCAGCGCTTCTCGATCGCCTCGGCCGCCATCGCCGCCGCCTGCCAGTTCTCCTCGGCCAGCAGGTCCAGGCGGGCGGCCGCGGCGAACAGCTCCAGCGCTTCGCCCAGCCCGTCCAGCTGGAACTGGCCGGTCACCCGGTTGCCGGCCCGGGCCGTCCCGCCCGGGTACCCGGGCAGCCGCAGCGCGCGTTCCCCGGGAAGGGGCTCGCCCGCCACCGTGTAGGCGGGCATGAGACCGGGGCCGTCGGCGAGGAGGCGTTCGGTGACGAAGCGGACGGTGCCCTCCAGGAGCGGGTGCGGGCCGTGGGCCGCGACGGCCAGGCCCGCGTAGCACTGGTCGCGGATCCAGGCGTACCGGTAGTCGTAGTTCCGGCCGCCTTCCAGCCGCTCGGGAAGCGACGTGGTGGCGGCCGCGACCATCGCGCCGCTGCCCGCGGTCAGCCCGCGCAGGACGGCGTAAGCGTGGCGGGCGTCGCGCGCGGCGGTGAGGTCGTCGCACGCGGGCACCACGGCGGACCAGGCTTCCTCGGTGGCGGCCCAGGTCCGGTCCGGGTCGGGCGGCTCGCTGTTGAGCGGCCGGCCGGAAAGCTCGAGGACGAGGTCGTGGTGGCCCCCGGGTGGGAGGGTCACGGTGAGGGCGAGCCCGCCGTCGCCGGGCCGCGCGCGGGCCGCGCCCGACCAGCGGAACCGCAGGCGCCCGCTACGGCCGGTCCAGCGCCCGCCGGCCCGGGACAGGTCCGTCATCGGGCTGCGCCCGAACCCGGCGCGGACATCGAGGATCACGTTCACCCGGGCCGGGCCGTCGACGGCCACGATGCGCCGCAGGATCACGACGCGATGCGGATCGGCCGGCATGGCCAGGGCCTCCCGGCATTCGGTTCGCGAGGTCCCGACCCAGCGGCTCCGCCAGATCAGGGTCCTGGTCTCGTAGTAGCCACCCCAGACGTACCAGGGATCGGCGGGCGTGACCCCGTAGGTGCCGCAGCCGCCGAACAGTCCGCTGAAGACCGCGGGGCTGTCCCAGCGCGGCGCGCACAGCCACGAGATCGCCCCGTCGGGGCCGATCAGGGCCCCGCGCTCCCCGTCGGCGATCAGCGAGTACTCGCGCAGGACGTGCGGGCGGAACGATCCGGTCATGGACGTGCTCCTGTCCGGTAGCGCCGGGCCGAAACGCCGGGCCCTCGTGTTTAGCCAGCTTGCTGCCGGGCAGGCGGGGACCTTGCGCGGGGGCCGTGCGGATCCCCAGGATCGGAGGGCAGCGTGAGTGACGTTCAGACCGTGGTCATAACCGGGGCCAGCGCCGGAATCGGGCGTGCCACCGCGCGCCTGTTCGGGCAGCGCGGGGCGCGCGTCACCCTGATCGCTCGTGGTCAGGCCGGCCTGGACGGCGCGGCGCGCGACGTGGCGGAGGCCGGCGGCCAGGCCCTGGCCATCAGCGCCGACGTGGCCGACTACGAGCAGGTAACCGCGGCCGCGCGGAAGGCCGAGGAGCGCTTCGGGCCGATCGACGTGTGGGTCAACGTGGCGTTCACCTCGGTGTTCGCGCCCTTCAGCGAGATCACCGCGGAGGAGTTCCGGCGGGTGACCGAGGTGAGCTACCTCGGGTTCGTGCACGGGACGATGGCGGCGCTGGCCCTGATGCGCCCCCGCGGCCGGGGCACCATCGTGCAGGTCGGATCGGCGCTCGGTGAGCGCAGCATCCCGCTGCAGTCCGCCTACTGCGGCGCCAAGCACGCCATCAACGGATTCACCTCCTCGCTGCGGTGCGAACTGCTGCACGAGAACTCCGGCGTGCAGGTGACGGTGGTGCAGATGCCGGCCGTCAACACGCCGCAGTTCTCCTGGGTGCGGTCCCGGCTGCCCAACCACCCGCAGCCGGTACCGCCGATCTACCAGCCCGAGGTCGCGGCGCGCGGGGTGTTGTTCGCCGCCGATCATCCGGGCCGGAGGCAGTACTGGGTGGGGGCGAGCACCGCGGCCACCCTCCTGGCCAACCGGGTGGTCCCGGCCGTGCTGGACCGGTATCTGGCCCGGACCGGCTACCGCTCCCAGCAGACCGAGCAGAAGGTCGCGGCGGGCCGCCCCGATAACCTGCTCCACCCGGTCGACGGGAGCAACGGGCACGATCACAGCCCGCACGGGATCTTCGACGACAAGTCCCACGGCCGCAGCCCGCAGCTGTGGATCGCCCAGCATGCCCGGGTGTCTTCCGGGTTGCTCGCCGGGGCGGCCGTCGCCGGGGCGTTCGTCGCGGGATGGCGCGGACGTCGCCGGTGACGGCCACGGCGCGCGGGCTCCAGAAGGTCCGCGCTACCTACGGGGCGGCGCTGGTCTTGGTGCCCGGCCCGGTGATCTGGCTGGCCACGGGGCAGCTGCCCAGCCGGCGGGCGTGCCGGGTGGCGCAGGTGCTCGGGATCCGGCACCTGATCCAGGCCGCGCTGACCGCCGCAGCACCGGAGCCGGCGGTGCTCGCGACCGGCGGGCAGGTCGATGCCGTGCATGCCGCGTCGATGCTGCTGCTGGCAGCGGTCAGCCGGGCCGGGCGCCAGGCCGCCCTGACCGACGCGCTGACCGAGGCGGCCTTCGCCGCCGCGGGCTTCTCCTGCTCGATGAGGTAGCCGATGCAAGGGTCGGGGGCGGCGGGCCCTCGGGTGCGCGTCAGCGCAGGAGCGGATCACCCGGCTTGGGCGGGGTTTGTAACGTAGCCTTACCGCATGAAGTCTAGTAATCTGAGTTACTCAGGTAATTACGGGAGGGCCCAGATGGGCCAGGCGGAGAGGGACCACATCCAGCACGAGATCGAAATCGCGGCGAACAAGCTCTTCCCCGGCCGGATACGCCGGGTCGAGTTGCTGCAACACGGCGACGCACCGATGATCGAGCCGGGCCAGCTGATGCCCAGGTTCGTCTTCGCCAATCCCGCCGACCTGCACGACCCGAACGTGTCGCTCCGCGATCGCCGCGAGGCGGCCAGAGCGTTCAAGAGGGCCGTCGGCCCCGGGCTCAACGAGTTCCGGGACAACCTGCTGCGGCGGTGGCCCGAGATCCGGTACGTCGAGGTGAGGTTCGAAGACGACAGCGGCCAGAGGGTGGGCGGTAACGTCCAGTTCCTCGACGACAACCGCACGGTGGCCGCCGATGGCGAGTTCACCCACGTGATGGTCCGGCTCAAGACGGCCGAGCTGGACATCGTGGACACGCTGATCGCCGCGGGCATCGCGAACAACCGCGCGGAAGCGATCCGCTGGGCCCTGACCCGCATCCCCGAACGCCCCGCCTACGAGCAGCTGCGGGAGCACACCCGCGACATTGAACGGCTCAAGAGCGAGTTCTAACCCGGACTCCGGGCCCGCGGCGCGCGCAGCGCACCGCCGAGATATCGGTTCCCTGCGCCCTGGCTGGGGCCGCGGACGCGCTTGATGGACCCGCATCGCAAACGCCTGCTTGGGAAGCCCCGTTACCACCACGCTGGCGCGCGCCATCATCGCCGTCCCGCTCATCCTCGGCCTGGTGACGCTCTTTGTCTTGATGGCCATTAACAGCTCCGGTGCGCAAGGCTGCCGGCCCGGGCCGCTGATGTCCCGGACCACGAGTTGCCAATCGGCCCAGGAGCCGGATGGTCACTCGTAGCCTGCGCAGATGACGGCCGTCAGTCGCGGCGGTAGCGTTCGGCGTCGGATTCCCGGAGGACCAAGCCGAGGCCCGGCTGGTCCGCATCGGGGGTCAGGATCCCGCCGTCGGGGTCCAGGGCCCCGTCGAAGAACATCCGCTCGATCCGCTGATGGTCGTGGAAATACTCGACATGCCGCAGGTTAGGCACCGCGACGCCGACCCGCGCGTGCAGGTTTGGAGCGCAGTGACCGGAGACCTGGAGGTTATGCGCGGACGCCAGGGCCGACCCGCGCAGGAACTCGGTGATGCCGCCGCAGCGGGTCACGTCCAGCTGAAGGCAATCCACCGCGCCGGCGGCGATGAGCCGCGCCGAGTCAGCCAGTGACCAGCTGTACTCCCCCGCGGCCACGTCGGGCCGGACCTGGCGCCGCACCGCGGCGAGCCCGGCCAGGTCCTGCGACGACACGGGTTCCTCGAACCAGGTCACCCCGTGGTCCGTGAGCCGGTCCGCGACCCGCACCGCCTGCCCGGCGGTGTAGCCGCCGTTGGCGTCGACGTAGAGCTCAGCATCCGGCCCGATGACCTCGCGGGCCAGGGCAACCCGCTCGAGGTCCCGGTGCTCGTTCGTACCCCAGCTCTCCCCTATCTTGATCTTCACTCGCGGGATGCGGTCCTTCTCCACCCAGCCGGCCAGCTGCTCGCGGGTCTGGCCATCGTCGTAGCTGGTGAAGCCGCCGCTCCCGTAAACGGGAACGCTGTCCCGGGCCTGGCCGAGCAACTGGGCCACCGAGGAGCCGAGCAGCCGCGCCTTGAGATCCCAGAGCGCGATGTCCACGGCGGAGATGGCGGTCGCCGCGATCCCCGGCCGCCCGATGTTCCGGACCGCGCGGGCCATGGCCTCGGCCGCTCCCGGCACGTCCAGCGCGCTGCGGCCGATCACGACGTCGGCCAGCACGTCGGCGATGACGCTCTGCGCCGCGGCCGCCGCGTAGGTCCAGCCGATGCCGCGGGCCGTTCCGGCGCGGGCGGAGGCGAGCACCATCGTGGTCTTATCCCAGGCGAGCGTCCCGTCTGCCTCGGGTGTATCCGTGGGGATCACGTAGACAGCGGTCGTGACCTCCCGCACGATCGGCCCGTCATCACGCACGGCTGAACCCCTTGCGGTCGTGCTCCGTTGGTCCTGGCTGACTGCTACCTGCCCCGGCCAGGGTCAAACGCCAGCGCTGCGGGGCCGCGAGTTTCCTCGCGCGCTCTCGAGGTAGAGACGGGTATGCACTCGATATCTGCCACCCGCGCGACACGCAGAGCCAGGCGGGCTTCCCGCAGCCCAGCGGCGCACATCCTGGCCCGGGCAGGCCTGACCGCCCGAGGTGTCATCTACCTGCTGATCGGCTGGGTCGCCTTGCTGGTCGCGCTCGGCCACAGCTCGCGGGAGGCGGATCAGCAAGGCGCTCTGCAGATGCTCGCGGGCAAGCCCTACGGGCTGGTTTCGCTGTGGCTGCTCGGCATCGGCTTCGCCGCCTACGCCCTGTGGCGGCTGAGCGAAGCCGCCTTCGGCGTGACCGGTGAGCGGGACGGCGCGGGCCCCCGGCTGATCTCGCTGGGCCGGGCAGTGATCTACGCGGGTTTCGCCTATCTGACGTTCACGGTGATCTCCGGTTCGCAGCGCAGTCAGTCCCGCCAGCAGCAAGACGTCACGGCCACGGTCATGCGGCACACCGAGGGCCGGTGGCTGGTCGGGATCGTCGGCCTGATTGTCGTCGTCATCGGCCTGGTCCTGGTCAGCCAGGGCGCTCGCCGCACGTTTACGACGTACCTGCGGACGTCGCAGATGAGCCCCCGGACGCGCCGTGTCGTCGAAGTGCTCGGCATGATCGGGACCATCGCCCGCGGCCTGGTCTTCGCCCTGGCCGGCGCACTCGTGATCGACTCGGCCATCACCCACAAGGCATCGGAGTCGGGCGGCATCGACAAGGCGCTGCTCACGCTGCGGAACCAGCCGTTCGGCGAGTTCCTGATGCTGCTGGCCGCCCTCGGCCTGGCCGTCTTCGGCATCTACGGGCTGTGCGAAGCCCGCTGGCGCAGGGTCTGAAGGGGCTCAGCATGCCTGACGTGGCCGTGGTGGCGCACTCTCGCAAGAGCTTCGGCGGTGGCCTGTGCGAACTGCGCACGGTCCTGGCCCGGGAGGGCGTCACCGATCCGCTGTGGTACGAGGTGAAGAAGAGCCGGCACGCGCCCGCATGCGCGCGGCGGGCAGCGGCTCAGGGCGCTGAGGTGATGTTCGTCTGGGGCGGCGACGGCACCGTCCAGCGCTGTATCGAAGCGGTCGCCGGGACCGGTACGGCGGTGGCCATCCTGCCCGCGGGCACGGCGAACCTCCTGGCCATGAACCTGCAGATCCCTGATGACCTCCCCGAAGCGGTGCGGATCGGGCTGCGCGGAGACCGCCGCCGGATGGACACCGGGTCGGTGAACGGCGAGCACTTCACGGTGATGGCCGGCGCGGGATTCGATGCCCGGATGATCTCCGAGGCCGGCCGGGGCATGAAGGACCGCCTGGGCCGCGCGGCCTACCTGTACACCGGAATCAGGAACCTGTCCACGCGCCGGGTCAAGGCCACGGTCGACGTCGACGGCGAGCGCTTTTTCAAGGGCCGGGTCTCCTGCGTGCTGGCCGGCAACGTCGGCCGGGTACTCGGCGGGATCGAGGCCTTCCCGCAGGCGCGGCCGGACGACGGGCTCCTGGAGTTCGGCGTGGTCACCGCGAAGAACCCGGCCGACTGGGCCCGGACGTTCAGCAGGCTCGCCCTCGGCCAGGCGGAGCGATCCCCCTTCGTGGAGGTCACCCGCGGAACGAAGGTCAAGGTCCGGTCCGACCGGAAGATCCCGTACGAGCTGGACGGCGGTGCCCGCCCGGCCTGCCGGGAACTGCGGATCAAGGCCCGCCCCGGCTCCATCACGATCTGCGTCCCGGCCCAGGCCGCGGCCGTTTCGGCCGCGGCGGCGGGAGGCGGTCACCCGTGAACCTCGAGCTCCGGCAGCACCGCCTCACGCCGCTGGTCACGGTCACCGTCGCGGCGCTGGTCTTCGCCATCCTGCTCATCGCGGTGCGCCTGCAGTGGGCGCCGCTCGAATCGGCCGACCACGGGGCCGCCGCCGACATCAACAGCCTGGTCGCGGGAAACGCGACCCTGGTGAGCGTGGTCAAGGCGGTCACCTGGCTCGGCAGCAACGGCGTGCTGTGGACCGTGATCGGGGCCGCGACGGTCATCCTCGCGATCCGGCGGCGATGGCGGCTGGCGGCCTACCTGCTCGTCACCGGCGCGGGCGCGCTGATCCTGGATCCCCTCCTCAAGTCGCTCGTCGGCCGGCTGCGCCCCGTGGTGGCGCATCCGATCGCCCACGGTACCGGGAACAGCTTCCCCAGCGGCCACTCACTCGGCTCGATCGTCTGCTACGGGGCGATCCTGCTCGTCTTCCTGCCCGCCGCCCGCGGCCGGTGGCGGACCGCCTTCATCACCGTGATCATCACGCTCATCGCCCTGATCGGGATCAGCCGGATCCTGCTCGGCGTGCATTACCTGTCCGACGTCCTGGGCGCCTGGGCGGTCGGCATCACCTGGCTCGGGGTCACGGCCTTCGCCTTCGAGCTGACCCGCAGCACCGCCGGCCAGCCGGTGACCGATCCGGTCACCGAGGGACTGGAACCCGAGGCCCGCGCCGACCTCAAGCCGGCCCGGCCGGAACCCGGCGCTCGTCGCCGGTCCGGACGCCACTACGGCCGCATCGCCGCCGGGGTCGTGGTGGCCTGGGTGCTGATCCTCGGCATCATCGTCGGCATCGGCGAGCTGATCACCAAGGACGGCAACGGCAACGTGCTGGGCGACCGGACGATCCCGCACTGGTTCGCCGCCCACCGTACCGCCAGCTGGACCCACTGGAGCCTGATCTTCACCACGCTCGGGGCGACCCAGGCGATCCTCATCGTCGCCCTGGCGACCTGCGTCGTATTTCTCGCCGTCACCCGGCACTGGCGGCCGGTCATCTTCGTAGCCACCGTCATGTTCGGGGAACTGGGCGCGTTCCTCGCCGCCGCCGCCGTGGTCAAGCGGCCCAGGCCCGGCGTCACCCAGCTCGACCAGCACCTGCCCACCTCCGCCTACCCCTCCGGGCACGAGGCCGCCACCTGCTGTCTCTACGTCGCCGTGGCGATCCTGGTCATCGGCCACGCCCGCGGCTGGTGGCGGTGGCTGTTCCTCGTCCCCGCGATCGCCATGCCCGTTCTGGTCGCTCTGTCCCGCATGTACCGGGGCGAGCACCACCCGACCGATATCCTCGCCAGCCTCCTGTTCGCTGCGCTCTGGCTGACCGCGACGGTACTGCTGATCAAACCCAACGCCGACGGTCAGGTAAAGGCGCTGAGATCTCGAGCCATGATGAGCAGATCCGCGCGGGCCGAGGCAGCCACCACGGCCCGTTCCGCATGATTATTTGCCGCTACACCAGGGCCGGATGGGCGCGGACCCCGGCCTGGCCGGGGCGTATTCACGTCAGGCCTGGAGGCAGCCCTGGCCTTTTCTGCGGGCGGGCAGGTCAAACGCGACCGTGGCACGGGTACCGCGAGCGCCGGACAGAATCCGCATCCGGTCGGCTACCTGCCGGACGAGCCACAGGCCGTGGCCGTGCCTGCTAGGCAACGAGTGCTCTGACGTATGGCCGGAGGCATCCGCCGCGTCGGTAGCCACGCCGCCCACGCGGTCTGGCGGCTCAGCTGGACGCCCGGAGGCCAACGGTTCGCCATCCTCAACCTGACAGTGCAATGCCCCGGCTAGCTTCCAGATACGCAGCCGTCCCGCGCCGGCGCCATGACTAACCGCGTTGGCGGCCAGCTCGTGAACGGCCAGGACTACGTCCTCGGCTCGGTCTTCGGGCAGGCCTGCCTGACAGGCATGAGCCTTAACTCCTTCTCGCAGTGCGTCGAGCGTGCCGGAATCGAACGCTAGGTCCAGGACCGGGACGCCTGGTTCGCCTGCCGGATGGTCATCGGCCATGCGATCGCCTCCTCACCGGTTCCGGTAGCGCCAGACCGGTTACGCGCGCCGCTGTCCACCTCAGGCTCCACAAGCGAGCTGCCTCAGGCCGCGCCATCGACACAAACCCTCTACCTGCAGTACGTACCGGCAAACCGGTTCCGGCGGACACGAGCCGGGAGAACAGGTTTGGCGTCGCGGTTGAGGGTAGTGCGGTGCGGAGCCGACAGAGGAGGACAGCAGATGACCGCTCGGCGGACGCGCGGGGATGCCGTAGACCGGACGGCGCAGGGCATCGACCGGATGCTGCGCAACGTGGAGACCGGGCGTTTCGAGCGCAGCCTCTCGGCCCTGACCGCGGCCGGAGCGCTGGTGACCGCGGCGGAGATCTACTTCGAGCACGACAGCGCCAGCTTCGGTAACAAGATGATGTGGCTGCCGGTCGCCCTCGGCCCGGTGGGAGCGGCGGCGGGCCTGGCCGGGTTCTTCAGCCGCCGGATGGCGAAAACGGCGCTGCCGATCACGTCGGCGGCGATCGTGGCCAACGGAGTGCAGGGCCTGTACCTGCACGCGCGCGGCATCGCCCAGAAGCCCGGAGGCTGGAGAAACGCCCGTTACAACATGGAGATGGGACCGCCGCTGCTGGCCCCGCTGCTGGTCACCATGGTGGGCGGGATGGGACTGCTGGCGGCGATCCTGCGGCGGGAGAAGTGAGCGGCGCCGCCCGGGAAACCCGCGGCTGGGCCGGCCGGTTTCCCGGTTTCGATGCGCTGGACCAGGTCCGGCACTGGGATCAGGTGACGGTCGATGTCGTCCTGGCCAGAACCGATTCCCCCGGGGCGGTGAAGTTCTTCACCGAATCGGAGGAGTCCTGCGCGCGCGCCCTGCTCAACCTGCTCACGGGCCAGGACGGGCAGGACAGCGAGCTGGCCGTCCCGGTCCTGGAGATGGTCGACTCCCGGCTGGCGGCGGGAGAAACCGATGGCTGGCGGTACGCGGACATGCCCGAGGACGGCCAGGCGTGGCGGGACACGCTGGCGCATCTTGACGCGGACGCCTATCAGCGCTGCGGCACCCCGTTCGCGGACGCCGCGCCGACCGATCAGCTGGCGCTGATCCAGGCGGTGCAGGACCTGAAGTCCGCGGACTGGCACGGGCTGCCCGCCGCCCACGTGTGGAGCCTGTGGACCCGGTACGCCTGCACGGCCTTCTACGCTCATCCGTTCGCGTGGGCCGAGATCGGCTTTCCCGGCCCGGCCTATCCGCGCGGCTACAAGAACGCCGGGGTGGGCAAGCTGGAGCCGTTCGAGGTGGGTGACGCGCACCCATCCGAGGACCCGGTCCGGGAGGGTACCTGATGGGTCCGCGAGATGGTGTCCGCGCGCGTAACGAGTCGGCCTGGCTGCTGCCCAACGACGGCACCAGGACCAACCACCGCCTGCGGCGGGACATGCGCCGGTTCGCCGATGAGGACGAGATCGACCTGGTGATCGTCGGCTGCGGCGCGGGCGGCTCGGTCGTGCTGCAACGCCTGGCCCGGGCCGGGTGGCGGGTGGTGGCCCTGGACGCAGGCCCGTTCTGGGACCCCGACACCGACTGGGTGAGCGACGAGGCAGGCTCGCACCACCTGTACTGGACCGACCCGCGGGTGATCGCCGGGTCCGACCCGGTGCCGATGGGCTCGAACAACTCCGGGCGCGGCGTCGGCGGGTCGATGGTTCACTACGCGGGCTACACCCCGCGCTTCCACCCGAGCGACTTCGCCACGCACACCGTGGACGGCGTGGGCGCCGACTGGCCGCTGAGCTACCCCGAGCTGCGCCCGTACTACGAGCAGATCGAGCAGGAACTCCCGGTGGCCGGCGAGCGCTGGCCGTGGGGAGATCCGCACGGCTATCCGCACCGGCCGCACCCGGTCGGCGGGAACGGCGAGGTGTTCCTGCGCGGGGCGGCCAAGCTCGGGATCACGGCCAAGGTCGGCCCGGTCGCGATCGCCAACGGCCGGTTCGGGAACCGCCCGCACTGCATCTACCGCGGCTTCTGCCTGCAGGGCTGCAAGGTCAACGCCAAGGCGTCACCGCTGATCACCCACGTCCCCGACGCGCTGGCGCACGGCGCGGAGGTGCGCTCCGACGCGATGGTGACCCAGATCGCCGTGGACAAGCACAGCGGCCGCGCGCTCGGGGTGCACTACGTCACCGGCGGCCGCGAGCACTTCCAGCGGGCCCGGATGGTGGCGGTGGCCGGGTACTCGATCGAGACGCCCCGGCTGCTGCTGAACTCGGCGTCCAGCCGGTTCCCCGAGGGCCTGTGCAATGACTTCGACCAGGTGGGCCGCTACCTCATGGTGCAGGGCGCGCCGCAGACCGCGGGCCGTTTCGACGCCGAGGTGCGAATGTACAAGGCCCCGCCTCCCGAGGTGAGCACCGAGGCGTTCTACGAGACCGACCCGGCCCAGGACTACAAACGGGGGTTCTCGATCCAGACCGTATCGCCCCTGCCGATCACCTGGGCCGAGCACGTCGCAGCGCAGGGGCACTGGGGCGCCGCGCTGCGCGAGTACGTGAGCGACTACGTGCACTGGTCCTGCCTCGGCGCGCTGTGTGAGTTCCTGCCGCTGCCGGAGAACCGGGTGACGCTGGCCGGCGAGAAGGACTCCTACGGCCTGCCGGTGGCCCGGTTCTCCTACTCCCAGTGCGACAACGACCGCTCCCTGGCCCACGCCGCGCAGTCGGTGATGGAGGACATCCTGCACGCCGCCGGGGCGGACGAGGTCATCACCATCCAGCGCTACGCCCACCTGGTCGGCGGGGCCCGGATGGCCGAGGACGAACGGCACGGGGTGGTCGACCGGCACGGCCGGAGCTTCGCCGTCCCCAACCTGTACATCACCGACGGCAGCGTGCTCCCCACCCAGGGCAGCGCCAACCCCGCCCTGACGATCATGGCCGTGGCCGCGCGGACCGCCCATCACCTGACCGTCGGCGTGGCCGGCGGCATCTCCTGACAGACCTATCGCGTCACGGAAGGACAGAAAACATGGCACCGACAGTTGCCGATTACCTACTCGAGCGGCTGCGCGCCTGGGACGTACAGCACGTATTCGCCTACGCCGGAGACGGGATCAACGGCATCCTGGCCGCCTGGGGCCGGGCGGACAACAAGCCGCAGTTCGTCCAGGCCCGGCACGAGGAGATGGCCGCCTTCGAGGCCGTCGGGTACGCGAAGTTCACCGGCCGGTTCGGCGTATGCATGGCCACCTCGGGCCCCGGGGCGATCCACCTGCTCAACGGCCTGTACGACGCCAAGCTGGACCACGTGCCGGTGGTGGCGATCGTGGGCCAGACCAACCGCAGCGCCATGGGCGGCTCGTACCAGCAGGAAGTTGACCTGCTCTCGCTGTTCAAGGACGTCGCCAGCGAGTACGTGCAGATGGTGACGGTTCCCGAGCAGCTGCCGAACGTCCTGGACCGGGCGATCCGCACCGCCGTCGCCGAGCGGGCGCCCACCGCCCTGATCATCCCGGCCGACGTCCAGGAACTGGAGTACTCCGCGCCCAGCCACGCGTTCAAGATGGTGCCGTCGTCACTGGGGACCGACTGGCCGGTCACGTCGCCGGACGATGAGGCCATCCTGCGCGCCGCCGAGGTCCTCAACTCCGGCCGCAAGGTCGCCATCCTGGCCGGGCAGGGCGCCCGCGGGGCACGGCGCGAGCTCGAGGAGGTCGCCGAGCTACTCGGCGCCGGCGTGGCCAAGCCCCTGCTGGGCAAGGACGTGCTCTCCGACGAGTTGCCCTACGTCACCGGGGCGATCGGGCTACTGGGCACCCGGCCCAGCTACGAGATGATGCGGCACTGCGACACGCTGCTCACGGTCGGCTCGAGCTTCCCGTACACGCAGTTCCTGCCCAAGTTCGGCCAGGCCCGCGGGGTCCAGATCGACATCGACGGCAAGTTCATCGGGATGCGCTATCCCTACGAGGTCAACCTGGTCGGGGACGCGGCGGCCACGCTGCGCGCCCTGCTCCCGCACCTGAAGCGCCAGGACGATCGTTCCTGGCGCGAGGGCATCGAGGCGGGCGTGGCCGGCTGGTGGCAGTCGATGGACGCCGAGGCCGACGTGGCGGCCGATCCGGTCAACCCGATGCTGGTCTTCCGCGAGCTGTCGGCCCGGCTGCCCATGGACGCCATCGTCACCGCCGATTCCGGATCGTCGGCCAACTGGTACGCCCGGCAGCTGCGCTTCCGCGGCGACATGCGCGGCTCGCTGTCCGGGAACCTGGCCACCATGGGCCCGGGCGTCCCGTACGGCATCGGCGCGAAGTTCGGTCACCCGGACCGGCCGGTCATCGTCTTCGCCGGGGACGGCGCGATGCAGATGAACGGCCTGGCCGAGCTGATCACGATCAAGCACTACTGGGAGGAATGGGCCGACCCCCGGCTGATCGTCGTGGTGCTGCACAACAACGACCTCAACCAGGTCACCTGGGAGATGCGGGCCATGGAAGGCGCCCCCAAGTTCACCGAATCCCAGCGAATCCCGGATGTCTCCTACGAGAGTTTCGCCCGCAGCCTGGGCCTGCACGGCATCGCGGTCGACGAGCCGGGCCAGGTCGCCCCGGCCTGGGCCCAGGCCTTGGCCGCTGACCGGCCCACGGTACTC
>WNGE01000366.1_pt2 | contig 23231 bp, 19 predicted proteins | sample 5400651 | NCBI WGS metagenome assembly WNGE01 (sample SAMN13153370, study PRJNA577476) | soil metagenome | isolation source: 60 cm soil or saprolite under grassland replicate 2 | place: USA:California | collected 2016-06-15
CCCCCCTCCCCCCCCCCCGGCGTTGTTGCGGGAAGGCCATAGCACGTCGAGGACCCGGCGCCGCAGTCGCGCGGTGCCTGTCGTATCGCAGCGGTTCAGGACGGGCGCTGGGCCCTGGTCCGAACCTTGCCGCGGTTCCCGAAGAAAGGGATCCGTCCGCGCCAGCGTGTGGCGCGGACTCCACAACGAGGTCGCATGTATTCGAAGCTCACGTTCCTCGCTCGAGCAACCCTTCTCACCGCTGCGGTCCTCTCCGCCGGGAGTTGCACTGAGTCCTTGAGTCCCGGGCGCCGCGACGTGGGCGTCCCGCTCTTTGACGCGACGGCGGGCGGCGGCATTGCACTTGACGTGTGGAACGGGACAGCCGGCTTCCCAGGCGGGAGGAGGATGGCGAAGGGGTTCGACCCCCAGAGCCCGAAGACCGGCGACGCGATTGTTGCCACCTTCTTCTGGCTGGGTTCGACCGACATCATCGACTCGGTCACCGATCATCTGACGAACACTGACTTCTCGAAGGTCGGCAACACCTACCGGCGGGTCGAGTTCGTCACCGGCGGCGGCATCTCGATGGCCACGTACGTCGCCACGAATGTGCAGGTGCCCCAGACTCAGCCTCCGGTAGTGCTCGCGGTCGTGGCCGACCTGCGCGAGCCGGTGCCCGACGGCGGGATGATCATCTCGGCGTGGAGCGGGGTTGCAGGGACGTTCGCCGAGGCAGTGGACACTTCACGGTCGGCCTCGGGCGCCGCCTCGGGTCAGGCGCAAGTCGGTCCTGACTCGATTCCGGTCAATGCGGGCGCGCTCGCCTATGGCGTGACGATGACGGCGGCGGCGGCGAACGACGCCTTTCCCGATGGCTTTACGCCGATCACGCAGATTGGCAACACTAATCTCAAGGGCGAGGGTGATTACGCCGTACAGTCAAGCGCGCGCACGATTGCGCCGCGGTGGACCTGGTTCTTCGACCAAGACCCGCGCTGCACACCGAGCACGCCCTGTATCTGGCTCGCGAGCGTGCTCGCCCTGAGCCCGGGAAGCGCCCCGCCGCCGCCGCCGCCGCCTCCTCCTCCTCCCCCGCCGCCGCCACCGCCGCCGCCACCGCCGCCGCCGCCGCCGAACCAGCCGCCGATCGCGGCGTTCACGCCGAACTGCAGCGGGCTCGCTTGCACGTTCTTCAGCACGAGCAGCGACCCCGACGGTTTCATCAGCTCGTACAGCTGGGACTTCGGGGATGGCGCGGGGTCAGCGGATCAGAGCCCGAGCCATACGTACTCAGGTGCAGGGACCTATCACGTTGCGCTCAGGGTCACGGACGACCAGGGCGCCACGAACGCCACGTCGCTCGACGTGACCGTCACCCAGCCCAACCAGCCTCCGACCGTGAACGCCGGACCGGACGACCAGGTGTTGACGGGTCTGCTCTTCACGGAGAGTGTGGCGTTCACAGACCCGGACAACGACGGGCCCTGGTCGTACAGGATTGACTGGGGCGACGGCAAAACGACGACCGGCAGCAGGCCGAGTCAAGGCTCGTTTAGCGTTGGGCACACCTACTTTGCACTCCTGCTGAAGACCTTCACGATTCGGGTGACCGTGACGGACAGCCACGGCAACTCAGGGTCGGATACGAAGAACGTCACGGTGTTGGTGCTGTGAGCGCACGGATTTAGTACGGCGCGATGGCGCCGCCGCGAGCGGGTCTTGTCAGGATTGTAGCGGCCAGCCTGCTTGCGGCGGCGTGTAGTGACGTGGTTGCGCCCCGCCCGCGGCCCCCCGTCATCGGCGCCCCGGAGTTCGACGTCGCGGCAAGCGGCGGCACCGCGGCGAACGGTACGTTCGGCGAGAGCGGGACCGCCCTCGCCATGGGTTTCTACCCCACGAACCCGCACGCCGGCGACGCGATTGTCGTCACGTTCTTCTGGCTCGGCTCGACCAACATCATCGATTCGGTGACCGACCGCTTGGCCAACGGGACGCGGGTCGGCAACACGTACACGTTGGTCGAGTACGTCACCGCCCGTGGCCTCTCGATGGCCACCTATGTCGCCACGAACGCGCAGAATTTTCCCGATCCGAACCCGGACCAGAACGCCGTGCTGGAGGTGGAAGCGCACCTGGCGGAGGCGGTGACGGACGGCGGGGTCATGTTATCCGCGTATACGGGCGTGAACGCGGTGTCTGCGCAGGCAGTCGGGGCGCACCGTTCGGCGGATGGCTCCGGCTCGTCGATCACGGTCGCCGCTCCCGGGGTGATCCCGGTCAACGCGGGGGCGCTCGCCTACAGCGTCACGCTCTCGAACGCCGGGGTTGCAGGCCTCATCCGACCAACGGGCTTTACCAGTGTCATCGCGCTGGGCGACGCGGCGATGGGAAGCCAGGGCGCTTACGCCCCCCAGGTCAGTGCCGACTCGATCGATCCGCACTGGACGTGGTTCTTCGACGGCGACGCGCACTGCACGTCCACGTCGCCTTGCACATGGCTGGCCACCGTGCTCGCGCTTAACCCGGAAGGTCAGTTTCAGACGGAAGCCGCGGCGACGCAGCTCGCGTTCACGGTCCAGCCGAGCGACACCACCGCCGGAAGGGCGATCTCGCCGCCGGTGCAGGTGACCGCGCGGGATGGCGCGGGCAACGCGGACGCGACCTTCAGCGACACAATCACAGTTGCCCTGGGCACGAACCCGAGCGGCGGGACGCTGTCCGGCACGACGAGGGTCGCGGCGGTGAACGGGGTCGCCACCTTCTCGAACCTGAGCATCGACCGCGCGGGGAACGGTTACACGCTTACCGCGAACGCATCGGGCCTGACCAATGCCACCAGCGCGTCGTTGACGATATCCCCGCCCCCCTCACCCGAGGCGGCGGGCCCCATTGCACTCGACGTGTGGAACGGCACAGCCGGCTTCGCTGGCGGGACGAGGATGGCGAAGGGGTTCGACCCCCAGAGCCCGAAGACGGGCGACGCGATTGTTGCCACCTTCTTCTGGCTGGGCTCGACCGACATCATCGACTCGGTCACCGATCATCTGACGAACACTGACTTCTCGAAGGTCGGCAACACCTACCGGCGGGTCGAGTTCGTCAGCTTTGGCGGCATCTCGATGGCCACCTACGTCGCCACAAATGTGCAGGTGCCCCAGACTCAGCCGCCGGTAGTGCTCGCAGTGAACGCAGACCTGAGCGAGCCGGTGCGCGACGGCGGAATCATCATCTCGGCGTGGAGCGGCGTGGCAGGGACGTTCGCCGACGCTGTGGGCACGTCGCGATCGGCCTCGGGCGCCGCCTCGGGTCAGGCGCAAGTCGGTCCCGGCTCGATTTCGGTCAATGCAGGCGCGCTCGCGTATGGCGCGACGATGACGGCAGCGATCGCGAACGTCGCCTATCCGAGTGGCTTTAATCCGATCAACCTGGTTTCCAACGACAGCCTAAGGGGCCAGGCCGTCTACGCAGTGCAGTCAAGCGCGGGCACGGTCGCGCCGCAGTGGACCTGGTTCTTCGACCCAGACCCGCGCTGCACGCCGAGCACCCCCTGTGCGTGGCTCGCGAGCGTGCTCGCGCTCAATCCGGGGGCGGCTCCTCCCCCGCCGCCTCCGCCGCCGCCGGTCGACGCCGCGCAATCGAGCGTTGTGGCCTCCCCGACGACGATCACGGCGGGGAGCGGCACCTCGACGATCACGGTCACTGCGCGCGATGCGAGCGGGAACCCGGTGAGCGGGGCGACCGTGACGCTGACAGCGACGGGCTCAGGCAATACGCTGACCCAGCCTGCGGGGCCCACCAACTCGAGCGGGGTCGCCACCGGGACGCTCAGTTCGACGGTGGCTGGCACGAAGGCAGTCTCGGCTACGGCGGGCGGGGTGACGATCACGCAGACGGCGGCCGTGACCGTAACGCCGGGCGGGGTGTCGGCCTCGCAGTCGACCGTGACGGCGGCGCCGACCTCGATCACGGCCGGGAGCGGGACGTCGACGATCACGGTCACCGCGCGCGATGCGAGCGGGAACCCGGTGAGCGGGGCGACCGTGACGCTGAGTGCATCGGGGTCGGGCAATACACTGACCCAGCCGGCCAGCCCGACCAATGCCAGCGGTGTGGCGACCGGCACACTGAGCTCCACGACTGCGGGCAGTAAGACCGTGACGGCGACGGCGGGCGGCGTAACGCTGACTCAGACAGCCAGCATAACGGTCACCGCCGGGCCGGTGTCGGCCTCGCAGTCGACCGTGACGGCGTCGCCGACCTCGATCACGGCGGGGAGCGGGACGTCAACGATCACGGTAACGGCACGGGACGCGAACGGAAACGCGGTGAGCGGGGCGACGGTGGTGCTCGCCGCGACGGGTTCGGGGAACACGCTCACCCAGCCGGCGAGCACGACGAACACAAGCGGAGTCGCGACGGGGAGTCTGAGCTCGACGACAGCGGGGTCCAAGACGGTATCGGCGACGATCAGCGGGGTGGCCATCAATCAGACGGCGACGGTGACCGTGACAGCGGGATCGGTGTCGGCCTCGCAGTCGACCGTGACGGCGTCACCGACCTCGATCACGGCGGGGAGCGGCACGTCAACAATCACAGTCACTGCCCGTGACGCGAACGGCAACCCCATCAGCGGGGCGACCGTGGTCCTCGCGACGACCGGCTCAGGCAACACGCTGACGCAGCCGGCGAGCCCAACGAACGCGAGCGGCGTCGCAACCGGCACGCTCAGCTCCACGACGCCGGAAACCAAGACCGTGTCGGCTACTATCAGCGGGGTCGCGGTGACGCAGACCGCGACGGTGACGGTCACGACCGGGTCAGTCTCGGCGTCACAGTCGAGCGTAGTGGCATCACCGACATCGATCACGGCAGGAAGTGGTACCTCAACGATCACGGTGACAGCGCGGGACGCGAGCGGCAATCCGATCAGCGGCGCAACGGTCGTGCTGTCGGCGACCGGCTCGGGCAACACGTTGACCCAGCCGGCCCCGACCAATGGCAGTGGTGTCGCAACCGGCAGCTTGAGCTCGACGATCGCAGGGTCGAAGACGGTCTCGGCGACGATCAGCGGCGTGGCGATCACGCAGACGGCGACGGTGACAGTGACGGCGGGCCCAGTGTCGGCGTCGCAGTCGACGGTGACGGCCTCGCCGACCTCGATCACGGCGGGGAGTGGGACGTCGACGATCACGGTGACCGCCAGGGATGCGAACGGGAACGCCGTGAGCGGGGCGACGGTGGTCCTCGCGGCGAGCGGCTCAGGGAACACGCTCACCCAGCCGGCGGGCCCGACGAGCGGGAGCGGGGTCGCTACGGGGAGCCTGAGCTCCACGGTAGCGGGCTCGAAGACCGTGTCCGCCACGATCAGCGGCGTCGCCATCACCCAGACGGCGACCGTGACGGTCACAGCACCGACCGGAAACCTGACCGTGTTTACCAGCACGTCGGGCACGAGCCTGGATCCAGACGGCTATACCGTGACCGTGGACGGCGGGAACAGCCGGGCGATCGGCATCAACACCAGCACGACCTACAACGGACTCTCGGCCACCAGCCACAACGTGGCGCTGTCGGGCGTCGCCTCGACCTGCGCGGTGAGCGGGAGCAACCCCCGCAGCGTGACGGTCCCCTCGGGCGGGACTGCTAACACGACGTTCTCAGTGACCTGCAGCACGCCCAACAGCGCCCCGGTCGTGAACGCCGGACCGGACGACCAGGCGTTCACCGGTCTGCTCTACTCGTTCAGCTGGAGCTTCAGCGATGCGAACAACAATGGGCCGTGGTCGTACACGATCGACTGGGGCGACGGCAACACAACGACGAACAGCGTTTCGAGCCAGGGCACGTATAGCGCGGGGCACACATACATCATTATCCTGCCGCAGAGCTTCACGATCCGGGTGACGGTGACGGACGCCGCAGGCGCCTCAGCTTCGGATACGAAGTCGGTGTCCGTGCTGCTCCTGTGAGCACCCACAGCAGGAGCACCGCGCACCTGGCACTGAGCTTGCAATCAATCCAGGTGTGACGACTGTGTTTCGCAGCATCGGTCTGAACATCCCCCGGTTCATCCGGCATCCGGGGCGCACCCTGCGCTTGCTGTCGTCCCGCTTGCTACCGGTTCGTGCAATCCTCGGGGATCCGCTCGCGTACCACACCGTGGGCAGTTGGACGTTCGGGGTCCTGCCGAGAGTCGACGTCACACAGGCAATCCCGGGCATCGAGGAGACAGGAGTAGTATTGATCAAGCCGCTTGGTGGAAACGCGGATACATCCGTAACTCCGCATGAGATGGCCGTGCTGTGCGCGATCGTGCGACACACGCGTGCCAAGCGCATACTCGAGATCGGGACTTACGATGGAAGGACCGCGCTGAATCTCGCGGCCAACGCCCCGGATGACGGGATGGTAACCACCGTCGATCTGCCCGCGGGCTGGAACCGCGGCCGGGCCTTGGAGGTGCCCACGGATGCGATCAATGGGACTTCTGTTCCTCCGGCAGCGCTGAAATACCGCAATACTCCCTACGCCCACAAAGTGCTTCAGATATACGGCGATTCCGCGGCCCTCGATTGGAGCACGCTTGGCGTCCCGTTCGACATCGTGTTCATCGACGGCTGTCACTCCTACGACTACGTCAGGAGCGATACCCTCAAGGCTCTCGCCTCCGTCCGCAGCGGCAGCCTAGTGATCTGGCACGACTACGGAATGATCGAGGACGTGAGCAGGGCGGTGGATGAAACCGCGACCCGCATCCACGTCCGCGCCATGCGCAGTACCTCCCTCGCTGTCGGGTTCGTGACCTAGTCGAGCAAAGGCCCGTCGCGCGCGCGCAACACCTGATCGCCCGTCGGTGCACCGCCGCCACAAATCCTCCCTGGCTTCTTGCGCACAGTCCTTGCGAAGCAGTGGCTCGACTGCCACGTGAGAGGCGAGTCTGACAGTGGTGAGCCGGGTTCAGACGATCCTGGCGACGGACGAGCACGCTGATTCACTCGCTGCCTTCTACCGGGCAGCCTGGGGTGGGGACGTGACTGCGGAGACGGTCCTGGCCGGACGACGCAAGGCGGCCGCGGAGAATAGTGCCGCGCCCGGCGAGGTACCGCCAACCGCGATCGTGCTCGAGGGGAGTCGCGTCCTAGGTTACTGCGGCTCTATTCCGCACCGGCTGTGGGACGGCGTGGCCGAGCACCCAGCCTATTGGGTCAAGGGCCTCATGGTGCTGCCTGAATACCGCAGGGGTCCGATCGGTTTTCTCGTCGGCAAAGAGCTCGCGACGCAGTTACCCCGCGCGACGGCGCTGGTGGTGGCACCGGCGGCGCGCCGGCTCTTCAGCGCCCTGGGGTACACCGATCTCGGTGCGGTCACGAACTTCGTGCGCCCACTGCGGCTCGCGAGTCTGGCTCGGCGCCTGGACCCTACGGAGTTGGGGCTGGGCTTGCCGCGGTGGCTGACGGCCAGCGTACGCGTGGCACAACGCGTGGGAGTGGCGGGCCTAGCGGGTGCAACCGTCGGCCTGGCGCTACGTCTCGCCGCAGTAGCCAGGGGGCGTGCTCCTTCCTGGCTCACGACGCGATGCGTTGGCGAGCTACCCAGCCGGGAAGAGTTGGACGAGCTGTGGCGCGCCGCGCGAACCACCATGGCTGCGAGTCCCGTGCGCGACGGGACGTATCTCCGCTGGCGCTACGGTGCCGAGGGGAACCGATACTCGTTCATCACCGCGCGCGACGGTACGCGGCTGGTTGGCCTCGCGGTGTTGCTCTGCCCCAAGGCGAGCCCCGATGCGCGCCTGCGTGGCGTTCGGACGGCCACGATCTCCGATATCGTGTTTGCACCCAAGAGTGCCGATGTGGGCTTGGCAGTGCTCGCGGGAATTGAGCGGGGAGCCCGCTCAGTGGGAGCCGATGCGGTTCTTTGCACAACCAGCCATCGCATGCTGGCGCGGCTGCTGTCGCGACGAGCGTACGTTCCGCTCGCCGGTAACGTGCATTTCTTTCTGCGTGACGTGAGCGGGTCCGGACGGTGGCCGAGCGATCTCGCGTCCTGGTGGCTGGCCCGCGGTGACAGCGCAGCGGACGACGTGTTTTGAGATGCGCGCGATCATGACCGACGCGGCCGAATCCAAGCTCCAGGAGATCGTGCGAGCGACATTGGAGCTCCCTCCTGATGCCGACGTGACGGAGACTCGGCAACTCGACGTCGAGAGCTGGGACTCGCTGGCGCACGTCTCGCTCATGCTGGCGATCGAGGGCGAATTCGGCATCTCGATCGACGTCGCCGATCAGATCCAGCTGACATCGTACGCCGCGATCCGTCGCTATCTCGAGGAGCGGGCCCTGCCGTGAATTTCCTCGAGGCCCAGCGGCTGGTGAGCACCTTCCGGGGCGGCGAGCCCCTCGCCTTCCTGTTTGCGCTCTCGGGGACCGCGGAGCCGTTTGCGCTGTACTTACGAGCCGCCGCGGCTCGGCGTGGCCACGCCGCTGACGTGCGCTTTCTGCCGTTCAACACCCTTGCCCAGGCGCTGCGACGGGACCCCGATCCCACCGTCACCGAAGTGTTGCTTCTGTTGCCGTGGGATTTCGCGCCGGAAGCTGACTGGCGATCGGGTGTGCCGGAGTCTGTAGATCACGAGATCCTCGCAGCGCGGGCGGCCGAGACGGCGCGCCTGCTCGCCCGCCGCACGCAGGCGCGTTTGCTGTACCTCCCGGCCCCGCTACCGCCCCTCTTTCCCGACCCAGCCCGTGGCGCCGCATTCGCCCGCTCGCTCGAAAGCCTGGCGCTCGGGCTCGGCGCGCGGCTGCTGCCGGCAGATGCGTTTGCGCTCGGCGGCTATCTGTCGAGCGGCTGCCCCGTCGGGGGAACGTGGATTGGCCGAGTGGCGGACGCGGTGGTGGAGGTCGCCACGGCGCCGCCGGCCGAGCCACGGAAGGTCCTGGTGACCGACTTGGACAACGTGCTGTGGAACGGATTGATCGCCGAAGAGGGGCCGGAGGGAATTGCCTGCGAGCCCTCGGGTTCTGCATATCGGCATTTCGTTTATCAGAGCTTGTTGCGCCGGCTGCGGCGCGAGGGCACCATCCTCGCCGCGGTGAGTCGGAACGATCCCGACGTCGTGCTGGCACCATTCCGCTCAGGGCGCATGCTGCTGCGCGAGGAGGACTTCGTCGCGATCATCGGCAGCTACCACGCCAAATCGGCGCAAATCCGCGAGCTGGCGCAGCGATTCAACCTCGGCCTCGACTCGTTCGTCTTCGTCGACGACAACCCCGTTGAGGTAGCTGAGGTCTCGCTCGCGCTGCCCGACGTACGCTGCGTCGTGTTCCCGCACCACCACGACGATCTCACCCAGTTCCTGGACGAGCTCGCGAGACTGTTTCCGCACCGCGTGATCACCGCGGAGGATCGTGAGCGTACGGCTATGTATCGACGTCGTCTCGAGGGAATGGCTACGAACGAGGTCCAGGGCGCCGACCTGACGCGATTCCTCCAGGATCTCCAGATGACGCTGACGATCCACGACCGGAGCCGTGGCGACCGCACCAGAGCGGTGCAGCTCATCAACAAGACCAACCAGTTCAACCTCAACGGCCGCCACGTGACGGACGAACAGGTCGACGCGATTCTCGATGCCGGTGGCCGGCTTGTGAGTGCCTCGCTCGCCGACCGCACCGGGAGCCACGGTGAAATCCTGGCGTGCCTGATGACCGCGGACAACACGATCACGTCGTTCGTCATGTCGTGCCGCGTGTTCCAGCGTCGCGTCGAATACGCGTTCGTTTCATGGCTCGCGGCTCAGCCCAATCCACCGGCCGGTCTGGAATGGGCGAGCACGCCGCGCAACACGCCGTTCCAGCAGTTCCTCGCTGAGGTCGCCGGACCGCTCAATGGCCCCGGTTTCGTGCGCCTCGATCCGGTCACCGTCGTGCAGCGCCACGCTCGCGACGTCGAGCTGTTCGCGCTCCGCCAGGCGTGAGCGAAGCCCGATGACGCGCGATCATCAGTTTCCCGGCGGCGCGGGCTTCGCGTTCACGGTGATCGACGACACCGACGTCGCGACGGTCGAGAACGTCCAGCCGGTCTACAGACTGCTGGAATCGCTGGGGATGCGGACAACGAAGACCGTGTGGCCCGTGCGCTGCGAGGAGGGGAGTCGGAACTTCTCGCTCTCCGAGACGATGGACGACCCGCACTACCTCGATTTCGTAGTTGACCTGCACGCCCGCGGCTTCGAGATCGCTTTCCACGGTGCAACCATGGAAACGAGCACGCGAGAGCGGACGGCGCGGGCGCTGGATCGTTTCTGCCGTGTCTTCGGCGCGCCGCCGCGGGTCCATGCGAACCACGCATTCAATCGGGACAACCTGTACTGGGGGGTCGGGCGCCTCGACGATCCCGTCCTGCGGTTGGTCCACCGCCTCGCGTTCCCGCAAGCGACGCCGGGGTTTTATCAGGGGCATTGCCCGGGGTCGCCTTTCTGGTGGGGCGACCTCTGCAGCAAGCAGATCGAGTACGTCCGGAACCTGACCTTTTCGGAGATCAACCTGCTGCGCGTAAATCCATCCATCCCCTACCGCGACCCCGGCCGACCGCATGTCCGCTGGTGGTTCTCCGCCACGGACGCCGAAGATGTGGAGGAGTTCAACCACTTGCTCCAGCCCGAGAACCAGCGGCGGCTCGAAGCCGAAGGCGGCGTCTGCATCATCGCGACCCACTTTGGGAAGGGGTTCGGGTGCGCAGGCAGGATCAACCCGGAGACCCGGCGACTCCTGGAGCTGCTCGCCGCGCGGAACGGCTGGTTTGCCCCCGTCGGGAATCTGCTCGACTGGCTGCGCGCCCAACGCCGGAGCGATGGCCTGCCGGCGGCCGAGTGGCGCCGGATGCAGTGGCGTTGGGCGCGTGATCTGGTGGCGCGCCGCGTCGCCGCTAGCCTTCGAGCACGACGACGGCGGCGGCGAGCCCAGGTTGCATGATCGCCCACCACTTTACGATCGACCTCGAGGAGTATTTCCAGGTCTCAGCGTTTGAGTCCCGGGTGGCGCGGTCCGCATGGGAGCATTTCGAGTCCCGGGTCGGCGGGCAAGTCGCTCGGCTGCTCGCGCTGCTGGCTCGGCACGAATCCCGCGCGACGTTCTTCGTGCTCGGCTGGGTGGCGGAGCGGCAAGCAGAGCTGGTGCGCACGATTGCGCGCGCGGGCCATGAGATCGCGTCCCACGGCTGGGACCACGCGCGCGTGACCCAGCAAACGCCGTCCCAGTTCCGGGATTCCATCCGGCGCACCAAGAACCTGCTCGAGGACATCAGCGGCGTACCCGTGCTGGGTTTTCGTGCACCGAGCTTCTCGATCGTGCCTGGGCGGGAATGGGCGCTCGACGTGCTTATAGAGGAAGGATACCTGTACGATTCGAGCCTGTTTCCGGTGCGGCGTCCCGGCTACGGGTATCCCAACGGCCGGCCGGATCCGCATTGGTTGCAGCGCGCGAGTGGACGCCTAGCGGAGATTCCTCCGGCCACGCTGCGTTGGTGCGGCGTGCGGCTGCCGGCGGCGGGCGGGGCGTACTTCCGACTTTTCCCGGTCGGCGTCGTCCGGGCCGCGCTCCGCCAATGCGAGCGCCGCGGTGTACCGGGCACTTTCTACATCCACCCCTGGGAGCTCGATCCCGCTCAGCCACGACTCGACGTGTCATGGCTGACGCAGCTGCGGCACTACGGCGGACTACGGCGGACGGCGGAGCGGCTCGAACGGTTGCTGGTCGACTTCCGCTTTACCGCCATCCGGGACACAGTGGCGCGGTTCCGAGAGAACGCGGCCGCCGCGGCGCCATGATAACGCAACTCGACGGCGCCACGGGGGGGGCCACGTGGGACGATTTCGTCACACGCGCCGCGGGAAGCAGCTTCTGTCATCTCGCCGGCTGGCGTGACGTCCTGAGCGACGCACTCGGGGCGGAGTGCTTGTACCGGGTAGCGACGGACCGCAACGGGGAATGGCAGGGAGTCCTCCCCCTCGCCCGCGTCCAGAGCCGGATCTTTGGTCACTACCTTGTGTCGCTGCCGTTTCTCAACTATGGCGGGCCGCTCGGCACGCCCGACGCCCGGCGGCAGCTGGCCTGGGAGGCAGTCGCTGAGGCCCGCCGTTCACGCGCGGACCTCTTGGAGCTGCGGACGCGCGGCGGTGATGATCTGGAGCTGCCGGTGGCGTCGCGAAAGATTACCGTGCTCCTCGAGTTGCCGCCGAGCGCCGAGGAGCTATCCAAGGCCTTCCCGTCCAAGCTGCGCAGTCAGATCCGCCGCCCGATCAAGGAAGGTCTCACCGCGCGCTTCGGCCTGGATCAGCGCGAGGCGTTCTACGACGTGTTCTCCCGGACTATGCGCGACTTGGGCACGCCGGTTTTGCCAGGGACGTTCTTTGAGCGTCTGATCGTGGCGTTTCCGGATCTTGTGGTGTTCGGCGCCGTCTACCGCGGCGACGAGCCGCTCGCGGGCGGGTGCGGCTTCGTGTGGCGGGGAGAGTTCGAAATGACGTGGGCCGGTGCGGTGCGCGAGTCCCGGACAATCGCCGCGAACATGTTTCTGTACTGGGCATTCATGGAGCAGATGATCTCCCGCGGCGTGCGGGTGTTCAACTTCGGCCGGTGCAGTCCGGGTGGCGGCACGCACCGCTTCAAGCAGCAGTGGGGCGGCACCGATGTGCCCCTGCCGTGGTGCCAATACGCACGGCGCGGCCACAGCGCCACGCCCTCGCCGGATGACCCTGCATTCTCGTGGGGGCCGCGGGTGTGGCGTTGGCTACCGCTGCCGATCGCGAATCGACTTGGCCCTCGGTTGGTCCGCTTCCTTCCGTGAGAAGAAGGGCGCTGTGACCGCCTGGCGACACCAGGTTCCCGTGCACTCGCCCCTCTCGATGGCGGCGCTGCTCGCCGGCGCGCGGGCGGCTGTCGCACACAATGGCGGGTCGGCTCGGGCCGAGGAGCACGTGGTCGAACTCCTCAAGGAGCGGTACTCCGCGATGGCCGTGCTGCTAACCGAAAGCGGTACCGCGGCGCTGACTGCGGCGCTGCACGGCGCCCTGCGGGATCGGCCCGGTGCCGCTGTCGCGCTGCCGGCGTACGCCTGTTACGATCTGGCAACGGCGGCGGAGGGCGCGGGCGTATCGGTCTTCCTTTATGACGTGGACCCACACACACTCGCGCCTGATCTGGCACAGCTGCGCGCGGCACTGAATCAGGGCGCGGCGGCAGTCGTCGTCGTGCACTTGTACGGGTATCCTGTTGACCTCGCCCAGGTGAGTGCCGTTGCGGCGGAAACCGGCGCCGTTGTGATCGAGGACGCAGCCCAGGCCGCCGGCGCGGTCGTGAAGGGCCGCCCCGCCGGTACTCAGGGCTCGCTCACTGTGTTGAGTTTCGGTCGGGGGAAAGGGCTGACCGGGGGCAGCGGCGGTGCACTCCTGGCCAACGATGATGTGGGAGAACAAGTCCTCGCGCGCGAGCGGAGACTCCTGGGTCCGTCGCGACGGGGCTGGCCGGATCTTCTGGCGATCGCCGCCCGGTTGCTGCTCGAGCATCCCAACCTTTACGGGCTGCCGGCGGCGCTGCCCTTTCTCCGCCTTGGCGAGACGATCTATCGCGAGCCGCGCCGTCCACGAGCACCGACCCGCGTGTCTTGCCCGGTCATCTCCGCGACATGGACCCTCGCCGAGCGGGAAGTTGAGGTGCGGCGGTGTAATGCGGAGCGGTTGCTCATCGAGTTGCGGCGGCAGCCGGCCTTCGAGACGATCAGCGCGCCACCGAACGCACGGCCGGGCTATCTGCGGCTGCCGGTGCTGGCATCGCCGGCGGCTCGCTGCTCGGCGACTGACACCGCGGCACGGCGTTTGGGGGTGATGCCCGGGTACCCCAGCCCCCTCAGCGACCTCGAACGCCTTGCTTCGCACTGCGTGAATCGGAACGCCAGCTTCCCCGGCGGTCGCGCGCTCGCCACCCGATTATTTACGCTCCCAACCCACGGACGCCTTGGGGTTCACGATCTTGAGCGGCTCGAGCAGTGGATCCGAACGGTCGGAGGGAGGGGGGGTGCGGGGGCCGTCACGCGAGAAGCCGCCAACTCCGGGGATTGAGGCCAGCCGTCCATGCCTGGAAGGTGGCGTCTTCGATGCGAGCGGGGACGTTGACCCTCGGTAGAGTCCAGCGGTCGGCCGTGCCTCCGTGGGGACCTTCCTCGAGTGTGAACCCAGCGCGATAGCCTGCCGACCGCACCGCCTGCCGCACGCGCTCGTCCCACAAGCCATAGGGATATGCAAAGAATTCAGGAGTGATGCCCGTGTGGCGAGTGATGACGTCGCGGCTCTCCACGACTTCACGCCGGAGATCACGGTCGTTCAGTGTCGGGAGCGACCGGTGGGTCGCCGAATGCACGCCGAGCTGCAAGCCGGATCTGGCTGCCTCCGTAATTGCGTGCCACGTCGCGGGCCTGCACCAGGCGCGGGGCGCGGGGGGGGGAGGCTGCCCGGAGCCGCGTGCGGCGGCCAAGGCTCTTACAATCGTTCCGCCGTCACCGTTGTCCGCAGTGAGCCAGCGCCGCTGTTGAGCTGGGGAATAAGTGCGCAACACACCGGGGTCGTCCCACCAGAAGCCATCGCCCCGTGCGGGTGCTTCCGCGACCACAAAGACCGTCGCCGGAAGGTTGAGTGCCTGAAGCAGCGGCCACGCGTGATCGAAGACGCCGGCATAGGCGTCGTCGAACGTTACGGCTGCGGCGCCGCGCAAAGATGCACCGCGCGAGAAACGATCAACGAACTGCGCGAGCGGTACGAGATCGTAGTTGGTCGCGAGCCAGCGCATCTGCCGCTCGAGGGTGGGTAGCGGCATATGCAGGCCGAGCGCGTCCGAGGCACCAGCGTTGGTCCCTGCGACTACGTTGTGATAGCAAAGAATGACGCCGCCGCTCGACAGCCGACGAGCGAGCGTGAGCAATCCCGACGCACGCAGCGCTCGGTAGTACAGCGAGGCTAACCTCAAGGTAAGTCCACAGTTAGGCCGTCAGGAGGCAAAGCAACTTCTGTGCCGTCGCCATGTGGTAGGTGTGCCACACAGCGGGGGACCGCAAGGGTACGAAGGCCCACGTGGACGCGGTACGGATCTTGTGATGTGCTGTGCTCATGAAGACGGTGTCGGTCGTGATTCCAACATACAATCGGGCTTGCTGGCTCGGCGACGCAATCTGCTCGGTTCTACAGCAGAGTCATCCAGCTCTCGAAATCCTGGTCGTTGACGACGGGTCGACAGATCACACGAAGGAGTTGTGTGCGCAATTCGGGTCTCGCGTTCGACATATCCCGCAGGAGCACGCGGGCGCTGCGGTCGCGCGCAATCGCGGGCTGCAAGAGGTTAGAGGCGAGTACGTCGCGTTCCTGGATTCCGACGACTTGTGGGAGCCGAGGAAGCTAGAGACTCATCTGGCGGTTCATCGGGCCCTGCCGCAGGTCGGATGGTCCATGTCCGACTCTCAGGTCATCGACGTCGAGGGGCGTCCCCTGCCGCCACCGCAGGGATTCGTCCGGTCATTTCCGGTGTTTCGTGACCTCGGTGTCGAGCCGGAGCGGTTCTTTGCGAGCGCGATGACCGGTACGACCGTCGTCGCTGCCGGCCGCAGCCATGCCGTCTACTCGGGGGATGCCTTCGAGCTCTTGTTCGAGGGGAATTTCGCGACTCCCCAGTGCACGGTGATGCAGCGAGCGTTGTGCGAGCGCGTGGGCGGGTTCGATCCCGCAATGCTGGTCGCGCAGGATACCGAGTACTTTCACCGCGTGGCCGCGGTTTCGCCGGTCGCCATGATCCTGGAGCCGCTCGTGAAGTGGCGCGTCGGGTTACCGGACCGCAATACGGCGCCGCGCAACACGATTGCGCTGGTCCGAAACGCGCTTGTCAGCCTGGATCGAGCGGTCGCGCTGCGCCGCCCGCCGACGGCGGCGGTCGAGCGAGCGTATCGACGCAGCCGGCGTCGCCTGCTCCTACGACTCGCGTATGCGCACCTCGCGGCCGTGGAGCGTCCTTCCGCTCGGCAGGCGGTGATCGCCGCCTGGCAAGCGGGCGCGGCACCGTCGCCGCGATCACTCGCGATCTTCGCGGCCAGCCTGCTGCCGGGCGGCGCGCTGCATGGACTGCACACCCTGAAGCGGATGATCCGCGACGGGCTGCGCTTCCCGACCAAGGAGCCACGAACCTGTCGCGCGGGTGCAACATGCGTTGGCTCTGCTCAAGGGGCGCCCGCAACCTCACCGTGGCACCCTTCGTGCGACCCAAGTCGTTGCGCGCAGGACGCCAGGCGCCGTCTTTGAGCCAGCACGAGGGGAGAACAAGACCATGGAACGCGACCTCGTTTTCGACATCGGGGTCAACAACGGTGAAGACACCGCGTATTACCTCCGCCGCGGTTTCCGTGTCGTTGGTGTAGACGCCAACCCGGACATGGTCGCGTCCTGCGAGCGGCGCTTCCAAGCCGAGATCGGTGCCGGCAGACTGGTGCTGCTCAACGTCGGACTAGCAGCCGACGAGGGCGTTGCGAGCTTCTTTGTGTCGGAGGGGAATGGGGGAGTTTGGAGCTCCCTGGATCCCGCCCTCGCCTCGCGCGGTGACCTGGCGACGCACTCGGTCGCCGTCCAAGCTCGATCACTTCGCAGTCTCGTGGAAGACTACGGCGTGCCCTTCTATCTGAAGGTCGACATCGAGGGGGCGGAACACCTTTGCCTGCGCGACATCGATCCCGCCGAGGCGCCGGCCTACGTGTCGTTCGAAGCGTCCGAGGGACGCCTGGAAGATCTCTTCCTGCTCGCGCACGCCGGCTACACGCGTTTCAAGCTCATCGACCAGTTGACCTTTCGCCAGGTCATGCCGCCACGTCTGCACTCCGCTGGACTGGCCGCCGCGACGCTGGCCCGCGTGGCCAAGGAGCAGTTGCGGCGGGTTCCGGGTCTGGTTCGGGCGGTTCGCTTTGTCCGTCACGAACCAACGGCCGCACCGGGTACGCGTTCCTCCTCGATGAGCTCGGGGCCGATGGCGGAAGAGACCGACGGACCCTGGCGCTCGGTGGAAGAGGTCGCGTATGCGTGGCTCTATCACGTACGCGAGACCATCACGTCCAACTGGTACGACGTTCACGCGGCACGATGAACCAGCAGAGCGGCCTGAGCATCGCGCTGCTCAGCGAATCCGACGGACCCGCGGGCGCCGAGAAGCTGTTGCTGCAACTCGCCGAAACGTTGCGCGAGCGCGGCTATGCGGTGTGCCCTGTCGTCCCCGGCAATGGCTGCGGGTGGTTGCCCGCGGAGTTCCGCCGCCGCGCCTTCACTCCCGAGTTGTTTGTGATGCGACGGCCCGTCGATTGGCGGTGTCTCCTGGGACTCGTCCATACGCTGCGGCGGCGACGCGTGGACGTGCTCCATAGCCACGACTTCACGATGGCGGTGTACGGGGCTGCCGTCGCGGGGATCCTGCGTCGACCGCACGTCATCACGATGCACGGCGGGCGCTACTTCGCGGGCAGATGGAGTCGGCGCGTGGCGCTGCGCGCCGCGGCGGGGCACGCGGCGGCGGCGGTCGCCGTATCGGCCGCCCTCCAGGCGGATCTCGCGACGGTGTTGCGGCTCCCCCGCGCTGCCATCCGCGTGCTGCACAACGGCATCAGACCGGCCGTCGGCTCTCCCAACGGTGTGCGTCGCGAGCTGGGCATTGGCGCTGAAGAGCCGCTGATCGTCGCGATCGGGAACCTCTATCCGGTCAAGGGCCATCTCGTCTTGCTGCAGGCCCTGCGCGCGCTGCGCGAGGACCCTGCGTTCGCCCGGTGCGACGTAGCGATAGCCGGGCGGGGCGAGGAGGAAACCGCGCTACGGGCCTATGCCGCCGAGCACGCTCTCACCCAACACGTGCATCTCCTTGGCTATCGCGCGGACGTCCCCGATCTGCTCGCGGCCGCCGACATCTTCGCGTTGCCCTCGCGGTCCGAAGGGGTGCCCCTGGCGCTGCTTGAAGCGATGTTCGCGGGCAAAGGGATCACTGCATCGGCTGTGGGAGGCGTGCCGGAGGTTGTGACCTCGGAGCGGGAGGCGTTGCTCGTGCCGTCGGAAGATCCTCCCTCGCTTGCGACGGCGCTGGGCCGGCTACTCGAAGACGCCGCGCTGCGACTCCGGCTCGGTGACGCCGCCCGCCGGCGCGCAGAGCGAGAGTTCACGGTAGATACGATGGTCGACGGCTACATGAGCGTCTACGCGAACGCCGTCGGGCGAGCATGAGCCAGAGCACTGACACCACGCTCGAACGCGAGAGCCCGCTGGGTACGGTCGGCCTTTGGCTCCTCGATCAGGTGAGGATGGAGGCCTGGGACCGAGTGCTCTTCGTCGAGTGCGGCGATGGCTGGCTGGTGGAGGAAGCGTGGCGTCGCATGCGGAAAGGCAGCGTCGTCGGCCTGACCACATCCCCCCGGCTCGTGGAATTGGCCGTCGAGTTGCGCGGCGTTCCCGGCCAGGTCGAATTCAGCACGTGGACCGGGGAGCGGTTCCCCATCGCAGACCGGTCCGTCGATCGCGTCATCTCGTGCGCGTCGCTGGGCACGTATCGTGAACCCATCGCGGTGCTGCACGAAGTGGCAAGGGTGCTGCGGCCCGGTGGAGATGCGTACCTATTCGATGGCGACTCCACCGGCCTCCTGCACCTGCTCGCCGCAGCGAGTCTCGTCGAAGTGCAGCGGAAGCCGGGCGATCACCCCATGCCCATGGTTATTCGCGCCCGGCCGTCCTCGAGTCTGAGCTAGTCGAGGTCGGAGGCCGAGCGCGTTCCAAGAGCCGCGGGCCGAGCCACTCGGCAACGAGTCGGTTGGCGCTCGGTGAGTAGTGCCCCCCAGGCATGAACCAGTCGTTCACGCGCTGGCGTCCCTCATCCGCGAGGAACGCCTCCGTGAGGTCGAGATAGTCAATCCCCTTTGCGCGTAGGTCATCGACCAGCGGCGCAAAGATCGGCGCGGGGCCGTCCCGACGGCGGACGATGGACTCGCGGTCGGGGAGGATGAGGACAAGCGGGACGATTCCGGCCACTCGAGCCTTCGCCGCGAAGCTCTGAAAGAGTGCGGTCTGCAGGGCGAACGCGGTCGAGGCGCGATTGAAAAGGCCGTCCCGTACCAGGCGGTCGCCGTCGACGTAGCGGCGGCGCACCTTGATCCACAGTCCGGTGAGCAGGCGCACCGTTGCAGAGACGTCGTACAACGGGTCTTCGTAGATCGCCGGTTCGTACCAGGCGTCGCCGCGCCCCAGCGTCGTGACGGCAGCGGGGTGATCGAGATACCTGGCGTAATCCGCCGGCGCTCGCACGGGGCTGGGCACGAGCTCGAGCTCGCTGCCGGCGCGCAGCACGAACCGCGGTTTGAAGAGGGGGAGCTCCCGGTTCGACAGGAATCGGCGGTAGACGTTCACCACTCGGCCGAAATCGGTCGGCGTGAAAGCGAGAATCGCGATGCGCGGGGAGAGGCTCCGGCCATCGGCGAGAAAGCGCAGGTACGCCTGATCGTTCCCGTACCCGCCGACACCGTAGTTGAGCACCTCGAGCCGCGGATAGATGTGCTCGGCCAGCACGGGCCAGCAGCTCGCGTTGTCAACTTCGTTCCCGTACACGAACGAGTCGCCGAACGCCGCGACGCGCACGACGGAGTCCGCCGGCACGGCGCTGTATTCCCGCGCGCTGCGCAAGCCGCGCGAGTTCGTCTGATCATGCGCGGTCGCAATATCCGAGCGGTAGCGCCACCCGAGCACGGAGTCCACGGCGAGCAGCCCATGCCCTTGGAGGAGCTGGCGCATCAGCACGCTCTGCTCCCGCCAGATGTCGCGCGTTGTCCTGATCTCCTCGTCCAGCAGTGGACGGCTGAAGTGGAGGACCGCCAAGGAGAGGCCCTCCAGCGTCGCGACGACCAGGAGGCCGAGGACGATGGCGGGCCACAGCTTCGAATGCCGCAGGTTCAAAAGATCGTATATATGAAAGGCGCCAGCACCGACCCATGCGCGAAGACCATGAGCGTGCCGACGACGAGCATCACCACCACGATGGGCAGCAGCCACCATTTCTTGCGCACGCGCATGAATGCCCACAACTCCCCAGCCAAGGTCATCCGACCCATCTTTCGGTCCTCCCTAGAATTGGCGTTCCATCCCCGTCCGTCGATGGGCCTCGGCAGCGCGAGAGACCCAGAAACTCCTGGCGGCGCGGGGGCGCAGCAGCGAGTTCTTGCCCGCGAGTCGGCGGAGCAGTCCGGTCGGCGTCAGGACGGCGAAGTAGACGACGCCCATGAAGATCGGCGTCGTGATCTTGGACATCGCGGCGGCGAGTCCCATCCAGGCCCGGTGGATCGGCCCGAGCCGCGCCGGCAGGACGAGCGCCGCGGTGAGCAGAGCCAGCCCGACCCCGAGGGCGATAGCGGTCACGAGCACACGGCCACGCCACCACGCCATGCCTCCGAGCACCGCGAAGGCGATACCAACCGTGAGGCCGAAGCGGCGGCCTTCCGCCGCGCTCAATCGAGCTGGAACTCGCGCTGCCAATCCGCGCTCTCCTTCCATGCCGGTTGCTGGCTCTTGTCGAGCAGAAACGGTCCCAGCACGAGGTAGTCGATGTGCGTGCGCATGAAGCATTGGTAGGCGTCCGCCGGTGTGCACACGATCGGCTCGCCCCGCACGTTGAACGATGTGTTGACGAGCACTGCGCAGCCGGTCAGGCGCTCGAACTGCTTGATCAGGTCGTAATAGTTGGGGTTGGTGTCCCGGCTCACCGTCTGGATGCGTGCCGAGTAGTCGATGTGGGTGACAGCCGGAATGTCGGAGCGCAGCACATTGAGCTGGTCGATGCCCCACAGCCCCCGCTGCTCGGTGGTCATCGGGATCTGGCGCTCCTGCTTCACCGGCGCCACCAGCAGCATGTACGGGGACTCGCAGTCCAACTCGAAGTAGTCGTGCACGCGCTCGCGCAGTACGCTCGGCGCGAACGGGCGGAAGCCCTCACGAAACTTGATCTTCAGGTTCATCTGCGCCTGCATGCGCGGGCTGCGTGGGTCGCCGAGGATGCTGCGCGCGCCGAGCGCTCGTGGTCCGAACTCCATGCGGCCGTCGAACCAACCGACCACCTTCTCGTCGGCGAGCAGCCGGGCCACGCGCTCGAGAAGACAGTGACGCTCCAGTTGCTCGTAGGCGGCCCCCTGAGCGTCCAGGTACTCGCGGATCTCGTCAGGCGTAAACTCGGGCCCCAGGTAGGCGCCGCGCATCGCGTCCTTGCCGGCGACGACGGTGCGGGGTTGCCGGCAATGGCGATGCCAGATGAGCTGGGCCACGCCCAGTGCACCACCCGCGTCGCCGGCGGCAGGTTGGATCCAGAGACGCTTGAAGGGGCCCCCGCGCAGCAAGCGCCCGTTGGCGACGCAGTTCAGCGCCACACCACCGGCGAGACACAGATTCTCCATGCCGGTTTCCCGGTGCGCGGTCCGGGCCATACGCATGATGATTTCTTCGCACACGACCTGGATCGAGCGGGCGAGATCCATCTCCCGCTGAGTCAGCTTCGACTCCGGCACACGCGGTGGGCCGCCGAGCAACTTGTCAAACGCCCCGTCCGTCATCGTGAGACCGGTGAGGTAGTTGAAGTACGTCTGGTTCAGCGTGAACGAGCCGTCCTCGCGCAGGTCGATGAGCTCGCGGTAGATCGCATCGACATACTTGGGCTCACCGTAGGGCGCGAGCCCCATCACCTTATACTCGCCCGAGTTCACCTTGAAGCCGGTGAAATACGTAAACGCCGAGTAGAGCATGCCCAGGGAGTCGGGCCAGCGCAGATCTTTGAGCAGCTCGAGGTCATTGCCGCGTCCGGTGCCGAACGAGGCCGTGGCCCACTCCCCGACGCCATCGACGGTCAGGATCGCCGCCTCCTCGAAGGGCGACGGGAAGAAAGCGCTGGCCGCGTGCGATTCGTGATGCTCGGCATAGAGCACCTCGCCGTCGTAGCTCAGGGCGTCGCGGATGTCGCGATCCTGGAAAAGTTTCTCCTTCATCCATGCGGGTCCCGCGAGGCGGAATTGCGTGAACCCGCGGGGGGCGACACCCAGGTAGGTCTCCAAGATCCGCTCGAACTTGAGCAACGGCTTGTCGTAGAACCCAACGTATGCCAAGTCAGAAGCGCCGATCCCAGCGGTCTCGAGGCAGTATTGCGCGGCGTGCCGCGGGAAACCGGCGTCGCCCTTCTTGCGCGTGAAGCGCTCTTCCTGCGCCGCAGCGACGATCGCGCCGTCGCGCAGCAGGCAAGCGGCGCTGTCGTGATAAAAAGCGGAGATGCCGAGGATGTAACTCATCCGCAACACGAGGAGCAAGCCCCATACCGCCAAGCGGCGAAAACGCCGCCGAACCCCGGACGGGGTGACGGGCATCACGCGGCGCGTGCGGCGATCCGGCGTGTACATGACACCTTCAAGTCCGGCGTTTCGCCTCACTGGATTCCCCCTATTGTCGCACACGGCACCCGTTGCTACCGTGCAGCAGATGTGGTGAGGTTGCGACGGTTGCTATAGCCTGTCCCCACGCTCAGTCGGTAAACCCGCAGCGCCCCGGAAAAAAAAATTGAAGCCGCTGCTCAGAGCAAACCCGCCGAAAGGCGGTGACGCAGAGCTACGGGACTAAGGCGAGCGAAGCCGCCCTGTGCTTTTACAGGAGTGAGGAAAACGATGCCGTTCACGTTCAAGCTGTCGCACCGTCCGCGCCCCCCGGTGGCGAATGCCACCACGCTGTACGCCCCCCACAACACACCATGCGTCGTGCCGTGTCGTCTCCAGTGAGGCGACCGGTGCGGAGCACCAATAGGAAAGGTTCGTCATGACGTTCAAACACAAGTTGTCTTGTCGCCTGGCGCTGCTCAGGAATGTCGTGCTGCTCGGCGCCGTGTGCGCCGCGGCGGCGTGCGACCTGCGGCAGCTGCTCGGCCTGTTGGCCCCCGTTGCGTCGGTGGCGGTCACGCCGGCGACGGCGAGCGCACCGGTGGGACAGACGGTGCAGTTCACGGCGACGCCCAGGGCCTCGATTGGCAATGCGCTGATCGCGCGGGTGGTGACGTGGGCGAGCAGTGCACCGGCGCTCGCCACCGTGGATGCCAACGGCATGGTGTCGGGCGTGGCGGCAGGAACGTCTACAATCACCGCCACGAGTGAAGCGAAGAGCGGGACCGCGGTCGTGACCGTGA
>WNGE01002780.1_pt1 | contig 23228 bp, 34 predicted proteins | sample 5400651 | NCBI WGS metagenome assembly WNGE01 (sample SAMN13153370, study PRJNA577476) | soil metagenome | isolation source: 60 cm soil or saprolite under grassland replicate 2 | place: USA:California | collected 2016-06-15
AGGTACGTCAGGGGCAGCGGGTGCGGATCAAGTTGCTCAACATGAGCATGGAAGACCACCCCATGCATCTGCACGGGCACACCTTCCAGGTCGTCGCGGCCAACGGACATGCCATTGACGGTCCACTCAAGGACACGCTCACCGTGCGGCACATGGAGCAGTATGAAATCGAGTTCGTCGCGGACAATCCGGGCGACTGGCTCTTCCACTGCCACAACCTGGTCCACGTGGGCGGCGGGCTTATGACGGAGATCCATTACCGCTAGAGCCTCTGGAACTGACGCGCTGGCCGGAGCGGCGTGGTCGGCGTAACGACGCCGTTTCAGCCACGTGCTCGGGGGCCTCGTGGCGGTGGCGATCTAGTTTCCTGAGTCGGTAGTGCGCTTGCAGGTCGCAATACTGGCGATCAGAAGGTCGCGGATACGTGCTCGTGCGAGTGGGCTTCGTGGAGCGGCTGGCCGGCCAGGCTGGTGGTGATGAGGCTGCCGAAGTTGGGGCATTGCAGGATGTCCTCGTGAGGACAGCGCAGGGCGTGTTCGATGGCCTCGCGCGCCGTCTGGGCGTTGGCGATCTGCTCGTCGAGTTGGGCGAGCTTACGCCGCACAAGCCACTGCCACTCGTTCGACGTACTCGCCCGTGCGGCCATGAATGCCTTCTGCTCGGCGAGCGAGAACCCGACGTCTCGCAGTAGCAGGATCATACCGACGATCCTGACTGCCGATTCGGGGTAGCGGCGTTGCCCTGAGATCCTGGCGGGCGTCGGAAGCAGGCCGAGCGCCTCGTAGTAGCGCAAGGCCGATGGGGCAATCCCGCTGCGGCGGGCCAGCTCACCGATAGTCAGCAGCCGATCGGGCATTCTTGACTTCAAGCGTACTTGAAGGCGTTGACTACGGGCTATGGAAACCTGGGCGGTGACGAACGAGGAACAAGCCCGCTACTGGAACGGCGACGAGGCCGCTCATTGGCTGGTCCACGAGGAGCGCTACGAACGTACCCTGGCGCCGTTCACCGGTCACCTGCTGACGGCGGCCGCCATCGGACGCGCCGAGCGGGTCGTCGACATCGGCTGCGGCACCGGGTCCACCACGCGAGCGGCTGGGAGGGTCGCAGTTGATGGAGAGGCACTGGGGCTGGACCTGTCCACGGCGATGCTGCGCCAGGCGGCCCGCCGAGCCCAGGAGGAGGGGTTGAGCAATGTCCGGTTTGAGCACGGCGACGCCCAGGTGCACCGCTTCACACCCAGTGCGCTCGACGTCGCCTTGAGCCGTTTCGGTGTGATGTTCTTCACCGACCCGGCGGCCGCGTTCGCCAACATCGCCCGCGGCCTTCGCCCCGGAGGCCGACTGGTATTCGTCTGCTGGCAGAAGCGCGCCGACAACGAATGGATCGTGGTCCCCGCCGCCGCCGCTGCCCAGCACGTGGCGCTCCCACCACCCGATGATCCAACAGCCCCTGGACCGTTCTCGCTAAGCGAACGCGACCGGATCGCCTCGGTGTTGCGCGCCGCGGGGCTCGGCGACGTGGTCATCGAGCCGATCGAGGAGAGACTGTGGATGGGTCAGGACGTCGTCGACAGCATCGCATTCCTCAAGTCGACCAGGAACTGGAAGTCCCTGCTCCGGGACGCCGACCCGCCGACGGTTGCCCGGGTCAGCGAGGCGGTGCAGGCTGCGTTCGAACCGCACGTCACGCTGGATGGCCTGCGGCTGGGAGCCCGGGCATGGCTCGTCACCGTGAGCAGGCCATCGTAGCGGCGGGTGCGAGCGCTCGCGGAGGAGCTGCGTCGAGCGGGTGCAACTCAGGTAAGCACCGTCCATGACTCGGGCAAGCGGCGGCTGGTATCCGAGGTTCGCGATGCCACGGGCATGCGGGTGGCGCTCGGCCGCGATGCCGAAGACGACTTCGAGGGCGTCGTCGACGCGGTGCGGCGCGCCGACGGCCGAGACGGATTCGACGTATCGACTCGCGCCCGCTCTCCCACGGATGCGGGCGTCCCCAGCCGTTCCGGCCAGGCGCTCGCTCGGGACGAAACGCGATCGTCCATCGCGACGCCGAGCTCGCGCTCGGTTGAACGTCTGGAACGGCAAGCCGCTCGGGTCGGTCCTGTACGGTGCGGGCGTGATTACGGCGGCGGGCCGTGTCAGTAGCATGCTGCACCGATTAGCTTCGGAGGATCAATGGCCATTCGGCACGTTGTCACGATTCAGGTTGCGCCGGGCCGAGCAGCTGACCTTGCCGGCGCCTTCAAGAGTCTGCAGACGCCGACAGGCTGGTGCTACTGGAGCGCTGGGCCAGCCAGGCGTTGCTCGACCGGCACATGCAGGCGGAGCGCACGCGCAACCGCTCGGCCGTCGACGCTGTTGTGGCGCTTTGGGCGCCCGGCAGCACCCCGACCATCGAGCGTTTCGAGGGTTTAGAGCCACGCAGCACCTGAGCGGTCACAGGATGTGCAACCAAGAGCGGAGGTGTCGATGCAGTACGTGCAGCTTGGAGAGTCGGGTCTGACTCTCGCGCCTGGCGCTCGGCACGATGACGTTTGGGCAGTACTCGTTTAGCACCTTCCACGCCAACGTCGACCGGGCCGCCGCCGACCGGATGGTTGGCCTTGCGCTCGACGCCGGCGTCAACCTGTTCGACACCGCCGAGAGCTATGGGCAGGGCCGCAGCGAGGAGGTGCTCGGCGCGGCGCCGCGGCGAGCCGGCGCTCGCGAGCGGGCGGTGATCTCGACGAAGGTCAGCACGTTCGGGACAGGTTCGTATGACGAGGACCGGGATCTTCTGCGGCTGAGCTACCGGCACGTGATCGGCAACGCCGAGGCGGCGCTGCGGCGGCTTGGGACCGACTGGATCGACCTCTACCTGTTGCACCAGCCGGACTTCGTCACCCCCTGGGAGGAGACGCTGCGCGCGCTTGACGATCTCGTCTCCCGTGGCCTCGTGCGTTACGTGGGGTGGTCGAACTTCCCGGCCTGGCACCCGCCCGCGGCCAGGGTATCCAGGCGTGGCGCGGGTACGCGCCGTTCGTTTCGGGGCAGATCTACTACTCGCTGGTCGGCCGCGAGGCCGAGCGCGAGATCCTCCCGTCCTGTCGCGCCGCCGGCATTGGGACGCTGATCTGGAGCCCGCTTGCCAGTGGCTTTCTGACCGGCAAGTACACGCGCGAGGACCCGACCGGCGGGGGGCGGGCGGCGGGCCGCGTTCTCGGTCCCCCCAATCGACCTCCAGCGCGGCTACGACGCCGTCGAGAAGATGCGCGAGATCGCCGATTCGCGGGGCGTGCCGGTCGCGCACGTCGCTTACGCGTGGCTGTTCGCAAAGCCGGAGGTAAGCAGCGTGATTGTCGGAGCGTCACGCCCTGAGCAGCTCGCCGACAACCTCGCCGCGGCGGAGCTGTCCCTCACTGAGGACGAGCTCGCGGCGCTTGACGCGGTCGACCGTCCAGCCCCGCTGTACCCCGACCCGCGCTGGCTGACCGGCTCCGCGTAAAAGCGCATTGCCGCCATCGGCCGAGGCCCGCGAGCCGCGCCGCCAGCGAACGACCACCTGGTCACGAGAGCAACAACCTACCTCGGAGCCCGAGCATGTACCCGCAGCGGACGACCTACGGTCGTATGCGTCGGCGTCGAGCTTGCGCCCGCTTTCCTTCGGGAACCGGGAGTCGCCCACAAGTGATCTCAGAATCTACCTGTTATTGACGCTCCCCGGCCGAGGACACGTTCTGAGTGGATGGGTCGGCCGGGGTGACGATGTGCTCGCCTGAGGCGTACCACGAGATCCTCCGAGACACCGAGCGCGCCAACGCCACGACGCTATAGAGCTGCCACTCCGCGCTCAGTCCGAGTAACGGCGGTGCGATGGCCGCCACGACGGTGGCCGCGACGGCCGGCCAAGCGACTCCTGCCAGGGCAGCCCTCGCCGCCAAGACGCACAATCCTGCTATCAGGCCGAGTGCCACCAGCAGGTAGATAGCGCTGAGCGCGGTCGTCCGGTCGACCAACGCCAACATGCCCACGCCGGTCACCGTGAGCCCGGCAATACGGACGAGGACGTGTATGACGGTGGTTGCAGTCTCGGTTTCTGTTGGCGGCCTCATAAATCCTCGCTCGGCGCGCCGGCGGCAGACATGGCGCCGCCCGCCGGACCAAGGCTAAATGGATTGAAATCTTCCGGTTACGCGCGTACTATAGCCGTGTAACCGGAGAAAATCCATCCACATGAGTCCAATGTCCAGTGCGCCTCGGCCGCCGACCGAGGCACGCAGCGCGTCGAGCGTCGAACCGCGGTTGCGCGCTGACGCCCAGCGCAACCGCGATCAGCTCCTCCTGGCGGCGCGCGACGTGTTTGTCGACCAGGGTGCGGATGCACCCCTGGATGAGATCGCGCGCCGCGCCGGCGTGGGCGTCGCCACTCTGTACCGGCGCTTCCCGGACCGTCAGGCGTTGGCCAGAGCCGTGGCGTTTGATGTACTCCGACGCGTGGCCGACGAGGCTAGTCTGGCGTTGATCGAGGAGCCGGATGCCTTTCAAGCGCTCGCGCGGTACATGCGGCGTGCCCTCGCGCTCCGAATCGGCGCGGTGATGCCAGTCCTGGTCGGCGACAGCCTGCTGCGCGACACCGACGTCGTGCGTATCCGTGAGGAGCTCACCGACCTCGTTCAGAAGATGATCGACCTGGCACGCGCGGAGGGCACGCTTCGCTCCGACGTGACGTTCGGCGACATCGGCCTCTCAATTATCAGACTCAGCCGCCCACTTCCGGGTTGGTTTCCACCTGCCCTGGACGACAGCCTTGCACAGCGCCACCTCGACCTCCTGATCGACGGACTGCGCAGCGTGCGCGTATCGGCCCAGCCGCTCTCGGGCCCAGCCCTCTCGCTTACGGATCTCCGAGACGTGTCGTCCGAACGGTCGACGCCAACGTCAACTCGGAGCGCATGAGCCGTGCTCAGCTCTGCCGTTAGTCGGCCCCGGAAGTCCGCCGTGGACCCCGCAGCGCTGGACGGCCCTCGGGTTCATCGCCCTCGTACAGCTGATGCTGGCCTCGACGCGACGGTGGTGAACATCGCTCTCCCATCCGCGCAGCGTGAGCTCGCCTTTGCCGACGCCCAGCGGCAATGGGTCATCACCGCCTACACGCTGTCGTTTGGCGGACTGTTGCTGCTCGGTGGGCGGGTCGCGGACGCGGTTGGCCGAAAGCGCGCCCTGCTGGTCGGCCTGGCCGGCTTTACGGTGGCATCTGCCCTGAGTGGCGCGGCCACTGGTCTGGGCACGCTCGTCGCCGCCCGCGCGCTGCAGGGAGCCTTCGCCGCACTCCTGGCACCTACCGTCTTGTCTCTCCTGGCCGTGACGTTTACGCGGCTGGAAGACCGTGCCAAAGCGTTCGCCGTGTACGGCGGGATCGCCGGCAGCGGGGGTGCCGTTGGGCTGGTCCTGGGCGGGGCGCTGGCCCAGTACCTCGATTGGCGCTGGTGTCTGTACATCAATGTGCCTATCGCAGCGGTGGCTGCAGTCGGGGGCTGGCTCACTATTGCCGACAGTCGCCCGGCATGGCGCCCGCGCTTCGATCTCCCCGGACTGTTCCTCGGTGTAGGAGGCCTGATGGCCCTCGTGTACGGCTGCGGCGAGGCGGCTTCCCACCGACTGTTGGATGCGGCAGTCGCCGCGCCCATTGGAACAGCGGTCGCGCTACTCGCACTCTTCGTGCTGCGCGAGTCGCGCGCCGACGCACCCCTCCTGCCGCTGTACTTTCTCGCGACCCGCGGCCGCGCAGGCGCCTATCTGTGCGTACTACTTGCCATCGTGGCGATGTTCGGTCTGTCGCTGGTCCTCACCTACGACTTCCAGGTTGTACTGGGTTACTCGCCGCTCCAGGCAGGCGCGGCATTCCTGCCGGTGTCTGGCGCGCTCCTGTTCAGCTCTTCGGCGATTGCCGGTCGCCTCATGCCGCATCTGCCACCGCGCATGCTTATGGTGCCTGGCCTGCTTGTCGCTGGAGGCGGTATGGCTATGCTCGCCAACCTCCGGGTCGACAGCCCGTATGCGATGTGGGTGCTTCCCGCGGAGATCTTGCTCGGACTTGGCATTGGATGCGTCATGGTGCCCGCGATCAGCAGCGGCACGGCTGACGTACCGCTGGGCGACGCCGGCGTCGCGTCGGCGACGATGAACACCGCCCAGCAGATCGGTGCGTCGCTCGGCACCGCGCTTCTCAACACAGTGGCCGCTTGGGCCATCACGGCCTACCTGGCGTCGCATGCGGAAACGGTGGGCACGATGGGCGCGGCCCTCGTGCGCGGCTACCCAACCGCGGCAGGATTCGCGGCCGCATTACTCGCATTGGCGGCTGTGCTAGCCGGCGCTCTCATCACAGCCGGCAAGCCGGCCGTTCGTACGAGCGGGCCTTCGGTCGAGCGGCAGCTCGTGCAGGCTGGTGGTTGAGTCCGTGGCGCAGTCTTCAGCCGATACACCGTTCGGCATATTGCACGGTCACAGGTACATGCGCCTGACAACCTATCGCCGCAACGGTACCCCGGTGAGCACGGCCGTCTGGTTCGCCGAAGCTGACGATGGAACGCTCTGGGTGATGACCCCGCACAACACGGGGAAGGTGAAGCGGGTTCGGCGCAACCACGCTGCACAGGTGGCGCCGTCCACACCACGCGGCAGAGCTCTAGGATCCGCGATGGCTGGTGTCATTGACATCGTCGATGACCTGCAACTAGCGCGTCGGGCGAACGAGGCGCTGCGCAAGAAGTACGGCTGGATGAGGCGTGGGCTCGACCTACTCCTCTGGCTTCGCCGCGGCCATTGGATTTACCTGCGCGTCCGCCCGGCACATCAATAGGAGTAGCCAGGTCTCGAACCGCCATGTCCGACATCACCCACCGCACCATCCACGTCAACGACATCGACATGCACGTGGCCGAAGCTGGCCAGGGTCCAGCAGTCCTCTTCCTCCACGGCTTTCCCGATGTCTGGTACGCCTGGCGCAGCCAGCTGCCTGCTCTGGCCGCCGCGGGATACCACACAATCGCCCCTGACTTGCGCGGCTGCGGTCAGTCTGAAGCGCCCCGTTCGATCGAGAAGTACAGCATGCGCACGATGACCGCCGACGTAGTTGGGCTTCTGGACGCAATGGGCGAACACAGCGCGGTCCTGGTGGCGCATGACATGGGTGCTCACGTTGGCTGGACAGCTGCCCAGCGGTTCCCCGACCGGGTGCGGGCGATCGTAGCGCTAAGCTCGCCGTTCATGCCCAGGTCGCCGACGCCGCCCATCCAACGGTTGCGCGACGCCGCGCGTGATCGGTTCCATTTCGTCTCGTATGTTCAGGAGCCAGGCAAGGCCGAGGCGGAGCTCGAGGTCGACGTCCGTCGTTCGCTCAGGTTATTCGTGCATGCGCTGTCAGGCGATGCGCCTCCTGAGCTCGTGCACCACCTGTTCATGGAACGGTCGAGCACTTCAGGCTGCCTGGATGGAATGCCGGAACCCCACCGGATGCCGAACTGGTTCACTGAGGACGACCTCGTGTACTGCGCGCGGGAATTTGAGCGCACCGGTTTCGCGGGCGCGCTCAATCCCTACAGGAACTTTGACCGCGACTGGATCGAGCTCGCCGAGCTCGCTGACGTGAAAGTGCATCAGCCAGCGCTGTACATGGCCGGCGAGCTCGATAGTGTCACCCGTCTCGGAAGCCTCGACCCGATGCGAAAGTGGGTGCCCAACCTGCGCGAGATTGTGATCCTCTCCGCCTGCGGGCATTGGATCCAACAGGAACGACCTGAGCCGGTCAGCCAGCAGTTGATCGCTTTTCTGAAGAATCTGCCAGTCGAGGATCCGTCCTCAGCGTCCTGAGCCGTCACACACTCCTCCGCAGACAGCGATGGCGTGTCGCTGTGGCCTACTTTTGCACGTATCTGTGCGTCCAGCAGCTCGTGCTCCATGTTCATTGAAAGGAGGAACGCAGACGTAACCGAGCGACAAGCGCACGACAGCCAGCCGGTGCGAGTCCAGCCTGGGGAGACGCCAGGGTCCCCAGTAGCAGCACTGGCGGCGTCGATCGAAATGTCGGCGTCGAAGCGCAGGAAGACCCGTCTCTCTGAGAGGAGGCGGGCAACTGGCCGGTCCGCAGCATCACGCGAAGCTTGCAGCGTCGTCAGTAAAGCCCTCGCGGGGCGAGGCCAAGAGGAAGCCGAGCCTGTAGATACGAGGCGAAGGCCATGGACAGCACTCCAGACCTGGAGCGAGTGCTCAAGAATCCTCCGGCGTAGGCAGCGTGGAACGGCCAGAAGGGTGTCGTGGGAACTGGAGAGAGCCTCGGTGGCCCCAGCCTTCGGGTCTGGGAAGCATGCCCGTCTATAACCATGGTGGGAAAGGGGCGGGTGGTCACCAGGCAGTCGGCGGGGGTCGTAGTAGCGATGCCGATTGGGACAACACAACCCGGTCGGGGCGAAGGGCCCCTACTTCATCGACGCAAACGCTGACAGGAGAGATCGGTGAGTGCCTGATGAAGGCTAGGTCAACCGCGAAGGCCGCTGGCCTGGATGGATCTCGTTGCCTTGCAGCGTGTGCTGTACCGCAGTGCCAAGCAGAATCCGTCGCGTCGGTTCCATGCTCTCTTCCACAAAATCGCCCGGAGCAACGTGCTGTCGCGGGCCTGGGACGAAGTTCGTGCAAATCGAGGGGCGCCCGGCGTGAATGGTGTGACGATCGAACACGTCGAAGCGTCCGGGGTGGCAGCTTTTCTCAGCGAACTCGCCGCGGACCTGCAGGCCGGCACGTACCGACCTGCTCGACTGCGACGAGTCAACATTCCCAAGCCGGGCCAACCCGACAAAGTCCGACCGCTCAGCATCCCCACGGTGCGCGACCGGGTAGCCATGGCTGCAGCCAAGCTTGTCCTAGAGCCAGTGTTCGAGGCCGACTTTCTGCCATCCAGCTACGGGTCCGTCCAAAGCGCTCGGCCGAGCAAGCCAACGAGGCGATTCGGACCGAGGCGAACCAGGGCGCCAACTGGGTGCTGTACGCGGCTGTTCGAGACTGTTTCGGGTCCATTCACCACCAACCTCTTCTGGCGCAAGTCGCCAGACGAGTCAATGATCGACGGATGCTGAAGTTGATCCGAGCATGGTTACGAGTGGGAGTGTTGGAGGATGGGGTCTCGTCCGAGACGGACTCGGGTACACCCCAGGGCTCGCCGATTTCCCCACTGCTTGCGAATGTGGCGCTCCATGTGCTGGATGCAGCATGGGCGCGAACAAGCCGGAGTTTGGGAGTGCTTGTGCGCTACGCTGACGATCTCGTCGTGCTCCGTACCAGCCGAGCGCACGCCGAAGAGGCGCAGCGACGGATGGGTGCGATCCTCGCACCGTTGGGATTGCAGTTGCATCCCGACAAGACCAGGGTCGTCTGCCTTATCCATGGGCAGCAGGGTTTTGACTTCCTCGGCTTCCACCATCACAAAGTGGAGTCGTGGCGTTGACGTGGTCACTACTACCTGAACCGCTGGCCATCGGACCGTGCGATGAACACGGTCCGCGCCAAGGTCAGGGAAGCGACTGGTCGCGACAAGATGGACCACTCTGTCGACTCGGTGGTGGTGACGCTCAATCTGATCCTTCGGGGTTGGAAGGCTTACTTCCGCAACGGCACCTCGTCGCGGAAGTTCACCATCGTTGACAACTACGTCCACGAGCGATTGGCCATCTTCGACAGCGCCAAGCACGGACGAACCAAGCGCAACTGGCAACGCCACGACAAGGCGTGGCTTGGGCGCCTGGGAGTCTATCGTCTCAGCCGAGCGACGACGACGGTGAATGGGCATGCCTGACGGTGAACGATGTCGGAAAGCCGTGTGCGGGAGAACCGCATGCACGGTTTGACAGGGGGCTGCTGGCAAAGTGGCGACCATGGCGAGTCGGATCACACGCACCGGGCCGGAAACGGCCCGGACTGAGCCCGACCACCTACTGTCCGTCGATCGCCAGCGGCCCACCTTACCGGCTGCACCCGCAGAGGATCTCCCAGGTCATCGCGAAGGCCATGCTCAGCGCCCGCAGCATGGCGACGATCGTCTCCATGCCGTTCGTGCTTACAACGCCAGCCCGAGGCCGAAGGTACGGATGGCCCACAGGTTGATGGCGGTCAGCTGACCCGTGAACAGCAGTACCCCCATACTGACGAGCACCACACCGCCCGCGCGCTCGACGGTGCGCAGATGATTCCGCAGGCCACGCGCAAGGCGCAGCGAACGATCGGCCGCGAGGCCTGCGACCAGGAAGGGAATGCCCAGGCCGAAGCCATAGAACAGTAGCAACAGTGCACCCTGGGCCACTGTTTCTTCCTGCGCGGCCATCGTCAGCAGGCTGCCCAGGAACAAGCCGATGCATGGCGTCCACCCGATGCTGAACGTCACTCCGATCAGGAAGGCGCCACCGGCCCTCTATGCGTCGCGAATTGCCCAGGGTCCACGATGCGCAGCTCACGGGCGAGCCAGCCCAGGCGCAAGACGCCGATCATCTGGAGCCCGAACACAATGACCAGGACGCCGCCGATCTGCATCAGGATCTGCCGGTTGAACAGCAACAAGGTTCCCAATGTGGTCGCGCTCGCGCCCAGGATGGCGAACACAAGCGCAAGGCCGGCAACAAAAGCGACACCGTTCCACCACATGCGCGAGCGCCGAACCGGTTGATCAACGGTGCCCGCTGAGCCGGCAATCATCCCGAGGTAGGCGGGAAGCAGAGGCAGACAGCACGGAGAAACGAAGGACAGCAGCCCGAAACCCACCGCGAGTAGGGGCGTGAACAGTGACAGCTCGGTTCCGTTCATGCTCGGCGCCTCAGCTGCCGGGTTTCGCGCTCGCCCGCTGAAGCTCGTCGAGGAACTGCTCCAACCCAGCTCCGGTGAGCGCGCCGTTCCACTTCCGGATGATCTGGCGATCGGTCGCGATGAAGTAGGTCTCGGGAACACCACGCATGCCGTACGAGATCGATATCGGACCCGAGTTGCCGGCGCCGTTGGGATAGGTAATGCCGAACTCGCGCAGGAAGGCCAGGGCGTCTTCGTCAGTGTCTTGCACGTCGACGCCAACGAGGCTTAGGCGCTCACGGTTGCGCTGCCAGGTCGATTCGAGCAGTGGTGCTTCCTCTCGACACGGCACGCACCACGAAGCCCAGAAATTTACGACCGCGGGCTTGCCCGACGCTAACGTCTCATTCAGTCGATACGTGCTGCCGTCGAACAGCCCGAGCTCGAAGTTTGGTGCCTGGCGAAACGGAACGCCAGAAGGTCCGACGGTGCCTTTGTCACGTTGCGCAAGTCCAAACCACAACAGCAGGAGGATTCCAACCACCGCGAATCCAGCTGCAGCAGCAAGTGCGCCAGGTAGCCATGGGCGACTCACATCGGGTTGCCGAGGCGTTACCTCACGCGCGCCCGTTGGCGCCGCGACGTGCTCTTCGCTGACCGTCATGGCACGACTCGCTTCACAGTCCGCACGACTTCTTCCAGCGAGACCTGGTCGCCCTGCAGATTGGCTCGCACTTCGCCGCGTGGGTCGACTACCGCAAACCGGTTGCTGTGCGGAATCACATCGGCCCCAGCGAACGCGCGGGCCACTTCGGCCGTGTTCAACTTGAATCCAGACAGGACGTCGAAGACGGCCTCACGCTCACCAGTGAGAAAACGCCACGCCTCCGGATCGGCGTGAAAACGATCCGCGTAGGCAGCCAGCACAGCTGAGGAGTCGCGGTCCGGATCGACAGTCACGGATACCATCTGGACCTTCGATCCAAGTAACCCATCTGAGCGCAGTTGGCCCTGGACCTGAGCCATCGTGGCGGTAAGCAGTGGGCAGGTGTCGGTGCAATTGGTATAGACAAAGCTGAACAGCGCGGCCCGTCCCGCCAGGTCATCCGAGCCAAAGCTTCGGCCTTGTTGATCGGTCAGTTGGAAGCGCGGCGCCGGCCAGAACTCTGGCAACGGCTCCTCCCAGATGCGCACGACGGTCGGGCCGAGTGCAACGACCACTGTGGCCAGAAGCACAACCCCTACTCCTAGCGCCGCGGCAAGCGCGGCGCGTGTCGACCGACCAGGAATGGCGATGCGCGCAGCGTTCATACATCGTTCTCGCGGTGAGGACGACCGCTGGCGCTAGCGGGGCGCTCCGACGGACGAAGCAACCGCCGAGTGCTCGTCGGTCGCCGCGAGCTGCTCGATCTGGCGAGCGACCGCAGCCTGCTGATCGCCAAGTCCCATCAGCTGTGTTCGCAGCTGTGCCAGCTGTTGCTCACGGCTGAGCGGCGCCGCCGGTAGGGTCAGTCCCGCGTCCTGCCCCTGCCGCGCACCCCTTCCCTCCATGCTGACGAACATGACCACCATCGATAAGGGGCACGCGAGCAGCAACAGCACAGGCAGAACCCCGAGGACTGCGTTCGGTGCGACCAGGTAAACGGCGACGCCGACCATTGCGAGCGCGGCGAGCACTCTCCAGTTCAAGCACATCTTGAGCATGTTCATGAAGTCGACGTCGAACCTCCTATTGGGTCTCTGTGCACCGTGGTGCCGGGTCCATCTGCGAGTTAGGGTTCGTGCGCGGCGCGAGCGAGGCAACCTGCATAGCACGGTTCAATCGCCACAGCGCCAGCACGCCAAGCGCCTCGCTACCAGAGGACGGGTTGCCGGCTTGCCGACGGTTCGCGCGGCCGACGATGAGGAAGCCGCCACTGATTAGCACGACCAGAGCGAGGGACGCTGCGGCGCACAGCGCCATCGCCTGTGCACCTGCTGGATCCATGCCGAAGACTTGCCACAACTCCATGTTCTTGATTCCCTCAGTGCCGAAGCGTGCATACGAGTGGCAGCGCCGTCGCACTAAACGCGAGGAGCCGTGGGGCCAGCTCACCAACCGAGACGACAGTGATGCCGGCGAGTAGCCGACCCGCGATCGGGGGAGCGCAGTGTGCCCGCCCCTCCATGAGACGCCTTACGCGCTCCTCGAGCTGCGCAGCGGAGGCACCCGCATAGGCCGGCACGCCGACCACCCCGGTCGGCTGAGGTGTCGCGACGACGGCACGCCACACCTTGCCCAGGGCGCTCGCCATTGCTAGCGGACGTTGCGTGGCCGCCACCGCCAAAGCGTCGGCAGTGAGTTCTTCGTCAGCCTCGAGCGCTTGCAGCGCGTACCAACTGCCGGGCAGGTATGCGGTCGCGTCGCGCAGGAGCCGTGCAAGCCAGCGAACCAGATGGTCTCGTCGGGCGAGGTGCACCATTTCATGGCCGAGCACGGCCTGGAGCTCGCGCCGATCCAGGTGTTCGACCAGCCACGCCGACAACACTATGGTCGGCCGCCACAGCCCGCCTGACACCGCTAGAGGCGCGGCCGTTGGAAGCACTCGGACAGTGGGGACAGCAATAGCAACGGCTTGGGCAAGTTCGGCCGCGGTGGCCGTCACGGCGCGGTCGCTCACTACAGGACAGACCAGGAGCAATCGTTCGACGAGGGCCTGGCGTGCGACGTTCAGAACAGTTGCACCAACAACGACGGCGCCGAGAGTGCCCAGTAACGCGAAGGTTGCCACGCGGTCCCAGCCCACGAGTGGCGCGCAGTCGGGCCAAAAGTGCGGGATCAGGTGCGCGACCGCGAGCGCGAGCACGATGGGCGGAGCCGCCAAGGTGACCAGCGCTAGCGGGCGCCGTCCCGTGGGAGGCGCGACTTGCAGCAGCACGGCGCCCAGGCCACTCAGCACGGCGACCAGCAGCAGAGCGGAAAGGAGGAAGAAGGTGTGCACTGCGGGCTTAGTCTTCCCGTTCCTCGACAGCCCGGCGCCGCTCGATGTCGTCGAGCAGCCGTCCCAGCCTCTCTTGCACTGACGGGTCCTCTATACGCTCCAGATGGGTCCTGGTCGCTCCGCCGAAATTGAGCAACAGGCGTTCGAGCGCGTCGCCGACGAATCGATCGACGAACGCCTGGCGGCTCAGCGTGGCGCGATAGACAAACGCCTGACCGCCTTTCTCAGCCGCGAGCAAACCCTTTTTTGCAAGCCGGGTCATCGTATTCATGACCGTCGTGTACATCACCGGGCGGGTGGCATATAGGTCCTGCCAGACGGCACGCACGGTCACGGTGTCCGCGCCGTCCTGCGCCAACTGCCATACGCGTTCCATGATCTCGCTCTCAAGATCGCCTAAGGCGACCCGAATGCCAGGCTGGTCGAGCCGCAAGGTGTTGAGGTCGATGCTTGGATCCTGATCGGTCATGTAGTCACGTGCGTGCAACGAGGGTCGTACACAGTTCGCTTGCCCGGACAGTATATAGGCGCCGTGTACGACTGCCAATCGTAGGCTGCTAAACTAAGGCGCCGACAGGTGTCGGATGACTAAGGTGCCGTGGCGCGGGTAGCGGTTGGCCGCGAGCGTAATGCGCGCAAAGCGCGGTCAGCACGACCACGCCCCGGAGTGATCTGGGTAGCGGGTGGGCTGCTCGTGTTAGTTGGCCTCGCGGTGGCCGCCTGGACGCTGATGCGGACAGGATCTGCTCCCCAGGAGAACGGTGTGATTTCCACGCTCCAGACCCTCGATCAACACGCGTTGCTGTTCAGTCCGACCGATCCGAACGTCGTCTTCTTCGGCCATCACAACGGCCTGATGCGGTCCGACGATGGTGGACGGACGTGGAAGCCACTGGTCGACCGTCGCGCCTTCGACGCGATGCAACTCGCCACGGGCGGCCGTTCGAACCCGGGCCGCGTGTACCTCGCCGGACACGATGTGTTCCAGGTGAGCGACGACGGTGGTTCCAGTTGGCGACCGGTCGAGCACAACCTGCCGGGCACCGACATTCATCAGTTCACACTCGACCCGGATAACCCGGACCGCCTGACCGCCGTTGTGGTCGGCTTCGGCGCATTTCGCAGTGCGGATGCGGGCCGAACCTGGACGAAGTTGCCGGCCCAGCCTCCCGGCGACGTGACCGCACTGGCATCCGCGGGCGGCGAACCCGAGGTTCTGTATGTGGGCACTGCCAACTCAGGGTTATTACGCAGTGTGGATTCTGGAACCTCATGGAACGCTGCCTCTGGGCAGGTCGGGTCGGACAGCGGATTTCGCGCCGTCTTGGCCCTTGCCGTGGAAGGCTCCGACCGTCAGACGGTCTATGCCGGAACCGATAGCGGTCTCGCCAAGAGCACTGACGGAGGAGCCCACTGGGCAGCGCTGTCGTATCCCGGCGACAACGCAGTGGCTGTGGCGGTAAGCCCGGCTAACCCGCGCGTCGTGCTGGCGGTTGCGACCTCGCCTCGACACCAGGGCCTCGTCTACCGCAGCGAAGATGGTGGGCAGTCATGGGGCGGGCGGCCGTAAAGCGTACGCCAACCCAGAGGGTTTCATAAGACCTTCGCGGCCTGATCGGCGAAGCCCGATGTTCCAGCCGGGTCGGTGTGCCGACGTCCATTACCCCCACGCACTGCGGGCTCGAGTGCAGAGCTCAGCGTGCCACCGGGGGTAGACGCACTCGAGTGGCTCGCGGCGCTGTGCGAAACGCCGACGGAAATCGTCGTCGCAAGCCAGACGCTGGCGACTGATATTGTTGAGTCGGCGCATCCCCTGGCTGGCCCGTATCCGTCGCCCCGTGTGCCAGGCGTTACAACGACAGGCCGCAGTTTCTCGGCTGACAACACAACGCGTGCCCGATGCGAACTGGCTCAGATGCCGACGGCGGTTCATTTGAGCCGATCGTCGAACCGCACGGCTATCCAGCGGCCAATGCGGCGACACAGCTCGCGCGCCGCGGCAAGGTTGCCGCTCGATCAGCGGCCCAGATCGCGTTCGTCGGGCGGAGGACGAACATATATGCATTGCTACACCTTGCGGACACGCGGGCCGAGGTGTACCCAACCGGGCGGGGGAACATGCGATGGCGCTGCGCGTCGGCAGCCCGACTACACGTTTCAATGCACGAGTGGCGATCGTCGAGGACGACGAGCCCACGCCGTACATGCGCCCCAGGCGTCGCATGAGGAGACGCTCCGTTCGCACGGCGTACAGCTGCGCGAGCCAGTTTGTGAGATCCTCCTCGAAGGCCGCATCGAGCGGGGCGGGTGCAGGTCGAGCAGCTACAACGCATGGCCGTCCCGCGTCCCCGGCCGCCAGTGGCGGCTGCAGGGACAGGCCCGCCAGACGCGCTCCGGTGTGGAGATCGTCCAACCCGCTCTACCCCGAGGCGCCGCGCACCAGGCCGCTCAGCTCGCCGGGCGAGGCACGCGGCTCACGCCTGAGCCACTGTACTTCCGACTGCCGTAATGTTCAAAGGTACAGGGAATCGAAGATATAGAGATCGTCGATCAAAAGCTGTCGCCGAGCATGCCCAGCTCGACAGTGCGCGTGCTGGCGCTGATCTTCTGGTCGCGGCGGTCGAGTGCCAGCAACAACCACTGCAGGATGTCCTGGGGTCGTGGCGGGCAGCCCGGCACGTAGACGTCCATGGGAATCCGCTGGTCGAATCCACCGGCGGTGGCGTAACTACCGGCCACCACGCCGCCGCCGCAGGCGCACGCGCCCACCGCGACGACGAGCCTCGGCGCGGGCGTGGCTTCGTAGGTGGCCCACATGCATAGCGCCTGCGCCCAGGAACAGCAGCGCCTTGAAGAGCGCATGGCTGAGCGCATGAAACAGCCCGGCGCCCAGGGCGGCCCCCATCGGCTGCCCCAACGCGGCCAGGATCAGCCCTACACCAACGCCGATGAGCACGATGCCGATGTTCTCGATGCTATGGAAGGCCAGCATGCGCTTGAGGTCGTGCTCCATGAGCGCGTACAGCACGCCCAGAACCGCCGACAACAGCCCGAGCGCCAGGATCCCACCAGGCAGGGCCGCCACGGAGCACGTCCCAGGTCAGGCGGAGCAAGCCATACACGCCAACTTTCAGCATCACCCCGGACATCAGCGTCGAGACGTGGCTGGGCGCAACTGGGTGGGCGCGCGGGAGCCATACTCGCAGCGGAATCACGCCCGCTTTGGTTCCACACCCTACCAGTGCGAGCAGGAACACCACGCCGCGCACGCCTGGGTCCAGCGCAGCGGCGGCGGTACGCAGACTGGCGAAGTCCCAGGCGCCTGCGCCGGCGCGCAGCACAAGCACAGCGACCACCACGAACGCGGTACCCAGACGGGTCATCGCCAGGTACACGAATCCGGCGCGCCGCACGTCGGCCATCGCATGCTCGTGGGCCACTAGCAAATACGAGGCAACGGCCATCAACTCTCACGCCAGCAGGAAGCCGTACGCCCCGTCAGCCAGCAGGACCACCGCCGTAGACGCCAGGAACAGGTTCGTGATGGCTGCCAGGCGCGGCCCGCCGTGATGATCGTAGGCGCGCGTGTAGACCAGGCCAGCAAGTGTGACTGGGAGCGCAACAACCGACACCAGCAGCACGAACCAGCCGCTCAACGGGGTCAAGGCGTAGGCCCAGGGTGAGACCAGGCGCAGGGGTCATCGCAGGCGACGTTGGTGCCGGGTCGCCCAGGAGTACCGGAACGGCCATGGCGACGCCGATGGCGGCGGCGGCGACCAGAGCGGCCGCCCGCGGCAAAACGTGCCGCGGCCGGGCGCGTTGCAAGCGCAAGGGCGGCGAACGCCCCCACGAGGTACAGGCCAGGCGTGACGAGAAGGGGTGGGCGTCGTAGCTAACTGACGGTTACATCTTTACGCGAGCGGGCACCATTATCGACCGGCGTCTCGGTCCCATCGTCACCTGCCTGGCTTTTCAGCATTGCCTGCAGGTCGATCAGGTGGTTGTTGAAGATGTCGCGCGCCACGTCCAGCAACTGGAAAACCTGTGGATCGCGTACCGAGTAGTACGCGCTTGTGCCCGCGCGTCGGGTGTCGACGATGTTCTGGGCGCGCAGAACAGCGAGTTGCTGAGACACGGAGGAGGAGTCGATCTCCAGTTCGGTCTGCAGCTCTGACACGGACCGCTCGCTGCTCCGTAGCAACTCCAGGATGCGCAACCGGGCCGGGTGCCCGAGCGCCCTGAAGAACTCCGCCTTGAAGCGATGAAGTGGTTGGTGAGGCACCGACCCTACCTTGTATCAAAATATTTGAAACTCTGAATGCATTCGACTGTAGCCGTCGGTTGGTCGCCCAGCAAGCGCTGCACTTACGAAGCGGCCGAGTTACTGGTGACGCGTGGTGGGTGAGCAGCGCCCTGGCGCAGCCAGCGGGCTGCGCGGACCAACTGTTCGTACACGAAGTTAGGCGGTCGCGAGGGCATCGGGTCGAAAGCAAAGATCTCGAAAATAACCAGTGAGGTACGGACCGTTCGCATCCTGCGCCAGCAGGTAAGAGCCGGCGAGCGTCCGCACGCCAAGGTAGCCGGCGAAGCTACCCCTTGTCCGTGCCGTTCGCGCCAGGCTGCTAAGGTGCCAGCCTCTATCAGCCCCAGCGCCTCGCGGCGGCGCGCCGCGCTGGCGCCTCCGTACACACCCCAAAGCCAGTTCGCGGGCGAGGGCTGGGGGCCGCCCAGCCCGCGGCCGTCACCGTCTGGTAGCGAACACACCTGGGAGGCCAGCCGAACAGCCGAAGCGGGCGCGTGGCATGCGCCGTGGGCAGGTCGGCAACAGCGGTGATCTCGGGCAACTGGTTGCCACGCACGCGATGACGAGGCCCAGGGCGGCACCGTAGGTGGCCGTGCTGCATGAGTCGCCATTTCTGTGAAGCTTTGAAGATTATGACTTTCTCTCAGCATAGGAACCGCCAGGTGCCCAGCGCAAGGGTGTGCCGGGAGGTATTCTTTTCATGAGCCACGATGTTCGAATCTTTAGGAAGGCAAAGATATGCGGCCTGGAGGAGGCCGACTGGTGGCGGACCCGACAGGGCTTGACTGGCCGGACTATTTGCGCAGTCTGAATGAGAACGGCGTGCGAGCACTCGCCATGTGGCTGGTCGCTGAGGGACTCGACGCTAGTGAGTTCATGGAGGTGGTTGACCGGGCGTACGCTATCGCGCCAGAAGCGTCCCGCCAGGAGTCGCGATCCTTCGTAACGCAGCGTGGGCGACCCGTCGCGGCGCTGTATGCCCGCCGCAAGCACCGCTTCGCTGGGCTCGCAGCTGCGCTCGAACAGGCTCGTGTAAGTGGTGCGTTACCTGGTGACGTGGCGCTCAATGAGCTGCGCCCGCTCGCTGCGCCATCCTTACATGCACGGTCAGTCGCGGAGCTTATCGCGGTGCTCGAGCGCGGCCGGCGAAAGGAACAGTAGCAGGGCCGCCCACCAATCCACAGCCGCGCGCGTCATGTGACCAGTCAGCCAGTGGCGAGGTCCGAAGAGGTCGTCCTTGACCAGTGTGCACGGCCGTACTAGAGTGCGCTCGACCCCAGCCCGATTCGTCTGTCGACCAGGGAGGTAGGTAAGCGATGGCAATAGAGCCCGCGGACGTAGAAGTCACCGAGGCCCAGATCGCGGTCCACTGGAAGGAAGAAGGGTACTACCAGCCACCCGCGAAGTTCATCGCTCAGGCCAATGCGGCAGATCCTGGCATCTTCGAACGCTTTTCGGAGCAGACTTTTCCCGAGTGCTTCAAGGAATATGCCGACCTCCTCAGTTGGGATAAATACTGGCACACGACGCTCGATACGAGTAACCCACCTTTCTGGAAATGGTTTGTCGGTGGCAAGCTGAATGCCTGCTACAACTGCGTTGACCGGCACTTATCGAGGAACAGAAACAAGGCTGCTTTCATTTGGGTGCCAGAACCTGAGGAAGAAGAAACAAAGACTCTTAGCTTTCAGGAGCTGTACATCAGGGTCAACGAATTTGCAGCGCTTCTCCGAGACTTCTGCCAGCTGAACACAGGTGACAGAGTCACCTTCCACCTCCCCATGGTCCCCGAGCTGCCGATAGCAATGCTTGCTTGCGCACGTCTCGGCGTGATCCATTCTGAGGTCTTCGGCGGCTTCAGCGGTCAAGCTTGCGGAGAGAGGGTTGTCGATTCCAGCAGCCACATCCTGGTCACGATCGACGCGTATTACCGAAATGGGGAACTGATCGACCACAAGCTCAAAGCTGATCAAGCGGTGGAATACGCTGAAAAAAATGGCGCGAAGATTGACAAAGTTCTGATCTGGCGACGCTATCCTGGCAAGTATTCGGCACCCACGCCGATCGTCGAAGGCCGAGACTTCTTCGTCGACGAATTACTGAAACAGTATCGCGGCGCTACGGTCGAGCCGGTGTCCATGCCCGCAGAGGCACCGCTGTTCCTCATGTATACGAGTGGCACAACCGCCAAACCTAAGGGGTGCCAGCACAGCACTGGTGGGTACATGGCCTACGTCGCGGGCACCTCGAAGTACTACCAGGATATCCACCCGGAGGACACCTACTGGTGTTTCGCGGATATCGGCTGGATCACCGGTCATTCCTACATTGTCTATGGGCCTCTGGCACTGGGTGCGACGAGCGTGATGTATGAGGGTGTGCCGGCCTACCCCGATGCGGGACGCCCGTGGCGGATAGCGGAGCGGCTCGGCGTCAATATCTTCCACACCGCTCCGACAACCATCCGCATGTTGCGCAAGGCAGGACCAGACGAGCCCACCAAGTACAACTACCACTTCAAGCACATGACGACCGTGGGTGAGCCAATCGAGCCCGAGGTGTGGCGCTGGTACTACAACGTCGTCGGGAAGCAAGAAGCGGTCATCGTCGACACGTGGTGGCAAACCGAGAATGGCGGCTTCCTGGGCAGCACATTGCCAGCACTGAATGCGATGAAGCCAGGTAGTTGCGGCCCGGGTGTGCTCGGCATCTTTCCGGTGATCTACGACGAGCTTGGCAATGAAGTGCCGCCAGGCACTGGCAGGGCGGGCAACATCTGTATTCGCAATCCCTGGCCGGGCATCTTCCAGACGGTGTGGGGGCAGCCGGAGCGATACGTCGCGACGTACTACGAGAAGTACTGCAAGAATCGTGAGAGCACAGATTGGCGAGATTGGCCGTACTTCGCGGGCGACGGCGCCGTGCAGGCCGCGGATGGTTATTTTCGGATTTTGGGCCGCGTTGATGACGTCATCAACGTCGCCGGCCACCGGTTGGGCACGAAAGAGCTGGAGTCCGCCTGTCTCACAGTCGAGGAAGTCGCCGAGGCGGCGGCGGTGCCAGTGATCGACGAGCTCAGAGGTAGGGGCGTCGAGATGTACATTGCCTTGAAGCCCGGCTACCCGCCGAGCGCCGAGGCTGAGGAGCGCGTGCGCGGTGCGATCGAGACGATTATTGGCAAGATCGCCCGCCCGAAGAACGTGTGGATCGTCCCAGACATGCCGAAGACCCGTTCCGGGAAGATCATGCGCCGTGTCGTGGCCGGGATCTCGAACTTTACTAGCCCGGGCGACATTACCACCCTCGCCAATCCCGAGATCGTGGAGACGATTCGCCAACAAGTTCAGGCCGCGAAAGTGGCACGTGGCGATTTACCACGTGAGCTCTCGGCGCAGGAGCTCGAGGAGATTGGAAGGTTCGGCCAAGCGGAGTAACGCAGCACTGCTGCCCCGAGGACAACGCCCACATAGCACCCGGTTATCGGCGGCGGGATTGTTTGCACACCGTTTTGCAAGATTGGTTGGCGGTGAGCGCGAGAGGCCGGAGGTTGGAGTTCCGCGACTGCTGAATCTCGACGATGTCGCGCGTGGGGGCCGGGGTGTGGTCGTTTGGTACGAGCTGGCTGGAGTGGGCCTCGTGTCGACCGATTGCACGAGCTCACCGAAGGCAACCGCAACCCCGTCAGCGGACCCGGAACAAGGCGAGCCGTCGCGCAGCGGTATATGGAAGCACTCTGAGGAATACCGGCGCCGAGGGAGGACCCAGATCCGAGGCATGGACAACCGCTGGTGGTTGGTTGCTTTCCGCGACCTAAACGTACCCTGCTGATCGGGATTGGGGTCCTGCAGGCCCGGGCATCTGCCGTTTCGCTCGGAGTGATCAAGAGCTGGCCTATGAGTACATCTCCATCTGACGTAATTCCGCACACCCTGGACGACCGGCTACGTTGGGCGCGCGAGTGAGCGCCGGTGTGCTCGCCCACTCCAGAACGTTGTTGTCACACTCGTCGGCATCGACCGATGCGAGCTGTTGCGACAGGTAGCGGCGAGCGACGCCAGCGGACGGCGAATGCTTTCATGCATGACGACGAGCAACAGGCCTCGGTAACGAGTTGTGCTGCGGAGCCTGTCAACGCACAGGTCGAGCGTGCGGGCGAGTCCAAGCCCGCTCCAGGCCTTCACGCAACTTCGGAGGCCCTCACTGTCGTCACGGGTGAAGACACTGACGAGGCCTTCCGCAGATGGTTTGGACGCGTGGCTCCGGCGCCGAGGATGGCGCGGCTCACCACCCGCGTCGGTCAGCGCGTGGACTCGACTGGCTCCGCTCGGGGTATGAGACTGCGCTCGTCGCCACGAGGGTGGCGGTTGGCGCTGGCGTTGCTACCGGTGCTTTGCTCCAGATAGTCCCCGATCTGGCCGAACAGGCGAGTGAACTCCATAGGAATCACGAACGTGCTGCTCGGGCCGGCGCCGATGGCTTTCAGACCTTCGATGACCTGCAGCGTCATCGTCTTCGCGTCCACCAGCTGCGCGGCGGAGAACACCGTCTGTAGCGCCTGGGCGTAACCCTCCGCCTTGAGGATGTTGGCTTGCTTTTCGCCCTCGGCGCGCAGAATCTGCGACTGCCGCTCTCCCTCGGCAACTGTGATCGTGGCCTGCCTCTTGCCTTCCGCCTCCGTGACCGCGGCACGCCGTGTCCGCTCCGCGGACATCTGGCGGTTCATGGCTTCCTGCACCTCGCGCGGCGGAACGACCTCGCGGATCTCGACCGCTGTTACCTTGACGCCCCAGCGCTCCGTTACTTCGTCCAGCTTGTGGCGCAAATCCTCGTTGATCTGTTCTCGACGAGCGAGAACATCGTCCAAAGAGATGTCGCCAATCACCGCGCGCAGAGTCGTCGCCGCGATGCCCTGCGAAGCGCTGGCAAAGTTTGTCACCGCGACCACGCTGGCTACGGCGTCGATTACCTGACGGTACACCAGGAAGTCGATCTGGAGCGGCACGTTGTCCTTGGTGATGCACGTCTGATGCGGTACTTCGATGAACAGCTCGCGCAAATCGACCCACACCGGTCGGTCGACAAACGGGATGAGCAAGACGGGTCCGGGTCCACGTTCGCCGATGCACTTGCCGAGGC
>WNGE01005710.1_pt1 | contig 23226 bp, 26 predicted proteins | sample 5400651 | NCBI WGS metagenome assembly WNGE01 (sample SAMN13153370, study PRJNA577476) | soil metagenome | isolation source: 60 cm soil or saprolite under grassland replicate 2 | place: USA:California | collected 2016-06-15
ACGACGGCTTTTTCCTCCTGGCGGACGTTCACATGCTGACCACCAAGAATGCGAAACAGGACATCGCCTCGGTGGCGCAGAACGCCCGCCACGTGGTGCTCGACGCGCTGACCGCGGGCATCGAGCCGGAACGGGCGACCTTCTACCTCCAGTCGGGCATCCCTGAGATCGGCGACCTCAACGCCCTGCTGCAAAACCTCGTCACCGTGCCGCGCCTGGAGCGCATCCCGAGCCTCAAGGACGTGCTGCGCGACGCTGGGCTGGCGGAGATGCCGTACGGGCTGCTCGGCTATCCCGTGCTGCTGGCCGCCGACGTCCTGGGCATGAAGGCCCAGGTGGTCCCGGTCGGCAAGGACATCGCCCCGCACGTCGAGGTCGCCCGCGAGATCGCCCGCCGCTTCAACTCCCAGTACGGCGAGACCTTTCCCGTCCCGGAGCTGATCAGCAGCGATGCGCCCACGCTCCCGGGCACCACGGGGCAGTCCAAGATGAGCAAGAGCCTCGACAACGCGATCTACCTGTCCGACGACGCTCAGGCCGTCCAGGAGAAGGTCATGCGCATGGACCTCGACCCGGGGCGGACCGACGCCGCTCGGCCAGGCGCCGTCGAGGATCACCCGATATTCGTGTACCACAGGCTGTTCAACGCCGACGTCGCGGAGGTCGAGGACCTCAAGACGCGGTACCGGGCCGGGCGAGTCGGCGACGCCGAGGTCAAGGAGAAGCTCGCCGCGGCCATTAACCGCCTCCTCGAGCCGATGCTCGAGCGCCGCGCCCGGTTCGAGGACGACGACGGGCTGATCGACCGGCTCATTTTCGAGGGCACCCAACGCGCCCGCCGCCAAATTCAGCAGACCGTCTCCGAGGCGCGGACGGCAATGGGGTTCACCGCGGTGTTCAACCGGATCCGCGGCAGGGCGGAGCAGTCCCGGCCGGCGACGCCGTCGGCCGCCGTGATGGGCGCCACGGACGCGTGAGGGAGGATGACGATGCCGGAAGCCGTTCCGCGTCCGCTCCAGCCGCTGCGGGAAGACTGGACGCGCGCGCTCGCGATCGTGGCGCACCCCGACGACATGGAATATGGGGCCGCGGCTGCGGTGGCGCGCTGGACCGGCCAGGGTAAGACAATCGTGTACGCGATCGCCACCAGCGGCGAGGCCGGCATCGACAGCATCGAGCCGGAGAAGGCCCCCGGCTTTCGGGAGACCGAGCAAAAGGCCTCTGCGCGGCTTGTGGGGGTCGACGTGGTGGAGTTCCTCGGCTATCCGGACGGCATGATCGAATACGGGCTGCCGCTCCGTCGCGACCTTGCCCGCGCGATACGGCAGCACCGTCCGGAGATCGTCGTCACCACGAATTTCCGCGAGACCTACGGCGGCACGTTGCTCAATCAGGCCGACCACATCGCGGTGGGCCGGGCCACGCTGGACGCGGTGCGCGACGCGGCGAACCGCTGGGTGTTCCGGGAGCTGCTCGACGAGGGCCTGGACCGGTGGAACGGGGTGCGGCAGGTCTGGGCATTCGGCTCGCCGGACGCCGGGCACGCGGTTGACACCACCGACACCTTCGACCGTGGCGTCGAATCGCTCAAGGCCCACGCGACCTACCTTGCCGCCCTCGACGGCGTGCTGGGCGATGCCGAGGAGTTCCTGGAGGCCATTGGCCGCGAGGCCGGCGCCCGCCTCGGCACCCGTTACGCCGCGGAATTCGAGGTGCTCCAGATCTCCTGGGAGTGAGGCGAGCCGATCCGCCGCTCAGGACGCTAGCGGTCCGGCGCGTACGCCGTCTGGTAGTCGTGGACCGCATTGTTCTCCGGGTCGTAGCGGTGCCGCGGCATCCGGTCGAGCTGCCCCCCGTAGACGTGAATCGAGCACGACGGCCCGTCCAAGGGATTGTGGATGCTGTGGATCTCCTGGTCGGGCGGGACCACGTGCGAGATGGCCCCCGGCTCGTTCTTGGCCGTGCCGACGTAGCGGAGACGCGCAAAGCCCGGACGCGAGCCGTCGTCGAGACGCTCGTAGCTGGATTCCTCCTCGAGCCCTTGGCAGACGCCGACCAGACCCCAGATGAGGTGGTCGTGGACCGGGGTGCTGTAGCCGGGAGGGAACACGACCGACACCACCGTCCAGCAATCGTCCGGCGCCTTCGCCAGAAGGTAGGCTGCGGCGTCGCCCTGGCCGGGCTGACGGTACCGTTCGTCGAGCCAACCGGTGTCCTCGATCAGCTTGGCCAGATGCGGGTGCGTCGCCTGCACGATCGCCGCGTCGTCGACGCGGCCGTCGCTGGTGTGCTGGCGGACCAGCAGATCCAGCCTGCGTGTGAAGTCGTCCAGGACGGGCGGTCGTTTTCCGGTGACGAGCATGGTGCACCTCCGCACGGTCTCGGCGTTCGGCATCACGTGAGCGCGGCGAGCACCGTCCCCACGACGGTGCTGAGGCGCAGGACGAAATGCTCACGGTCGGAGTCGATGAATCGGTTGGAGACGAAGGCGATGGTGAGGTTGGCCACGGGGTCGACCAGGAGGATGCTCCCCGTCGCCCCGACGTGATCGAAGGTCTGTGGTGAGGCGATGTCCTCGAAGCCGTTGCCCAGCGCTCCCCGAATGCTGAAGCCCAGGCCCCAGGGTTGTCGTTGTGCGGGGTACAGGGGCAGGACGTGACCGACGGCGTCCCCTCCGGTCTGGTCGGTGGTCATGCCGCGGATGCTGGCCGCGCTGAGGACCCGGTCCGGGCTGCCGGGTGCGAAGAAGAGCCCGAAGCGGAGGAGGTCGCGGACGGTGGCGACGGCCCCCAGACCAGGATGCGCCAACTGGCGCGCGTAGGCGGAGTTGTACATGGCCCCGTCGGTCCCCTCCGCAAGAACGCCTTTGACGTAGGCGACGCGGGAGTATTCTCCGAGTGGCGGCGGCAGGAACGTGTCGTCCAGGCCACGCGGCTTCAGCACCAGCGTCCAGACGAGCTCGGCCAGGGGGCGGCCGCCAGCGGCCTCGGCCACCTGACCGGCCACAGCATAGCCGTGGTCGGTGTAATTGAATGCCGTGCCAGGTTGGAACAGCAGCGGGTGCGTGTAGGCCTCCTCCAGGTGCTCCCACAGTGGTGCCTGCCGGCGCAGGAGCCGCTCGGAGCGGGCTGGGGTCGACCGGATCAGCCCGGAGGTGTGCGTCAAGAGGTGCCGTAGCCTGACGGACTCTCGACCTGACTCGGTGAAGTCGGGCAGCAGGGCGTGGACCGGCAGGGAGAGCGTCAGCTCGCCACGCTCGACCAGCGTCATCACCGTGGTCGCGGTGTAGAGCTTGGAGATGCAGGCCAGCGGCCAGAGCGTGTCGGCCTGCGCGGCCCGATCAGGCGACGCCTGCCCGCCGTACCACTCGGCGATCAGCTCCTGACCCTCGGCGATCGCCAGCGCCGCGCCGTCGATGGCTCCCTCCTCGATGAAGCGCTCCAAGCGGCGGAAGGCAGGAGTCAGCCGGTCGGCGGTTGCGGGCGTCATCGTGGCGTCGCCGCCAGCTCCTCGACCTGCCGAGCCGCCCTGAGCCCGGCCAGGAGCGCCTCCTGCGCCTTCAGGTCACTGCGCAGGTGGTGCACCAGACGCTCGCCGCGCCTGACCGTGACCGAGATCTGCTGCGGTCGGCAGATCAGCTCGGCGGTCGGGGATGCGCTCAGGGCACTGCGGACCGCCTCCGCCTCCGCCGCGGTGGCGTCGCCGCGCTCGTCTCCCACGGCGCCGACCTCGATGTCGTGCACGCCGACCGGCGCGTTCTCGCTCATGTTCAGGATTCCGCGCATGTCGAGCGAGCCCGAGGCGACGACGCGCCGGCGGTCGGGGCGCTCGGATCGCGCGGGCGGCGGAAGCGCCGCCAGCACGTCGGCGGCGAGGGCGGCGAGCAGGTACTCCTGTGGATTGGGCGCACGGTCCAGCCCCAGGTACTGCTTGGGCTGGTCCACCTCGAGCACGTCGTGGTCCGAGATGGCCGATCGCAGGTGCGTGCCGTATCTCCAGGCGATCCACGCATCCGCCACCACTGACCGTGCCGGGGCAACCAACCCGTGGCCGTCGACCGGCGCCGCGGCGCCGGTCACCTGGATCTGGTTGGCCTCCACCAGGGTGCGGTGATTGGGGCTCAGGCAGCACACGTACCGGGCCAGGTCCACGAGCATGTCGTCCGAGGCCTCGCACTGCGGTTGCCAGCCGTACGCCAGCTCGACCCCGTCCGGCGTCACGGCGAGCCGCACTTGCAGGCCGAGCTGGTCGAGGGTCACGCCCCGGGCACTGGCCCCTTGCACGAAGGTCGCCGTGACGCACCCACCGATCGCGGTCGCGGTGATGGGGCCCGTGGACCTCCATTCGCCGCCGCGCCCGGCCAGGTCGATGCCGATACGGAAGTCACGCACCACCCGGATCGTGCCGGCCCACACCGGAAGCGTCCGGACCTCGATCAGCTCCTCGCTCAGCCGGGTGGCGAGCAGCGAGAACCGGATCCGCGCCTCCGTGGGCACCGCGACGATCTCGTGGACGTATTCGCTGACAGATGCGATGTTCAAGCCGTTTCGCACGACGACCTCCGGGTGGCGGCCAGAGCCTGGTAGATGTCGGTCACAAGATCGTCCAGGTCCTCTAATCCGACCGAGAAGCGGATCAGGCCCGGGTTGATGCCCATGCGCTGGCGCTGCGACGTCGTCAGGACGCTGTGCGAGGTGTTGAATGGCATGCTCACCAGGGACTCCACGCCGCCGAGGCTGGTGGCGACGGCGCAGATGCGCAGCTTCCCGAGGAACTCGACTGCCCGTTCATCACCGCCGGCCACCTCGAAGGAGAGCACCGCGCCACCGTACTTCGAGTACTCGGCGAGATAGGAGTACTGGTAGCCCGGCGCGGCCGGGTGGTGGACGGCGACCACCTCCGGGTGCGCGTGCAGGTGCTGCACCAGACCTTCAGCGGTCCGGCACGCTGCCTCGAAGCGCACCCGGAGCGTCTTGAGGCCCCGTTCCAGCAGGAAGCACGAGAACGGCTCGAGATGACCGCCCGTCTTCAGCAGCTGCGCCCAGATCCGGTCGATGTACTTGCGCGACCCCGCGGCGACGCCGGCCATGAGATCCGAATGTCCGTTGAGGTATTTCGTGGCGGAGTGGATGACGATGTCGGCCCCGTACTCGAGCGGCCGGCAGGCGATCGGGGTGAGAAAGGTGCTGTCCACCACGAGCAACAGGTTCTCGCGCCGGGCCAGCGCGCCGATCTGAGGCAGCGGGACCGCCTTGATGAGCGGGTTGGTCAGGGCCTCGAAGAAGAGCACCTGCGTCTCCGGTCTGATCGCCGCGGCGATCTGGTCCAGGTCCGTCGGGTCCACGAAGGTCACCGAACGGCCGCGCTGGTGCGCGTCCTCGTTGAGGAACGCGTAGCTGCCGCCGTAGACGTCGAAGGCGGAGACGATGTGGCCGCCCCGATTGGTCAGCGCCATCAGGGTCGCGTAGATCGCCGCCATGCCGGAGGCGCAGGCCACCGCACTCTCCGCGCCCTCCAGCGTGGCGATTTTCTCCTGGACGGCCCACTGGCTCGGTGAGCCGTACCGGGTGTAGATGGGCACGTCCCGTGTCGTGCCCTGGGTGAACGCCTGGTACGAGGCTTCGGACAGGCCATAGGTGCTGGTCTGGAAGATGGGCGTGCTGACGCTGCGCGTGACCGGGTCGACGTAGGTCCCCGCATGGACGCAGACCGTTCCCGTGCCGACGTCGGAAGGCACGGTCGTGTGGTGGACGCTTCGTGGTCCCGGCACTCGGCCGCGCTCCAACTCGTTCGACCACGACTTCTCGGCACGTGAACCCGGAAGTCTGCCCACGGCGACCTGCGGGTCGGGTTCCTGACTGCTGGTCATGACAATCCTCCAACCACGTTGATCCGCACGGCCGGACCGCAAGCGGACGTGCGCTGCCCTCCGAGCCGGCCGACCAGGGACGACACCAGCGCGGCCCCGTCCGCGCCATGAAAGAAGTTGACGGAGGCCCGACGGTGCCCGCTACCGGTTCTGGGCGAGTGCCCGAGGCCGAGCGCGTAGAGGCCGGAGACCCGCCGTCCGTCCGCACCGAGCACCCGGCAGCGCGAATCGGTTTCCGGTCCGCCGTCGGCGGACCGGCAAACCAGGGGCTCCCCGGTCGGCTGAGCAATCCGCACAAAGCGAGCACGGTAGCCCGACGCCTGGATCGTGATGGCCGGCTGCTCGAGGTCGCTCAGATCCGCTCCGGCGTGCCGCAGCACGAATCGTCTGTCCTGACCGCTAACGATCCGCTCGTATGCGGCAAGCGCGTCGCCGCGCAGCCCGTCGAACCGGTTGACCTTCCCGCTCTCGGGACACACATCGCCGTCCCCCACGGGCTCTCCAGCCCGCCTGGCCGCGGCGACGTCGCGGAAGAACCGACGGACCTGGCGAACCAGGATGTGGCCCTGCCCGACGCGCATCCGGTCGCCGAGCTCCCGGGACAGCAGGTCGACGACGGAGAACGCGCTGTGTGAATCGCCGACGATGCGGATCGAGCGGCCGCTCCCCACCGCGGACGCGACCTCCCCGAACTCCTGGCGCAGCACGCGGCCCGAGTGGATCACGGGGCCGCCGGTGGGCGGTGTCCGCGGGACCTCGGCGGCGCCGACGGCCAGGACCACCGAATCTGACATGGCGATGATGCGACCAGCGGCGTCACGGGTGAGGAACCCTCCGCCCGGCAACTGCTCGACCGCCCGCACGCTGACGCCGAACCGGGGGCTGTTCCCGGATTCGACGAGCACCCGACGGGTGGCCTCGGCGAGGCCCGCCATGAAGCGGTGCACCCTCGACATGTGGACGATTTCCGCGCTCAGGGCAAGTGACGCGATGGCGGGGTCGGCCAGCAGCTCCCCAAACCGACCTGCCCGGGCCAGCCCATCGACAAACTCCCGGCCCAGAGAATTGGTACGCACCTGCCACGGGAACAGTCGTCGAGTCATCTGGTCGAACGTCGGCTCCCTCTCCAGCACCAGCACGCCAGTGGCCAGGAGGCTGTCCAACAGCCCCAGACGGTCCGCGGCGACGAAGACACCGAGCGCCGCGGGGCCGAAGCCGAGGATCTGAACGCCGACGTGCGTGACCTCGTCGGTCACCACATTCCCCCGAGGTCGTCGTGCGACCGTCGCCGAGTCGTCACCGGGCCGGTCCGCTCCCCGTCCTGGGCCGACCCGGCCAGGGTGAAACGAACGGTGAGCGTGGCGGCGTGGAGCTCTGGCTCACTCAGAGGCGGCGGCGCCCACGCCCCGAAGGTGTGCACGATCTCATCTCCACGGCTCTCCAGATAGCAGATGAGGTTCAGCGGCCAACCGGTGTTCCGGAACAGGTACTCGTCCATCGCGGTCGGCTGCTCGCTGAGACGCTCGAACTCTTGCAGCACGTGCGAGGCGGTCTCTCGGACGTTTCTGGCGAACCGAACCCACTCGACGCGGATGGCGTCGCTTTCGAAACGGCCGAACAGCAGTCCCCAGGACCGCGGCAGATGCTGCGGAGTATTTTCGGCGCGAGCCGTCACCAGGCTTTTTCGGTACTCGCGCATCGAATCGTCGAGGAAGTTGGACAACACCCTCGGATCGATCAACACGACGTCAGGCTGCGATTCCACGACCTGTGAGGAGCTCTGCGGCACAGTCCGTGCCACGAGCTGACTCGCTACGACCGGCTGACGCCTTTCGTCGAGTGTTTTCTCAGGGACTGGTCTGATCAAACGAGGCCCCCGTTCGCCCGGATGGTCTGCCCGTTGACCCAGCGCCCGCGATGGCCGACCAGGAAGGCGACGAGGCTGGCAATATCCGCTGGGCGTCCGATGCGCCCCAGCGGGACCTGCTCGGCCAAACGGTCGATCGCCTCCTTGGACTTCCCTCGAAGGAACAACTGGGTCTCGGTTGGTCCCGGAGCGACAGCGTTGACCGTGATGTCCCTACCCCGCAGTTCCTTGGCCAGGAGGGTCGTCATGACCTCGACTCCAGCCTTGCAGGCGTTGTAGACCGCCTGCCCGGGGACGTCCAGCGCGACCGCGGAACTCGAGAACGTGACGATGCTGCCGCCGCGGCGCAGCCGGTTCGCCGCCTCCCGCAGCAGGTAGAACGTCCCGCGCAGGTTGACGCCGACGACGGCCTCGAACGTCTCGTCGTCGGTCTCGCCCAGAGCGAGACGACGCCCCGCCTGGACCCCGGCGCTGACCACCAGCACATCGGCGTCGCCGTAGGTGCGTTCGGCCTCGTCGAATAGCCGCCGAGCATCGTCGCTCCTGCTGATATCGGCCCGGACCGACGTTGCCGCGAGCTTCCCCTGCCCCGCCGCGCGAGCCACGTCGTCGATCTCGTTGATCTCGTTGACGAGCTGCTTGGCGGCGGCGGCGTCGGAGACGTAGTTGACCACCACGAGCAGGCCGTCCCGCGCGAGCTGACGGGCGATCTCCGCACCGATGCCCCGGGAGCCGCCCGCCACGATGGCGACCCTGCCCTGTCTGGAGATGCTGGACATCGACCACCCCTGCTCCTGCCGACACGGTTCACTGCACCTGTGCGGCGATCTCGTCGATCTCGTCGAGCGCCGCCAGCAGCACCTCGTGGTGCTCCGGCAGACCGATCGTGATGCGCAGTGCCGCCTCGAACGGCCGGACCAGGACACCACGCCGCAGCAACAGCTCGTGCCAGGGTCCCTGCCATGGTGGCAATGCAAAGACGAAGTTCGCCTGACTGGGGAGGCAGCTGAAACCCCGTCGCCGCAGCTCGATCAGGAGCCGCCCTCGCTCGCGGCGATTCATCTCGGCGCGTCGCGCCACCTCGTCGGCTTCATGGAGGGCGGCGACGCTGCCGGCCTCGGCGGGGCGGGAGATCGCGAACGGGGTGTGCGCCCGGCGGAGAAGGTCGATGACCGATGGCGACGTGATGGCGTAGCCGGCGCGAAGGCCTGCGAGCCCGTAGATCTTCGAGAAGGTGCGCAAGGTGACGAGGTTGGGGCGTCGCGTCGACTCCACGGTCAGGCGCGGGAAGTCGGCCGCCTCGGCGAACTCGGCGTACGCCTCGTCGTTGATCACGAGCACCTGGTCGGGCACTCCGTCCAGCAGCTCCAGGAACTCACGGTGGGTGAGGTAGGTCCCGGTCGGGTTGTGCGGATTGCAGACGGCCAGGACCCGGGCGTCGGGATGGCGAGCGGCCTCGACGAGGCCCGCGATGTCTGGGCGCCCGTCAGCCGCGAGCGGGACCGGGACGTTGACCGCACCGGCGAAGGCTCCTGCGAGCGCGTACATCTCAAAGCCCGGCCAGGCGTAGATGCCCCGCTTCCCCGGACCTGTCATCAGCCGCCACGCGACGAGGATGAGGTCGGAGCTGCCGGCTCCCACGAGGACGTGCTCGGGCGCCACGTCGCGATGGCGGGCGATCGCCTCGACGAGCAGCCGGGCGCCCGGCGCCGGGTACTGGTGAAGCTGTCGCGCCGTTGCGTCGATGGTGGCCGCCACCACCGCCGACGGGGCATACGGCGCCTCGTTCTGTGAGAGGTTGATGAGCGTGCGGGTCGCCAGGGCCGGGCTGTCGGCGGCCGCGACGCCGCCGGCTCGGTATTCCCGCCGCGCCGAGAACTCCGAACGTACCGCAAGCACCCTTTCCACCACTCCTCGGTGTGGTGTCATGCGCGACCGACGCCCGTGCAGGCCGCGCGAGCCGGGCGATCGTGGCCGCCATCGTCTCCTGGAGCGCCACCCGCGGTCGCGGGCAGGATCACGATGACGTCTCCGTCCCTGACCGGGGTGCTCAACGCCTCCAGGAAGCGAATGTCCTTGTCATTGACGTACACATTGATGAACCGCCGGAGGGACCCGTCGCCCTCGAGGATGTGCTGCGCAATTCCTGGACACCGCTGCTCAAGGTCGGCGACGACTTCGCGCAACGTGATGCCGTCGGCGTCCACGCTCCTCGCGCCTTGGGAGTATTTCCGCAACGTGCTCGGGATACGAACCGTCACATTCGACACGCCTGTTTCTCCTCGATGGAAGCAGTCGTCGGGAGGACGAGTTCGCTCCCGACCACTGCAGAGAACGGCAGAGTTCGAGTGCATTGCGAAAGCGTGACGGGGTCACCACCTATGTTTGTTCCACCTATGTCTGCTCCATCTGCCCAGTAAGACCATCGTAGCAGGGCTCCGGCGGATTCGTCGACAGCCCTTATGTTTGCCCTGCTGACGGTTTTCGGGAGATATTCTCGTGATGAGGGTCTGGTGACCACTGCCTGGATAGCTACTTTTTAGTTGTGGCCGCCCCGCAGTCGTTTGCGAGCTCGCCCGACGCTCAGCCGAGCACCAGCCGGTGCTGGGAGATCTCCTCGGACCGGGTGAAGCCGGTCTGCTCGTACAGCCGCCGAGCCGGCGCGTTGGCCGCGTCGACCCCGAGCAGGACGCTGCCGGCACCGCGCCGGGCCAGCTCCCGGACGCCCTGCCACAGCAGGGCCCGGCCCAGACCGACCCGCCGAGCCGGCCTGGCCACGCCCAGGTCCTCCACCCACCCCTGGGCCGCGTCGCCGTGCCGCTCCAGCCGGCAGTAGTTGAGGCCGACCACCTCGCCGCCCCGCATCGCGACCAGGCACAGCGCCGGGTCGGTCGTGGGGTGCGCCAGCAGCCGGGCGACCCGCGACCGGTTTGCGCCGCGGTAGCCGGCCACGTCCTCGAACGCCCGGTCGCAGGCGGCCGCGACCGCGTCCACCAGCTCGTCAGCGCGCAACGACGTGACCGCCCGGATCCCTTCGGGCCAGGTCGGTTGGGGGACGGCGGCCGGGGCGGGGTGCGTCATCAGGTACGCCGTCTTGGCGTGCCGGAACCCGAACGAGGCGAGCAGCGGGACCGCGTCGCGGGCGCCGACGACGGTGAAGGCCTCGCGGACGCCTGGCGTGGCCCTGGCCCGCTGGACGGCCCACGCCAGCAGCGCGCTCCCCACCCCTCTGCGGCGGTGCTCGGGCGCGACGTGCCCGCTGCAGTACGCCTCGCTGCCGTCGGCGCTGAAGACCGTGACGCTGCTGACGACGCGGACCCAGCAGCTCCCGACCAGCCGGCCGCCGACCTCGGCGACCCGGGCGTCACGGGCGGGATCAAGGGGCGCGACCACCTCCACGAGCCGGTCGAGCCCGAGCTGCTCGGCAAGCTGTGGCAGGTCGTCGTCGCGTGGTGCCCGCAGGACAATACGCACTGTGCCTGCACCGTCTTTCCTGAGCGGTGGGGTTCTGGTATGAGCTTGGCTGAAAGATAATTTTTGATTATCGAGCGGGAAGCTCCTCCCTCCGGGAGCGTGGGTGCATCCGGCATACTCCCTGCAAGACGTGCACGCAAAAGGACACCAAGGCGCATGACGACGTTGCCGAACCAGCCGGTCTGGGAGCTGGAGGCGGACCCGGGCCTGCTGGAGCCGGGTCCTGGCGCGCTCGACCGCCGGCCCGACGTGCTGGTGGTCGGCGGCGGCGTGGTCGGCCTCGCCACCGCCGCCCTGTGCCGGCGGGCCGGGCTGGGCCGGGTGGAGGTGGTGGAGCGCGGCCGCCTGGCGGGCGGGCCGTCCGGCCGCGGCGGGGGCATCCTGGCGCCGGCGCCGCTCCAGTGGACCGACCCCGCCAGCCTGGTCAGCTTTGGCCGGGCCAGCCTGGACCTGTGGCGGGAGCTGGACCGGGAATGGGAGGGTGAGCTCGGGCTCGCGCCGCTGGACTGGCTCCTCACCCTGCCGGGCGGCGAGCCGCCCGGGTTCGACCCGCCGCCCGGCGCCGAGCTGCTCGGCCCCGAGGACGCGCGGAAGCTGGAGCCGCGCCTCGAGCCGGGCAGCGGCGGCCTGCTCCTGCGCGACCAGGCACGGGTGCACCCGCTGCGCCTGGCGGCCGCGCTGGCGCGGCGGGCCGGCACGGTGGTCACCGGGGTCGAGGTCACCGGGATCGAGCGCACGGCCGCGGGACGGCCGCGGGTCCGCACCAACCGCGGCGACCTCGACCCCGGCGCGGTGGTCCTGGCCACGGGCACGGCCCCACCGCTGCCGGGAGTGCCGCCGGCGGCCGGCCAGCGGCTGGTCAAGGGCAACCTGGTCGCCACCGCGCCGGCGCCGTTCCGGCTGCGGGTGGGCGTGGCCGGTCGCGGCGGGCTCGTCTTCCAGCTCCCGGACGGCCGGCTGGTGTTCGGCAACACCTTCGACCCGCTGGACGCCTCGCCCGAGGCGCGCCCGGAAGTGGTCGAGGCCACGCGGGCGGACCTCGGCGCGGTGGTGCCCGACGCCGCGGGGCTGCCGCTGTCGCACGCCTGGTGCTGCTTCCGCCCTGCCACCGCGGACGGGCTGCCCCTCATCGACCGGCTCGAGGCGCTCGGCGACGTGTGGGTGAGCTGCGGGCACTTCCATACCGGCTTCCTGGTGGCGGCGGCCGGCGGGCGGGCGCTGGCCGGCTGGATCGCGTCCGGCGCGCCGCCACCAGCGGTCGCGCCGTTCGCCGCCGGCCGCTACCGGTCCTGACCGCCGAGGCGGGCGCGGCCGCTCGGGCCATGGCCCTTGCCGGGCCGAAGATGCGGCAGGCGCGGCAGGTGCCAGCCCACACCGCGCAGGAACAGGCCGGCGCCGCTCACCTGGGCCGGCTCGCCGCGCAGGCGCGCGCCGGCCAGGAGGGCGGGGGCGATGAAGCGCCAGCGCGGCGGCATGAGCGGCCGGTCGTGCCGCATCGTCCAGCAGACCGCGCGCAGCGCCAGCTCGTGGCGGGCGCTGTGGCGCACCTGGTAGAGCTCGCGCAGCTCCGGCGGCAGGGTGTGGAAGGCCAGGAAGCTGATCAGCCGCCACAGCCAGCGCCGCGGCACCTGCTCTGGCGGGTCGCGCACCAGGCTCGCGACGGACATGGCGTCCTCGGTAGGGCGCAGGATGCCGCTGGAGACGACCTCGCGGATGTAGGCTTCCAGCGCCTCGACGGTGGGCGGGACGCGCTCGCGCGGCAGCCGCAGCGGCTCCGCCGTCAGGGCCTGCTCCTCGTGGAAGCGCTGCCGGGTCTGGGGGCCCAGCTTGCCGATGGTGCGGCGCTCCAGCTCCAGGAAGCTCGACACCAGGCACGCGTGCACCCACAGGAGCAGCTCGGGGTCGCGGGCGTCGTAGGGCAGGCCGGTCACCTGGTCGATGCCCTTGACCACGCCGTGGACGTCGTCGATGCGCCTCGACGCCTGCTCGGCCTCCTGCCTGGTGCCGAACACGACGGTGAAGGTCTGCCGCAGGGTCCGCTCCAGCCGGCGCCACGGGTCGCGCTCGTACATGCCGGTCTGGCGCGCGCCCGCAACCACCAGAGGGTGCGCCGCGTGCATGAGCAGCGCGCGCAGGCCGCCGACGACCACCGAGCTCTCGCGCAGCACCCTCCAGGAGACGCTGTCAGGGCCGAACAGGCCGGCGTCAGGGCCGGGACCCACCGGGCCTTCCATCCCGACACGATAGCCGCGGCCAGCCGCGAGCGGGTCCCGCGCGCGGCGCCGCGGGCTGCGCCCGTGCCCGGCTCTGCGCGCCGATTTGCGCTCCCCACCCCTCGAAGGGAAGAATCTCCCTGGTCAGCAGGGCTGTCGACGAGCCCCCCAGCTCGTGGCGCCTGCACATCGCCTTCCCCCAATAGCTGAGCCCGGCCAGAACCGGGCGGAAAGGACCAGAAACCCCATGTCGTTCGTGGACAACGAGCTCGCGACCCTCCGTCAGGGCCACGCGCGCGGCCTGGTCACCGACGAGGAGGCCAGCCAGCGCATGGAGGAGCTCGAGCGCCTGCTCTGGCACCAGGTGCTCGATCGTGCCCACGGGGTCGCCCCGCTCGGCCGTGCCGCCGGCATCCCCGCCGCCGAGGTCGCCTGAAGCAGCAGTCCGGCGAAGTCCCTACCACCGGTCCCAGTGGACCAGCGTGTCGAGCGGCTTGCGCGCGCCCGGCTTGAAGTCGGTGCCGATCGTGTAGGCGACCGGGATGAGCGCCGCCTGCATCACCGCGTCGAAGGGGATGCCGAGGATCTCGGCCGCCTCCCGCTCGCGCCGCAGGTGGAAGGTCGTCCAGACGGTCCCCAGCCCGCGTGCGCGGGCGGCCAGCATGAAGCTCCACGCCGCGGGGATGATCGACGCCCACCGCGACGCCTGCGCCCCCACGGGCGCGTGCTCGGTCCTGCCCTCCACGCACGGGATGACGTGCACGGGCACCTCGTGGATGTGCTCGGCCAGGTGCCGGACGGCGTCCCCGATCCGCCCCACGCGCGGGTCGGCGGCCGCGGCCGCGGCGCGCTGCTGGAGGTACGAGCCGGCGACGCTCCGCCACAGCTCGCCGAGCGCCGCCCGCCGCTCCGCGTCCGTCACCACGACGAAGTGCCAGTTCTGCGCGTAGCTGGAGGTCGGCGCCTGCTGCGCCAGCCGCAGGCACTCCACCAGCACCTCCCGCTCGACCGGCCGTGTCAGGTCGAGCCGCTTGCGGACGCTGCGCGTCGTCGCGAGCACCTCGTCGGGCGTCAGGTTGAGCATCATGCACGACATCATCCCACGAGCGACCGCCGGGACCACCCAGGTCCCGTGGACGGCGGCATCTGGGGACCGTGCGCGGCTCGGGTGGCGCGCGAGCGGTCCTGCTGGCTACGTCGTGGCATGCGTGCGCGCGAACGCCACCACCAGCCGGGCGAGCAGCTCCGGCTGGTCTTCGGGGACGAAGGTCCAGGAGTCCTCGATGGTCGCCACGGTCGCGTGCGGGAGCAGCCCGGCCAGCCGATGGGCGAGCTCGAGGGGGAACAGCCGGTCGTCTTCCGCGACGTCGGGCGGGACGGGCCGCTTGGCGACCCAGCCGAAGGTGAACGGCAGCCGCTGCAGTGCCCGCACGCGCAGCACCTGTGCCAGCGCGCCCACGTCGACCCCGGGATGCGGGCCAGCTCGGGGAGCGGCGCGAAGACCGGCGGGAAGAACCGCTCCAGGCTGGGTGTATGTATGTCAATGCCCGCGCCGCTCTCTATAAGGGCCGCGACGCTTCGGACGGCTTGGGGTCGGCTGGAGCCAGGCTGCGGAGGCGGCGGCGCAGGAGCTTCCCGGAGGCGGTCCGGGGCAGCGCGTCCACCAGCACGAGCTCGCGGGGCGCCTTGGCCGCGGCCAGCCGCTCCCGCGCGAACCCGCGGAGCCCCTCCAGGGACGGTGGCTGCCGCCGGTCGAGCGGGACGACGTAGGCGACCAGCCGCTCTCCCCACTCCGGGTCGGGCGCCCCGCCCACGGCCACGTCGGCGATCCCTGGGTGGCGTGCCAGCACCTCCTCGACCTCGGCGGGGTGCACGCTGACGCCGCCGGTGATCACCAGGTCGTCGCGGCGGCCGAGCACCTCCAGGCGCCCGCCGGGCCCGAGGCGGCCGACGTCGGCGGTGTGGAGCCAGCCGTGGCGCAGCGCGGAGCGCGTGGCGCGGGGGTCGCGCCGGTAGCGGCGCAGCACCATCGGCCCGCGCACGGCGATCTCGCCCCCGGGCCCGATGGCCAGCTCCACCCCGGCGATCGGGTGGCCGTCGTGGACCACCCCGCCGAACGTCTCGGTCAGCCCGTAGGTCGTGACCACCGCCGCCCCGCGTGCGGCGGCGCGCGCCAGCAGCCCGGCGGGGGCGGGCGCGCCGCCGAGCAGGATGCGGCGGAAGCGCGCGAGGTCGGCGCCGCCGTCCAGCAGCCGCGCCAGCATCGTCGGCACCAGCGACACCAGCGTGGCGCCGCCGCCGGTGGCGGCGTCGGCGGCCCTGGCGACGTCGAAGCGCTCGTGCACCTCGAGCGGCAGGCCACCGTGCCAGGCCCGCGCCACGATCGCCAGGCCCGCCACCGAGTGCAGGCCCACGCAGGCGAGCCAGCGGTCGCCGGGGCCGGCGCCGAGCGCGGCCGACACCGCGCGCGCGGACGCCTGGATCCCGGCGGCGGTCAGCTCGGCGCCCTTGGGCGTCCCGGTGGTCCCCGAGGTGGCCACCACCGCCGCGACGCCGTCCTCGACCGGCTCCCCCGCCGGCAGCGCGACCCGGCCGTCGCGGTCCACGAGATGGGTCGGGCCGAGGGCCTCCAGCGCGCGCCGCAGCTCCGGGCCGGGCGCGGCAGGGTCGAGCGGCAGCACCGCCTCGCCCGCCTCCCAGGCCCGCACGACCGCGGCGGCGGCGGCCGGGCGGGGCAGCACCACCGCCAGCAGAGGGGTCGACTCGGACATGCCGGGGAGGCTACCAGGCCCGTGGGCGGCCCCGGGGATTCGCCTCGGGGGTGTGGACAACGGTCCGGGACCGTCCGCGGATACGGGTAGCATCACAAGCCGCGGGGACTGGCACCGACCTCGAGGGGAGCGGCACGTGGACGTGGCGTGGCAGCGGCACGGTGAGTACGGCGACATCCGTTACGAGACTGCCGAGGGGATCGCGAAGATCACGATCTGCCGGCCAGAGGTGCGCAACGCCTTCCGGCCGACGACGCTGTTCGAGCTGTCCCACGCGTTCGAGGCTGCCCGCAACGACCCCCAGGTCGGGGTGGTCGTCCTCGCCGGCGAGGGCACCGAGGCCTTCTGCTCCGGCGGCGACCAGCGCATCCGCGGCGACGACGGGTACGTCGGCGACGACGGGGTCGGCCGGCTCAACGTGCTCGACCTCCAGATCCAGATCCGCCGGCTGCCCAAGCCGGTGATCGCCATGGTCGCCGGCTACGCCATCGGCGGCGGGCACGTCCTGCACCTGGTGTGCGACCTCACCGTCGCGGCCGACAACGCGCGCTTCGGCCAGACCGGCCCCAGGGTGGGCTCGTTCGACGGCGGCTACGGCATGGGGATGCTGGCCCGCACGGTGGGGCGCAAGAAGGCGGCCGAGATCTGGCTGCTGTGCGACCAGTACAACGCCCAGCAGGCGCTCGAGATGGGCCTGGTCAACACGGTGGTGCCGCTCAGCCGCCTCGAGCAGGTCACGGTCGAGTGGTGCCGCAGGATCCTGCAGCACAGCCCGCTGGCGCTCCGTTTGCTCAAGGCGGGACTCAACGCCGACACCGACGGGCTGGCCGGCGTCCAGCAGCTCGCCGGCGACGCCACCCTCCTGTACTACATGACCGAGGAGGCGCAGGAGGGCCGCGACGCCTTCCGCGAGAAGCGCCGGCCGAACTTCGCGAAGTTCCCCCGCAGGCCCTGACGTGGACGGGGCGCTCGGCAACTCTCGACCCGGCGGCGCCGGGGTGGGCGTGTGGCTGCGCGGGGCCCGGCCGCGCACGCTGGTGGCCTCGGTCTGCCCGGTGCTGGTCGGGACGGCGGTGGCCGCCTCCGCGGGCCGGCTGGTGGTGTGGCGGGCCCTGGCGGCGCTGGTGGTGTCGGTGGCGATCCAGGTCGGGGTCAACTACGCCAACGACTATTCCGACGGCGTGCGGGGCACCGACACTCCGGCCCGTCTCGGGCCGGCGCGCCTGGTCGCCTCGGGGCTGGCGAGCCCGTCCCAGGTGAAGCTCGCGGCGGCGCTCGCGTTCGCGGTGGCGGGCCTTGCCGGGCTGGCGGTGGCGGTCGCGGTCGACTTGCGGCTGCTCGCGGTCGGCGGGGCCTCGGTCCTGGCCGCCGTGCTCTACACCGGCGGGCCCCGCCCCTACGGCTACGCCGGCTTCGGGGAGCTGGCCGTGCTGGCGTTCTTCGGCCTGGTGGCGACCACCGGCTCGGCCTACGTCCAGCTCGGGCGGGTCTCGGGCCTGGCCGTGGCCGCCTCCGTCCCGGTCGGGCTCGGGGCGGTGGCGATCCTGCTCGCCAACAACATCCGCGACCTGGACGGCGACCGGGCGGCCGGCAAGCGCACGCTGGTGGTGCGGCTCGGGCGCGCCCGCTCCCGGACGCTGTTTGCGGCCACGGTGGCGGGCGTGTTCGCCATGGTGGGGCTGATCGGCCTGGCCCGGCCGCCGGCGCTGGCCGCCCTGCTGGCGGTGCCGCTGGCGGTCGCGCCGGTGCGGCTGGTGCGGCGCCGCGAGGACGGCCCTGGCCTGGTCGCCGCGCTGGCCGGCACCGCCCGCCTCCAGCTCGCCGTGTGCGCGCTGCTCGCCGCCGGGCTGTGGGTGTCGTGAGCGCCGTGTCAGCCGCCGCGCGCGCCGTCGAGGAAGGCGGCGACCAGGTCGGCGACCGCCTCCGGGCGTTCGAGGTGGACGGCGTGGCCCGCGCCGCCGACGAGCGCGACCTGCGCGGTCGGGCCGGTCGCCGCGGCCATGCGCCGGGCCAGGGCGGCGAACTTCCCGTCGCGGGCGCCGGCCACCAGCAGCGCCGGCGGGCGCAGCGCGGCGAGCCGCTCCCACAGCGGCTCCTGCGCGCCGGTCCCGTTCAGGCGGAGGCTCGCGGCCAGCCCCTCGGGGGCGTTGGCCAGCCGCTCGGCGCGGCCGGCGCGCTCCGGGGGCAGGGTGGCGAACAGCGGCTGGGCGAGCCAGCGGTCCAGGAAGCGCTCCAGGCCTGCGCGCTCGAGCTCGGCGGCGAGGGCGTCGTCGGCCGCCCGGCGCGCCGCCCGCTCCGCCGGGTCGGCGAGTCCGGGCGAGGCGCCGATCAGCACCAGGGCCCGGACCAGGTCGGGCCGGTCGAGCGCGAGCCGCAGGCACAGCCTGCCGCCGAGCGAGTAGCCGACGTAGGCGGCCCGACCGCCGGCCTCGCCGAGCAGCGCGGCGGCCTCGGCGAACCCGGCCCGGACCGACGCGGAGCCGCCGTGGCCGGGCAGGTCGACCCGGATCGCCCGGCGGGGGCGCAGCCGCGCCGCCAGCGGCTCCATGGACACGAGCGTCTGGGTGAACCCGTGGACGAGCACGACCGGCCCGCCCCGCTCCCCCGGCCCGCCCTGCTCTCCCTCCACGACGCGGTGCAGCATGGGGTGATCCTATATGGGTGATCTCGACGTGAGCGTCGCCGGCGCCAACCGGCGGCTTGCGCTCACGCTGGTCGACGAGCTGGTCCGGGCGGGCCTCGCCGACGCCTGCCTTGCGCCGGGGTCGCGCTCGGCGCCGCTGGCGCTGGCGCTGGCCGAGCATCCCGCGGTGCGGCTGCACGTGCACGTGGACGAGCGCTCCGCCGCGTTCTTCGCGCTGGGGGCGGCCAAGGCCTCGGGCCGGCCGGCGGCGGTGGCGTGCACGTCGGGGACGGCCGCGGCCAACCTGCACCCGGCCGTGGTAGAGGCGGACCACGCCCGCACTTCGCTGCTGGTGCTGACCGCCGACCGGCCGCCGGAGCTGCGCGGGACCGGCGCCAACCAGACGGTCGACCAGGTCAAGCTCTACGGCGGCGGGGTGCGCTGGTTCTGCGAGGTCGGCGCGCCGGACCCCGCCGCGGGCAGCGGCGAGGACGGTGGCGCCGGCGCGGGCCGTGGCGCGGGCCGGTACTGGCGATCGCTGGCCAGCCGCGCCTGGGCGGCGGCGACCGGCCCGCCCGCCGGGCCGGTGCACCTGAACCTCGCCTTTGCCGAGCCGCTGCTCGCCGACCGGCTCACCGGGGAGCCGGCGCCGGGACGGCCGGACGGCGCGCCCTGGACACGGGTGCCGCGGCCGCGGCTCCACCCCGCCCCGGCCGAGGTGGCGGCGCTGGCCGGCGCGGTCCGCTCCAGCGCACGCGGGCTGCTGGTGGTGGGCTGGGGCGCCGAGCTGCGCGCCGAGGCGGCCGACAGGTTCGCGGCCGCCTCGGGCTGGCCGGTGCTGGCGGACCCGCTGTCGGGAGCGCGGCGGGGCCCGGCGGCGGTCTCCACCTACGACACCCTGCTGCGCCTGCCGGACTTCGCCGCGGAGCACCGGCCCGACCTGGTCGTGCGTGTCGGTGCCGGGCCGACCAGCAAGGCGCTCGCGGGCTGGCTGGACGAGTCGGTCCCCCAGCTCGTCGTCGACCCGGAGGGCGGCTGGCTCGACCCGGGGCGGGCGGCGGGCGGCCGGCTGGTGGCCGACCCGTCCGCCCTGCTCGGGGCGGTCGCCGCCGCGCTCGGCCAGGACGCGGGGGCGGCGGGGGCCGGGGCGAAGTGGCTGGACCGCTGGAGGGCGGCGGACGCGCTGGCGAGGCGGGCGATCGACGAGCTGCTGGACGGCATGGAGGAGCCGTTCGAGGGCCGCGTCGCCCGCGACCTGGTGGCGGCCCTGCCGGCCGGGGCCACCCTGCTGGTCGGCTCCAGCATGCCGGTCCGGGACGTGGACGCCTTCGCCGCGCCCCGCGAGGGCCTGCGGCTGCTGGCCAACCGGGGCGCCAGCGGCATCGACGGCCTGGTCGCCACCACGCTCGGCGCGGCGGCCGCGGGCGAGGGCCCGACCGCCGCCCTGCTGGGCGACCTCGCGTTCCTGCACGACGCCACCAGCGTGCTCGGCGCGGCGCGGCGGCCGCGGGGCGCGGCGCTGGTGGTCTGCGACAACGACGGCGGCGGGATCTTCTCGTTCCTGCCGCAGGCCGGCCTCCCGGCACGGTACTTCGAGCCGCTGTTCGCCACCCCGCACGGCCTCGACCTCGCCGACCTGGCGGCGGCCGCGCGGCTCCCCTGCCAGCGCGTGACCAAGGCGTCCGAGCTGGTCCCCGCCCTGCGGCGCGCGCTCGCCGGCGGCCGCACCGAGGTGCTGCTGGTCGCAAGCGACCGCGACGCCAACCTTCACAGGCACCGCGAGGTGACCGAGGCGGTCGCGACCGCGTATGCTCGCGCCATGCGAGGCACCGAGCGGGCCGGACGTGGCTGACAAGCCGCCACGCGCGGGCCCTGGCCGGACGTCGCTGCGCCGCCCGCGCGCAGCGCTCGCGCTCCTGGTCGGGTGCCTGGTCGTCTTCGTGCTGGTCGCCGGCTGGCTGCGCTTCTACGCGCCCCGCTCCGCCCCGGCCGGCGTCACCATGACCGACCTGCACGGCGTGGCCGACCTGCGGGCCCGGTTCAACGCCGACCGCGGCCAGCCGCGGCTGATCGTCGTCTTCTCGCCCACCTGACCGGAGTGTCGCAACGGCGCCAGGCTGGTGCAGTCAGAGATCCTCGCCACCCGTCCCCAGGCCAAGCTCCGGGTGTACGCGATCTGGACCAGCAAGCTGTTCGGCGATGCCCGCGACCGCTGGGACGCCGCCGGGCTGACCGACCGGCGGGTCGTCCACCTGTGGGACGGCGGCCGGGGCCGGGGTGGGGGGCCAGTGGACCGCCGGTCAGGCGGTGAGCGGGGGCGGCCGGAGTACGGCGGAAACGGGCAATAGACTTCGCTGGCGAGGCGCACGTCACCGACGTCGCCGACCTGCGCAAGATGAGCGCAGCGCGGCGGCTGGCGCTGGTGGTCTGCCTGCTGCACCAGGCGCAGGTCCGTGCCCGCGACGAGGTCGCGACCATGTTCTGCAAGCGCATGGCCGCCATCGCCGCCATCACCAAGAAGGCCAAGGAGCACCTCGTCCTGCTGCGCGAGCAGCACCGCGCCGACGCCGAGCGGCTGCTGGGAGTGTTCGGCGACGTGCTGGGCGCGGTCCGCGAAGGGTTGAGCCCCAGCGCCGACGAAAGCTCGTCGACGTCGACAACGACGCGACGGCCGGGCCGGTCGACGTCGCTGCCGACCCCATCCCGGCGGTGTGCGAGCGCACCGGGCGGCTGGTGCTGGCCACCCTGCACGACGCCGGCGGCATCCGCCGCCTGGCCGCCGACCACGAGACCGTGTCCGCCCACCACGGCAACAACCACGCGCCGCTGATGGAGCGGTTCTACCGCAGCCACCGGCCGGTGCTGTTGCGCTGCTGGACGCGCTGGAGCTGCAGCCAACCAGCGCCGACCGCACCGTGCTGGACGCCGTGGCGTTCCTCAAGGCCAACCGCCATCGCATCGGCGAACTCGTCGCCGACCACCAGGCCGACGGGACGCCGCTGGACCTGTCGTTTGCCGCAGAGCAGTGGCAGCAGGTCCTGCGCAGCCGCCGCAAGCCCGGCCGGCTGCACCGCCGCCACCTTGAGGTGTGCGTCTTCAGCGCCCTGGCCGCCGAGCTTCGTTCCGGCGACGTCGCCGTGGTCGGCTCCGACGCTTACGCCAACCTCTACGACCAGCTCATGAGCTGGCGCGAGTGTCAGCCGCTGGTGGCCGACTACTGCGCCGAGGCCGGCATCCCCGCCGACCATGGCGCGTTCGTCGCCCAACTCCGCGGCGAGCTGGCCGCCGCCATCAACGCCTTCGCCCAGCTCGACCTGAACGGGGTCGGCTGATGCTGGCGGGACTCTTGCCGGGACTCCTACCGTCGAGCAGCCCGACGACCCGATGATGCCTCGACTTCCGAGAAGTCGCGTTCTCGGAAGTAAACTCCCGCCATGACTTCCGAGAACGCGCGACCAGCGCCAGCCCAGCACCCCGGATCAGCTTCCGAGAACACGACCACCCCACCGAGCCGTCGTGGCGCGACCCCGACCACCCTCCCCGCCACGCTCGCCACGACCCTCGAGGCGTACGCCGCGGCACTCGCGCACGCGCCGCTGTCGGACCAGACCCGCCGCACCTACGCCTCCAAGGTCCGCCAGTACCTCGCCTGGCTACAGACCGCCGTCGTCGACGGCGACCCGCTCACCCACCCCGCGCCCGCAACTGGGCCGTGCGCGACTACCGCGCTCTGGCGGGCATCCCGTTCTACGCCGGCGCGCGCATCGCCGAGACCGTCGCCCTCGATGTCGACGACGTCCGCCTGTCGGCTCGCAAGGGCACCCTGCGGCTGCTCGGCAAGGGCGCCAAGCCCCGCGACGTCCAGGTCCACCCCCAACTCCGCGAGGACCTCAGCCGCTGGCTCGCCGAGCGCCCGGTGTGGCCCGGCGCCCACGCCAGCCCGGCGCTGTTCCTCAACCGCCGCGGCGGCCGGCTCACGACTCGTGGCGCGTCGGCCATCATCGCCGGCATCGCCGAGGCCGCCGCCCTGGACGACCCCGCCACCGCCCACGTCCTGCGGCACACCTGCGCCACCATCCTCGTGCGTGGCGGCACCGACCTGGTCACCGTCGCCCAAGTCCTCGGCCATGCCCGTTTGGAGACCGTCCGGACGTACACCAAGCCCACCGAGGAGGACCACCTCAAAGCGCTGGAGTTACTCCCGGTCGATCGCTGACCAGCCCTACGGCACGTTTCCGGCGTACTCCGGCCGACCCCGTTTCGAGATACCCGTCGGCGAGGACCTGACGCGCGTTCTGGGGCGCGGAGTCCTCCCAGTCCAGATCGCCGAATCATGGGCGGGCCAAGGATGGGTGCGCCGTCTTGAGAGAACGCACCCGGCCACCTGATCTGGGCGGGTTCCCGTCCAA
>WNGE01002538.1_pt1 | contig 23225 bp, 20 predicted proteins | sample 5400651 | NCBI WGS metagenome assembly WNGE01 (sample SAMN13153370, study PRJNA577476) | soil metagenome | isolation source: 60 cm soil or saprolite under grassland replicate 2 | place: USA:California | collected 2016-06-15
CGACTTCGGCGTAGAAGCGGTCCGCCTGCTGCTGCACAGGCTCGCCGAGCCCGAGCGGGACCCGGTGGCCGTGCGCCTGCAGCCCGCCTTCATGCACCGCGAGTCCTGCGGCTGCTGCTACCAACCCGACTGACGGTTCACGGCGTCACGACGGCCTTGACGCTCTGCGAGCTGGCGACTGCGGCGAGAGCATCCCCGAACCGGTCGAGCGGGACCACGTCGGTCACGATGCCCTCGGTGCGCACCCGTCCGGTGCGCAAGGCCAGCAGAGCTCGGTCAAAACAGTGCGTCTGAGCGAACGAACCCTTGATCGTGAGCTCGCGGGCGAAGATGTCGTACGGCGAGAAGGGCACTCGGTCGGCTGCCTCAGCCATGCCGTAGACCAGGATGGTGCCGCCCGGGCGCGTCAGTTCAGGGCACCGCGCCAGGACGGCCGGAACGCCGGTCGCCTCCACCACGACGTCGAAACCACCGGGGTTGACCGAGCGCAACCGGGCCACCGACGCGGCGATGTCGTCGCGCTTCAGCCGAACGGTCTCGTCCACGCCGAACGCGCGGGCCAACTCCAGCTTGTGCGGCGACGGCGCGGCCACGGTCAGTCGCGCCGCGCCACCATGCAGGAGCAACTGGGATAGCAGCAGACCGGTCGGTCCGGCGCCGAAGACCAACACGTCGGAGCCGGGCCTGAGCCCCAGAACGTCGGCGCCGTGTATCGCGCAGGCCAGCGGCTCGGTCATCACCGCGACCATCGGATCGATCCCGTCGAGCGGGAAGCATTTCGCCGCATCGACGATCACGAACTCCGCGAAACCGCCGGGCGCGTTGACGCCCAGCGAGGTGAAGCTCAGGCAGAACAGCGGCCGGTCACGTCGGCAGTACTCGCACACTCCGCACAACACGGTGTTGTCGGCGGCCACCTGCTCGCCGGGGGCGAGCCCGACCACGCCGTCGCCGAGCGACTCGACCTCACCGACGATCTCGTGCCCCGGGATGAGGGGGTAGCGCGCCATGAACCCGCCGGCGAGCAGGTGCCGGTCGGTCCCGCAGACCCCGGTGAGCACCGTCCGCAAGCGGACCTGGCCCCGCATCGGCTCAGGCTCCGGTACGTCGGCAACGAGGTGCCGGCCCGGCCCCTCGAACACGACTGCTCGCACTGCGGCCCTCCCTGCTCGGGTGGCGTGGCACAGGCCAGCCTGCAAGCCGACATCCCGGAGTTGTCTATCACGGCTCGGGCCCAGCCGAGCTCCGGACCGTGCCGGGCGTGGATGGCCGCGCATGAGCTGCGTTACTGCTACCGCCGCGGCCACGACCTACCAACGCCCGCCGCCGACTGCGCGACATCCTGACCCGCTGCGTGTTCTCCGATGCACATGGTGCTCATCGCGATCGACCTGATCGCCTGGACGGACATCGCCGCGCTCGCCGAGCCTCCGCGCGTCGCAGCACCTCATTGACCGATTGGACCGCCGGCGCGGTCGAACATGACAGGCTGATCCGGCGACGGTCGGGACCCCGGGGCGCGCGTCGGGAGCATGGCGGCGGCCCAGTGGGCTTGGCCGGAGGCATCCAGGGCGGACAGCGATCGGAGGAGCAGGCCATAAGGCTAGACGCTGCCGGGTCGACATCGCCGGCATTCGGAGCGTCTGTTGCCTTGCTCCGGTGGGTCGCTGCAGCCCGGGCGGCCCACCGCGCCGCCGCTGTGGCGCAGCGGCGGCGCGGTGCGGCGGTGCTCAGGTGGGGTCGCGGCGCCGGAACAGCACGGCGGCGACCGCGGAGATGGCGATGGTGTAGCCGGCCAGCGTCAGCGCTGCGGCCCAGGGCGGGAGCGGGTGGTCGCCGATCCCGGTCAGCGCTGCGGCAGTCCCGTTCGGCGTCCAGCGGGTCACGCCGTCGTGGTGGAGCAGTGCGGGCAGGATGCCCTCCCCGACGAAGCGCCACAGCAGGACCGCGCCGATCGCGATGGCGGTGCTGCGGGTGAGCACCCCGAGTCCGGTTGCGAGCACTGCGAACACGGCGCCCACCGCGACCGCCCCGGCGAGGTGTGCCCAGGAGACGCTGGTCTGGGTGAACGACGCGCCGGATCCGGCGGCGGCGACCAGGCCGGCGGCGACCGCGGCGGCGGTGCCGAGCAGGACGAGCAGGCCGCCGTAGGCTGCGGCGACGGTGCTCTTCGCGGCGAGCACCTGGCGGCGGCGCGGTACGGCCAGCAGCGTGGTGCGGATGGTGCGGTGCTGGAACTCGCCCGCGCTGGCCAGCACGGCCGAGACGATTGCCAGGAACCACATCGCCTGCGCGGGGGTGCCGGCGAGGGCGGCGAGGCGGAGCGGCTCGTGCGCGCCGATCGTGATCCGCACGGCGGCGAATCCGATGGCGGCGGAGACGGCGACCGCGACAACGGCCACGATCCAGGTGGTTCGCAGGGTGCGCAGCTTGAGCGCTTCGGCGGACAGCAGGGCGGTCATGACCGGGTTCCGTTCGAGACGAGGTCGAGGAACAGCTCCTCGAGCGAGGTGGACTGGTGGTGGGCCATCAGGTCCGCGGTGGACCCTCGGGCGATCAGCCGGCCGTGGTCGATCAGGATCACGTCGTCCACGGTCTGGGCCAGCTCGGCGAGCTGGTGGCTGGACACGAGCAGGGTGCGGCCCTGGTCGGCCAGTCCGCGCAGCAGGCCACGCAGCCAGGAGATGCCGATCGGGTCCAGGCCGTTGGCCGGCTCGTCCAGGATCAGCGTGGGTGGGTCGCCGAGCAGGGCGGCGGCCAGGCCGAGGCGCTGGCGCATGCCGGTGGAGTAGCCGCCGACCCGGCGCCGGGCGGCGCCGGTCAGGTCGACCAACTCGAGCAGCTCGTCGACCCGGCGGTCGGCGATGCCGGCCGGGCGGGCCAGCACCCGCAGCGCGTTGCGCCCGGTCCGGCCGGGGTGGAAGACGTCCGGGTCGGTGAGCGCGCCGACGGCGTGCGCCGGGTCGGGCAGGGCCGGGTAGGGCAGGCCGTCGATGGTCGCGGTGCCCGAGGTGGGTCTGGTCAGCCCGAGCAGCATCCGCAACGTGGTGGACTTGCCGGCGCCGTTGGCGCCCACGAAGCCGGTGATCGAGCCGGGCTCGAGGCTGAAGCTGAGGTCGTCGACCGCGGTCACCGCGCCGTACCGCTTGGTGAGGTGGTCGATCTGGATGCGGGGCATTGCACTGTCCTTTCTGGAGGGTTGGTGGGTCAGCTGGCGCGCACCGCGGCGACGACGCGGTGCACCTGGGCGAGCACCAGCTCGGGCTGCTCGTGCTGGATGTCGTGTCCGCTGTGGACGGCGATGACGTGGGTGGAGCCGGGTTGCATGGCGGCGAGCTCGTCCTGCAGCTGCTGCCACAGCCGCTCCTGCGCGTCGGCCTCGGTCCCGGGCGGGTAGTGCTCGCCGCCGTGGGTGATCACGGCCAGCGGCATGCGGCGCAGCGCGTGCGCGGCCAGCGCGGCCCTGGTCTGCGCCTCGGCTCGGCAGATGTCCATCAGCTCGGCGTCCTCCTGCACTGGTGGGATGCCGCAGGCGGCCGCGGCGACCTGGTCCCACAGCTCGCGGGGGACGAACTGCTTGGCCAGCTCGATGCTGCGGCGGTGGTAGTCGGGGTGGACCCCGTCGATGAGCACCATCCCGGCCACCTGGTCGGGGTACCGGCTGGCGTACAGCAGGCTGAACAGGCCGCCGTTGGAGTGCCCGGCCAGCACGTACGGTCCGGGCACCCGCGCGGCGGCGAGCAGCGCGTGCAGGTCGCGGACCCGGTCGAGGCCGGTGCGCGGCCCGGGCGCCGGGTCGCTGCGGCCGGACGGGCCGTCCTGCCGGGCCGGGTCGTAGCTGCACACCCGGGTCAGCCCGGAGAGCTGGTTCTGCAGGTCGTACCAGTCGACGGTCAGGCCGTTCTCGAATACCACGGTGGGGCCGCCGGAGCCGGTGCAGCGCAGGAACAGCCGGCGGCCGCCCACGTCGAACCACCCGTTGTAGCGGCCGCGGGGGACCAGCGTCGGCGGCGCCTGCTCCACGCCGAGGGTGTCGATGAGCGGGCCGTCGGTGCCGATGGCGACCGCCCCGCGCTCACCGGAGGCGGACCGGACGATCGCCAGCGCCTGGTTCGGCCGGGGCGGGTAGGAGAAGCCGACCAGGCGCATCGGCCCCCGCTCGGCGAGGGTCGAGCGGAAGACGGCGAGCGTCTCCTCGGCCGACCGCACCTGCTGCAGGCCGGCACTCAGGTGCGCCCGCACCTCCTGGACGGTCAGCGTCGCCGCGCCGCCGGCGAGGTTGTCCAGCACCCACCCCAGCTGCCGGCCCAGCGGCCCGGCCGGCAGCCGGTGCACCGGGGAGCAGTCGCGCAGCTCGTAGGCGTCGTAGCGGGCACAGTAGTGGGCGGCGGCGGGTGGTGCGGCCGCCGGCTGTGCGGAGGCGGCGGCCCCCAGCGGTGCGAGCACCGCGGCCGCGGCGGCAGCCGCGAGCGCGACGCGAACGGATCTCGACATGGTGATGCATCCCCCGGAGGTGTGGATGGCGGCGGCCGGCTGGCAACGCCTGCCGACGACGCTAGGGACCGGCCCGGGCGGGGGCGTCGGCCCGCCGCTGTCACCTACCCGTGCATCGCCGGGAGGTGGCGTACTCCGCGCGGAGTACGGCTCAGCCGGCCCCGGGGATGACGAGGCCCGACTCGTAGGCGACGACCACCAGCTGCGCGCGGTCCCGCAGCCCGAGCTTGGTCAGGATGCGGCTGACGTGCGTCTTGGCGGTCGCCGGGCTGACCACCAGCCGCCCGGCGATCTCGGCGTTGGACAGCCCCTGCGCGACCAGGACCAGCACCTCCCGCTCGCGCCCGGTCAGCTCGGCCAGCGCGTCCGGGCGCGGCCGTCCCGCGGCTGGCCGGCGGGCGAACTCGCGGACCAGCAGGCTGGTCACCGACGGCGCCAGCAGCGACTCACCGGCCGCCACCACCCGGATCGCCTTGACCAGGTCCTCGGGTGTGACGTCCTTGAGCAGGAAGCCGCTGGCCCCGGCGGCCAACGCGGCATACACGTGCTCGTCGAGGTCGAACGTGGTGAGCACGAGCACCCGGACGCCTGCGGTGCGCGGGTCGGCGGTGATCCGCCGGGTCGCCTCGATGCCGTCCATCTCCGGCATCCGCACGTCCATCAGCAGCACGTCCGGCCGCTGCTGGCGGGCCAGGACAACCGCCTGCAGCCCGTTTGACGCCTCGCCGACGAAGCTCATGTCCGGCACCAGCCCGAGCTGCACCCGGAAGCCATCGCGGACCAGCGCCTGGTCGTCGGCGATGCCCACCCGGATGCTCACGCCCCGATCCCCTCCCGCAGCGGCAGACTGGCCCGCACCAGCCAGCCGCCGCCCTCCAGCGGCCCGGCCTGCGCCGAGCCGTGCAGCAGCTCCACCCGCTCGCGCATGCCGACCAGCCCGTGCCCGCCTGGCGCCGGGACCGGGCCCGCCGGGGCGCCGCCGCGGTCGGTCACCTCGATCCGCAGCCAGCCGTCCCGGGCCTCCAGCCGCACGGCCGCGGCTGCTCCGGGTGCGTGCCGGAGCACGTTGGTCAGCGCCTCCTGCACGACCCGGTAGGCGCACCGACCGACGGCCGGCGGCACCGGCCCGGGGTCCCCCACCCACTCGAGGCTGGTCTGTACCCCGGCCCGGCGGGACTGCTCGACCAGGGCGGGCAGGCCGGCCAGGCCGAGCGCGGTCTCCGGTGCATCGGCTACCCGTTCCCGCAGCACCCCCACCACGGCGCGCATCTCCTGCATGGCGGCCCGGCTGGTCGCCTCGACGTGGACCAGGGCGGTGCGGACCGCGCCGAGATCGCCGGCGTCCAGCGCCACCCGCGCGGTGCCCGACTGCACCGCGATCGCGCTGAGCCCGTGGCCAACCACGTCGTGCAGGTCGCGTGCGATGCGCAGCCGCTCCTCCAGCGCTGCCTGGCCGCGGGCGGCGGCCTGCTCCCGCTCCAGCGAGGCGGCGCGTTCCCGCAGGGCCGACACCCGGTCCCGCTGTGCGCGGGTGAGGGCGCCGCCGAGCAGCACGATCAGCGTGACCAGCAGCAGGGTGGGCAGCTCGTTGCGGCCCTCCGGGTGCACCGCGGCGGCACCGGCGATGCCCGCGACCAGCGCCGCGGCGACCGCGCCGCCGGCGACCATCGCCCGCCGCAGACCCGGCAGGTGGGCGGCCACCGCGAACACCGCGACCCACCCGGCGTACGGCGGGGCCGGCTGCACCACCAGCCCGTACCCGCCGCACGCCAGGACCACGACCGCCGCCACGGTCGCCGGCCGGACCCGGCGCCAGGCCAGCGGGATCCCCTCGGCCGCCACCAGCCCGATGCCCAGCAGACCCGCCCAGGCGGCCACCGGCTCCGTCGGGGTGGGACCGGTCTCGCGCGGCGCCAGCGCGCTGAGCAGCGTCAGCCCGACCGCGATCGCCCAGTCACGCCCGCTCGGACGGCTGCTCATGCGTCGAGGGTGCCAGCAGCGGCGCCGCCCTGTCGTCGTCCTGCAGGTGCGGGTGGCATACCCCCGCCGGCGTACGGCCGAGCGGCGGCGGACAGCTCAGAGCGGGAGGAGGCGGCCGGAGGGGTCCGCAGGTCCGAGCCATGGGTCGTCCGCGTCGGCCCACCGCCACCACCGCGGTGGCCCGCGGCAATCGGTGACCGGCTCACGGTCGGCAACCCGCGGCCGGCAGGCGTCTGCTCGTCGTCCGCCGGCAGCCGATGTGCGGGCAGGCGAACGATCATGGGCGAGGTGGCTTCTCCCAGACTGAGATGTGGCTGCGGCTCTCGCTGGTGAAGGGCGTGTGGTTCCAGTCGGCCCACCGCTCGCGCAGCGTCATTCCGGCCAGTCGCGCCATGAGGTCCAGCTCGGAGGGCCACACGTAGCGGTGCGGCGAGGAGAACGTCGTGAGTCGCCCCTCGATCGTCCAGTAGTGGTGGGACACCGCGATCTGGGACGCGACGTCATACTCCTCGAAGCCCAGGTGGGTGGGCGTCGCGGTGAAGACTTGGGTGGTCTGGCCCGGCGGGAGACGCCGTAGCTCGGGGATGTAGTTCTCGATGACGAAGCAGCCGCCGGGTTGCAGGTGCGCTGCGGCGTTGCGGACGGCCTGGACCTGCTCGTCTTGGCCGGTCAGGTTCGTGATCGTGTTGCGCAGCAGGTAGACCACCGCGAACGGTCCGTCCACGGTGGCGGTCGCGAAGTCGCCCATGGTCACGCCGACGTCGCGGCCGCCCGGCTGCGCGCGAAGCTGCGCCACCATCGCGGGGGACAGCTCGATCCCGTGCACGCGCACGTCCCGACGGCTCAGCGGTATGGCGATGCGCCCCGTACCGACGCCGAGCTCGAGGGCGGGGCCTGTTGCCGCCAGGTCGGCGAGGAATTTCACGGCCGGGTCCACAACAGCCGGATCGAACAGCTCCGGCCACAAGGTCTGGTACCGCGCGGCCATCCACTCGTCGAAATGCGTCTCCGGCATGCGGCCGAACGTAACGAGGGTCCCCGGGTAGCGGTAACGAGTTTCCATCGAGCGGTCGACTCACCGTGCCAACCAGTCCTCCGGCCATGGCACCGCCTGCCGGTCGCGGCATGCTTGGTGCCGGCGCTGGGCCGTCGGACACCGTTGGTAGTCGGACGCCGGCATTCTGGGCCGCCGGTCCGCGGTTCGGGCTCGCGACGGCTGAACAGCAGCCTGCGGCCGGCGCGCGGCCGCCGCGCCCACCGTCGCTGGTGCACCGCACAGACCGGCGTCACCCATGCGGTTCGTTGCGGCCGGACCGCAGGGCCCGGCCGGTACACGTCGTCAAGCGTGGGTGGCCTGGTGCTGATCGAGGTGGTGGTGAGCCCGAGCTCGGTGATGGCCGGGATCGCCCGGCCGGGGGCTCGCTCGTGCAGTGGCACGGTGAGCGTGGCGCCGACGGCGAACGCGTCGGCACCGCCGATGCCGCTGCTCCGCGGCAACGCCAGCGCGGCCTGGGGGTCGCCTCCAACCCTGAGCTCCACGATCTCCTGACCGAGGGTGGCGAGCAGCGCGGCGGGAGTGTCCAGGGCGACGATCCTGCCCTGGTGCACGATCGCGATGCGGTCGCACAACCGCTCGGCCTCGTCGAGGTAGTGGGTGGTGAGCAGGATCGTCAGCTCCGCGTGGTCACGCAGGCCGGCGACGATGTCGAGCAACTCGAAGCGGATCCGTGGGTCCAAGCCGACGGTCGGCTCGTCCAGGAAGAGCACCTGGGGCCGGGAGAGGAGCGCGCGAGCGATCTCCAGCCGGCGCCGCTGGCCGCCGCTGTAGCTCGCGACGGCTCGGTCGAGCAGGTCGGTGAGGCCGAAGGCGTCGGCAACGTCGGCAATGCGCCGCCGGACCTCAGCAGCCTCCACGCCCCACAGTCGCGCGTGGATCTCGAGGTTGCGGCGCCCGGTGAGCGGTTGGTCGACCACGGAGTCCTGGAACACCACGTTCGCTCGTCTCGCCCGCGCCGACCTCGACGAGATCGCCGACATCCGCGGGTGGCTCGCGGTCGTGGTGAGCCGGCTGTGCCTGGACCAGCTCCGCTCAGCGCGTTCACAGCGCGAGACGTACGTTGGTCCGTGGCTGCCCGAGCCGCTGATCGAGCCTTCGGGTCAAGCGTTCGACCCGGCCGAGCGGGTCACGCTCGACGACAGCGTGCGCATGGCGTTGCTCGTCGTCCTGGAACGACTCACCCCGGCGGAGCGAGGCGCGTTCGTGTTGCACGACCTGTTCAGGTTCTCCTTCGAGGACGTCGCCAGCATCGTGGGCGGCTCACCGGAGGCCTGCCGTCAGTTGGCCAGGCGAGCCCGCCAGCACATCCAGCAGCAGACGGACCCGGCCCGCTTCCAGGTCGACCCGGCCCAGTTGACCCGCATCGCCGCTCGGTTCATCGAGGCGTCGTCCAACGGCGACCTCAGCGCGCTCATGGACGTGCTCGACCCCGACGTGGTCGGGTGGACCGACAGCGGCGGCGTCCTCGTGACCGCCCCCCGCAAGCCCGTCGTCGGCCGCCGGCGGGTCGCGGAGGTCTTCCTGAGGTTCGTGAAGGACGTCGGGGTCGACCTTGTCCCGATGCCGGTGAACGGCGAGCCCGGAGCCCTCGCCTTGCGGGACGGTCGACTGATCTCCGTCATCGCCTTCGAGACCCGCGAAGGGCTGATCACCCGAGTCCACGGTATCGCCAACCCGCAGAAGATCGCCTACGTGGCGTCGCTGCTCTAGGCCGGCTGCTCGACGACCCAACCGTCGCAGGTCCCACTGGTCCACAGCCGAAAGGCGGCTCTGCCGCATTCGGTTTGGTGCCAGTGGGCCGCGACATCCCATCAGGAGAACGTCTTTCCATGCCGCCGAGCGCTTGGCCGCCTCCAGGGGTCGGTGCGGCCTGAGGCACGCCGCACATCCCTGGGCTCCGACGCCGAACTTCATGTCAGGGTGGAAACAATGCCTTTCCTGGGCGAGCCGGCTGTACTAGGTTGCAGGGCGCGGTCAGAGGCTGCCCCCGTGGCCTCTGGCCGCGCCTACACTCCCGCGCGGGTGCCGCTGTCTTGGGGATGCGCGGCGATGCATTCGCGGACACCGCCCTACCGGCGGATGGCCGAGGATTCCACGCCGGCTTGAGGCGCTCCGCGCTGCCGCCATCGCGGGCGCGGTCGGACGTGGCAGCCCGAGGAAGAACGCGCCGGGCCCGGACCCGAGCCTTGGCCGCGGAGCGCCGCGTGGGCTCAGTCGTTGACGTCGAGTACGTCCCTGACCTTGTCGAGGAGGGCGGTTCTTGCCTCAGCAGGCGTTGAGTTCGGCCTTCCAGCCGACGCCCGGCGTGTACGTCGCGGTGAACCTGATCCCCGCGATCGTTCCGTCGAAGCGACCGTAGTCGGTGACGATCGCCTTCCAGACGATCGGCCGCAAGGCGGTGAACACGGCACCGCCGTTGCCGCCGCAGCCGTTGTTCGCTTCGTTGATCAATGCGATGTGCAGGGCAAGCTCGGCGGCCTTCCGGGAGTCCGGGCGGGCGGCGTTGATCGGCGGGCTGGTCGTGGCGAGCGTCCGTAGCGCGGCCAGGTCACCGGGGTAGCGCTTGGCGATGGCGGACCCGGCGGCGAAGGCACCGAGCATCTCCACGGATCTCCGGTCGGTGACCGGCACCGGCTCGTAGGTGAACTCGTACACGCCGTTGAACGCGGCGGCGCGGGCGACCAGTTCGCTGTGGACCAGCAGCACGGCGCGCAGCAGGTCGGGGTCGAGACCCGCCGGGATGGCCGCGGCGGCCTGTCCGGCACGGCCGCCTTGATCACGGCGCGGATCGAGCGGTCGAAGTGGATCGTGCTGCGGCCGACGCCGCCGCGGTTGATAGCCGCCGCGGCGGCCCGGATCCGCGCGTCGGAGGATCGGGCGGCCGCGAAGAACGGCGCTAGGTCCTCCGCCGCCGACGGCGCCGAACTCGCCGGCGGTGCCGGCTTCACCGGCGGGCGCTGCTGCGGCGCGGGGGTCGTCGTCGGTATCGACGGATGGGTCGACCCGAGGTCGACCGCCGGGGGCCGATTCGGCGTCGAACCGACCGGGTCCGCCAGCGGACTGGTACGACCGCCACATGCACCGACCAGGCCTGCCAGCAATACGGCGAGGAGCAGGACCAGGGCTGGGGCGCGAGCCCGTCCTGCTCCGGCAGCGCCCCGGCGCAGGCCGGACACTGTCGTGCCGCCGGCCATGTGGCCGAGCGTCGACGATGTGATCAGGGCACGCCGACGGTGGGTCATCCGTCTCATCGAGACTCCTCAGTAAGCGACGCCGTATGCGTCGGGTGCGTCCAACACGCGGGCGGGGCAGCGAATGTTGACTCGACTCAGGTCGCATGTCCCATCGGGCACCCCCGGCACGGTGCCGGATCTCGAACACGGTCGGCGCCGCGCGCCGGTGGTCGGCCGGCTACAGGGGGACCGCTCGAGCCGGCGAGCGGCTACCGCGGGCAACCAGCGACCCAGCCCGCGCCCGCGCCGTCTTCGCATTCGCCCACGGCATGGTGCTCCTGGAACTCACCCACCGGCTGCCACCCGGCGCAGACCCGGACGCGGCCTGGCGGGAAGGCATCGCCGCGTTCCAGCCACGGATTACTGGTAACCCGACCACACAGCCAGCTCGGAATCGAATTGCCGGCGAACGGAGAGGACCCCCTTTGGCCGCGTCAACCTGAGTCGGATCGGGCCGCCATTGCGGGAGGCGCCGCGAGTACGGGGATCAGGCCCCGCCGCCTCCACCGTCGGCGCCACCGCCCACGCCAGGCCCTAGATCGGGCGCCGCGTACGGCACCGTGCGGTAGAACCACAGCCGCGGACAGTCGCCATGTCGTCGACGCGGAGCGGGTGCCCGATCGGGCCGGCGGTGGGTTGGTCGTCAACGTGGCGTGCTGCGCGGGCGTCTAGAGGGCAGCCTGCGGCGCGCAGCGTCGCATTCGACAGGGGGTTCTCCGATGGAACGGATCGGTTGTTGTCGGCGTGCCTTGATCAGGTTCTCGCTGGCTGGGCCCGCCGTCGCGTCCGGCGGTTGTGGTACGGCTCCGCGGCCCGGCGATGGAAGCCGCGCGGGACGCGGCGCCGGCACCGGCCCACCGGGACGTGTGCGGGCAGTCGGCCCCGCTGTGGTCCTCGCGGTCATGGTGGTTGGTCTGACCGGCGCTTGCGGCGCTGGTCCCAGACCGGCGGCCGCTGGTCCGACCGCGGGCCAGGTCCCGGGCACGGCGACGACACCTGCCGACCGGCCGTCCTCGCCGTCCTCGTCGTCGGCACCGCGAACCGCTCCGCCGCTTCGGCCGGCCCCGGCCGGCGGGCCGGTGCCACCCGGATTCACGGCCTGGTCGGTGACGTTCGTGTCCGACCGGGAGGCCTACCTGCTCGGCGGCGCGCCGTGCCGCCGGCCGCCGTGCACGTCGGTGCTGCGCACGCTGGACGGCGGGCGCAGTTGGCGGGGGGTGCCGGCACCCCGGGCGCCGCTGCCCTCGGACTCCGAGTTGCTCGGACCCGCCTCGCCAAACACCGTCCGCGACATCAGGTTCGCCACCGGGCAGGACGGCTACGCATTCGGCAGCGGGCTGTGGACCACCCATGACGGCGCCCGGTCCTGGCGGCGGCTGACCAGCCTCGGCGCTGTGACGGACCTGGCCACCGACGGCCGCACCGTCTACGCCGTGGTGTCGGACTGCGCCGCAGGCGGCGGGCGGTGTCGCGGCACCCGGCTGCTGACCTCGCCGGTCTCGACCGACGCCTTCCGGCCGGTCGGCGGACTGGCCTCCGGCGACCGCGGTGGCGCGGTGTCGACCGGCGGCGGGACGACTGTCGTCGCGCTCAACGGCGCACGGTACGTCCGGCGCGGCACCGGCGGCTGGACCCGAATGGCTGAGCCGTGCCGGCCGCTGGATGGCCCGGTCGTGGCGCCGGCGTCCGGTACGACGCTGACTGCCTACTGCGCGGAGGGCGCCGCCGGCTCGGTCTTTCTGACCGTCCGGCAGACGCCCGACCTGGGTCGGCACTGGCTCACCCTCACTGGTCGCCCGCTGAAGCTGCCGGACGGCCTGGTGTCGCTCACCGCCGGCAGCGCCAGCACGCTCGCCGGCGCGTCGGCCAGCCGGGACCTGCTCGGCCGCATGTCGGTCAGTCGGGACGGCGGCCGGACCTGGGCGGATCCACCGCTGCCGCACACCGCTGCCGGCTGGCGCTACATCGGGGCGCGTTCCGCCACCGCGCTGGTGGCGTTGCCGGAACCGCCGGCCGCCGTGCTCTGGACCAGCGATACGGCCGGACGAAGCTGGATCCCCCACCCGATCCGGTAACGAGGCCAACCTCCACTCTGGACTCGGCTGTGCGGTTGGGAGCACACCGTCCATCGATCCTGCGGGTAGCGCGGCGGGCAAGGGAGTTGCAGGGGCGGGACCGTGCGGGTGCCGTGGGCATCGGCACTGGTCCGCGGCGGTCCGGCGCCGGTGATGATGGGCACCGAGTCCCGCCGCGCGTCGACACGGGTGAGAGGTGACCGCCCGGGCGGACGGCGCTCGCGCCGTACCGGCAGGATCGGGGCATGCCCGGCTCGCAGGTCCGCCTCGACGTGGCGCCGGAGCTTCGGCTCTTTCTGCCGCCGCGGCACCGCAGTGGTCGGGTGTGGGTCGACCACGACGGCACGGCCTCGCTCGGTCACCTGGTGCAGTCGCTGGGGCCGCCGCTGACCGAGGTCGGTGCGCTGGTGGTGGCCGGGCGGCGGGTTTCTCCGGCGTACCGGCCCCAGCCGGGCGACGCGATCCAGGTCGGGCCGGTGCGCAGGCCGCAGCCGGTGCCGGCCTCGCCGCTACGATTCGTGCTCGACGTCCATCTGGGCGCGCTGGCCCGCCGGCTGCGGCTGGTCGGCCTGGACACCGGCTACCGCGCGGATGCCGACGATGCCGAGCTGGTGGCCTGGTCGGCCGCCGAGCGGCGGGTGCTGCTGACCCAGGACCGGGGTCTGCTGCGCCGCCGGGCGGTGTGGTGCGGCGGGTACGTCTACGGCTCTCGGCCCGACCAGCAGCTGGCCGATGTGCTCGATCGGTTCGCCCCGCCGCTGCAGCCCTGGACCCGCTGCACCGCGTGCAACGGGCTGCTCGAGGCGGCGGCCAAGCCGGCGGTCGAGCACCTGCTGGAGCCGGGCACCCGCCGCACGTACCATCAGTTCACCCGGTGCGTCAGCTGCGGGCGGGCGTACTGGCGCGGTGCGCACGCCAGCCGGCTGGAAGGCCTGGTCGCCCGGAGCGAGCTGCGGGTTGCCTCCCGGCTGCTCGGGTATCCCGAGCAACTGGAGTAGCGGACACCCTCTATTGCGAAGGGAGAGGGACGTGCCCGAGCCGCGTGACCGGGACGACTACCGTCGCGGGCTGGACGACTATCACGATCCGACCGCCGGCATCGGCGGCGCGCCCCCGGCCCGGAGCGCGCTCACGCTGCGGCTGTGGTTGGCCGGCTTCGGCCTCGTGTTCTGCGCGGTCGCCGCGGTGGTTGCCGGCTGGGCCGGCGCCGGTGCGTTCGCCATCGCCCTCGGCGTGATCGCCGTGATCGCCGCGGTCAACCTCGCCTGGGTTGCCCGTCGCAAGCGCCGCGGCGAGCCCGGCTGACCGATGCTTGTCGGTCGGCCACCGGAACGAACCCGGTCGGCGGCCGATCACCCGGGGCATGACGCCCGACCTTGCCCGCGCCTCGGATCGCGGTCGCGTCCTGACCGGGGAGGCGCTGGGCCTCAGGCCTCCCGGCGGCGGACGAACAGCGACAGCGCCCAGCTGACGACGCTGACCACCAGGGCGCCCCAGAACGCGGCCCAGAAACCGTCCACCGTGAACGGTGCGCCCACCGAGTTGCTCACCGCGGCGGTCAGCCAGAACAGCAGCGCGTTGACGACCAGCGCGAACAGCCCGAGGGTGAGCACCAGCAGCGGGCAGGACAGCACCAGGACGACCGGCCGGAGGATCGCGTTGACCAGGCCGAAGATCACGGCGACGACGAGCAGCGTGCCGATCTTGCCGAGCGTCGTGCGGGCGTCGATGTCGACCCCACCGACCAGGACGACCGCGACCCACAGCGCGACGGCGTTGACGAGCACCCGTACGGCGAAGTCCACGCCGCACAGCATGCCGCATCGCGGTCACAGCCGCTGCCCGTCCACGCCGGATGTCTCCCGGCGGCGTCCGGAGCGTGTCCGCCCGCGCCGCCGCTACCGCTGCCGGCGCGGCCCGCGGACCGCGCCGGCAGCGGCGTCCGGTGGTTACTCGGTGGCGATCGCCGCCAGCACGTCCAGTCGGGCGGCTCGGCGAGCCGGTCGGATCCCGGCGAGCACACCGGCGAGCGCGCCGGCGACCAGCACCGCGACCAGCCGGCCGACCGGTGCCGAGAACGCACCGATGTCCTCAGTGGAGGCTGCCCTGACCAGGGCCCAGCCGAGGAACGCGCCGAGGCCGAGCCCGACCACCGTGCCGAACAGCGCCACGATCACAGACTCCCAGCGGACCATCGCGCGTAGCTGCGCCCGGGTCTGGCCGACCGCGCGGAGCAGGCCGAGCTCACGAGTCCGCTCGTGGACGGACAACGAGAGCGTGTTCGCGATGCCGAGCAGAGCGATGAGGATGGCGAGCGCGAGCAGCACGTAGACGATGCCGAGCATGGTGTCCACGCCCTGGGAGAAGGTGGCCGCGAACTCGTCCCGGTCCTGCACCGCCGGCGAGCCGTACGGCACCACCGCGCGCTCGACGGCCGCCTTCCCGGCGGCCGGGTCCACCCCGGGCCGCAACCCGACGAAGACCATCGCATCCGCGTCCTGCACGGCGTGCGGCGCCCAGGTGGCCCTGGGCATCAGGTAGTCGCCGGCCACGCCGGTCGCGCGGTAGACAGCGCCGACGGTGAGCCGGGCGCTGCTCCCGTCGGCGTACCGCACCGACACCTGGCTGCCGACCGCCCACCCCTTGTCCTCGGCCACGGTGCTGGACACGGCCAGCTGGGTGCCCGTCAGCTCGCTGACCGACCCTTGCCGGACATCCAGGTCGAGCACCTCGGTGAGCCGCTTCGGGTCGGCGGCGCTGACCGGGGTGCCGGCGCCGTCCACGGTGACCGTCGCCCTGGCCAGCCCGGTGGCCACCCGTACCTCGGGCAGCCGGCCGACGTCGGTGGCCAGTTGCGGGCTGAATCCGGTCCTGCCGAAGGAGTTTCCGGACACCGCGAGGTCTCCGCCGAACGAGCTGGCCACGCTGCGATCCAGGGACAGCTTCAGCGAGGCGGCGAACACGGTGAACAACGTGACCACGCCGACGCCGACCATCAGCGCGGCGGCGGTGCCCGACGTCCGCCGCGGGTTGCGCATCGCGTTCTCCTGGGCCAGCGCGCCGGTCACGCCGCGCAGCCGCGGCAGCGGGGCGCCGAGGACCCGGCTCGCCGCCCGGGCCACCACCGGCCCGACCACGACCAGGCCGAGCAGGGTCAGCCCGGCGCCGAGGCCGGCTCGGAAGAGCGTGCCCTGCCCGCCGCCGGTGACCGAGGTCAGGACGACCAGCACTCCAGCCGTGACCAGCACGAGTCCGACGACCGCCCGCGGCAGGGACGCGCCGGTCCGGTCCGTCGCGACCTCCCGGAGCGCGGCAAGCGGTCGCACCCGGGACGCCTTGACCGCGGGTACGGTGCCGGCGAGCACCGTGACCAGCGTGCCCACCAGCATCGAGACGGCGGCCGTGGTGCCGGTGAGGACCAGCCCGCTGGCCGGCAGCGCGAACCCGAACCCGGTGAACACCGCCTTCAGCAACCCGGCGATGCCCAGACCGCCGACCAGGCCGGCTGCCGAGGCGAGCAGCCCGACCGCGGCGGCCTCGGCGAGGACCGACCCGAACACCTGCGGCCGGGACGCGCCCAGCGCCCGCAGCAGCGCGGACTCCCTGGCCCGCTGGGCCACCACGATGGTGAACGTGTTGTGGATGCTGAACGTCGCGACCAGCAGCGCGACACCCGCGAACACCAGCAGGAATGTCCGGAACACGGCCACGAACTGGCCGGTGACGTCCCGCGTCGTCTCGTCGGTGAGCTGTGCACCGGTGAGCGCCTCGAGACCGCGCGGCAGCAGCAGCCGGATCCTATCCACCAGCTGCTGCTGGGAGACGCCCGGTGCGGCCCGTACCGCGATGCCGGACAGCATGTCGGGCTTCTTCAGCACGTGCCGCTGCGCGCCCGGCAGGGTGAACGCGGTGTAGGTGGCCTTGCCGAAGCCGTCGGCCGAGCCCCAGGTGGCGACGCCGACGATCCGAACCCGGATCGGCTCGGGGGTCTGCACGGTGGTCGTGTCGCCGACCTTCAGGCCACCGGCCCTTGCCGCGCCACGGTTGACCACGACCTCGTCGTCGGCCGCCGGCGCCCGGCCGTCGACCAGCCGGTAGGCGGTCAGCTCCGGGTCGTCCACCCAGCTCGCCGCGATCCGGGGCGGACCGTTCCCGCCGATCGGCTTGCCGTCCTTGCCGATCAGCTGGCCGTAGCCCTGGACCTGCGGGGAGACCGCGGCCACCCCATCGACCCGGCGGACGGTGTCCACAACGGACGCAGGGACCAGCCCGCGTTCCCGGTTCACCGCCCCGCGGCCGGGGTCGGCCCGCACCTCGGTGGCGTTGCGCACCACGGCGTCGGTGCCGGCGTTCGCGGTGGCGAACAGGGTGTCGAAGTTGGACTTCAGGGTGTCGCCGAGGACCAGCGTCCCGGTCAGGAACGCGACCCCCAGGAAAACCGCGAGGACCGTGCCAACCAGCCGCCTCTTGCGGGCCAGCAGGCTCTTCAGGCTGACCGTCAGCATGGTCAGACCTCCAGGCTGCGCAGCCGGTCCAGGATGCTGCCCGGGCTCGGCGCATCGACGCGGTCGACGATGCGCCCGTCGGCCAGGAACAGCACCGCGTCGGCGTACGACGCGGCGAGCGGGTCGTGGGTGACCATGACCACCGTCTGGCCAAGCTCGCCCACCGCGCGGCAGAGGAAGTCGAGGATCTCCCCGCCGGCGCGCGAGTCGACGTTGCCGGTGGGCTCGTCGGCGAAGACCACCTGCGGCCGGCTGGCCAGCGCCCTGGCCACGGCGACCCGCTGCTGCTGGCCGCCGGACAGCTCGGCCGGCCGGTGCCCGAGCCGGTCACGGAGGCCGACGGTGTCGACCACCACCTCGAGCCAGTCCGGATCCGGCCGGGCGCCGGCGAGCCGCTGCGGCAGCGCGACGTTCTCGGCGGCGGTGAGCGTCGGGATCAGGTTGTACGTCTGGAAGACGAAGCCGATCCGCTCGCGGCGCAGCAGCGTCAGCTCCCGGTCGGACAGCGAGCCGAGCTCGACGTCGCCGATGTAGGCGTGGCCCGCGGTCAGTGTGTCCAGCCCGGCCACGCAGTGCATCAGGGTCGACTTGCCCGAGCCGGACGGTCCCATGATCGCGGTGAATCGTCCGGTGGGGAAGTCGACGGTCACGTCGTCCAGCGCCCGCACGGCCGTGTCCCCGCGGCCGTGGACCTTGGTCGCATGCACCGTGCGCGCAACGGTTGCGTCCGGCGGTGCCGAGACGCCGGGTGCCAGCATCGTCATGTTGTCGCCTGCCTTCGATCGATGACCCGATGCGTCCCAGCGTCGCCGGATGCGGGGGGCACGTCGTCGTGCTGCGGAAGGCTCTCGTCCGTACCTCCGGGGCGGCAGCCGGACCGGGCCTGACTACTCCGGCGGTAGTAGCCGGCGGCCGGTCAGCCGACCCAGCCGGGCCGGACCAGGCCTGACTCGTAGGCGAGCACCACCAGCTGGGCCCGGTCCCGGACGCCGAGCTTGACCATCGCGCGGCTGACGTGCGTCTTCGCCGTGGCGGGGCTCACCACCAGGCGCTCGGCGATCTCCTCGTTGGACAGTCCACTGGCGACCAGCGCCATGACCTCGCGCTCCCGCACGGTGAGCGGGTCGAGGGTGCCGACCGGCTGCGCCTGCTTGGCCCGCGCTGCAAACTCGCCGATCAGCCGGCGGGTGACGCCGGGGGAGAGCAACGCATCTCCGGCGGCGACCGCGCGCACACCGCGGATCAGCTCGACCGGCTCGGTGTCCTTGACCAGGAAGCCGCTGGCGCCGGACCGGATCGCCTCGAACACGTACTCGTCCAGCTCGAACGTGGTGAGGATGACGATCCGGACACCATCGCACCGGCGGTCCTCGGCGATCATCCGAGTGGCGGTGAGCCCGTCGACGCCGGGCATCCGGATGTCCATGAGCACCACATCCGGCCGCAGCCGGGACGCGAGCCGGGCCGCCTCCTCCCCGTCACTGGCCTCGCCGACCACCTCGATGTCGTCCTGGGCGTCCAGCAACGCCCGGAACCCGGCCCGGACCAGGGCCTGGTCGTCAGCCAGCAGGACCCGGATCACGACCCGCCGTCCCCGGTGTCCAGCGGGAGCCGGGCCAGCACCCGGAACCCGCCCTCCGGGCGCGGGCCGGCGTCGAGCTCGCCACCCAGCGCGGCCGCCCGCTCCCGCATGCCGGCGATGCCGTTGCCGCCGGCGGCGGCAGCGCTGCCGGTGCCGCCGGGCGCTGCCGGCACCCGTGCGGCGGCGCCCCGGCCGTCGTCGGCCACCTCGACGGTGACGTCGCGCTCGCCGTAGCCGACCCGGACCGTGGCGGTGGCATCACCGGCGTGCCGGGTCACGTTCGTCAGCGCCTCCTGGACGATCCGGAACGCCGCCAGCCCGACCCGGGCCGGCACCGGTCGAGCGGTGCCCTCGACCGTGGTGCGTACCGGGAGGCCGGCCGCCGCCGACTTCGACACCAGCTCGTCGAGCTGCTCCAGGCCGGGGGCCGGGGCCCGGCGCGGTGCATCCTCGTCCTGCCGCAGCACGCCCAGCACCGAGCGAAGCTCGCCGAGCGCGTCCTTGCTCGCCTGCTTGATCGCGGCCAGCGCGGCGCGGGCCTGTTCCGGTCGCTCGTCGATGAGGTGCAGGCCCACCCCAGCCTGCACGTTGATCAGCGAGATGTCGTGGGCGAGCACGTCATGCAGCTCGCGGGCGATCCGGAGCCGCTCCTCGTCGGCCCGCCGGCGGATCTCCTCCAGCCGGGCCCGCTCGGCCTCGACCAGGTTGTCCCGCCGGACCCGAGCCAGCTCGGCGAGCATGAGCACGACGGCCAGCCAGGCTGCGACCCCCAGGGCCGCCGCGACCGTCTGCGGCGGCTTGCGATGCAGCAGGAACCCGAGGCCGAAGTGACCGGCATAGACGGCCAGGGCCGCCAGCCAGGCCGCCGGCCGGTGGCCGTCCACCACGGACTGGACCAGCACCACGACCAGGGTGAGCACGACCGGGCCGTAGGGATAGCCGACGAGCAGGTAGGTCAGCGTCACCGCGACGACCGCGCCGAGCACCGGGAGCGGGTAGCGCCGGCGTAGCCAGAGGGTGGCCGGTCCGGCGATCAGCAGCGCGACCGCCAGCGCGTCCAGCGACCGCCGGTCCGGCTGGCCGTGGCCGGCGACGACGCTGCCGGCCAGCTGAACCGCCATGAGCACGACCGGGAGGACCGCCGGCGGCCACGGACCGCCACGCGGCCAGCCTGCGGTGCGCCGCGCGGTGAGGTCGGAGGTGTCCACCGAGTCACGGTAAGCCGCGGCGGCGGTCCCGGTCGTCGGCCGGAGGAAGGTCGTCGACGTACTCCCGCGGTGGTACGCCCGACTTCGCGCCGGCCGCGACCCGGTTCGACCGGCCCGGCATGTCGTCACCCTGCGATCACGACGGTGTCCCGGGTGCTGCGGGGCGCGGCCCCCGGCCGGCACCGGCCGCCGCTCCTCGGCGACCCGCAGTCCTCGCCGAACCCACGCGGCCCGGTGGACCCGCGCGGCCGCGGTGCCGGCCGAGCGGGGGTTGCTGGCTCGCCGGCGGTCCTGCGGGCCAGCTGCGGACAGCACTGCCCGGAGCCGGGATGACCGAAACCGGCGAGCAAGGCTCACCGCAGCCCTGGTCAGGCACGACTTCGGTGTCGTGGCTGGACGCACCGACGGCTTCGGGCTCGCCAACCTGCGCAACGCCCAGGTCCAGATCAAGTACTCGACCGAGCAGTTGCACGCCGCGGTCTGGGGGATGTCCCCGTCCAGCACGGCCGACGACAGCGGCGGGTACGGCGGGTTCGGGGTCGAGGGGCTGACCTTCCTGGCTTCGGCGCGACTGCGGACAACCCGAACCTGGGGCTGTCCCAGTGTCACGGCTGCGCCACCGAGGACGTCGTCACCCCGCACGCGTCGTTCCTCGCCCTGGATGTGCTCCCGCAGCAGGCCTACGCGAACATCCAGGCGCTGCGGACGCAGTATCCGGGCGTCTACGGCGTGAACGGCTTCTTCGACGCGGTCAACCCGACGACCGGGTCGGTCGGCCACCGCTACCTGGTGCTCGACCAGTCCATGATCATGGCAGCGCTGGACAACGCGCTCGCCGACCGCGCGCTGCAGCGCCACTTCGCCGCCGACGCAGTGTCCTGGGCCGCGCGGACCTACCTCGCCGCGGAGCACATGTCCATCAGCTAGACAGGCGCTCGCGGAGGTGACCCCCGCCGGGCCGGCCAGGCACAGCCGCCGGCCCGGCGGTGCCTCGCCGGCCGGGTGAGCTTCGCCGGGCTGTGCCAGGCGCCCGGCAACGGACGCGATCACCTTGACCACGTTGCCGATCTGGGACTCGGTCCTGCTCGACCGGCTGGCCCGCTCGGCGGCCGCCCTGGTGGCGGCCGCCCTGACGTCGGCCGCCCTGACGTCGGCCGGCATGCCGGCAGCGTGGACGTCGGTCACCGCACCGGTGATCGTCGTGATGTGCCAGCTAAGGGGCCACCAAAGTATTAGTTGGTCAGCTTTGTGGTAGTCTGCTTGGTTTGTGGTGGTTCTACGATTGGTCCTTTGTGGATAGTGTAGTTCCACTCGCCGTGGAACTGGTGTGGGGCAAGGGGTACGGCCTTCAGCTGGGCCTTGGTTACCTTGACGCCGGTGGGGTAGGTGCCGTCGTCGAGGACGGCTTCGACGGTGAGCCCGGTGTCGGTAGTCGTGGCGGCGATGGTCTCGATGACGACCAGGTAGTCGGTCAGCGGCCGGCCGCGCCAGTTGATGGAGATGAAGGAGAACAGCCGGTGCTCGACCTTGTTCCACTTCGACGTGCCGCATGGGTAGTGCGCGACGGTGACGTCGCGGCCGATCTCGGCGGCGAGGGCGGCGAGCTCGACCTTCCAGGCGCGCAGCCGGTAGCCGTTGGACCCACCGGAGTCGGCGGTGATGAGCAGGCGGGTCGAGGTGGGGTAGCGGCTTTGCCCCACGTTGTACCACCAGGTGCGGATGGCGTTGACGGCGAAGGACGCGGTGTCGTGGTCGACGCCGACGGAGACGAAGCCGGCGTTGTCGCCCAAGTCGTAGATGCCGTAGGGGATGGCCTTGGGCACCCCGGTCGGGAAGTCGTGCGCATTGACCTTCACCGGCTGTCCTTTGGGCTGCCACTCCCGGCCCTTGTTGGCGTACTCGCCGACCAGTTCCTTCTTCCTGGTGTCCACGCTGATCGCAGCATCGCCGCTGGCCAGGTACGCGGCGGCGAGGTCGTTGATGTAGGTGAACTGGGCGTCGCGGTCCGGGTGCCGGGCGCCGTCCTCCTTGGTCTTGAACGTCGACTGCAGCCGGTAGCCACGGTCGGCTTGCTCGCGACGTATCCCAGAGCGCGAAGGCCCTTGACCAGGTTGCCCAACGACTTTGTGGTCCATCGCAGCAGCGTCATCGGGTCGCCGCGGGACTCCGGCGCGACCAGCGACTCCAGGGCCTGCTCGATACCCGGCTGGGCCCGCTCAACCGCCGGCCGCCCGGCGCCGGGTGCGCGCACCCGCCCTCCCAGCACCGTCCCCGCGCGGAACTCTCTCGCTCCTTCCGACACGGTCGTGCGCGAGGCGCCCGACGCCCGGGCCACGATCCCGATGCCGCCCCAACCGATCGCCTCGGCCTCCGCGCCGAGCAGCAGTCGCCACTGCCGTTCATTCAGCGACGGCCGCAACGCAGCAAGCTTCGCCGCCAACGCCTTCTCATCGACGCCACGACGGTCCACATCAGACATACAAACATGCTCGCGCCCGCGTCGCCAGATCCCCGACAACACACCGCTCGAATAGATCTCGACTGTGTAAATCCTACGATGTCATCGGAACGTGACGATCCAAGATCAGATCCTTCGTACGTCAGGCAGTCACTGGACACAGTGGAACTACAACCGTGTAATTCCCTTACGACCCCTAAGCCTATCGGCCTCCCCCGGTGGCGCCGCCCGGGCCCACCGACCCCGGTAGCCTGACGTCGGGGCGGTAGCTCAGCCGGTTAGAGCAGGGGACTCATAATCCCTCGGTCGCGGGTTCGAGTCCCGCCCGCCCCACCTGCTGATTCCCTGATCGCTCCCGCGCTCAGACGGCGTTCGTGGCATCAAACATGGTGCGAACATCTTGTAACCTCGCCCCGTGGCCTCTGACCAGGGACGACGGAAGCGCGCACGAGGCTCAGTCGAGATGCTCCCGAGCGGCGCACGCCGCGTCCGTGTGTACGCCGGCATCGATCCCCTGACGGGGCGCCGGCACTACCTGACCGAGGTGGTCCCCGCAGGATCGAAAGCAGACAAGGAAGCGGAGAAATCCCGGACCCGGCTGCTCAACCAGGTCGACGAGCAACGCAACCCGCG
>WNGE01004605.1_pt1 | contig 23221 bp, 21 predicted proteins | sample 5400651 | NCBI WGS metagenome assembly WNGE01 (sample SAMN13153370, study PRJNA577476) | soil metagenome | isolation source: 60 cm soil or saprolite under grassland replicate 2 | place: USA:California | collected 2016-06-15
GGCCGCCGACGTACCAGACCGGCCCTTGTGTCTGCACCGGGCGCGTGTCGGAGAGCGCGCGCAACACCGCGACGCGCCCGCGAATGCTTTCCTCGTCGAGCCGCTCGAAGCACCGCCGGGTCATCTCGGGCGACCCGCCGTACCCAAATCGCCGTGCCACTCGACAGCGGAAGCCCGGTTTGCCCCCGTAGCGAGCCGGATTCAGCGGCGCGAGCAGCAGGGCCGCGCGCTCGAGGTAGTCGCTCGAGAACAGCTCCAGCTCGATGTAAAGATCGCTCCAGTCGTCCGGCAGCGCGGCGAGCTCCCGCTCCCAAGCCTCAACGAACGTCGACGGAGCCGTGGCGGCCGCCGCTTCCGAGACGTCGCTCCCGACGAGCTCCAGGTCGCCCTCGATGCCCTCGCGGTCGAGGCGCTGCAACAGCCGCACGACGAGGTCCGGAGACGGCCCGGCGCCGCGCCTCGCGGCGAAGAACGAGATCACCCGCCGGTGGCGCCCCGGAGTCGCCGGCCCGAGCAGCGCGGCTGCGCGCTCACACTGGCCTTCCTCGGCGGCGGTCAGCCGCAACCGGGCATTGCCCCACCCGTCGGGCAGGCTCCGCTCGACCGCTTGCCACTGGTCGACGAGGCTCACGAGGCTGAGCATAAACTCAGGTCCGTGGCGAAGGTCGAGCGAAAAGGGACGCTGAGCGAGGAGCGCCTGCGCACGTTTCTGCGCGAGATGCTCCTGATCAGGCGCTTCGAGGAGAAGGTCGAGGAGCGCTTCCGCGCCGGCGAGCTGCCCGGCTTCCTGCACGTCGCGATCGGCCAGGAGGCCGTCGCGGTCGGCGTCTGCCAGGCGCTCGACGACGGCGACGTCTTCGCCTCGACGCACCGCGCGCACGGCCACACGCTCGCGCGTGGAACCCACCCGAACGCCGTCATGGCGGAGCTCTACGGAAAGCTCGAGGGCTGCTCGCACGGCTACGGCGGCTCGATGCACCTCTACGACATCGAGCGCGGCAACCTCGGCGCGAACGCCGTCGTCGGCGGCGGCCTGCCCGCGATCACCGGCGCCGCCCTCGCCTTCAAGCTGCGCGGCGAGCCGCGCGTCGCCCTCGCCTTCTTCGGCGACGGGGCGACCAACATCGGCACCTTCCACGAGTCGCTCAACCTCGCGCAGCTGTGGCAGGTCCCGGCCGTGTTCGTCTGCGAGAACAACCACTGGGCGGAGTCGACGCCCGCGCACCAGCAGCTCCCGATCGAGGATCTCAGCAAGCGCGCCACGGCGTTCGGGATGCACTCGATCACCGTCGACGGCCAGGACGTCGAGGCCGTCTACCGCGCGGCCGGCCGTGCCCTCAAGCACGCGCGCGACGGCAAGGGCCCGGTCTTCCTGCTCGCGAACACCTACCGGCTCGTCGGCCACTACGTCGGCGATCCGCAGGTCTACCGCGACAAGGAGGAGTTCCGCGAGACGCGCGAGACGCAGGACCCGATCGACCACCTGCGCGACAAGCTCGGCGTCTCCGAGGCGGAGTTCGAGGAGCTCGACCGCGAGGTCCACGAGCTCGTCGAGGCCTCGGTCGAGTTCGCCAAAGCCGGCACCGACCCCAAGCCAGAGGACGCTCTCAAGAACGTCTATGCCTGAACTGAGCTACCGCGAGGCGGTTCGCGACGCGCTCTCGCACGCCATGCGCGAGGACGACGACGTCTTCATCATGGGCGAGGACATCGCCGAGATGGGCGGCTCGATGGGGGTTACGGCCGGGATGCTCGATGAGTTCGGCCCGGATCGCGTGCGCAACACGCCGATCTCCGAGATGGCGATCGTCGGCGCCGGGATCGGCGCGGCCATCCAGGGCATGCGCCCGGTCGTCGAGGTCATGTACGAGGACTTCACGACCCTCGCGATGGAGCAGATCGTCAACCAGGCGGCGAAGCACCGCTCGATGTCGGGCGGCCAGCTGAAGGTGCCGCTGACGATCCGCACGCAGGGCGGGGCGGGCTGGTCGCCGGGTGCGCAGCACGCGCAGCAGCTCGAGGGCTGGTTCGTCCACGTGCCGGGGCTGAAGGTCGTCTTCGCGTCGACGCCGACGGACGTCCGCGGCCTGCTCTGGTCGGCGATCTACGACGACAACCCCGTGATGTTCTTCGAGCACCGGACGCTCTACGGCATCAAGGAGGAAGTGCCCGACGACCTCGAGCCGATTCCGATCGGGAAGGCGCGCGTCCATCGCGAGGGCGAGGACGTGACGGTGGTCGCGACGGGGCGGCTCGTGCACGAGGCGCTTTCGGCGGCAAAGGAAGCCGAGCAGGACGGAGTCTCGGTGGAGGTTTTCGACCCGCGCACGCTGCAGCCGCTCGACGAGGACGCGCTCGTCGCGTCGGTCAAGAAGACGAACCGCTGCGTTGTCGCGCACGAGGCCGTCACGCGGATGGGGTTCGGCGCCGAGATCGCGGCGGTCGTGCAGGAGAAAGCCTTTGACTGGCTCGACGCGCCGATCGAGCGCGTCGGCGCGAAGTTCGCGCCGCTCCCGTTCGCGCCCGTGATGGAGGAGTACGTCGTGCCCGACGCGGCCGACGTGCTCGAGGCGATTCGCCGGACGGTCGCCCGTGGCTAGCGAGGTCAAGCTGCCGCGGCTGGGCCAGGGAATGGAGTCCGGCACGATCGTCAAATGGCTGAAGAGCGAGGGCGACCCCGTCGAGAAAGGCGAGCCGCTCTACGAGCTCGACACCGACAAGGTGACGCAGGAAGTCGAGGCGGAAGCCTCCGGAGTGCTCCTCAAGATCGCCGTCAGCGAGGGCGAGGTGCCGGTCGGCCGCACGATCGCCGTGATCGGCGAGCAGGGGGAGGACGTTCCCGCGATTTCGGATGAGCCGGAAGCTGCCGCGGAGGAGCCGCGAGCTACGCCCGCGCCGTCGCAGGGGAACGGCCGGCCCGAGGAGCCTGCCACCGTTCAGCCGAGCGGCGGACGCGTTAAGGCATCGCCGTTGGCGCGGCGGATCGCGCGCGAGCGCGGGATCGATCTCGCCGCGCTGCGGGGAACGGGCCCCGAGGGCCGGATCGTCGCCGAGGACGTCGAGCGGGATCAGGCCGCACCGGCCGCGGCGCCCGTGCCGGTGCCGGCGGGGGAGGTCGAGCGCCGCGAGCTGACGAGCACCCGCAAGACGATCGCGCGTCGGCTCACGGAGGCCTGGCAGATCCCGGTCTTCCAGCTGCAGGCCTCGGCCGACATGACGCGCGTGAACGGGCTTGTGACGCAGCTTCGCAAGGGTGGGACGAAGGCTACGGTCACGGATGTCCTCACGAAGGTCTGCGCGACCGCGCTCCTGCGCCACCGTGAGGTGAACGCGCAGTGGACCGACGACGCGATCCTCGTCTTCCCGAGCGCGAACGTCGGCATCGCGGTCGCAACGCCGCAGGGGTTGATCGTGCCAGTGATCCGCAGCGCGGAACGGCTGCGCCTCGCGGAGATCGCGGCTGCTCGTTCGGACCTGGTCACGCGCGCGCGCGAAGGAAAGCTGCAGCGCGCCGACCTCGAGGAGGGCACGTTCACGATCTCGAACCTCGGCATGTTCCGGGTCGAGCAGTTCACGGCAGTGCTCAACCCGCCCCAGGCCGCGATCGTCGCGGCCGGGGCGATCGAGGAGCGCGCCGTCTCGGTGGGCGGCGAGATCGCGGTGCGCCCGATGCTGACGCTGACGGCGACGTTCGACCATCGCGCGGTCGACGGCGCGCCGGCCGCCGAGTTCCTCCAGAGCGTCAAGGAACTGCTGGAGGAGCCGGGCCTGATGCTGTGAGAGTCTGGTACCGCGTCAGCAACCTCGGCCTGGCGCGGGCCTTCTACACCGATCTGCTCGGGTTCACGGAGACCTTCGTCGCTGACGAGAGCGCCTGGGTGGCGCTCGACCGGGACAAGACGGAGGTCGCGCTCGCGGAGGGCGAGCCGCAGAGCGAGGACGAGAGCGGGGTCGCGACGGTCGACGTCGAGGACGTGAAGGCCGAGCGCGAGCGACTGGAGCAGAGCGGCGTCCGGGTCGGGACGGTGCTCGAGCTGCGGGGCGCGATGCGGCTCCTGGACGTCTACGACCCGGACGGCAACCGGATCCAGCTCGCCGAGGACGTCTCGTGATCAAGCGGGCGGGCCCGCAGGACGTGCCGTTCCTGAAGGACATGCTGCGGCACGCGTACTACTGGCGGGCGGCGACGGTGCCGGAGACGGGCGAGCCGCCGGTGCAGCGATACGTCGAGCGCTGGGGTCGGCCCGGCGACACCGCGCTGATCGCGATCCAGGACTTCCAGCCGGTCGGCGCGGCGTGGTACCGGCTCTTCAAGGAGGACAACCCGGGCTACGGGTTCGTCGACGAGGAGACGCCGGAGCTCTCGATCGCGGTCGTGCCGAGCAAGCGCGGGTCGGGGGCCGGGTCGGAGCTGCTCGACGCCCTGATGGCGCGGGCGCGGGCGGAGGGGTACGCGGCGATCAGCCTGAGCGTGGAAAAGGACAACCCGGCGGTCGGGCTCTACGAGCGGCACGGCTTCCGCAAGGTGCGCGAGGACGACGGCGCGTACACGATGCAGGCCGACCTGCGCCACTCCTGACCTTCCTGTCGCCTCGGGGGCCGCGCCTCGCGATCGCGCCTCGGGGCCACCCCGAACCACCACCCGAGATGAGCGTAACCAGGAAACCGGCACGTGTCTGTCACGGAAGCGTGCCGAAAGCGTCAAATCTCACCCGCAAGCCCGAGGCCGCCGCCCCTCGCTAGGATCGCGCCGACCCCAAGCAAGGAGCCCAGGAGATGGAATGTGACGTTGCCGTCCTCGGCGGTGGGCCGGGGGGATACACCGGAGCGATCCGCGCCGCGCAGCTCGGCGCCAAGGCGGTCTGCATCGAGAAAGAGCCCGAGCTAGGCGGCACCTGCCTCCGCGTCGGCTGCATCCCGACCAAGGCCTGGGTGCAGACGGCCTTCGCGCTCAAGGAAGCCGAGGAGACCTTTGCGAAGCTCGGCGTCCAGGTCGGGCCGCCCAGCCTCGACTTCCAAACCGCGAACCAGTGGAAGGACGGCGTCGTGCACCAGATGACCCAGGGCGTCGCGAGCCTCTTCAAGGCGAACGGCGTCGAGTGGGTCAAGGGCGCCGGCCGCTTCAGCGACGCGAACACGATCCAGGTCGACGGCGCCGAACCGGTCACCTTCAAGCAGGCGATCATCGCCACCGGCTCCTACCCGCTCCGCCCGCCGATCGACGGGCTCGATTCGCCCCGCTGCGTCGACTCCACGGGCCTCCTCGCGCAAACGACCCTGCCGAGCCGCCTCGTCGTCCTCGGCGGCGGCATTATCGGCTGCGAGTTCGCCTCCATCTTCCGCCGCTTCGGCTCCGAGGTGACGATCATCGAGATGCTCCCGCAGCTGATCCCGCAGGAGGACGCGGACGCAGCGAAGGAGCTCGCGAAGCAGTTCCAGAAGCGCGGCATCACGCTCCACCTCGAGACCACCTGCGACAGAGTCGAGGACACCGGCAGCGGCCTCCGCGTCCATCACGCAGGCGACACCACGGAAGCCGACCTGATGCTCGTCGCCACCGGCCGCGGCCCGACCGTCGAGAACCTCGGCCTCGAGGACATCCAGGTCGAGTTCGACAAGCGGAAGGGCATCGCCGCCGACGAGCACCGCCGCACCACGCAGCCCCACATCTACGCGGTCGGCGACTGCGCCGGCTACTGGCAGCTCGCCCACACCGCCTTCCGCGAGGGCGAGGTCGCGGCCGAGAACGCGATGGGCCACGAGGCGGTCGTCGACAACCGCGGCGTCCCGCGCCCGATCTACACCGACCCGGAGATCGCCGGCGTCGGCCTGACCGAGGCCGAGGCGCGCGAGCAGTACGGCGACGACGTCTCGGTCGGCGTCTTCCCGTGGGTCGCGAACGCCCGCGCGGTGATGCAGAACGAGACCACCGGCTGGGTCAAGTCAATCCACGAGACCCGTTACGGCGAGCTGCTCGGGATCGTGATGGTTGGCCCGCACGTCACCGACCTGATCGAGGCCGGCACGGTCGCGCTCGACGCCGAGGCGACCGTCGAGACCGTCGCGGACGGCATGGCCGCCCACCCGACGCTCTCGGAGGCGATCAAAGAGGCCGGTCTCGTCGCGCTCGGACGTGCGATTCACCTGCCGAACAAACGCCGAGCTCCCGCCAGAGCCTAGGAAACAGGCCGTATCCAAACGGCCGGGGCTGTCGTTCTAGACAACATGGAGGCCTCGCCTGCGCTTGCCCGCACGCGGCAAGCCCAGAACGCCCGTTCGCTCCTCAAGCTCCGCCCGTCGGCCGACCGGGCCTTCGAGCAGCTCTACCGCCGCCACGCGCGCGACGTCTATCAGTACGCGCTCGCCCTGCTGACGAACCCGGCCGACGCGGAGGACGTCACCCAGACGACGTTCCTCAACGCCTACCGCGCGCTCCAGCGCGGCGACCGCCCGCGCCGCCCGCACAACTGGCTGATCGCGATCGCGCACAACGTCTGCCGCATGCGCTGGCGCCAGGCCGGCCACCGCCCGCGCGAGGTCGCGCTCGAAGACGCGCCGGAGCCGGTCGCCCTGGAGCACGACCAGCCGCGCATCGACGACGTGCTCCACGCGCTCTCCCGCCTCTCCTTCAACCAGCGCTCGGCTCTGGTGATGCGCGAGCTCGAGGGCCGCAGCTGCAAGGAGATCGCCGAGACGCTCGCGCTCTCGGTCAGCGCGGTCGAGGCGCTGCTCTTCCGCGCGCGCCGGCGCCTCCAAGTCGAGCGGAAGGCCCTCGGCGTCCTCGGAACGGCTCCGCTGCCTGGATCGCTCACGAACGCGCTCGGCATCGGCGGTGGGGGAGGAGGCGCAGCCGCGAGCGGGCTCACCGCGCTCGGCGGCGACGCCGTGCTCAAAGCGGCGACTGCGCTCGTCGTCGTGGGAGCCACCGCCTCCGGTGTGATCGCAATCGCCAGGCCGACGCCTACGTACCGCCCCGCGACCCCGCCGGCCGCAACGCACGCGAAGCAAACCCAGAAGGCCGTCGCCCCCACCCGCGCGAAGCGAGCTCCCACACGCCGCCGAGCCCACCCAGCCCTTCGCGCCGCCCGCCCGGCCACCACCCAGACCGGGCAGGCCGCGACCCAAGCGCCATCCGGAGTCGGCTCATCGACGCAGATCCCGCTAGCGCCCGCGCCTCCCGCGGTCGAGCTTCCAAAGCTCCCCGTACCCCCGCCGCCGGTGCCGGTCCCGCCCGTCCAGCTGCCCGCGCTGCCGGTCCAAATCCCGCCGCTGCCACCCATTCCGCCGCTGCCGCCGCTCTGATCCCCCTTGAGCGGGGTGCAAGAACGCCAGGTTTGCGGCATCTTTAAGGGTATGACGCCCATCTTGGCGCGCCAACGTCCGGACCGATCCCTCGAACGGCTCTACAAGAAGCACGCGGGTGACGTCTACCGCTACGCGCTCGTCGTCCTCCGCAACGAGGCCGACGCGGAGGACGTCACGCAGACGACGTTCATGAACGCCTACCGCGCGCTCGAGCGCGGAGAGAAGCCGCGCACTCCCCAGAACTGGCTCATCGCCATCGCCCACAACGTCTGCCGACAGCGCTTCCGGCAGTCGCAGCGCCGCCCCAACGAGGTCGAGCTGAACGAGGAGCTCGCCGAGGCGTACGTGGAAGAGGACGCGGTCAGCGCGGAGGACATCCGCCGCGCGCTCGGCCACCTCGCCTTCAACCAGCGGGCCGCACTCGTGATGCGCGAGCTCGAGGGCCGCTCCTACCAGGAGATCGCCGAGATCCTCGGCCTGTCCGTGAGCGCAATCGAGACGCTGATCTTCCGCGCTCGACGCGCGCTCCGCGAGCAGCTCGAGGAGGGAATCACCTGCCACGACGCTGAGCTCGCGATCTCGCGCCAGCTCGACGGACGCCTGCCGCGCAGCGAGCGCGGAGCTCTCCGGGCCCACCTCCGCGAGTGCGAGGAATGCGCCCACTTCGCCCGCAGCCAGCGCGCCCACCGCGGCGCGATCAAGTCACTCGCTTTGATCCCACTCCCGCATTCGCTCGCCTCGCTCTTCGGCGGCAGCGGCGGCGCGAGCGGCGGCGCGGCAGCCCTCGGCGGCGGAGTCGGGATCAAGGCCGCGGCCGTCGGCGCCGGAGCCCTGCTCGCCACTGGGGTCGGCTACGAGGGCGCGAAGCACACGTTCCTGCGGCCGGCGACGCCGCACGCCTCCGCGACCGCGCGCCTGCACGCGGCGCCCGTCTCGGCCGTGCAGACCGCCTTCAAGCCCGGGGCGCCGCAGACCGACGACAAGCCGTTCCGCGGTGCGTCGATCAAGATCAGGCGGGGACATCACGGCAGGCCGGACGTGAAGAAGGCCCATCCCCAGAAGCCGACACAGGGCGGGGAGGTCAGCCAGCTCCCGCCGTCGCGCGCGCGGGGCCAGGGCGTCCAGCACGCGAAGAAGGCGAACCCCGGCCATCACACCGGCCAGACGCGGCACCAGGCGAAGACCCACAAGCCGCACAAGCCGCCCCCGCCGAAGAAGAAACCCGCTCCTCCGCCGCCTCCGCCCAACAACGGCAAAGGGCCGAGCGGCGAGAGCGGCGTGCAGGGCAACGGCCGCGACAAAACTCGGTAGCTGCTAGAACACCGGGCGTGGGCATCGTCAACCGCCGCAACGCCGTCCTCGGCTGGGGCGTCTGGAAGATCGGCAAGCGCGTCGTGAAACGCAAGGCAAAGGGCGCGGCTCCGTCCGTCGAGGGCGGACGGCCGAACAAGTCGCTGCTCGGGTTCTCGCTTGCGGGGATCGCCGGCGCCCTGATGTTCTGGCGCAAGAAGCGCGGCGGCGAGAGCTCGACCTAGAGCCCCGCCGCAGCAGAGGCGTAGGATTGGCCCTTCCGATCGGAAGGGAGGGCCTATGTACGCACGAGTGATCGCGTTCTCGGGCGCCGACTCTGGCAAGCGCGAGGCCGCGCTGGAGATGATCCGCGGCACGGTGATCCCGATGCTGCGCAGCTACGACGGCTACGAGGGCTACATCAGCCTCTACGACGAGGAGAACAGCCGTGCCAAGGCGATCATCCTCTGGGGTAGCCGCGAAGCGGCGGAGTCGGCCGAGGAGACGCTCGTCGAGCGCCGCGCGAAGATGACGGCGCAGGTCGGCATCACCGTGGAGTCTGCGAGCCTCTACGAGGCGCCGGTGGTCGACCTCGAGGGCGCGCGCGTCTGAAACCGGATCGAGAGCCGGGGCCTTCGCACCGGAGGGCCCCGGCTCATTTGTCGCACACCTGCGACAGTACGGTTGTGAAGCGGAGAATCAGTCAATCCGAACTCCGTAACGAGAGCGGCGCGATCATCCGAGCGGTCGAGCGCGGTGAGTCCTTCGTCGTCACTCGCAACGGCAAAGAGGCAGGACAGCTCATGCCGATCCATGGGCGCGAGTTCGTTTCCGCGGAGACGGCGACGGCTGCGTTTGCGAGCGCGCCCACGGTCGATGCCGGGCAATTCCGCGCCGACATCGACGCGCTGCTCGACCAGAGTCCATAACCGCGTGGCCTGAAGCGGCATTCCGCTCGAGCTGGCGATCTCGGCAGGGCCGCCGCTCTACACGCGCAATGCAGGCGACTTCGGCGGTCTCGAAGAATTACTCGAGGTCGTCGTCGCTTAGACCGTGGACGTGGAGCGGCCGTCCGCTCCCCGATGCGGGCGGCCGCTGAGCCGAAACCCTCGCCGTGGAAGAAGGGAGGATGGAGAGATGTTCCGGCTCTCACGGACAGATGCGCGCCGTGCCGGAATCGTGCGGACGCCGACGCGCGAAGAGCCGGAGCGCGGCCCGATTGGCTGCGGCGCCCGATCGAGCCGCTCACTCGAAAAGCAGGAGAAGCCGAGTGAGCGCTCCGGCTCTTACTGGCAAAGACGGCTGCCGCGGACGAATCTTGCGGCCTAATCAGCGGTAGCCCGAGCCGCGGCGTAGTCCTCGGCCACGCTCTTCGGCACGCAGAAGGCCCAGGCGTCTTCGACGAGCTCGCGCATCTCGTCCGCGTCGATCGCCGCGAGCCGAACGTGAGCCCAGTGGTAGCGCATGTCGGTCTCGCTCGGCAGCGAGAACTTCTCGGGCTCGGCCTCGACGAGCGCGTCGCGCCAGTCCTTCGGGAACGCGAAGCCCATCGTCGAACCGTCCCGTGAGAGCGACAGGTAGACGATCCGCCCGATCCGGAACTTGATCCGCCCGCGCACGAGGCCCTCGTTGGTGCGGGGAAGCGTCCGCGCGAAGGCGCAAACCTCGTCGATCGTCACCACGGCAGTGGAGACCAGGATACGGGTAGGCCGCCTCCAGGGACGACTGGCATTCGTCTCCAGGATTCGCGATCCTTACGCTCGGCGATGGCGGATCTGACCAGCGTCCTTGAGCAGGCCGGCGTCGAGCATGAGCTGCTCTCGCACCCGCACACCGAGAGCGCGGTCGACGAGGCGGAAGCGCTCGGCCTGCTGCCGCGAGCGGTGGCGAAGACCCTGGTGCTGACGACGGGCGAGGGCCATGTCCGCGTCGTCCTGCCCGCCTCCGAGCGGATCGACCTGAGGAAGGTGCGCGACCACGTCGAGGGTGGAAAGGAGAAGGTCCATCTCGCGACCGAGGACGAGCTCGCCCGCGACTATCCCGAGTTCGAGCTCGGAGCGGTTCCGCCCTTTGGCGGGACTGACCGCGACCGCGTCCTCGTCGATCCGCGAATCGCCGAGCAACCCTCGGTCGTGCTCGAGGCGGGCACGCACGAGCAGTCGGTTCGCCTCGCCACGGCCGACCTGCTCGAGCTGACCAAGGCAGAGGTTGTCGACGTCTGCAAGGAGGAGTAGTAGTGCATGCGAAGATCGGAGACCGCGTAGTTGTCGAGACTGAACGAGCGTCGCAGACGGCGCGGCACGGGGTGATCGAGGAGATCCTGCAGGAGGAGCCGCCCCGGTTCCGCGTCCAGTGGGATGACGGCCACGAGAGCATCCTGACCCCGGCAGCGGGCGCGCTGCGAGTCGAGAAGGCGCGCAGGACGAAGGCCCGCGCGACCTAGCGCACAGGCGTAAATCGGCCCAACCGCGACCGGAAGGAGGGTCGTCTAGCGGCTCCGCGCCTTAGGACTTGGGCACTCCGTACTGCGCGTAGCCGCCGAAGTCGACCGACGTGAAGGTCTCGTCACCGACGATCCACGCGTCGTGTCCAGGCTCGATCGCGGCGACATCGCCCGGGCCGATCTCGGCCTCGGTGCCGTCGTCGTGGGCGATCTTCATCCGTCCCGACATGCAGTAGAGCAGGTGTGTCGCCTCGCACCTCTCCGTTCCGGCGATCGGCTTGACGTGCTCGGACCAGCGCCACCCCGGCTCGAAGGTGCCGTAGAGAACCGAGTGGCCGCCGATGTTGATCATCCCGGCCTCGCCCTTGTCGGCGAACGGACGCGTCTCGTCGGGCGAACTCACGCTCTTGACCTCTACTCCGGCCACTGATGCCTCCTCTTGTCGTTGGCGGATCATCCTTTCACGCCCAGGTTAGGATCGACGGTTCGGAGTCGAGACCACAGGAGGCGATATGTCGACGTTCGGAATCGTGCACCGGTTCCCGGGAGGCACGAAGGAGCAGTACGACGCGTCCGTGGCGCAGGTTCATCCCTCGGACGGGAGCCTGCCGGAGGGCCAGACCTACCACGCCGCGGGCGCCACGGACGACGGCTGGATCGTGATCGCGCTCTGGGACTCTCAGCAAAGCTGGGAGCGATTTCGCGACGATACGCTGACGCCTGGCTTCGAGAGCCTCGGCGACCGTGGACTGCCCGGGCCGCCGCAGGAGACGACCTTCGAGATCCACAAGGAGCAGCAGGGCTAGAGCGCGCGCGAGAGACGTTCGAGCCCGAGCTCGAGCGTGTCGTCGCTGACCGCGAGGCTCAGCCGTACCCAGCCCGCCCCGCTCGGGCCGAAGCCTTCGCCGGGCGCGACCACGAGGCGGTGCTCGGTGAGCAGGCTCTCGAAGGTGACGCCTTCCGGAAGCTCCAGCCAGAGGTAGAACGTCCCCTCGCAGGTCATCGGCCCGAGGACCTCGAGCACGCGGTCGCGCCGGCGCTGGTAGGTGTCGCGCCGCTCGGCGACCGAGTCCTGCGGCCCCGTCAGCGCGGCGATGCAGGCCTCCTGGATCGGCCGGAAGATCCCGACGCGGCAGTGGTCGTTGAGCAGGTTGATCCGCTCGACGATCTCCGCGTTCCCGACCACGAACCCGACCCGCCAGCCGGCCATGCCGTAGGACTTGGACATCGAAAACATCTCGACGCCGACGTCCTTCGCGCCCGGGGTGGCGAGGAAGCTGCGCGGCTCGCGCCCGTCGAAGACGAGGTCGCCGTAGGCGAAGTCGTGCACGACGGCCGCTCCTGTTTGGTGCGCGTACTCGATGGCTTGCTCGAACGCGCCGTCGGGCACCGCGACCGCGCATGGGTTGTTCGGGTAGTTGAGGTAGACCGCCGCGACGTCCTCAGCCGACGCCCGCGAGAAGTCTGGAGCCCAACCGCGCGAGGGAGCCAGCGGCAGGAGACCCGTCCGAGCCCCCGCGAGCGCCGGCCCGGAGGGGTAGTCCGGGTAATACGGATCGGGCAAAACGACGGTTTGCCCCTCGTCGGCGAGCACGAGCGAGAGCTCGACGATCGCCGTTTTGGTCCCCGGCACGACTGCGACCTCGGAGTCGGGGTTGAGGTCGACGCCGTAGTGGGTGCGGTACCGCTCGGCGAGAGCTATGCGCAGGTCGGGCAGCCCACGAAACGGTGCGTACCCGTGGACGTCGGGCCGCTGAGCCGACTTGGTCAACTCGTCGACAACGTGCGACGGCGGCCCGGTCTCGGGGTTCCCGCGCCCAAGATCGAGTAGCGGCTCGCCTTCGATCGCTGCCTGGGCTGCGACGCGAGCCAGAAGCGCCCCGAAGTATTGCTCGGGAAGCCTCTCGATCCGCGCCGGCCGCGTACGCACGCGCGTGAGTATGTGCCGTTTCGAGGCCGGAGCTTTCAATTCGGCGGTGGTGTCGAGGCAAGCAGGTGGAAGGTCTCGACAACCCAGCGGCCGAGTCGTTCGCCTTGCTGGTCGAGAGATTTCTCGACCAGGAGCTCCTCGGGATAGAGAAAGCGCCAGAGCCGCCAGTACCAATCTTGAACGCGCTCGAAGCCCTGCTCGCGGTGCAGGCCGAGCCACGGCTGATTCGCGGCCACGGTCGAGGGGTTGTCCTTCGTCTTCTCGAAGGTCGCACCGGCGCAGAAGGCAAATGCGTCCCGGCCATCCGGGTTCGACGAGTCCTCACGGAAAGTCCACTCGAAGTGTGTCGCGCGCCACGTCGGAGGTGCTTGTTCACTCGACGCGACTACTTCGTGGTTGCAGTACCAGCCGGGACCGTAAGCAGGCTTGTTGCCCCTCTTGGCGTAGTCCTTGCGTGGGCCCCAATGCGCGACGACGTAGATGTCGGCGAGCTCAATCGCTCGCCCGATCGCACGGTCCGCCGCAGGCCGTGCCGCGAACGCGAATGCGTGGGCGGCAGAAAGCGTCTCCTCGTCGGCCAATCCTTCCTCCTTCAGGAACGAAATGAACTCTCCCACAAGCCAAGCATCGACGGGATCACGCGGCTCGGCCTTCAGCCAGCGCTGCATTTGCCGCGCGACCGCTTCCCATTCGATCGGTATGAACCCAGCAGCCGCCGCTGGCATTGATGCGCGCGGAGCGAGGAGCATGAGCCGTTTCTCAGTCGCCAGCTCGGTCGCGATGTCATGCGCGTAGATTCGCAACTGCTCGCCATGCAGACCGGCGCCGTGCTTGACCTCAACCCACACGAGTAGGTCAGGAGCGGCCAGCTCACCAAAGCGAAGTTCGAGGTCGACGTAACCACCGCTGAGGGTCGTTCGCTGCGTCCGCACAGCAACTGGACCGTCTATCGCGGCCGCCTCGCCCCAAGACTCGAGGAGTTCACCTCCGAGGCCCTGGACACGTTCAATGACAGATGCGAACGCCTCGGTTAGCCGGTTCTCGGCTGGATCGATAGCGACCGATGGCCGGTAGCGCGTGATCCGATGGAAGAACGACCGACCCATTACGCCGAACCTGGACCCTAAGCGCCCCAGATTCGCGTTGAGTCGCTCCGACATGATCGTGCTCCCGTCACTAAGCGGCTGCCACCGTAGAATCGGCGCGTGCGAGACGAGGACGTCCGCACCGCGTGCATGGCGCACCTCTCGATCCTCGCCGCAGAGTTCGGCGAGGACGTTCCGTTCGCGGGTGGCCTCGCGCGCGGCTTCCCGTTTCGCGGCACCCGCGTGCCGTTCCTCAACTACCAGAAGGGCATCTACCGCGCCCGCGTCCAGAGCGGTCCAGCCGCGCTCTCGATCCAGACCTCCTCGAAGTCGCCATACGACGACGAGATCCTCGCGGACGGCTTCCTCTACGCCTACCGTGCGGGCCCGATCGACCAGTCCGACAATCGCGCGTTACGCGCGGCGCATGAGCTGCAAGTCCCGCTCGTCTACTTCATTGGGACGATGCCGGGCCGGTACAACCCAGTCTTCCCCTGCTACGTGAGCGAGGACGATCCCGCGCGTCAGATGGTGCTTGTCACGCCCGGTGCTCTCCTCGGCCCTTTGGACGAGCCCGAGCCCGTGCCGCTCGGAGAGGAGATCGAGCGCCGCTACGCCGTGCGACAGACGCGAGTCCGGCTCCACCAGGCGCGCTTCCGCGGCAGAGTCGTCCCCGCGTACAGCAGCCAGTGCGCGATCTGCCGCCTAAAGGAGCTGCGCCTCCTCGACGCGGCGCACATCGTGGGCGACGTCCTGGAAGCCGGCGAGCCGACGGTGAGCAACGGCCTCAGCCTTTGCGCGATCCACCATCGAGCGTTCGACCAGAACCTCGTCGGCGTCTCGCCTGACTACGTCGTCCATGTCTCTCGCAGCCTCCGCGAAGACGAGGACGGCCCGATGCTCGACCTGCTGAAGGGGTTCCACGAGCTACCCCTTCACGTCCCGAAGCGGCTGATCGATCGCCCCGACCGGGAATGCCTAGACGCTCGTTTCGCGCAGTTCAGAGCCGTAACCGCCTAACGCAGACGTTCGCACGAATGACTGCACTTCCGCTTTTGCGGATAACAAGAGACAATCGTTCCGGCCATGGCGAGAATAGCGGCGGCAGGCCGTGTAGAAGCCAGCGCTTCGAACTCGAGCAGAGACGGTGTGGTGAGGCATGGAGATCAGTAGCGAGGACCAGCCAGTACGTCAGCGGATAGATGTCTGGCGGCGACGGCTGATCGATCTCTCATATCGCAACCGCCTCATCAAGTACCGGCCCACCACGGCGACGACCCTCGAAATCGAATCACCTGACATCGAGACGTTGTTCGCCGATCCGGGAGGTGGCGTGCCTTGGAACTTCTACTTTCCGCCGGAAGAAGAAGACGAACAAGACGAGCAGTCCGAGGACGCGGCTGCAATTGTCGACCAGCTGGTAATCCGCGCCGCCCAAGTTGGACGGGCACCGCGTGCGAACGAGATCGTCGTCCGAGGCGAACTCGGCGCGAGGCGGATCAACCGCATCCTCGACAACCTCGCGAAGAAGTCCAACGCGGAGTTTCAGGACAAGGCGCTCCGCATTCTGTATCTTGCGGCGGGGTTTCTGGATTGGGTCGACCCGGGTCGCGAAGAGGCTCTCTCCTCACCGCTGATCCTCGTTCCAGTTGAACTGCGACGCGAGACAGCCCGGCATCCGTACCGCATGTTCTTCGTCGACGATGAGGAGATCGTCATCAACCCGTCCCTGACCGAGAAGTTGCATCGCGACGTCAAGCTCGAGCTCCCAGAGAGTTGGATCTGGGAGGCGGTACGTCGCGACTCGGTATTGGGACTCTTCTCGTTCCAGAAGTTCGTGATGTACCGAGATCTCCTCGATAACGAAGATCTCATTGCGGCGCATCCGGTCGTGCGTTCGCTCGCCGAAGGCAAGCTCGGCAATGAACTCGACCAGCTCGAAGCCGAAATCCCACCGCTGGAAGAGTTGGACGAGGCTCAACTACCGCACGAAGACTTCTCCATCCTCGATGCAGATGCCACCCAGCGACGCTGCATCGAGGCTGCGCGACAAGGCCAGTCCTACGTCATGCAAGGCCCTCCGGGCACCGGCAAGAGCCAGACGATCGCCAATGTGATCTCAGACGCGATCGCACGAGGTAAACGAGTTCTCTTCGTCAGCGAGAAGGCTGCTGCTCTCGATGTCGTGCACAAACGTCTCGCGCGCGAGGGCCTAGACGAGTTCTGTCTCCTCCTGCATGGCGAACACGCCGCTCGGCGAGAAGTTGTGGAGGCGCTCAATCACAGCCTGACCGGCAGTCCTCTTCCGAGGCCAGCAATGAGCACGCACGAACTAGACCGGCTTCAGCAACTCCGCGAATTGCTGAACAACACGGCAGAGATCATCCATCTTCCGCTTCCTCGGCTCGGGGATCGGTCAATGCGCGAGGTACTTGGCGAGCTCGCGCACCTCTACACCGCGCCTGGACCTGCTGGTGCGCCGCCTGCGACTGACGTGAAAGGGACCGCCGTTCGAAAGGAGTTCCAACAGCTAGATGATGTCTTTCAACATGTCGCCGAGCGGTGGAATGCCGCCGCGAAGAACTTTGCGTGGAGCGGCTACGCTGGAGATGACTTTTCGGTAGACGATCGGGGCCGCGTCCTAAGCATCGTGGAGGCACTTCGTAGCGCGACGGTTCGGGTCGAACAGGTATCTGGGCAGGCGGCCTCGACACTCGGCTTGCCGGCGCCAGCCAACGCCGCGGAGGCCGACCGCTTCCTGGAGTTGGGCCGCCATTTAGTGACGGCGCCCGACCTTGACGAGCGTTGGTTGACCAAAGGAGCAGGCATTCGCGTACTTGATGCGGTCTCCGAAGCTCGTCGGCTATTCGGCCAAATCGCTGAGCACTCGAGGTTCCTCGAGGACGCCTATCGCGAGCATGAAAGCATCGGGCCCACGATCCTCGGAGCTCTTACCGACACCCTGACCGCATTGGCGGCGGCTGCTGGGGAGACCGAGGGTTGGGAAACAAACCTCATCGGAGAGTTGCCTGCGACTCGAGCCTTCCTCGCTCGTGCACAGGACCTAATCAGCGAGATGGATTCGGCCGCCCAGGAGGCAGCGTCGTTGCTTGGGCAGCCCGCCGAAAGACTCACGATTTATGGAATCGATGAGCTCGCCAAGCTCGCGGAGCTCACCTATAGAGCCGAGGCGCGCCCGGAGCGTTCGTGGCTCGTCCGCGCAGGCCGTGAGGCCGCCGAAGCCACGTTCCAGCAGTTGCGCCCGCTTGTTGAGCAATATCAACGCGCTCACGCCGAGATCTCGCAGACGTATCACGAGCAGGCGCTGGAACTTGATGCGCCTGCGCTTCACAGGCGGTTTAAGAGCGAGTACACGAGTGCGTTCTCCAAGCTGAAAACGTCATACCGGCGCGACGCTAGGGCAATAAAGGAAGTGCGGCGAGACCGCAAGTTCCCGCAAACCGTTGTCTCGGATCTCGAAGCGCTCGCAAGTCTGCAGGACCTAGGCCGAGCGATTGACGCTCTCGACTCTGAAACTGAACGGACGCTCGGTGCGTATTCACGTGGCCGGCAGACCGACGCCGCACGGTTGGAGCGAGCTCTCGAGGTCGCACGGAAGGCGACTGAACTAACTGAGAAGCGCTCAGACCTTGAGACTCTCGCAGGGCAGCTTGCCGTGGATGCGACGCCTAGTCCTCGGGTCGCGCAGCTCGCAGACGAGCTGAAGATGGAGATCAAGGAACTGCAAGAGGGCATCGAGCAGCTTTCGCGAGTTGCTCGCAAAGTCGGCCGCGTCGGCAGCAAGACTCTGGCCGAGCTCAAAGCTGAGCTGCTAAGCCTCCGTGCAGCTTTTGAAGAGTTCGGTGCGGTTGTTGATGACCTCGACCGCGGAGCCCGTGTCCCGGCAATGGATCTAGAGACTCTCAGGCGTCGCGCGGAGGCTGTCGTAAGCCTGGACGAGGCTCAGGAAGCTGTCGCGAGACGCTCCGCCAATTGGGCTGATGTTCTAGGCATTTACTTCAGAGCCGAGAGCTCCGATTGGGACAAAACGGAAGAGCTGGGACACTGGCTTGTTTGCCTTGAAGAATTCGTCGAGGGAGCTCCTCCGAGCGAGCTTCGCGAGCGGCTCCTCCAGGTCGACCATCGCTGGCCGGACTTCGAAGATGTCCAGGCTCTCGAATCTGAGTTCAAGGCTGCCGTCGACGCCTTCGCGGCTCTATTCGACGAGGGTCGGTCCGAGGAGATTCGGGGGCTTGCGTCGCACCAATCGTTCAGCGAGCTTGCAACGTCGTGCCGGAGCCTGGAGGCGCACGTGGATGACCTCACTGATTGGGTCGAGTTCAAACGGCTCCTTACCGATGCTGCCAAACGTGGCTGGGCAGAGTTCATCGCTGCGCTCGCCGAGCGGGAGACGAAGGCGCAGGACGTCGTACCAGCCTTCCGCCGCGCCTTTTGGAACCGACGGCTTGAAGCGGCGTTCGACGAAGACCCTGATCTCGCAGATCGGGGCACGTCCTATACACGTTGGATCGATGAGTTCCGCCAGGTCGATCGCCGGCTGGTCCGGACCGCGGCTGACCGACTCATAGCAGCCCGCAATAGCGTGCGGCGTGCACACATCGCGCTTCCGGGCGGTCAGGTTGCGCTTCTAAAGCGTGAAGCGGCGAAGAGGAGGAAGCATATCCCTGTTCGGATCCTGCTCTCGAAGATCTCCGAACTTGTTTCGGACCTGAAGCCCTGCCTGATGATGAGCCCGCTGACAGTCAGTCATTTCCTGTCACCGACGCAGCAGTTCGACCTCGTTGTCTTTGACGAGGCCTCACAGGTCCCGCCCCAGGACGCCATCAACTGCATTTACCGAGGAAAGCAGTTGATAGTGGCCGGCGACAGCAAGCAGCTCCCGCCCACGCCGTTTTTCCAGGTCTCGGAGGCCGAAGAGACGTGGACAGAGGACGCAGAGGAACAATCGGAGGACATGGAGAGCATCCTCGACTCGTCCGAGGCGCTCCTGCCTCGGCATCCCCTCCAGTGGCACTACCGAAGCCGCCACGAAGACCTGATTGCGTTCTCGAACGAGCATGTGTACGGCGGAATGCTGCGCACGTTCCCGGCCGCCGACACCGCATCGTCGCGGAAGGGCGTCAGGTTCATCCATGTCGAGGAAGGCATCTATGAGCGTGGTCGCGCCGCAGTCAATCGTCCTGAAGCACGGGCGGCCGCCGAACGGGTCGTGTCTCATCTCAAGAGCGGAAGGTCTTCCCTCGGCGTCATCGCCTTCAGTGTGTCTCAAGCGAACGCGATCGCAGAGGAGTTAGACCGCCTCCGCGTTCTTCACCCAGAACTCGAGAAGCACTTCTCAGAGGACCGACTCGAGGGCGTTTTTGTCAAGCATCTCGAGTCGGTCCAGGGTGACGAACGCGACGTAATCGTTTTCAGTATTGGCTATGGCAAGGGGCCGGACGGCCGGTTCTTGATGAACTTCGGGCCCCTCAACAAGGAAGGTGGCTTCCGCCGTCTGAACGTCGCGGTCACGCGGGCCCGCGAGCTCGTCGAGATCGTGAGCTCCGTGCGCTCGAGCGACTTCTCGCTGTCCGAGTCTGCAAGTCGCGGTGCGCGGCTGCTTCGGGAGTACATTCGATATGCCGAGGTGGGAGGAATGGCGCCGCACGTCGACGACGCTGAGGATGGGGATGACAGGTCGAGCGTGGAGGCTGCTGTCGCGGACGCAGTTCGCGAGCTTGGGATGGTGCCCGTGCCACGCGTCGGGGTTGGCTCGTTCCGAATTGACATCGGAGTTCGCGATGAGAGCGGTCCTGATGCGTTTCTACTGGGGATTGAAACAGACGGCCACTCGTACCGATCCACGCCCACCGCTCGTGACCGCGACCGCTTACGCGAAGAGATCCTGCGAAACCTAGGTTGGACGGTACACAGGATGTGGTCGCTCGACTGGGTTCGCAATCGAGAGAGCGAGGTTGCCCGTCTCAAGGCGGCTCTTGAGGATGCCCGGACCCGGTCCGAAGGTTTCGGAGTGCCGGACGCGGAAGAAGCGCCGCCAGAGCGAGAGCGTGAAGAGCGGGTCGTCGAGGACGTCCGCGAAGCTCTGGATTCGGGCAACTTGCCGTGGGTCGTCCTGTACCGCTGCGCGGAGCTACCCCCGCAGACAGGTTTCTACGAGTTTCACGAAAGCGTGAACCGTGAGAAGCAGCGAGATCTCCTCATTCAGCTCTTTCGCGAAGCTGATTGAGGCCGGTGGCGGCGAAGCCGGTGACCATCTGATTCCTGAAGTAGCACGGGTGTTCGGATTCGAACGCGTTGGGCCCAACATCCGATCAGCTCTCTCGGAGCGACTGCTACGAGTCGGGTCAGTTCTTGGAGGGACCGAGTAGCGAGATGGAGCTCGGGACGCAGATTGGGAACTTCGTCCTCGAGGCGAAGCTCGGTCAAGGAGGCATGGGTGTGGTCTTCGTTGCGCGCGATCTCGCACTCGGACGTGACGTCGCCTTGAAGGTCCTCGCCCCCAACCTAGTGGACGATGCGCGTGCTCGCTCGCGCTTCCAGCGCGAGATCAAAGCTGCCGTGGCGATCGAGCACCCGCACGTCGTTCCCATTTACAGCGCGGGCTATGAAGATGGCTGCTTCTTTCTCGCAATGCGCTACATCAGAGGCCGGGACTTGCATGTCGTGCTGAATGAGACGGGACCACTGGCTGAAGAGCGCGCGATGAGAATCGTCGGACAAATCGCGAGCGCCCTGTACGCCGTCCACGAGCAAGGGCTCGTTCACCGAGATGTCAAGCCGCACAACGTCTTGCTCTGGACGTCGGACATTGGGGAAGAGCATGCGTTCCTCACGGACTTCGGCCTCGCCAAGGCTGTCGATGAGGTCTTCGGAATCACAGTTGCCGGCGCCTTAGGCACACGTGGCTACATGGCACCCGAGCTTCACGATGGCGCTGACCCGACTCCGAGCTGCGATCAATACTCGTTGGCTGTCCTCGCGTTCGAGTTGCTGACGGGCCAGCTTCCCTTTCACGACGACGATGAACTCCGAGATTTTCCGGAGCCCATCGGAGCGCTCGCGCCCGGAACGTCGCAGAGTCTGCGCGCCACGATCCAAAGGGCTCTCTCTCCAGACCCCGGCGAACGCTTCCCGAGCGTCTTGGCCTTCGTCCAATCCAACGACAGCTCATACGAGGCGTTCGAGAAGTCGACGACGCAGCGTCTCGAGAATTGCCGAGATCGCTGACCTCGAGCGATCACACGTCGTGCTCCTGAGGCGGCGCGCGGCGCGGCGTTCGATTGTCGGCGAATAACCCTGAAATGCGAGCCCTTGAGGCCGGCCTAGCCCCATTGCTGAGACTCGCTTCGTAATACGACCCTTCCTTTCGCGTGGCTGCCAAGAGACAATGTCTGTAGGCGGGTCCAAGTTTGAGTGACATCACGGTTTCGTATCTGACACCTGAAGCGCAAGCGCGCCGCGAGATCGACGCGATGCTCGTGGCTGCGGGCTGGTCCGTCCAGGACGCCGATGCAGTCAATCTGTCGAAGACGCAAGGTGTGGCGGTGCGCGAGTTCATCCTCGACCCACCACACGGCCGGGCCGACTACCTCCTCTTCGTCGACGGCAAGGCCGTTGGCGTCCTCGAGGCCAAACCGGCCGGGGCTATCCTTGCGAACGTTGAGCCGCAGCGGGACGACTACGCGTCCGGTGTGCCCGACGACCTCGAGATCCCGATCGAGCCGCTCCCGTTCACTTACATGTCGACCGGCAAGGAGACGCGCTTCAAGAACGGGCTCGATTCGGGCTCGCGCACGCGCGGCGTCTACGCGGCGCACCGCCCGGAGACGCTGGCGGCGTGGATCGACGATTACTTCGAGAACCGCGGGACCCTTCGCCATCGCCTCCAGCACCTCCCCGAGCTCGACACGGAAGGGCTCTGGCCGGCGCAAGTGCGCGCGATCCGGAATCTCGAGGAGTCACTCGCCGAAGGGCGACCTCGCGCACTCATTCAGATGGCCACCGGCTCCGGAAAGACCTACACAGCCGCAAACGTCGCGTATCGACTCGTCCGCTATGGAGGCGCGAAGCGAATCCTCTTCCTCGTCGATCGTGCGAACCTCGGCCGCCAGACACTGAACGAGTTCCAGACCTTCACCGTCCCGAAGGACAGGCGCAAGTTCACCGAGCTCTACAACGTCCAGCACATGTCGAAAAACGCGATCGACCCGGTCGCGCGCGTGACGATCTCGACGATCCAGCGGCTCTTCTCGACGCTCAAGGGCGAGGCCGAACTCCCTCCCGAGCTCGACGAGGAGTCGGCCTACGAGGTCCTCCCGGACGAACCGGTGCCAGTCGCGTACAACCCGAAGGTGCCGCCCGAGACCTTCGACGTGGTCATCGTCGACGAATGCCACCGCTCGATTTTCGGCCTCTGGCGGCAGGTGCTCGACTACTTCGACGCGTTCACGATCGGCCTCACTGCGACCCCAAACAAGCAGGCCTTTGGCTTCTTCAAGCAGAACCTCGTCATGGAGTACGGTCACGAAGACGCTGTAGCCGACGGCGTCAATGTCGACTTTGACGTCTATCGGATCAAAACGCAGATCAGTGAGTCAGGAAGCACAGTCGAGGCCGGTCTCTTCACCAACTTCCGCGACCGCCAGACCCGAGAGCTCCGCTGGGAGAAGCTCGACGAGGAAGTGACCTACGGCAAGGAAGCGCTCGATCGCGCAGTCGTCGCCGAGGACCAGATCCGTACGGTCATTGAGACCTTCCGCAAGCGTCTCTTTACCGAGATCTTTCCCAGCCGCAAAGACGTCCCGAAGACGCTGATCTTCGCCAAGGATGATTCACATGCCGACGACATCCTCCGCATCGTGCGCGAGGAGTTCGGCAAGGGCGACGACTTCGCTGCCAAGATCACCTATAAGGCGACCGCACGGAAAGCGGACGAGCTGCTGCGCTCCTTCCGAACCTCGTACAACCCGCGGATCGCGGTGACCGTCGACATGATCGCCACCGGCACCGACGTAAGGCCGCTTGAGTGCGTCTTCTTCATGCGCGCCGTCAAGAGCCGGACCTACTTCGAGCAGATGAAGGGACGTGGCGTTCGCGTAATCGACGCGAACGACCTCAAGGGCGTCACCCCCGACGCGCCGGGGAAGG
>WNGE01004379.1_pt1 | contig 23219 bp, 19 predicted proteins | sample 5400651 | NCBI WGS metagenome assembly WNGE01 (sample SAMN13153370, study PRJNA577476) | soil metagenome | isolation source: 60 cm soil or saprolite under grassland replicate 2 | place: USA:California | collected 2016-06-15
AAGATCCCTCAACAGGCGCTCACTCTTACGAAATCCAAATCGTCTTCACGTTCGTAAACTCTCGAATCCCTTCGGCACCAAGTTCGCGGCCGTAACCGGACCGTTTGACCCCGCCGAATGGTACGCGCGGATCGGACGCGACCATTGCATTTACGAACACCATTCCGCTTTCCAGGTCGTGCGAAAAGAATTCCTGCTCGTCCGGCTCGTTCGCCCAAACACTGGCGCCGAGCCCAAAACTAGAATTGTTTGCAATCGCGACGGCTTCCTCGCGATCGCGCGCGCGAAAGAACAGCGCGACTGGGCCGAAAACTTCCTCGCGATAAGCAGGCGCGCTCTTGGGAATTTCCGCCAGCACCGTTGGCTCGTAAAAATAGCCCACACGGTCAGCACGTTTTCCGCCGCATAAGATTTTTGCTCCAGCCGCAACCGATTTCTGCACCTGCTCGTCCACCCCGCGAAGGATATTTTCTGACGAGAGCGGCGCGACTTCAGTAGTTTCATCCACCGGATCTCCGAGTTTCATCTTTTGCATCTTCTCCACGAACTGCGGGACGTATTTTTCGTAGATCGCGTCGGCGATAATGAAACGTTTCGCCGCGATACAGGATTGACCCGAGTTCACCATGCGCGATTTCACTCCGGTCGAGATCGCATCGTCCAACTTGGCGCTCGGCATGACAATGAACGGATCGCTCCCTCCGAGCTCGAGCACACTCTTTTTTATCTCGCGACCAGCCGTGCTCGCGACGGCGCTGCCAGCACGTTCGCTGCCGGTAAGTGTGACCGCTTTCACTCTTGGGTCGCGAATGATTTTTTCGACCGTTTCATTTTCGATCAAGAATGTTTGGAACACGCCGGGACCCAAACCGGCGTCGCGAAAAATCTTTTCAATGGCGAGCGCGCACTGCGGAACATTGGAGGCATGTTTGAGCACGCCAACATTCCCTGCCATCAAGGCCGGCGCCGCAAACCGAAAGACCTGCCAAAACGGAAAATTCCACGGCATAATTGCGAGGACGGCTCCCAGTGGCTCATAGCGGACATAGCTTCGCCCGGCATCAGACGATACGATCTGTTCGCTCAAAAATTTCTCGCCGTGTTCCGCGTAGAAACGGCACCCTCGCGCGCATTTCTCAATTTCGTCGACAGATGCGCGCAAAAGTTTTCCCATCTCGGCGGTAATAATCCGCGCAAGATGCTCGCGATCTTCCTCTAATATCTCGGCAGCATATTGCAGTTTGGCAGCGCGCTCAGCAAACGAGCTGCGTCGATGTTTTTCGAAGGCGGAAACGGCGCGGTCCAACGCGCTCTCAATTTCAGCGTCGGTATGCGCGTCGAAATGTTTGCTTAATTCGCCGGTTGCCGGGTTGATTGATGCAATGGCCATGCGCGTAATCTACATCATGCCGCAATCGGATTGTTCAGAATTGTAGGGCGAGCGTTCCCGCTTGCTGCTGAAGAAGCGGCAGGCAGAAATGCCTGCCCTACAAATTGGGGGCGTTACAAACGCAAACCTCTTGGAATCAAAACGCGATCGAGCAAATCGAAAAAGAATTGCACCAGCAACGCCAGCAGCGCCGCTGGAATTGCGCCTTCCAGAATCGTGACATGATCGTTTAAATTCAGTCCACTGATAATCGGTTCGCCTAATCCGCCCGCGCCGATCAACGCTGCCAGCGTGGCTGTCCCGATGTTGATGACCGCACTCGTTTTAATGCCGGCGAGAGTCGACCGCGACGCCAGCGGCAGAAAAATTTTCCGCAATCGCTGACCAGCGGTCAGGCCGAGCGCGATGGCAGATTCGCGCAATGGTCGCGGGATATCCTGCAATCCGGTGGCGGTGTTCCGCACAATCGGCAGCAAGCCGTAAAGAAAAAGGGCGACGATGGCGGTGCGTGCGCTAATTCCGAAAAACGGCAACGGCACCAGAAGCGCCAGCAAAGCCAGCGATGGAATCGTTTGAATTACTCCGATAGCCCCGAGAATGGCGTGCCCGACTGCGCCGCCGCGGCTGGCGACAATTCCGAGCGGTAATCCGACGATTATGGCAAGAACCAGCGAGATGCCGGCGAGCTCGAGGTGTCGCGTTACCCAGCGCAAGAGTTTGTTGCGGAAAGTTTCCGACACGAATGGAGTCGTGATCGCCCCGTCCGTGGTTCCAAAGAATTGTTGCGCGGCCGCAGCATAATTCTTAGTCCGTTCGGCTTCGGAATTGAGGCGAATCATTCGGGCTTCATCAATAGAATTGGAAAGGTCATTCAGGGCATGAGCGGCTTGTGGCGACAACTTTTTGCGATAGAGGAATACGGCTTTGTATTGCGGAAAGAAATGCAGGTCATCAATCAGAGTAACGAGTCCGTAATCGCCGATTTTCGCATCGGTTGAGTAAGCATCTTTGACATCGATCTCTCTTTTCGCCAGTGCGGCATAACCGAGAGCGTGATCGATCCCGAGAACTTGAGAGGGGGCGAGCTGATAACGCTCGCTCATTGGTCGCCAGCCATCGCGGCGCTCAAGAAATTCATGGGTCAACCCGAACTTCAGCTCACGATGTGCACGTAAATCACTGATGGTTTTAAGGCCGAGCTGTTCGCTTCGATCGCGCCGCATCACGAGCGCGTAGGTGTTGTTGAAACCGAGATCGTCAGTCATCGCGATTCCCTGCGCTGACAAGGCGTTGCGAATTTGCGCAATCGACGCTCCCGGTTCCTTCAACATTTCTTCCGCAATCGTGCCGGTGTATTCGGGATAAACGTCAATGCCACCGCCGCGCAACGCTTCCCAGAGAATTATAGTGCCGCCCATTCCCTGGCGGTGCTCCACCTTGACGCCGGCGTTTTCGAGCGAGCGTTTCGCGATCTCGGCCAGCACGTACGATTCGGTGAATTTTTTGGAGCCGATAATGACCTGATCAGCGGATACGAGGGTTGCAGGGAGGAGGAGCGACGCGACTGCTAGCAAGAAGCGGCGATGGCCCGGAGAGAGATCGCGACTCCATGATGCTTTGCCCGCATTCATAACTGAACCAGGCCCCGTTGTGCGCTGACGAATTCGCGAACGAATTCGTTTGCCGGTTTCGCGCGGAGATCTGCGATCGATCCGCGCTGGATGATCTGGCCTTCGCTCATGAGAGCGATCTCGTTGCCGAGAAAGGCGGCTTCAGCCAGGTCGTGTGTGACGAGCAAAACCGTTTGCTGAAGTCGTGCGCAAATCTCCTTGAGATCGCGTTGAAGATTCATCCGAACAAGGGGATCGAGCGCGGCGAATGGCTCGTCGAGCAAAAGCAACTCCGGCGACAACATCAGAGCGCGCATTAAACTCACGCGCTGGCGTTGCCCACCAGAGAGCTCGAGTGGATAACGGTCGAGCCCGCTGCCGGGAAATTTCGTGAGTTCGCAGAGCTCCATGATGCGTTTCTCGATCTCATCGCGTCTTTTCCGAAACAAGCGCGGTTGGAGCGTGAGATTGTGCCGGGCGGTAAGGTGCGGGAAGAGGCCACCATCCTGGATAACATAACCGAGGCGGCGGCGAATTTTCATGATCGTTTCGGCTGCGATCTTCTCGCCATCAAATTGGATTTCACCGGTGTCAGCAGTGACGAGCCCGACGATCAGACGAAGGATGGTGGACTTGCCGCAGCCGCTTGGGCCGATCAGGGCGGTAATCTTGCCGCGCTCGATTTCGAGATTGGCGTCGCGAATGGCGAAATCGTCTCCGAAGCGTTTGGTGACGTCGCGAAAGTGAACGAGAGCGTTCACGAAAATCGATAGCTACAACACGAAGAGAAAGAGGGCGAATAGCTTTTGTTCATCGGTCCAAATTTTTTCAAAACGCAGACCAACGGCGCCAGCCAGCGCGATCATTTCTGAAGGCGAATATTTGTAGGAGAATTCAGTGATGATGCGTTCGCCGGGCGCAAAGCTGAAAGCAGCGTCTGCGATGTTCATGGTTTGCGGCCGAAGACTGATGAGATGCATCTCGATGCGCCCGGCTTTCTCATTGTAAATGGCGCGATGACGCCAGCCCCGGAGATCAAAATCCGAACCGAGCTCGCGATTGGCGCGCGCGAGCAAGTTCAAATTGAACTGCGCGGTCATTCCCGCACTGTCGTTGTAGGCGCGCTCGAGAATCGATTTCGATTTTTTCAGATCGACTCCCATGAGTAAAGCGCCACCTCGTCCGGCGATGACCGCGATTTTTTTCAGAAATTGAGTCGCATCTTCCGGTTCGAGGTTTCCGATGGTCGAGCCGGGAAAGTAAACAACGGTGCGATTTGCAACACCGCTGCGCGGAGGCAAATCGAAAGGCTGAAGGTAGTCGGCGCAGACAGGAAGAACTTCGAGCGCGGGAAATTTTTTGCGAAAAACGATCGTCGATTGGGTGAGTTGTTCGCGCGAGATATCTACTGGCACATAGGCGACCGGGGCTTCCAGATTATCCAAAAGGATTCGCGTTTTCGTTCCTGCCCCCGTGCCAAGTCCGATCAATTCGATCCCGCGGCCGAGCGCATTGGCTATTTCGCCGCCGCTCTCGCGCAAAATCCGCATTTCTGTGCGCGTGATGTAATACTCGGGAAGCTCGCAAATTTTCGAAAAAAGAGCCGAGCCAGTCTCGTCGTAAAAAAATTTGCACGGCAAGGTGCGCGGATGTTGCGACAACCCGGCGATGACCTGCTCGCAAAACTCTTCATTGGCCGGCTCGAAATCGAGCACGGCGATTTGGCCGGCTTGTCCGTTCATGCCGCGTCGCGTGCCAGCCGAATCCCTGTGAATTGCCAGCGTTTTTCGGGTTGGAAAAAATTCCGGTAGGTGGCGCGGATATGTGATTGCGAAGTTGCGCAGGAGCCGCCGCGCAAGACGTATTGATTGCACATAAATTTGCCGTTGTACTCTCCGAGCGCACCGGGCGCGGCGCGGTAACCCGGAAAGGGCGAGTAGGAGCTGCGCGTCCATTCCCAGATGTCGCCAAACATCTGCCTCAGCCCAACTGACTCGCTGGCGGGCGCGGGATGAAAACGCTCCGATTCGACAAAGTTGCCCTCGATCGTCTCACCTTGCGCAGCGCGTTCCCATTCGAATTCCGTCGGTAAGCGCGCGCCGGAAAAATTCGCGAACGCATCGGCCTCGAAATAGCTCACGTGTGTGACCGGCTCGTTTTCGTCGACCGGGCGAAAACCGGAAAGAGTGAAATGCCACCACGCGCCATCTCGTTTTTCCCAATAGAGCGGTGCTTCCCAACGTTGCTCGTTTACCGTCATCCAACCAAGCGACAACCAGAATTCCGGTCGCTGATATCCATCGGCTTCGATGAAGCGCTGATATTCGCCGCAAGTAACTGGGCGCGAGCCGAGGGAAAATTTCGGAACGAGGGCGCGATGCCGTGGTTCTTCATTGTCGTAGGAAAAATCGCGACCGTCATGGCCGATGGTTGCAATCGTTTCCTCGAAATCGACAAATGTCATCGGGGGAAGCGGTTCAGCCTTTTCCTCGGCGCGTTTTCGAAAAATCGGATGCAACGGATTTTGCGCGAAGACATGCTTGATATCAGTAACGAGCAATTCCTGATGTTGCTGTTCGTGATGAATGCCGAGCGTGATGATCGGTTCAACTTCGTCCAGCAATTCCTCCGAAGCGGAAGCGACAAGATCTTCAATCTGCCGATCAACGCCTTCGCGGTAGCGGAATGATTCCGCCACCGTTGGCCGCGAGATCAAACCGCGCAGATCGCGCCGATGCATCGTGCCGGCGGCGTTGTAATAGGAATTAAACAGAAATGCATATTCCGGGATCGCTGATGCGTATCCGGTCACAAATTTCTTGAGCACGAAGGTCTCGAAAAACCAGGTCGTGTGCGCGAGATGCCATTTCGTCGGGCTAACGTCGGGCATTGATTGCACGACACAGTCTTCCGCTTCAAGATCGCGCGTCAGCAGTTTCGAAAAATCGCGGACATCGCGAAAGCGCGCGCACAGCGATTCTGCCCTTGATATTGCCCGGGACGAAACGGGCCTTTCTCCAATCGCCGGCATGTTTCAGGTCTCGTCCGCCTCGTGTTCTTCGAGGCGCGCCTCCAGCATTTGATCGTGCGCGGCCTCTTCCAAACCGTCGGTGACCAATGATTGCCCGAGCGTCTCATCGTCCTCATCAAAACCCGGGCGCGGAGCGCGATGTCCGGGTGATTCGGGAACAATCTCATGCTCGTCCTCGGAAACTTCGACTCCGCCACCGACTTCCTCCGGCGCGCCGGTCTGCGGAATTCCCATCAACTCCCGGCGAGCCTGTTCCCAATCGCTATCGGTGAAATCATCGGGATCACGTTCGTCGATCAACGCGATCTCGCGCGCACGCCGCTCAATCAACTCCGGCGTGGGTGCGCCGACGCCATCGCCGTGCACGGAAATTTTTCCGAAGCCCGGTTGTGAGTTTTCATTCATATACATAAATGAATCGGATTACAGCGAACGATTGTGCGCACGAGGGGAGTTGTCGAGCCATCAATTCGCATCGCGGCAAAATAAGCCGGTCAGCATAATGTGCCAATGATTCCGTTGCGGGACGAAATTTTTATCCGCGAGAACGGCGAGCGGGTCGCGTTCAGCGAATATGGCGATACAAGTGGAGAGCCGGTCATGTTTTGTCATGGTTGGCCAAGCTCGCGTTTGATGGCGCAGTTTACCCACGCCGCCGCCCGCGAATTGGGAGTGCGAATTATTTCGCCGGACCGGCCGGGAATTGCCGATTCGAGTTTTGTGGCCCAGCGCAAATTGCTCGATTGGGCGCCGCTTGTTTCTGAGCTGGCGGATTTTTTGAAACTGGAAAAATTTCGCGTGCTCGGTATCTCAGGCGGCGCGCCCTACGCTTATGCCTTGGCTTGGGCGATGCCGGAGCGCGTCCGCGTCATTGCGGTGGTGAGTGGCGCGCCCAACATCGCCGAGCTGAGCGATCACAGCGGACTACTGGCGCTTTATCGATGGTTAATGTTTGCCGACCAAAGATTCCCAGCTCCTCTCTGTCGCCTCGGATTTCGTCTGGCGCGGCCGCTTCTTTCGCTGCGACCTCCGCGGCGCAGCCGTTCCTGGCTCTTGAAATTCCTTCAACCATTCGATGCCGATTCGCTGCGCGACGAACTAGCCTTTGAAGCTTGTTTCGAAAGTCAGCGCCGCGCTTGGAAAGCATCTGCCGAAGGCGTATTGGCGGATGCGCAATTGTTTGCACAACCGTGGGGATTTTTCCTCAACGAATTGCAGGTGCCGGTTCGCTTGTGGCACGGCGATTCCGATCGAAGCTTTTCCGTTGCGGTGGCGCAAGAGATGGCGAAGAAAATCCCGAAATGCCATTTGCGCGTCATCGAAAGGGCTGGTCATTATTCGGTGCCCATTCGTCATATTCGCGAAATCCTGGCCGATTTGATCGCCGTTTGAGGACCAAGGAGCGGCGGCTTCCCAGCTGCCGACTTAGACAAACGGCGGTCTGGAAACCGCCGCCCTTGAAACTTTAAGATAACTTCACGGGGGTCCTTAACTTCGCTTCGTTCCGTTCAGGATGACCGAGACTTGTAGGGCAGGCATTCCCGCCTGCCGCTTTCTAAACCGGCAAGCGGGAGCGCTTGCCCTACAATGGCGGAGCGAGCGGAAAGACCGGTAACAAATTTCCCGTGCGCCCGGCACAACTCACGCTACGAATTTCCCGTGGAAGATTTCACTGTCGGCACCATCAGCAGCCAGCCCACTCGAAAACAACTGACTCTCGGAGGCGAATGGGATGCGCGCGTGCACAAGCTGGTGAGCGACTTCGGCGCCGAGTATTCGCCGGAGCTGATTGAGGAGATGATCGTGACCGCGTTAAGAATGGCGCGCGACAAAATGAGCGTCGCCGATCTGAAACTGATTTCGCGCTCGATGAAAGAAATGCGCTACGCCGCGAAAATCTTCGCTGGCTATCAGGCATTCCGAAAAGTTGGAGTCTTTGGATCGGCACGGGCCGCGGAAGATTCGCCGGAAGCCAAAGTGGCGGAAGAATTCGGACGGCGAATGGTCGCGCACAATTTCATGATCATTACCGGTGGCGGCGACGGAATCATGGGTGCGGCTCAACGCGGGGCCGGCCGCGATATGAGCTTCGGGCTAAACATCCGGTTGCCTTTCGAGCAGCGCGCCAACGAAACCATTGACGGCGACAAGAAGCTCATCAACTTCAATTACTTTTTTACCCGCAAACTTAATTTCGTTAAGGAAACTCAGGCGCTTGCGCTTTTTCCCGGCGGTTTCGGCACCCTCGACGAATCATTCGAGGTCCTTACTCTGATGCAGACCGGCAAAGCCCGGATCATTCCAATGGTCTTGCTCGACAAACCCGACGGCGATTATTGGGAAACGTGGATGAAATTTCTGACTCGGCATCTTTACAAGATCGGATTCATCTCGGAGGACGATTTTTATTTTTTCAAAATTATCCACGACGTGAAAGCGGCGGTGAAAGAAATCACCGACTTTTATCGCATCTACCATTCGGCGCGGTGGGTCGGGGAGAAGCTTGTTATCCGGATCGCACGCGCACTCTCCGCCGCGAGTGTCGCCGAATTAAACGACAAATTCGCAGATGTTTTGCGCCGCGGCTCGATTGTACAAAGCAAGGCGTTACCTCAGGAAAAAAACGAGCCCGAGATTCGCACTTTACCACGGCTCGTTCTTACACCGCATCGCCGCAGCTTCGGGCGTTTTCGGCAATTGATCGATGCGATCAATCGCGCCGAATGTGTGCGATCGTTGGAGGGACGCGCGCTGTCGCGTCCGTAAAATTTTGGGACTCGCCGCGGCGAGTCCCTCCAGGCTTGCCAACTAATTCCTAATGTAATCGCGCGCCAGCGGCGCTGGCGCCGGCACAGCCGACTGATCCCGCTGCAGTGCTACTACTTCGGTATCGACCTGGAGCTTGTGATGCATCATGCGATCGAAACAGAATTGTTCGCGCGCGAGTTGCAAACCGTTGCGCGCGCAATTAGCGGCGAGCTCTCGATTTTGGAGCAATTCCAGAATCGCTGCGGCCATCTCTTCCTGCGCCCCGGGCGATACGATCAGGCCATGCTTGCCATGGTGGATGACCTCGTCTACATCGCCAACGCGCGTCGCCACAACCGGGCGGCCGCTGGCCAGCGCTTCGCGCAACACAATTGGCGAAGCTTCCGTGCGCAGCGATGCGATTACCACCAGATCACAAGCCGCTAAAATGTCGGGAATGTCCCAGCGATAACCGAGCATCAAAATACGATGCTCGAGCCCGTAACGCTCGATCGCTTCATGCAGCCGAACGCCAAGTTTACGTGATCCCGTTCCCTCGCCGACAAAGACGAAGCGCGCGTCCGGCCTTTGCTGCAATGCCAGTCGGGCTGCTTCCACCAGGGTCAATTGCCCTTTATCCGGTCGAATCATCCCCACATTAACGATCAGCGGCGCATTCGCCGGAATCCCGAACTCGGTGCGAAACTTTGTCGTGTCCCGATTTGGATGGAAACGCGAGAGATCAACCGCCGAACCGATCACTTCGATTTTTTCGGGAGCAATTCCGTTGTCAGCGACGAGTTGTCGCTTGATCACTGGCGCATCAGCGATAATGCGGGAGCAGCCGTACCGATAAACGAATGCGCGTTTCGCACCTTCGATCGGATCAGTGATGCAACGCGACCGGGTGAGGGGAATACCCGACCAATACAACGGCAGAGCGAGCCAATGATCTTTGGAGCTGAAACTTTTTACCAGGTCGATCCGATGCTTCCGGCAAAACCGCCAGAGACGAAATGAAACCAGCGGGTCGACCCGTTTGGTCAGGGCAAAAGGGACAAGGCGGGTGCCGATTTCGCGCGCCTTCGCGAAAACTTCACCCTCGGGATGGCAACCGAACCAGGCTTCGTAGCCATGAGCGTTCAGCCAGTTCACCTCGAGACAGGTCCGGTATTCTTGTCCGCCCCAGCTCCGGCTGCTTTCCAGAAAAAGAAATTTCACGAGGATGTCTGAGACTGCGCCGATTCGCTGCGTTTTTCGAGAATATAATCGTGGATCGTGTTCACGTTGCGAAGCACTTTGGTCGCAATTTCAGAATTAGGCACGCTCACGCCGAAGTTTTTTTCCAAGCCCACGGCGAGCTCGAGCGCATCGATCGAATCGAGACCGATCCCGTTCGGCCCAAACAGTGGCGCATCATCCGAGATCTGATCGGCCGTGATTTGGAGCATCAGGTTCTTCACCATCATTTCCTTGATGCGGGTGCGTAGGTCGACATCGGACATAGCAAAAAGCGCCGCGATATTCCCGTAAATGACGGGGAAGTCAACAGCAGCGATTCCTCCGTGGGAGGAGCGACTCCTCTCCGAGCCGTTGGCGCGACGCGGCCAGAGGCCAAAGTCGCCCGTCTTCTTGCGCTCCCACACGGCGCGGCAGAGGATTCGGCTCCCATATGCCGGCTCCACGATTTTTTGTTTGTGGTCTGACAATATTGTTCGCCACCATTGCAGTTTGCCCGCTCTCCGCCGACGTGGGTTTTGATGGTGCGCTGCGATGGCGCAACGTCGGACTGTTCCGCGGCGGTCGAACTCGTGCAATCGCCGGCGTTCTCTCTCAGTCAAATGTCTTTTATATGGCGCAAGTCAATGGCGGCGTCTTCAAAACCATCGATTATGGGCGAACCTGGCAGCCGATTTTTGACGATCAGCCAACCGGTTCGGTTGGCGCTATCGCAGTGTCGATTTCAAATCCGGAGATCGTTTATGTCGGCAGCGGCGAAGGGCTGCATCGGCCGGATCTATCGATTGGTGACGGCATTTACAAATCGACCGATGCGGGAAAAACCTGGACGCATCTGGGATTGCGCGATGGACAACAGGTGGCGCAGCTCGCGGTCGATCCTCAAAATCCGGATCGATTCTTCGTTGCGGTCGCCGGTCATCCTTACGGTCCGAATGAAGAGCGCGGAATTTTCCGCTCGCTCGATGGCGGTAAAACATTCGAGAAGGTTCTCTACCGTGACGAAAACACCGGAGGTGGAGATGTCCAGCTCGATCCGACCAATTCGAACGTCGTGTATGCGACCCTTTGGGAATCACGAGAAGGACCCTGGGAAAATAGCACCTGGAACGGCACTAATGGCGGCATCTTCAAATCAACCGACGGCGGCAAAACCTGGAACCAACTACGCCAGGGTCTTCCCGACAAAATCGTGCAGGCCAACCTCGCGGTCGCGCCGAGTTCGCCGAAGACATTGCTTGCCACCGTCAAGACGCTGGTCGCGTCGAACATTTTTCGATCGGAAGACGGGGGCGAATCCTGGGTTAACATCACGGACGATTTGCGACCGTCGGCCGGTATCGGCGGCGGCGAGCTACCAGTCGTGCGGTTCGACCCGAAAAATCCTGCAATCGTTTATTCGGCCAGCGTTGTTTGTTGGAAATCGATAGATGGCGGTAAAACCTGGGAAGGCTGGCGGGGCGCGCCGGGCGGCGATGATTACCAAAACATTTGGATCAACGCGGACAATACAAATATCATTCTGCTCGGCAGCGATCAGGGAGCGATTATCACGGTTAATGGCGGCCAAAGCTGGAGCTCATGGTATAATCAGCCCACCGCACAACTTTACCATGTCAGCGCGGACAACGCCTTTCCCTATCGATTATACAGTGGACAACAAGAGAGCGGTTCAGTCGGAATCGCCAGCCGCGGCAATGATGGCGCAATCACTTTTCGTGATTGGCACCCCGTCGCGGCCGAAGAATATGGCTATGTCGTCGCCGATCCGCTCGATCCCGATGTTATTTATGGCGGCAAGCTAACGCGCTACGATCGACGCACTGGTCAGGCTCAGGGGATTCTTCCAGTGCCATTGCGTTCCCCCGATTTTCGAATGATCCGCACCCAGCCGGTGGTCTTTTCTCCGGTCGATCCGCATCTGCTTTTCTTTTCCGGGAACACGCTTTGGCAGACGCGGGACGGTGGACGGAATTGGCAACAAATCAGTTCTGATCTGACGCGCAAGACTTACGAGCTGCCGGCGAGTATCGGCAAATATCGCGCCGATCCAACGGCTGCGGCAAAGCAACGCGGTGTGATCTATACCGTCGCGCCCTCCCCGCTGGATGTGAATCGCATTTGGTGTGGAACAGACGATGGCTTGATCCACCTAACGACAAATGGGGGAAAGAGCTGGAATGATGTTACGCCGCGCGCGATTTCGGCGTGGCAGAAAATCTCGACCATCGACGCGGGTCACTTTGATGCCAACACCGCTTACGCAGCGGTAAACACGCTCCGCCTCGATGATGTGCGTCCGCATATTTATCGGACCCATGATGGCGGCAAAACATGGACGGAAATCGTGCATGGAATTTCTGAAGGTCAGACAGCGAATGTTGTCCGGGAAGATACCCAGCGTCAGGGATTGTTGTTCGCTGGAACGGAACGCGCCGTCTATGTTTCGTTAGATGACGGCGATAACTGGGAGTCGTTGCGACTCAACATGCCGGCCGCATCCATTCGTGACCTTATTATTAAGGAGGACGATCTGGCGGTCGCTACCCACGGACGCGGCTTTTGGATCCTGGATAACATCGCGCCCCTTCGCCAGCTACCCACGGACCAGCGCAATATCGTTCTTTTAAAGCCACAAACGGCGCTTCGCGTGCGCTGGAGTCTGAACACCGACACGCCGCTTCCGCCGGATGAACCTGCCGGCGAGAATCCGCCCGACGGCGCGATGATCGATTATTTCTTGGCGGAAGATTCACCGCTCACGCTTGAGATCAAAGATAACAAAGGAAATCTAGTCCGGCGTTATTCCAGTACCGACGCACCAGTGCTCCCGGATCCGAAGAAGCTGAAAATCCCCGGCTACTGGATTCGTCCGCCGCGGTTGCTTTCAACCCAGCGCGGATTCCATCGATTTCTTTGGGACATGCATTACACGCCGCTCCCTGGCGTCGAACCAGAGTATCCAATGTCTGCGGTTAATCGCGACACTTCGCCTTCGCCGACTTCGCCGTGGGTCGTGCCCGGAGAATATACCGTTGTCCTGACGGCTGGCGGCAAGAGCTACACGCAGCCGTTGACCGTTAAAATGGATCCGCGGGTGAAGATGCCGCAGGCGGAATTGGAGAAGCAGCTGACTTTGTCGCAACAACTCGGCGACGTACGCGCCAGTCTCGAGCCAATCGGAAAAATCTTTGATTTGTTAGTCGAGCAGTTGACGAAATTGAGGGAGCAATCGCTGCCGAAAAGCGTCGAGGAAAAATTGAACGCGCTGAACAACAAATTAAAAGAGCTGGGCCCTCCTGACCCGCGACCAGGTCAGACTCCTTCTCTGCACGCTCTGGATTCGGCCAAAGATTTGTTCCAACAAATTCAAGGCGTCGACGCCACGCCTACCGACCGTGTCAAAGCAGCGGTAAACGACGTCCGGGGCCAGGCAACTGTGCTCACGAAACGTTGGAAAGAAATCATCGCGCAAGAAGTGGCTGCACTCGACCGGGAATTGCAAGCTGCCGGTCTCTCGCGCCTAAAGCTCGCACCCTGATCCCGCTGGGTCTCTGGCTCCGACTTCCGACTTCTGACCTCCGATCTCGTCAGATTCCGAAGATCGTGGTAGGAAAATGGCATGCCCTCCGAAGCCGATGTGAAGTTCGAAATCGGGCACGTTCTCTTCATCGACATCGTCGGTTATTCCAAGCTGCTCATTCACGAGCAGACCGAGCAGTTGCAAAAGTTGCGGGAAATCGCGCGCGCAACGGAGCAGTTCCGCGCTGCACAAGCAGAAGGCAAATTGCTGCGTCTGCCGACCGGCGACGGGGGTGCACTCGTTTTTAGCGATAGTCCGGAAACGCCGGTCGTGTGCGCGCTGGAAATCAGCAAAGCGCTAAAGAATTATCCTAGCCTCCGTGTCCGGATGGGAGTCCACAGTGGGCCGGTCAAAGAGGTCACAGACTTAAATGAACAAGCTAACATCGCCGGAGCGGGCATTAACATGGCCCAACGCGTGATGGATTGCGGCGATGCCGGCCATATTCTGCTGTCCAAGCGCGTCGCCGACGATCTTGAACAATACGGGCGGTGGCGGCCGCTCCTGCACGATTTGGGGATCTGCGAAGTAAAACATGGTGCAACGCTCGGCGTCGTTAACCTCTACTCGGATGAATTTGGCAATCCGGAGACGCCAAAAAAATTCAAAGCCGAGGAAGCTGCCGAGAAAAAACTGAGCGTGCCGATTCTGCGCAAATCGATTGCGCTCCTGCCGTTTGAAAACCTGAGCGAGGATAAAGCGAACGCTTATTTCGCCGACGGCATCCAGGAGGAAATTCTGACCAGACTCTCGAGGATCGGGGATCTCAAGGTTATCTCGCGCACATCGACGCAACGTTTCAAGAATTCATTGGAAAGTATTCCTGATATCGCAAAGCAACTTGGCGTAGCGACAATTCTGGAGGGCAGCGTGCGAAAAGCTGCCGACCAAGTCCGCGTTCACGTTCAGCTGATCGACGCCGAGAACGACTCGCATCTTTGGGCGGAACGATATGACCGTCAGTTAATCGATATCTTCGCGGTGGAAAGCGACATTGCCGCGAAAATCGCTGACGCACTTCACGCAAAACTCACCGGTGCCGAACGTCGCGCGATTTCATCACAACCCACCAAAAACACCGAGGCGTATCAGCTCTATCTGAAGGCGCGACATCAGTGGCGTAATTGTTTCGCGCCTGGCTACGAACAGGTCCGCAAATATTTTCAGCGCGCCATCGAGCTCGATCCCAGCTTTGCGCCCGCTTACGCTGGTCTCGGTAGCTATCACGCCTTTGGCGCGGCCAACGCCATTTTACCGCCTGCGCACTGGCCGGCTGCCGAGACGGCCCTTCAGAAAGCGCTCGAATTGGATGACACGCTGCCCGACGCGTATCATCTCCTCGCCGGTGTCGAGCTATATTATAAAAGGAATTGGCCGGCCGCCGAGCGCGCCTTCCTTCGCGGGGCAGAACTGAATCCGAGTTCTGGCGAAATCCGCCATCATTATGGTCTCTGTCTCGTTCTGTTCGGACGCAGCGAAGAGGGGCTCGCCCAAATCGCACTGGCGAAACAGCTCGATCCCTTCTTTCCCGGGTTGCATCTATTTGCCGGGAGGATCCTCTTTTTTCTGCGCGATTACGAGGGCGCGATTGCCTATTTTACCACCACATTGGAACTCCAACCGACGAATGCTGTCGCGCACGAACATTTTGGTGATGCCTGTGAACGCAAGGGAATGTTCCACGAAGCCATCACGCAATGGTGCGCCGGTTTAACCTTGAGTGGTCAACCGGAACAGGCGCAATTCCTCGAACAAACTTTTGCGGCTTCCGGATTCGACGCCGCCGTTCGCGCCCTCGCGCAAAGACAATTGCAGCACCTCAACGAAAGGAGCGCGCGTGGTGAATATGTTCCCGCCTGGAATTATCTAACGGCCTACCTCCGATTGGGTGATAAGGAGCAGGGCCTTGTCTGGTTGGCAAAAACAGTCGAAGAACCCAACTGGTTCGCCCTGCAGCTAAAAATTAATCCCATCCTCGATGTCTTGCGCAGCGATCCACGCTTTGACGAAATCGTTGCCACTCTCACGGTAAAAAACTAATCGCGAGTTGCGCTTAGTTATGTCGTTGTCTGTGGTCTGTCATCTGTCGTTCTGATCTGTGGCCTCCGATCTCGTCAGATTCGGAAGATCGTGGTAAGGAAATCGCATGTCCTCCGAAGGCGATGTGAAGTTCGAAATCGGGCACGTTCTGTTTATTGACATCGTCGGTTATTCCAAACTGCTCATTCACGAGCAACTCGAATATTTGGAGAAATTGCGCGAGATCGTGCGCGCGACGGAAACATTTCGTGCGGCGCAACGCGAAGGGAAATTGGAGCGCCTGCCCACGGGCGATGGAGGCGCGCTGGTTTTCCACACCAGCCCGGAAGCGCCGGTGAAGTGCGCAATGGAAATCGCGCGCGAATTGAAGAAGCATCCCGAGCTGCGCGTGCGCATGGGCGTTCACAGCGGGCCGGTAAAAGAAGTAACGGACTTGAGCGAGCAGGGGAACATTGCCGGCGCTGGCATCAACATCGCGCAACGGGTGATGGATTGTGGCGACGCCGGTCACATTCTCGTGTCGAAACGGGTGGCGGATGATCTCGAACACTACGCGCAATGGCGGCCGCTGTTGCACGATCTCGGCGCGTGCGAAGTAAAACACGGCCTCTCGCTCGCGCTTCAGGAGGAAATCCTGACGCGACTTTCGCGCATCCGCGACTTGAAAGTGATCTCGCGCACCTCGACGCAGCGATTCAAAAATACCGCCGAACAGCTTCCCGACATTGCGAAGCAGCTCGGCGTGGTCACGATTCTGGAAGGCAGCGTGCGCAAGGCCGGCGACAAAGTGCGCGTGCACGTGCAATTGATCGACGCTGAGAACGACGCGCATCTGTGGGCTGAGCGCTACGATCGCCAACTCGATGATATTTTTGAGGTGGAAAGCGATATCGCCGGGAAAATCGCGGAAGCGTTGCAGGCGACATTGACGGGCGCAGAGCGACGCGCGATTGCAGCGCGGCCGACCAAGAGCACTGAGGCGCACGAGTTGTATCTAAAAGGGCGTTATCAGTGGCGAAACTTTTACGCGCCCGGTTATGAGCGGGTGCGGGAGTACTTCGAGCAGGCGGTGGCGCTCGACGCGTCGTATGCCCCCGCCTACTGCGGACTGAGCCTTTATTATGCTTGGGCCGCGGCCAACGCCATCTTTCCACCGGACGTCTGGCCACTCGCGGAAAAATACGTTCGCAAATCCCTCAGTCTCGATGACACATGGCCTGAAGCTTACAATTCGCTTGCCGCGGTCGAGGTTTACTACAAACGCAACTGGCCCGCCGCCGAACACGCGTTTCAACGCGGGATGGAATTAGACCCGAATTTCGGTGACCTCCACTCGCATTATGGTATGTGCCTGTCGTATCTCGGACGATTCGACGAAGCGATCGCCCAAACAGAGCGCGCTATTCAACTCGACCCATTTTTTCCGGGGACTAACTTGCATTACGGGAGGTTGCTCTTTTTTAGCCGCCAGTACGATCGCGCCGCTGCGCAGCTGGCGAAAACACTCGACCTTTACCCTGACTACGCTGCTGCGCACGAGTACTTCGGCGATGTTTGCGCACAGAGAGGCATGTCCCACGAGGCGATCACGCATTGGTGCTCGGCGTTGAATCTCAACGGACGGAGCGAAGATGCGCGAGTTCTGGAACAAACGTTCAAAGCCGCAGGATTCGATGCGGCGGTACGAACGCTCGGCGAAAGACAGTTGGAGGAGCTGGACGCAAAACGCGCACGTGGCGAGTACGTCGCGGCGGCGCATTACGTTTTCGTCCACATCAGACGGGGTAATCTGGAGGACGCTTTGGCTTTGCTACCGAAAATGGCGGAGGAACCCGACTGGTTTGCGCTGCAGATGCGCGTGAACCCAATTCTTGACCCGCTCCGGAGCGATTCGCGCTTCGACAGGATTACGGAATCTCTGGTTCTAAAGAATTAATCGCGACACCGTGCGCATTTAGCGTCGAAGGCGCGGCATTCATCTTAGCCTCGGGCAGCGCCCGAGGAATTCGTGCATTGCCGAGCCGCCACGCTGAAAGCGCGATTCATTTCGACATGTTGAGTCGCGCTTTCAGCGCTCACGTAGGAAGCAATCAGAGTCCTGGGGCGATGCCCCAGGCTGTTTTGAAACTGCGCCCTTGGCGCTGGATCAACCCCATGGCGAAACTTTACGCGATCGCGAACCATGCCGGATCGAGATGAGCGAGAGGCTTTTTTAGCTTCTCCAACTCCGTCGCCGGGCCATGCACTTCTATCCGTGTGAGATCGCCCATGGTGAGCAGTTCAGCGAGCAGCACGCCAACATTGTCCAGATGTGTGAGAAGGCTTTCGGCGTCGGCGTAGCCTTCACGGCAGAAAATTTCGTCGCCGTTAACGGTAAATTCATAAAAATGCACTTTTTTCTCGGTCGCCGTTTTCTCGACGAAGCGCGGGAACATGGCCCTGACCGCCTCCCGTTTCCCGGGATGCGCTTTGAAGTATGGATGGAGGCTAACGAAGTTCGAGAGAGCACTCATGTTCGCAAAGTATCCTGGCGTGGAAACCTGTCGAACAGCTGTGAACTCTGATTGCTGATTTCAGATCTGAGGTTTTCAGGATTTGAATTTCGGTTCTCGGTTTAGGATCCTCGGTTCACGAAGCCCATCCCTGCCTACGTTTGCGGGGACGGTTCCATTCACCGATGTCCAAGGCACAACGCCCACTCGTCCGGATTACCCTTTCTCAAAAGGGAGGCGGCGAAGAAAAAGCCACACAATCTGTAAGCTACGAAGCCCGGCCCTCACCTCAATCCTCTCCCCCGGGGAGAGGAAGACGCGTCAACGGCAGGTGAGGGAGCTTAGGTATCCATTAGTCGTTAGCTGTTGTCGCTCTGAATCGCGCCGGCGAGTATTTTCTGTAGAGGCAGCCGTGTCGACTGCGCACGCGACACGCGTGCCACCACAGGAATGTCTCGGCTTATATCCGAGCGATAACCGAATGCGAGATGCTCCCCGCGTGATCGACAGCTTTTACGCAGCATCAATAATGACGAAGGAATGATCAAATTCCGACGCTGATGCGCGCTCTCTGAACATTAAGGAAAGCTTCCGTTCGTTAGCGGACGTTCATGCTGGATGCCGGATACTCAATACTGGATGCTGCGTGTTCCGCGTTGGGCGTTAGGCGTTGGATGTTGGGTGTTGCATTTCTCAATGCTGACCTCTGGCCTCTGACTTCTGATCTCTGACCTCTGGTATCGCTAAGGCGCCAGTAACGATCGATCGATATCACCGATCTTTGTGCAGCCGCATAACAGCATAGCTTCATCCAGCTCGCGCCGGAGGATTTCGAGAACGTTGGTTGCTCCTTGCTCGCCGCCAACGCACAGGCCCCACAGGATCGGTCTACCGATCAGCACCGCCCGCGCGCCGAGCGCAATCGCTTTGAGGACATCGCTGCCGCGCCGGACCCCGCCATCGATATAGATCTCGCAAAGATCACCCGCCGCGGCAGCGACAGCTGGCAAAACTTCGCAAGTCGCGGGCGCGGTATCGAGTTGCCGCCCGCCATGATTCGAAACCACCACTGCTTTCACGCCGCGCTCGGCGGCGCGGCGGGCATCGTCGCCGCGGCAGACACCTTTCACTACTATTGGCAATCGCGTGCACCCGCACAACCAATCCAGATCTTCAAACTTGAGGTCGCTCTTGAAGTTTTCTCGCACATAAGCAGCCAGCCCAGATTCCCTCACCTTCGGAAAATTGCCTTTGCCCAACGGCACGAGATTTTCCACCGCGAGATCATTCGGCAGTGCGAAACTATTCCGCACATCCCTTTCGCGCGTGCCCAAACCCGGCGCGTCAACGGTCACAACGATTGCTTCCGCTCCGGCCGCTTCCGCTCGGCGCACCAGCTCTTCGGTGATTCCGCGATCCTTATAGATGTAGAGCTGAAACCAGCGCGGACTCGCCGCTTGCGGAAGAACCGACTCCATCGCTGTGTTCGAGAATGAACTAAGAATGAACAATGTCCCGGCCGCCCGGGCCGCTTTTGCCGTTGCGATCTCGCCCGCTGCGCACGCGAGTTTCTGAAACGCTGTTGGCGCAATCCCTATTGGCAGGGAGATAGATTGACCCAAAACTGTGGTGCCGAGATCGCGCGTCCCGACTCCGGCGAGGACATGGTAGTAAAGCCTCAGTCGTTCCCAGCCCGCGGTGTTCTCCCGCAGCGTAATTTCATCCAATGCTCCACCCTCATAATAGTCCAGAACCTCCTTTGGCAATTTGGCGCGAGCCGCACGGTGATAATCCTGAAGATTGAGCAGCCGGCTTGAATCCACGACTTACCCTAGCCTATTTCGTTGCAGCCGACACGGCTGCCGCTACAGGGCGTTCGATGTCCGGCGTTCGGTGTTTTGTTTCTAAACCCTGAGCTTCTTCTTCTGAAAACTTAAAGCTTAAGACTTTTTCATTTATGGAATAAGACGAAACAATGAAGAATTTCTTCGCCGAGCTGAAACGGCGCAATGTTCACAAGGTTGCGATCGCGTACGCCGTAATCGCGTGGCTGCTAATTCAGGTCGCGTTGATTCCCGCTTTTGAAGCACCGGACTGGACGATTAAAACGTTGGTTGTGTTACTGCTCGTTGGCTTTGCCGTGGTTCTGTTCATTTCCTGGGCTTTCGAAGCAACACCGGAAGGAATGAAACGCACCGAAGACCTTTCTCCGAACGAGGTCCTCCCAACGTGGAGTCGTAAGAAATTTGCCACCTTCGTTCTCACTATCGCCCTGCTCGCCGCTGGTGTGCTGGTGTTCGATCTTCTACAAAGAAAACCAGCCGCGCCCCCGCCCGCCGGGACAACGAACCATTAATCGCCAATCGCGATTAGTTATCGATTACCAGTTACGAGTTGCAGGGAGTAATGGGAACTAATAACCAATCGCGTGACGAAGTTTTACGCGATCAGCTTTTCAGCGTTTGAATTACGTGTTCGGCGTTTCCATTAGTTGTCGCGAGAACCAAATGCTTTCGCTCGACGGTCTCAATGTAAACGCGCGTCGCAGCGGGAAGTTCGTGCCAAATGTGCCAGGCAACCAGGCCGCCAATGAGCGCGAACGGCATGAGGAAAATCGGCCACCATTGCCAGCTGTGATGCGTGACGAGGTAGCCAACGCCGACTGATTGCACACCGCTCCCGAGATAAACAAACCCATCCACAATCCCCGACGCAGTGGCCGTCGCTTTGCGTCCGCCGAAGTCAGCAGCCGCGGTTCCGGACATTAATGAATGCACACCGGTGACCGCCGCCACGATCAACAACGCGGCGACCCCGACGACAAACGGGAGCGAGAAGAGATTCATCGCCATCACTGCCGTCATCATGAGCATAAACGCACAAAAAATCACCGCGGGCGGTCCGCGACGCGATTGGAAAAGTTTATCGGAGATTAAGCCGCCGGCGAATCCGCCGATGATTCCGAAAACGCACAATAAAAGTCCCCAGTTTGCCAGGATGCTTTCGGCGCCCGGTTGTTTCACATCGTGATCAAAGATGGTGTACCACTGCATGATGCCGTTGCGCAGCACCCCAGCGGTCAGTTCGACCAGGGCGAACATCACGATTAGCGGATTGAGGAAAACCAGCCTGAACAGATCGAGCGTGCTGTATTCCTCGTGCATGTGACCGGAGGAAGCGTCGTGCGTATCGAGCTGCGGAAAGCCGGCATGCTCCGGCGTGTCGCGAATGAGCCAGATATCGAGCAACGCCCACACCGACAGGATCGCTGCCGGAACAAAGAACACCGCCCACGTCGCATCCATCGTTAGGCCAGGCGGGACAAAGATCGTGCGCACCCAACGTTCCACTTCACTCGTCGGCATCGGGGCGTTGAGTTTCGTAATGTTGATGATCGCCTGGCCCCAATCGAACGCGAAATAAACGCCGAAGGAGATCAGCGTTCCGAAAATCGCGCCGAACACGCCGCGTTCACGTACGTGAAACCAATGGGCCTTGACCTTGATAATCGAGACCGCGCCGTAGCTTTGGAAATACATGTTGAGCGCGTAGGTGACCGAAAAAATCGGGAGCAACCGCACGTGCATCCGATTAGTCAGGACCAGCCAGGTGATGACGCCGAGCGCGACATTCGCCGCAGCGGCCCCGAGCGCAGCGATGAGGATCCCCTTTTTCCCGCCAATTTTGTCGACGAGCGGACCGTTGATCAAAAACGAGAACGCGTATGTGATTGTTCCCGCCGCGAAGATGAGCCCGAAATCTTCGTTCGACATGAGCGAGCCGAGCGCGTTCTTCGCGACGTAGAAATAGATCCCAACAACGAGCGCGAGGCAGATGAAAACAATACTGAGCGACATGGGATCCTTCGGAATTCTTCACCGAATCCAGTCCGCGATACACGCAAAATCTTCGTATCACACAAATGTAATCTGCAACGTTTTTGCTCCTGATCTGACTGCTTAAAGCAGTCAAGTTCGCTATCGCCTTGGCCGCTAGCGCGGATCCGCGTTCAGACTTGCGCGACGACAGGGCAGCGAAATCTTCTTCACCATGAAAAACATCTTTCTCGTTTTGTCCTTGCTCATCTTTCCTCTCGTTTCCCTTCGGGCTGGCGATGAGGATGACGTGCTGCGCGCGGAACGTGAGCTCGCTCTTTGTTACCAGAAGAGCGACGCCGCGTGTATCGAACAGGGCGTAATGGAGGATTACACCCTGACAAATTCCAAGGGGAAGATCACTACGCGAGCCGACGATCTCGAAGAAGCGAGGAAAAGGGATCCGAAATACGAGATCTTCGAGAACCACGACATGAAAGTACGGCTGCACGGCGACGCCGCCGTCGTAATCGGCATCACTCATGCCAAAGGAATTTCCGGCGGCCAACTGTTCGATGCCGAATTTCGTTTCACCGACACGTTTGTAAAGGATCATGGCCGCTGGCGTCTCTGGGCCGGTCAGGCGGTGAAGATCACGCCCTAGGACAGAGAACAGAACACAGAGGTCAGAGATCGGAAGAGCTGAGCAAAAAGTGCGCTTCGGCGAGCGCGCCGAAGCCAACACGCGCTTCCGGCTTCGTAGAGCCTACAGCTCGGAGAGAGGCGCGTGTGTTCCCCGATCCGTTTCAGGAGATCTCGCAAGCAAGCATGTCATGGAGGGGCGAGCTCCTGCGAGCCCGCTGTGACCGCGGCGGCGTCGCAGAGTTCCGCCCTCCACTTACATTGGAAAGCATCTTCCTCTTGTTAGTGATCGCCATTGAGCAGCGCCGCTTCGCGCAGTGCTCGTTCGACCGCGGGCTTGGCCGCTGTTTCGAGCGGCTCGTAATGAGCGACCACAATTCGCTCGAAATCCCACTTCAATAGCGCCCTAACGGAACACCGGACGGCTTCCTTATCCTTAATCATGAAGCGAAAAAAAGCGCTCACGCCAAAAAGCTGCGGCGGCAGGCGCATAATATGACGTGCAAAAAAGCCGGGCCAACCTCGAGTACCCGGTGGAAAGGAAAAGAACAAGTCCGCCACCACCAGTGTGCGCGAGCGCCGGTGAAAAAAGGCGTGCTCATTCTTGCGTGTTCCGTCGATTTTCAGAA
>WNGE01002356.1_pt1 | contig 23200 bp, 22 predicted proteins | sample 5400651 | NCBI WGS metagenome assembly WNGE01 (sample SAMN13153370, study PRJNA577476) | soil metagenome | isolation source: 60 cm soil or saprolite under grassland replicate 2 | place: USA:California | collected 2016-06-15
TCGAACCGGAGCACACCGGATCGGCCTCCGGCCTGCTGCAGACCATGCAGCAGCTCGGCGGAGCGGTCGGGCTCGCGGTGGTCGCCTCGGTCTTCGCCGGACGGAGCGCTCATGGCTTCGACCCAGCGCTACGGGCCGGATACGGCGCGGCGACAGTGCTGGCCGCTCTCGCACTCGCCAGCGGGCTCACCCTGCTCGCACGCCGAAGCCTCGCCACCACCTGATCCCTGCAAAGCGACGCGTGCCCTAGCGAGCCGGGTCAACGCACCCAGCGCGGCAGCCCACGGCGAAGCCGGTGAGGCAGGCCACGCGCCGCGCATGAGGTGGTCCCCCGAGTGCACACGAATCGCCGCCTGACAGAGGACGATGTCACGATGCGGGCAATCGTGCAGGACAGCTACGGGCGTTCCGAGCGGTGGCGTTTGGCCGAGATCGCTGAGCCGGATATAGCCGACTCTGAGGTGCTGGTGAAAGTTCACGCCGCGGGGATAGACCGCGGCACGTGGCACGCCATGACCGGCCTGCCCTACCTAGGGCGGCTGTACTTCGGGTTGCGCAAGCCGAAGAGGCCGGTTCCCGGGCTCGACGTCGCCGGCACCGTCGCGGCGATCGGCGCGGACGTGACCAGGTTCGCGGTCGGCGACGAAGTCTTCGGCATCAGCAAAGGGTCCTTCGCCGAACATGCGTCGGCGCGCGAAGACAAGCTCGTGCCCAAACCGGCGAACATCACCTTTGAGCAGGCCGCCGTGGTCGCCATCTCCGGCCTCACCGCCCTGCAGAGCCTGCGCGACGCCGGCCGCGTCAAAGCGGGGCAACACGTGCTGATCATCGGCGCATCCGGCGGCGTCGGCACCTTCGCCGTACAGATCGCCAAGACCTTCGGAGTAGAGGTCACCGGCGTATGCAGCACGTCCAAAACGGATCTCGTGACCTCGATCGGCGCCGACCATGTCATCGACTACACCCAAGACGACTTCGCCCATGGCCCGCAGCGCTACAACCTCATCCTCGACATCGGCGGGAACTCATCGCTGACACGGCTGCGACGCGCGCTCACCCCGCGCGGAACGCTCGTCATCGTCGGCGGGGAAGACAGTGGCCGGTGGACAGGTATGAGTCGCCAGCTACGCGCCCTTGCGGTGTCACCGTTCGTGCGTCAGCGGCTCACCATCAGGATCCCCAAAGAAACCCACGCCGATATCGAACTCCTCGCCGAGCTCAGTGAAGCCGGTCAACTTACGCCTGTCATCGACAAGACCTACCCGCTCGCGGACGCCGCAGACGCCATGCGATACCTCGAAGCCGGACATGCCCGCGGAAAGATCGCCATCGCAGTCTGACCTAAGCCTGGGCCGCCACTGCGCGACGTCGGGTCCAGCTCGCCGAACAGCCGGAGGGGACGCAGACGAGACGGTGCGAGCGATCTTGCCGGCTGAGCGATCCAGAACGATCATTCTCGAGTGCACCTGGCCTTGTGCGCCTGGCGTGAGGATCGGTCCGTCGGTGCCACGATCGGCTGAACGGGAACAGCCGAGTTCGTGGCGCCCTAGGTGGTCTGGGCGCGGTGGTGGGTGGGTGGCCGGTCGGTCATGTGCGTCGCGGCCGCGGCGATCGTCCCGCGGTCGGGATTCGGAGAGCCTAGGGTTGTGATCGTGGCGCGGTATTTCGACGTGCATCCCAGCGACCCGCAGCCGCGTTTGGTGGCCCAGGTCGTCGCCATGCTCAGCGATGACGCGTTGATCGCGTATCCCACCGATTCCTGCTACGCGCTGGGGTTCGAGCTGGACAGCCGCACCGGCGCGGATCGGATCCGCCGGATCCGTCATCTCGACGATCGCCACCACTTCACGCTGGTGTGCTCGGACTTCGCGCAACTCGGTGAGTTCGTCCAACTGAGCAACGCCGAGTTCCGCACCATCAAGGCGGCTACCCCGGGGGCATATACGTTCATCCTCGCCGCGACCCGCGAGGTGCCCAAGCGCCTCGCTCATCCGCGCAAGCGCACGGTCGGCGTGCGCATCCCCAATCACCCAGTCGTGCGCGCCCTCCTCCGCCAGCTGGGCAAGCCGCTGGTGTCGAGCACACTCCTGCTGCCCGGCGAGGACGAGCCGATGCATGACGGCTGGACCATCAAGGACCGCTTTGACCACGAGATCGACGCCGTCATCGACTCCGGCGCGTGCGGGACCGTGCCAACCACTGTCGTCGACCTATCCCAGGGATACCCCGAGGTCGTACGCGTCGGCGCCGGTGATCCTTCCTCGTTCGTCTGACGCGACGGCCCGGCTCCAGGTGGTGGTCGGTGATGCCGTTGTAGCTGACCACTCCAAGCCGCCAACCAGGGCCACGAGTCGCTGGATGCTCATGCAAGGTCTGAGTGAGCCTGGACGCATGTCGACCGGGCATGTGGCCTGGTCGGCGACTTGTGACGCGGCCCGGGCGCGCGAGGTGGGCAGGGTGAAGGAGACTGGCTGTCCACCGATGGAGGAGCCTGACCGCGTATGAGCGATGACAGCACGCGACTCGCCGTCCTGATCGATGCCGATAACACCTCCCCGAAGCTGATCAAGGAGATGTTCGAGGAGCTGGCGAGCTACGGGACCATCACCGTTAAGCGCGCCTACGGCGACTGGACGACCCCGCATCTGAACGGATGGCGTTCCATTCTCCTGGGCAACGCCATCTCCCCGCAGCAGCAGTTCGCGTACACCTACGGCAAGAACGCCACCGACTCGGCGCTGATCATTGACGCCATGGACCTGCTTTACTCCGGCAACGTCGAAGGATTCGCCATCGTCTCCAGCGATAGCGACTTCACACCGCTGGCCACCCGGCTGCGCGAGTCGGGAAAGCGGGTGATCGGCGTCGGGCGACGCACGACGCCGAAGCCCTTCGTCGAGGCGTGCGAGAGGTTCGTATTCCTCGAGGTACTTGGCGGCGACAGCGACGCAACCGAGCAGGCAACAGAATCGGCGAAGGACGACCAACCGCGGCCGATCCAGAGCGTGCTGACCAAGGCGCTGAACAAGGTCGATACGGATGACGAGGACTGGGCTTCGCTCAGCGCACTGGGAAACCACCTCAACCGCACCGATCCGTCCTTCGACGCACGCAGTTATGGGTTCGGCAAGCTCAGTGACCTAGTCAAGGCACAGTCGTTCATCGATTCGAAGACAGTCACGGCACCGGGGGGTCGCGGGCAGCTGTGGGTGCGGCTCAAGGGCCGTCGATCCGTCGAGGAGGGGTCGACCAGGAAGACCGTGGTCAGGAGCGCCAAGAAGGCAGCGAAGACGTCGACCAAGAAGACGCCGCGGAAGGCTGCGCCAAAGAACGCAGCAGGCGGCTCGTAGTCCTGAAAGCGTCGGTCCGCCCGCTCATATCGACCCGGGGTGACCCGCTCCGAAATCGCGTGCCTCGCAAACGACCTTCGCGAGTTGGGCCAGCCCGTTGTGGCAGGCTTCTCGACGCATCCGCATTGGGATCACCTGCTCTGGCACGCCCCGCTCGGTGCGTCGCCTCGTTACGGCACGGCCCGCTGTGCGTCCACTGTCCGAGATCGGCTGTCGGACGCGGGTGCGAAGGCCCGCATCGCCGCGCTGATACCACCGGACATCGCCGAGCAGGTACCACTGGACCTGCTCGGCCTAATTACCCGGCCTGCCCGCCGAAACTGCGCAGATTCCTTGGGATGGCCCTCAAGTCCGGATCATCGAGCATCAAGCTCATGCCCTGGGCCATGCGGCGCTGTTGATCGAGGAACGCGGCGTTCTCGTCGCCGGCGACATGCTTTCTGATGTCCTGATTCCGATGCTCGACCTGAACGACACCGCTGACCCGATCGAGGACTACCTGGTCGCGCTGCGGCTGCTCGAGGGCGCGGCGGGCGACGTCGATGTCCTCGTCCCCGGCCACGGATCCATCGGCGGAGCTGATCAGGTACACGCACGGATCGACCAGGATCGCGCGTACGTGCACGCCGTGCGTGACGCCGGTGTTCCCGGCGACCCGCGGGTCGGCCCATCGGCCACGTACGGCAAGGATTGGCTGCCCGGCGTGCACGCACGGCAACACCAGCACCTCGCGCGACGAAGAGAGCGCGACGGGTCACCCGGATAGAGATCCTCGAATGACACGACCGGTCCGCACATATCGCGCGGCGCGACGAGCACCGATCCGCCGAACGTGTACCGATTCGGCGATACGCTCGCGTCAGGAAGTGACGCGCTCGAAGTTTGGCCGGCGAGGCGTGCATGTCCTCGACACGCGAGCAGCAGGTCGGGCCGGGCCGACTCGATCAAGTGTCCCGGCCGGAACCAGGGAATGAACATCGAAAGGTCGACGCGACCACCGTGATGACGCGGTCTGGCGAAGGCGCAGCCATGCTTGAGGTGGCTGGCTCGGGCCCGACAGAGCGGTACAGCGAGGTCTCGGCCTCATTCCTCGTACAGTTCCGCCATGCGTCGGAACTCCGCCGAGCCAGGCTCTACGTCCATGACCCCGTGCACACGCGCCACGCGCCCGGTTTGTGGGTCACGGACGATGCTTGCGGCCGGTAGCAGCTCGCGCCGGTGAACAGGGTGGCGGCGCGGGCCAGGGACATGCACCGTCGGGACGTACCGCTCCGGCAGCGGCCCGAGGCCGTGGCGCTCTACCGGCCCCCAGGACTCACCTGGCGCCGGCGCATTGGGCTCCAGCCAGGTCGCACCGTTCTCGCGGTAGACGATGTCGGTGCGCCGCCGCGAGACGAACAGGTAGAACGCCATCGCGAGACCGACCAGCCCAGTCAACGTCAAGATCAGGCCGATCAGGTGGACGCGGACACTGTCATCGGGCGAGTCGGCGACACCGAACGCGAAGATGGCACCCACCGCGATCACGAACAGACTGACGGCGAATCTCATGCTGCGTATATACCCATCGAGCACGAAAACCTCGCGCGCGACAACACAGTTCCCGTCGCAGCCGTGCACCACGAGGGATGGGGTGTGGGTGGGCCTGAGCCCCCGTTGCGCCTGGCTACCCCACTGGTCTGCGCCCTGGGCCGCGGACCAAGCGCACCAGTAACCGATGCGGCACAGCGCGGTCGCGAGATTTCGAGGCCTTTGACAACGGCAGTATGTGAGCGTTAACATTTCGCTAACTTAGGGCGATCTCGTACAACGTGAACGGCAGCGCCTGGACCACCGTGGCCGAAGCCGCGGGACCGTCGTATGCGCGTCGCGGGACTCGCCGCTCAGTTGTGCTGGAATCCAGATCTTGCCTTGACGCCGGGTCGTAGGCGTTCGTTCGGGCCGTAGTCCTCGGCTGGGTGGAAGTAGAGGCGCGGCACCGAATCCAGCGATCGCAGGCGATCGGAGTACTCGGCGAGAGCGCGTTGCCGGTCTTCGGCGCTGATCTTGCCTGGCGTGTGGGCGACGAACGGGGACAGCACGTCGAAGCCGCTGTACCGGAGCAGGCCGTTGTGGACCGGCCACAGGACGTCGAGCAGCGAGCCGTCGATGCCGTCCGGCTGGTAGGTGTCGGCGGAAGTGCCGGTCGTGACAGACACCATGGCGAGTTTGCCGCGCAGCATGCCGGTGTCGTACTTGCGACCGGGTAGGTAGGCGAAGCCGCGGGTCAGGACGCGTTCGGCCCACCCTTTGAGGATCGCCGGCATGCCGAACCACCACATGGGGTACTGCAGGATGAGCAGGTCGGCACGTGCGATCTTGTCCTGCTCGGCGCGGACGTCGGCGGCGACGGCGTCGACCCGGTGGGCATGGGTTTGTTCGCGGTCGATGCGCAGGTAGGCGGGGTCCTCACGTTCGGTGTAGTCGTCGGCGTCGGCGACGGCTTTGAACTTCATTGCGTAGAGGTCGCTGACCTCGACGGTGTTGCCGACGGCGGTGAGCGTCTCGACCGCCTGCCGGGTCAGCGCTCCGTTGAAGGACCGCGGCTCCGGGTGGGCGTGCACGATGAGCGCGTGCATGATCAGCGCTGCGTCCTGCGGGCCAGGAGCACAACACCCGCCTGGTCGAGCGTGTCGAAGTAGATGAAGCCGGAACCGTTGGGACGTTGTCCGCGCATGAGGGCGTGCAGCCCGAGTGCATCGGCCTGCTCGGCGGCGGTGTCGACGTCCGACTCGAACCCGATGTGGAACACGCCTTCGCCGTGCGTGTCGAGGAAGCGGCGTTGCGGGCAGTCGAGCTCGGGCGGCTGGCAGAGCTGTAGCTGCACGTTGTCGAGGTTCACGAGCTTGTATCGCAGGGCGTGAAAGGCGTCAGGGTTCGGGACGCTGAGGTTGCTGTATTCGGCGAGCGGTGGGTAGTCCTGCCACGGCCCGATGCCGATCGACTCGTAGTAGGCGACGCTCTTGTCGATGTCGCGGACCACGATGCAGATGTGGTGCAGCTGCCGGAACGGGGTGCTGGTCATCGGTATGCCTCCGGGTGTCGGTGATCGGTGGTGCGAGCGCGGCGGGCCGTCATGCAGTCACCGCGGCCAGCGCTTGTAGGACGCGCTCGTTGAACTGGTCCAGGTCGATGGTCTGCTGCTGACCGTCGGCGGCAAGGTCGTAAGTCGGCGGCGCGGTGTCGATGACCTGGTCGAGGGCTTTGCGGACCTGGGCGTGCAGGTCGAGGGCGGCCAGGTCGGGACACCAGGCGAGCAGATCGGCGAGGGCCAGCCAGGCGCCGGTGGGGTTGGAGCGGCGGCTTCCGGTGCGGTGCGGCGACGAGCCGTGGGCCGGCTCGAAGAGCGCGGTCGCGCCCTGGCCGGACGGGCGGTCCGGGTTGATGGTGGCGGACCCGCACAGCGCGGGTGAGCCGGCGCGGGCGCAGACGATGTCGGAGAGGATGTCGCCGAACAACCCTTCGGTGACGATGACCGACGGCAACTCGGCGTATTTGACGAGCTCGTAAGCGGCGCGGTCGACGTTGACGTCGGCGAACGGGACGCCGCTGGCCGCGGCGGTCGCGTGGGCGGTGCGTCGCCACAGCCGGGAGGTGGCGAACACGCTGGCCTTGTCGACGCTGATCGCGCGACGTTGCGGCGCGCGGCGCGCGTACTCGACGGCAATGTCGAAGACTTCCTGAACCCGTACGGGATCGAGAACCAGCCTGTCCTCAGCCGGGCACTCACCGTCGCTCTCGATGCGGCGTTCCGGTCCGGCGTAGGCGCCGCCGGTGATGTTGCGGACGATGATCACGTCGTCCTCGCCGGGGACGCGGACGGTGCGGACGCTGATGCGCAGGTCGAAGATGTGCCGCAACTCGATCAGCGCGGCCTCCGGGTTGGGACACTGCTCGGCGGTTACGCCGGGGTGGGTGCCGACGGCGCCGGAGAAGATGACATCGGCGGCGTGGCAGGCGCTGATCGTCTCCTCGGGCAGGAGCGACCCGGTCTGCGCCCAGCCGCTGGTGCCGTACGGCCACGGCCCGGTGATGCGCACCGGAACGCCGTCGCGTTCGAGGGCGTGCAGGAAGGCGACGGGGCCGTCGAGAATCTCTGCCCCGATGCCGTCGCCGGGGAGCAAGGCAATCGTGGTCATACGAGGAGGCTCCGTGTCTGGGTGGTCATGATCGCGACGGCGGTCTCGGTGCCGACGTGCTTCTCCAGGTCGTGCAGCCAGGGCGCGACAGCGGTCGCCGGGGGCGCGTGATCGGCGTGGCCGAGGTCGCCGCCGAAGACGAGCAGCGAGGTGGGATAGCCGCGGGTCAGGGTGAGGCTCGAGTGGTCGGCGTCGCCGAGCAGGTCGGGCAGGATGCCGAGCTCTAGGTGGGCGTCGAGTTCCTGCAGCGCGGACGATGCCTCGTCGTTCCAGTGCAGGAACGCCATCTTCGGATGGTTGACCATCAGCCGTCGCACGCCGCGGCGCCGGGCCTCGCGGAACAGAACGACGGTCTCGTCCGCCGACAGGTGGCCGCTGGCCAGGAGCAGGTCCTGGGCTGCGACGACGTCGAGCACCTCGAACCACTGCGGCAGCAGAATGCCGTCGATGATGACGTCCACCGGGCGCAGTTCGAAGCCGCGGTGCACGGACAGCTCCGGTGACGATGCTCCGGCCTTGTGCGTGCGTGCCGACACCGTGGGCATCCACACGACCCGGCCGCCGAGACGCGCCGCGACCTCCACCGCGTCGGGGTTCGCGCCGCCGACCGGGCTGTTCAGGACGACCCCGCCGTACACGCCGTCGCCTGCCGCGGCGGCGCGTTCGACGGTGCTGCCTTCGTGGGCCTTGAGCACGATCGTGCTGAACCCGACGGCATGCTCGGCCGCCACGGTCGCGCGGTCGTCGCCGTGGCGAGGGAGCAGGCTGGGCGCGGCGTGCGCGTGCAGGTCGGCCATGCCGGCGGCCCACTCCGGGAGTGTCATGAGATGAGGTCCTCCGTGAGCATCGCAGCGAGTACCGCAGCGCAGCGAGGAACGCAGCGAGGAGCGGAGCGGAGGGCCGAGGCGGGGAGCAGGGTCAGCACAGCTCAACCCAGTCGAGGACGGGACGCTCAGCCAGCAGGCGGCGCTGCACCTTGCCAGCTGCCGCGTCGCGCGGCAGGGCGGCGACCCGGGCGACGGCGACCGGCCGCATGAAGGCCGGCAGTTCCGCGATCCGGGTGCGGAGCTGGTCGACCGGCAGCGCGTCCGCCACGGCGTAGAGCACGACCTCCTCGTCGACGAGGGCACCCTTGCGCTTCCACACGGCGTGGTCGGTGATGCCCTCGACCACGGCGAGGTGGTTCTCGACGTAGGGGATCGGCACGAACTCGCCCTTGACCCGGATGGACTCCGCGCCGCGTTCCAGGAACACGAGGTAGTCCGCACCGGCAGCCCGGCCGAGGTCGCCGGTGTCGAACCAGCCTTCCGGGTCGCGTGCGGGATCCACGCCCTCTGCGGTGACGTAGCCGTCGAACAGCACCGCGTGCTCGCGTTCGCGGACGAAGATCATGCCGTTCTCGTCGAGACGCCATTCGATGTCGGCGCGGCCCGCGCCGCCGTGTCGGCTCGCGTCGGCCGGGATGTCGTCGCCGGCCGACCAGCGATGCAGGTGCGAGACGCCGCCGGCCTCCGTCGAGCCGTAGCCGGACACCGCGGCCGGGATGGCGAACCGCCGCAGAAAGTCCGCATCGGCATAGAACATCGTGCGCACCCGGTGCCCGGTGGCATCGGTCGTTGTCGTTGCCTTCTTGAGGATCTCGACCGGGGGCGCGTGCAGGATCAGCACCGTGACCTGCTCGGTGACGACGACCGGCCAGAACCCGCTCGCGGAGAACTTCGGCACGGTGAGCGCGTCGGCGCCGGTGAGCAGCGCGGTGATGATGCCGTAGCCCATCGGGTTGATGTGGAACAGCGGAAGCGGCGCGAGCACGCGATCAGCGGGGGTCAGCTCGAGGGCAGCGGTCATCGCGAATGCCAGGCGGTGGAAGTAGTCGTGGGACTGGGCGCAGAACTTCGGCAACCCGGTGGTGCCGGACGTGTGCATGTAGGAGGCGACGTCGAAGCGGTCGGCGGCGAGGCCGGGCAGGCCGTCCGGGACGGAGTAACCGGCACCGCGCGCGCGTCCGATCTCCTCGGTGCCCAGCACGACGTCGGGGGCGAGCGGAGCGAGCATGCGCGCGACCAGTTCGTCGGGGTAGGCCGGATTCACCAAGGCGACCGGCGTGCCCGCGAGCAGGCAGGCGAGCCAGGTGACGACGTAGTCGGTCGAGGTGGGTGCGACGAGGGCGACGCGATGCCCCGGGCGCAGGCCGCCGTTCAGCAGTTGGGTTGCGCGACCGGCGGCGAGTGCGACCGCGTCGGCGAGCTCGACCTGGTCGTCGGCGGTGCCGACCCGCAACTCCGGCCGGTGCGCCGACTGCGCGACGATCGCCTCCGCGAGGTTGGTCACGAGACGAGGCCCTTCACGAGCATCGCAGCGAGTACCGCAGGGTCAGCGCCCGCGGGCGCTGGGAACGCCAGCACGCAGCGAGGAGCGGAGTGGAGGGCCGAGGCGGGCAGCTTGGTCATGCGAGGCCCTCGTGCCCCGGATCCTTCAGGATGCGTTGCGCGATGTAGTTGCGCATGACCTCCGTCGAGCCGCCGGCCACCTTGAGGACCTTGATGTCGTTCGCGATCTCGGTGAATGGCGTGTCGAAGTACAGGCCGTGCCCGCCGACGAGGCTGTACGAGGCGTCGGACGCCTGGTCGGCCGCCGAGATCGCGAGTCGCTTCGCCGTGGTGGTGCGCAGCGCGATGTCCTCCCCGCGTTCGTGGGCGATCGCGGCATCGTCGCGGGCGAGTGACGCTGCCTGCAGGGACGTCCAGGCGTCGGCGACCATCCAGCGGATGCCCTGGAAGTCGGTGACCACGCCGTCGCCGACCTCGCGCTCGCCGGCGTAGCGCAGGCCGAGTTCGAGGGCACGGCGGCCGAGACCGATCAGCTCGGAGGCGTTGCCGAGCCGGCTGATGTTGAACGTCGACAGGAACGTCTGCAGGCCGCCGCCGACCGGACCCAGGCGGGCGGAATCCGGGATCCGGACGTCGTCGAACTCGACGTCGGCGGTGCGGATCAGCCGCAGCCCGATTGCGCGGGTCACGTGTGTACGGATGCCGGGCAGCGACATGTCGACGAGGAAGCTGGTCAGGCCCTCCGGTGCCATCGCGTAGAAGAGGGTGACGTCGCATTCGGCACCGAGGTTGATGTGGGTCTTGCTGCCGGTGAGCAACCAGTCGCCACCGTCGCGGACCGCCGTTGATTTCATGGCCTTGAACGACGATCCGGCGTTCTTCTCGCTGATCGATTCGGAGAAGACGGTCTCGCCGGTCGCGATGCCCCGAAGCCAGCGGTCCTTCTGCTCGTCGGTGCCCCAGTCGAGTAGCCACCGCTGCCCCTGTGCGGCGATCTGCCCCGAGACGAGCCCGTGCCGGCCGACCTCCTCGCCGACTACGACGTACTCCGGGACGCCGCCGCCGAGCCCGCCGAACGCGGCTGGCACGAGCGGCCCCAGGTAGCCACGCCGGCCGAGTTCGCGATACAGCTCACGGGGGAACCGGTTCGCGCGGTTGGCGGTGTCGAGTTCGTCGCGGTGCTCCTCGCCGAACGCGGCAAGCTCGGCGACCGTGTTCTTGATCCACGCGGCCTTGGCCGGGTCGGTCTGCAATGTGGGATACATCAGCCCTCCTCAGTGGTCACGAACGGAAGTTCGTCCAGGGTCTGCCGGGCTCAGGCGCCGCCTGACTGCGTTGTCGTCGTCGGCAGTAGCTCCGCTACAGCTCTCCTCCTCCGCCTTGTCAGCCACCGTCTGACTCCCGGCATCCCCCGAACAACTTCCGGTCGTGACCACTTGGCGGGGACGGGACAACGACCACATCTGCCGGCCCCGTTCGATCTCGACGGCACGTTCCCATGCCGTGGCATCGGCGACCGTGTGACGCAGCGTCACGGCGAGGGCGCGGGCCAGCGGCGGGTCGGCCGCCAGGTGGGCGACGCTCTGCTCGGCGACCGCGAGGAGCTCCGCGCCAGGGACGGCCGTCCAGGCCAGGCCGGCGGCGACAGCCTGGTCGGCAGTGATCGGGCGGGCGAACACGCCGGCGGCCGCCGCGATGCCGACGCCGCCCGCCCGGGCGAGCAGGTGCAGGTGGCCGCCGCCGGGATGCAGCCCGATCCTGGCGAAGCCGGAGACGAGTACCGCATCGGACGCGACGATGCGCAGGTCTGCGACGAGGGCGAGGTTCAGGCCGGCGCCGACCGCAGCGCCGTTGATCGCGGCGACCGTCGGAACGCTCAGTTGCGCGACCCGGCGGAATGCGGCGTACAGGTTCTCGAGGCCGTCGTGTATCTCGTCCGGGCGCCCGCCACGCAGGCCGTCCAGGACGCGGGTATCGGCGCCGGAGCAGAACGCCGGCCCGGCGCCGGTGATGATCGCCGCCCCGACGCCAGGGTCGGCTTCGATCTCCGCGCAGACGGCGAGAAGATCAGCGGCCGCGCGGGCGTCCAGAGCGTTCCTGGTCGCGGGGCCGTCCAGAGTGATCCGCGCCGTGCCGCTCGAGACGCTCAGCTCGACCCGCGTCCCGGCCATCAGAACACCAGCCCTACGCGGTGGCCTGCGGTGCTCGCCGCGAAGCGCTCCAGCCGCAGAGCGCCCGCGTCGACGCTGGTGATCGCGCCGTCGGTGACCTGCTCGGCCACCAGCCGGCCGATCTCCGGTGCCTGCATCAGGCCGTGCCCGGAGAAGCCGCAAGCGTTGACCCAGCCCGGCGCGGCCGGGTCCTCGCCGAGAATGCCGTGGTGATCCGGGGTGTTCTCGTAGGTCCCGGCCCAGCAGCCGCTGCGGTCGAGCGGCAGCTCGGCCAACCACGGGAACCGAACGACGGCCTGCTCCAGCGCCGACTCCATCCACGGCCAGTCGACGCTCACGTCGTACCCGTCGGCCTGATCCGGCCGCGCCGCCCCGAACAGCAGGCGCGAACCCTCGGTGCGGACGAAGACTCCGGTGCCGAGGTCGATCGTCATCGGCACCTGGGTTGCCACCGCGCCCGGCGCGGTGGCGTAGATGTTGCGCCGGGAGTGCACCACGGGAACGGTCAGCCCGGCCAGCGCGGCGAGTTCACCGGCCCATCCACCGGCCGCGTTGACGACGTACTGCGCACGGATGCGCCGCTCGCCGGCAGTAATCGTCCAGGTGTCGTCGGCGCGCACTTCGGTGACCCGATGCCGGAACAGGACCTGCGCGCCCGCCGATCGCGCGAGCTGGAGGTACGCGCTCGTGGCCAGGTGCGGGTCGACGACTCCGTCGGCCGTGCCCCAGGTCGCACCGGCGAGCCCGCGAGGGGCGAACGACGTGATCTGTTGCGCCGCCGCGAGATCGAGGACGTCGACGGGAACGCCGTGCCGGTGCTGGAGGTCGACGGCGGCGAGTTGCCCTTCCCACGCGGTGTCCGGGACGAGGAAGAGGTAGCCACTGGGCCGGTAGCCGACGTCGATGCCGTGCTCCTCGGGGAAGGAGCGGTACGCCTGGATGCTGCGCCAGGACAGTTCGATGTTCAGCGCATCGGCCCACTGCGCCCTGACTGACGCGAACGAGCGCCCCGTGCTGCCCTCGGCCGGCCCGTCGAAGGCGTCGACCACGACCACGCGTAGTCCGGCCCGGGCCAGGCGGTAGGCGCTGCTCGCACCGACGACTCCGGCGCCGACGACCACGACGTCGATGTTGAGATCGCTGTGCACCGGATGCCTCCCGTGTTCGCGTCATCGGTTGCGGTGAGACGACGCTAGGAGCGGACGTGGCTTCGCGGCTTCGGCTCTCGGCCGGAAAAGTAACCTCGGCTTTCGACAGCAGTCGAACGCGGTTATTCAGCGGCCAGCCGGAAGGCCGCCAGGCGGAGGGCCATGTGCAGGTCGTCGCGGCCCGGGCCGGCCTTGAGGTTGACGCCGGTGAGTGCCTCGATCCGCTCGAGCCGGTAGTAGAGCGTGGTGCGGTGGATGTGCAGCTCCTCGGCAGCGCGGGCCACATCGCCGCCGTGGTCGAGCAACGCTCGCGCGGTGATCATCAGGTCCGGCCGATCCTGAGCGGCGAGCACTTCGGCGGCGGGGTGCACATCGGCGACGGTCACGTCATTTCCGGCGCTGGCGATCAGGTGCCAGGAACCGAGCGAATCCCACGTGGGCTGCGGGAGGTTCGCACCGGCACGTAACGCCTGCGCCGTCACCTGCGCGCGGCGGACCGCCACGTGCAGTTGCGCGAGCGGAACCGGTGGCCCGCTCGTCGCGGGGGTTCGCTGGGACGGTTCGGGATGCACGCTCATCCCGTTGGCGAGGTCCCAGCCGCCGGCACGTCCCGGCGCGTACACGACCACAGTGACCCCGGGGTCGAGATCCTCCAGTCGAATCAACTCGCGTGCCGCGTCCGCTTCCGGGCTGGCCGCCAGGCGGGCGAGCAAGGCGGCGCGTCTACGGTCCCGCTTCGCACCGGTGATCCGCTCGTCGGCGAGTGTGGTGGCCGCGAGGTCCGCGCAGGCGACGATCTGCGGCAGCTCGGCCTCGGTCACGGTCTCGTCGGGGTCGATGACCCACAGGTAGCCGAACAGATCACGGCCGACCCGAAGCGGTACGCACCACCGGGGCAGCATCTCCGCTTCGGGCATCGCCGGAGTGCGCACCGGCCCCTCGGCCCGGGCCAGGCCGAGGCGCGCGACGACCGCGGCCGCAGCCGGGCGGACCTCGCGCTGCAGGATCGTGCGCATCCGGGTGCCGTCGATCTCGCCCTGCGCGCTCCACCACAACGGGCGGTGCAGCACGTCCTCGACGAGCACCGCGCGGCCCAGCGACGTGCCGAGCCGGTCGACCGCCGCCTGAACCTCCGCCGAAGCCGTCGTCATCGAACTCCTGTCCGCCGATTCGACAATCGTAGGAAGATGGGCGGCAAGTTCCGGTGCCGCGCCGAAGTCGCGGGCGGTGCAGGCTGCCTACCTTTGCTGGAGTCCACACCGCACATCTTCTCGGAGTACGCGATGACCGCTCCCGCTGGCAGGACCGCGCTCTTCCTCATCGGCCCGACCGCACCCCACTCATACGCCCCGGGTTCGCCAGAACGCGCGACCACGGCGGCCGCGCTCGCCGACGTGCGGGCGGCGGACTACGACATCGCCAACTTGATCGACGGAGCCGAGATCCGCACCGGCCGCCAGGTCCCCGTCGTCACCCCGCACGAGCACAAGCGCCATCTCGGCCAGGTGCACTGGGCGGGAGCGACGGAGACCCTGCAGGCCATCGAAGCCGCCACCGCTGCCTCGGCCTGGTGGGGCCGGCTGCCGTGGGAAGAGCGCGCCGCGCCGTTCCTGCGGGCCGCGGACATGCTCGAGTACGGACCGTGGCGCGACCGGCTCAACGCCGCCACCATGCTCGAGTTGTCGAAGACGACCTACCAGGCCGACATCGACGCCGCCTGCGAGACGATCGACTTCATCCGCGCCAACGTCAAGAACATGCTCGACATGTACGACGTGCAACCCGGCTCATTGCAGGGAATGTGGAACCAGGCCGAGTACCGCCCGCTCGAAGGCTTCGTCCTCGCGGTCACCCCGTTCAACTTCACGTGCATGAACAACCTCGCGTTCGGGCCGGCCGTTCTCGGCAACACCGTCGTCTGGAAACCTGCCGAGAGCGCGTCGCTGGTCGCGCACCTCTCGATGCAGCTGCTGCGCGAGGCGGGATTGCCCGACGGCGTCATCAACGTCGTCTACGGGGACGGCGCCGAGATCGGCAAGGTCGCCCTCGAGCACCGCGACCTGGCCGCCGTGCACTTCACCGGTTCCACCGCGACCTTCCAGCACATCTGGCGCACCGTCGGGGCAAACGTGGCCTCCTACCGCAACTACCCGCGCCTGGTCGGCGAAACCGGCGGCAAGGACTTCATCCTCGCCCACCCCACGGCCGACCTCGACGCCCTCGCAGTCGCGTGCATCCGCGGCGCCTACGAGTACCAGGGCCAGAAGTGCTCGGCCCCGTCCCGGCTCTACGCGCCACGCAGCGTCTGGCCTGCGCTGAAGGAACGCCTGATCGCCCTCACCGAGACCGTCGTCGTAGGCGACCCGACCGAAGCGGAAACCTACGTCGGCGCCGTCATCAACGCCCGCCAGCACGCCAAGCACGTGGAGGCGCTCGGGCGCGCTCGCGGCGAAGGGCTGGTGGTCGTCGGCGGCAATACCGACGACTCCACCGGATGGTTCGTCGACCCGACCGTCCTCGAGGTCGACGACCCGACGTCGCCGTTCATCACCCAGGAACTCTTTGCCCCGGTGCTCACGACATTCGTCTACGACGACGCCGACTGGGAGCAGACCCTCCGGCTGGTCGACGAATCGACGCCGTACGGCCTCACCGGCGCCGTCTTCGCCGAAGACGCCACGGCCATCCAGCAGGCCGACGACGCGCTCCGCTACACGGCCGGCAACTTCTACGTCAACGACAAGCCGACCGGATCGGTCGTCGGACAGCAGCCCTTCGGCGGCGCTCGGGCGTCGGGCACCAACGACAAAGCCGGGACGGTCTGGAACATGATCCGCTTCGCCAGTCCCCGCTCGATCAAGCGCAACCATCTGCCCGTCCACGACTACCGCTACCCGCACCTCGAGCCGTAAGTCAGTCGACGCTCACTGCGAAGACGTGCATGGCGGGCGTGCCGGCCGTTGCCCCGGTGGCGATTCTGGCGATCACGCCATCGACGGTCGACCTCGAGGCCGGTGGAGACCGGGCCGACGTGACCGTACGTCTGCCCGCCGATCAGATGCGCGACGTGACAGGCACGCTCGGCGTGGCCGCTCCGTCCGGATGGCAGATAAAGCCCGCTTCCACCACGACGACCGTGTACCGCGGCACCGATCAGTCCGTCGACATCAGCATGGCGGTACCTGCGGGCGCGGCAACTACCGACTACAACGTTCCGGTCACCTTCACCGCCACCGACGGCAGCACAGCGAGCAGCGTGATCACGGTTCACGTCCACCCCCGAACGTCGAGCACGAACATCGCGCCCACCGGCACGGCAACCGCCTCCTGTGTCGAGGGCGACGGCGCGTACCCGCAATTCGATCCGAAATACGCGATCGACGGCGACCTGAGCACCCGGTGGTCGTCCTGCTACGACGACAGCGCCTGGCTAGGTGCGACTGCCTGCGCCTGCCACCATCGGAAAGGTCGTCTTGCACTGCGAGGCGGCGTACGGCAAGGCCTACAAGATCGAGACCTCGACGGCGCTCCCAGCGCCGCCTACGTGCGGATGCAAGGTGTCGCACGGGCCACGCAGTACGGCTTCTCCATCTACGAACTGCAGGTCTATCCAACTGCCTGAGCGCCGTCCCGCTAACCTCGGCGTCGTGGCCGATGTGCCGGTGCTCGATGCCGCCGAACAACGCGTGCTCGGCAGCATGCTGGAGAAGGAGATCACCGTCCCGGCGTCATACCCGATGAGCGTCAACGCGGTGCGCACCGCATGCAACCAGACCAGCAGCCGAGAGCCCGTCGTCGACTACGACGAGGAACTGGTGCATCAGACGCTGCGCGCGCTGAAGGACAAGGACCTTGTTGCGCTCACCTGGCAGGGCGCGGGCAGCCGCGTCGTGAAGTACGTCCAGACATTCGCGCAGCGACGCGGGATCGCGCCGGAGGAGCGGGCACTGCTCACCGTGCTGTTGCTGCGCGGGCCGCAGCCGGCCGGAGCGCTCAAGACCCGCACCGAGCGGCTGCACCGCTTCGCCGACCGCACCGAGGTCGAGGCGTGCCTTGCTCGCATGGCCGGTGGCGAGACCGCGATGGTGCGCGAGCTCCCGCGCCAACCGGGTCAGCAGGACAGCCGTTGGATCCATCTGCTCGGCCCGGTCGACGCGCCCGAGGTGGCTGGGGGCCCGGTGCCCGTCGATCGCGAGTCGGTGCTCGAGGCCGGGCCCGAGGCGCGCGATGACAAGGTCCGCGCGGCGTACGCCGCGGTCGCCGCTTCCTATGCCGAGCAACTCTTCAATGAGCTCACCGACCTGCCGTTCGAATCGTGGTTGTTGCGCCGGGTGGTCGAACTGTCCGACGGTGCGCCGGTGATCGAGGTCGGCACCGGCCCAGGTCACGTCGCCGCGTTCCTGGCCGAGGCGGGGGCGGACGCAACTGGCCTCGACCTCTCGCCGGAGATGGTGGACGAGGCCCGCCGCCGCTACCCCGGCGTCAGCTACCAGGTCGGCGACCTGCGTCAGCTCATCCGTCCCACCACCCACGACGGGTGGGGCGCCGTCCTCGCGTGGTACTCACTCATTCACCTCGCCGCGTCCGAACTGCCGGCCGCGATCGCCTCGCTCGCGCGACCCCTGCGCACGAACGGCTGGCTCGTGCTCGGCCTGCACGCCGGCGCAGAGGTACGCACCGTTCGCGAATGGTTCGGCCATGACGTCGACCTCGACTTCGTCCTGCACGACCCTGCCGAAATCGTCGCAACCGTTGAGCGAGCCGGCCTGCTCGACGTCGAGTGGTACCACCGCGGCCCGTTGACCTCCCGCGGCGAGACCACCGAGCGCCTCTACGTCCTCGCCCGCAAGGCGTAGCCACGCTCCGTGGGGCACCATGGCATCCACGACGTGGAGGCGGGAACTCCCTTGCCAGACGAGAGGACCAGCGGGTGGTAGGTCCGCTCTTGAGCAGCAAGCACCGCCTGCCGACTCGGCGGCCGGGTGCGGTCCCGCGGCGGCGGCTTGCTGAACGCCTCGCAGCGGCGCCCCGGTCGGCGCTCACGGTCTTGTCCGCGCCGGCCGGTTTCGGCAAGACGACCCTGCTCGCGGAATGGCTTGCGGGTTGCGCGGACGACGCTGCTCTCGCGTGGTTGTCGTTGGACCGGCGCGACAACGACCCCGCGCTGTTCTGGACCTACGTGGTGAGCGCAATGCAGACCGCAGTGGAGGGGATAGGCGGCGGCGCTCTGCAGGTGTTGGCGTCGTCCTCGCCGCACATCGATGCGGCGCTCGCTGCGCTGCTGAACGACCTCGACGGGCTGTCGACCGACCTGGTGCTGGTGCTGTACGACTACCACCTCGTCGAGTCGCCCGAGGTGCACGACGGGATGACGTTCCTAGTCGAGCACCAGCCGCCTCAGCTGCACGTCGTTCTCGCCACCCGCGTCGATCCGCCGCTGCCCATGGCGCAACTGCGCGCGCGCGGTCGACTGGTCGAGGTGCGGGCTGCCGACCTGCGATTCACCACCGAGGAGGCCGCGGCATACCTCAACGGCCCGATGGACTTGGGCCTGAGCGACGACGACGTCGCCGCGCTCGAAGGGCGCACCGAAGGGTGGATCGCCGCGTTGCAGATGGCCGCGCTGTCGTTGCAGGGGCGCGAGGACGCCAGCGCGTTCATTGCCGGATTCGCCGGCGACGACCGTTACGTCGTGGACTACCTGGCCGAGGAGGTTCTGGCCCGTCAGCCCGCCGAGGTCCGGCAGTTCCTGCTCGAGACGTCGGTCCTGGAACGCCTCACCGGTCCGCTGTGTGACGCCGTCACCGGGCGGGACGGCGGCAAGGCGTCGCTTGTCGCGTTGGAGCGGGCCAACTTGTTCCTCGTCCCGCTCGACGACCGGCGACAGTGGTACCGGTACCACCATCTGTTCGCCGACGTGCTGCACGCCCACCTGCTCGACGAGCGACCCGCCCAGGTGGCCGAGTTGCATCGGCGGGCCAGCGCCTGGTTCGAGGCCCACGACGACACGTCGCAGGCGATCAGTCACGCGCTGGCCTGTGGTGACACCGGCCGGGCCGCGGACCTCATGGAACTCGCCATGCCGGTGATGCGCCGGGAACGGCGCGAGGCCGAGCTCGCTCGCTGGGTTCGTGCACTACCGGACGACGTGCTCCGGACCCGCCCGGTCCTCGGCGTCGCGTTCGTCGGAGCGCTGGCCCAGGCCTTGGAGTTCGACACCGTCGGCGCGCGGCTCGACCGCATCGAAGCCTCGCTGCGCTCGGCCGACGGCACCTGGCCGGAGCAGCCGCCGCCTGGCCTGATCGTCGTCGACCAGGCCAACTACCGGTCGCTTCGAGCCCACATCGAGATGTACCGAGCCGCGCTGGCGCTCGCGAACGGGGATCTCGACGGAACCGTCACGCACGCGCGAGAAGCGCTGTCGCTGGCACCGCACGACGACGCCCTCGCCCGAGCCGCGGCGGGCGCGCTCGCTGGGCTCGCCTCGTGGAGCACCGGTGACCTTCCCGGCGCCCACGCCGCCTACACCGAATCAAGCGCGGGCCTCACCAGTGTCGGGTTCCTCGCCGACGTCCTTGGCTGCACGATCACGCTCGGCGACATCCGACGCGCCCAAGGCCAGCTCGCTGCCGCGCTGAGCACTTATCAGCGAGCGCTCGAGCTGACCGCACCGGCGCCGGGCACCGAGCCGCTGCGCGGAACGGCCGACATGCACATCGGTTTGGCCGGGGTGCTGCTCGAACGCAACGACCTCACGGGCGCCCGGGAGCACCTGGCCACCAGCCAGCGTCTCGGTGAGTACAACGGCCTGCCGCAGAACCCGTACCGCTGGCGGGTCGTCACGGCCCGGCTGCGCGAAGCCGAAGGCCATCTCGACGACGCACTCGCGCTGCTCGACGAGGCCGAGCGCGTCTGCGTCGGCGACTACGCCCCGAACGTGCAGCCAGTCCCGGCGGTGCGAGCACGGTTACGGCTCCGACGCGGCGAGCTGGCGCACGCGCAGGAATGGGCCCGGGAACGACAGCTGAGTTCCGACGACGGCCCGTCCTACCTGCGCGAGTACGAGCACCTGACCCTGGCGCGGCTGCTGATCGCCCGGCACCGTGTCGAGCCGGACGCCCGCGAATTCGATAACGCGTTGACGCTCCTCGATCGGCTGCTCGCAGCCGCCGAGCGAGGCGGACGGGGCGCGAGCGTCGTCGAGGCCCTCATCCTGCAGGCTGTCGCACACGAGGCCGGCGGGGATGCGCCGGCCGCGCTCACCGCGCTGCACCGCGCCGTGACCCTCGCCCAGCCGGAAGGCTACGTGCGCCTCTTCGTCGACGAAGGGGCGCCGATGGCCGTTCTGCTCAAGGCGCTGAGGAAGCAGCCGGCCGCCCCCGGATACGTGAACCATCTGGTCGCCGCGACCACCACAATCGGGACGCCCGCGTCCATCCCCCAGACGCTCGTCGAGCCGCTGAGCGAGCGCGAACTCGATGTGCTCCGGCTGCTCGGCGGCGATCTCGGCGGGCCGGACATCGCCCGCCAGCTGTCCGTGTCGCTCAACACGCTGCGCACGCACACCAAGAACATCTACGCGAAGCTCGGCGTGACCAGTCGCCGAGCCGCCGTCCGTCAGGCCCGCGACCTCAATCTGATCCCCGGTCAACGACACAGCTGACCGGAGGGTTGCCCCGCTTAGCCCGGTTCATGCGTCCCGCGTCGAGCGGCGGCCCGGAAATCACCACGCCGCTCATCACATGTGGTGATGACCGCTCACCACATCGACGGCCACCTTGCTCTTAGCCCGACCGACGACCGCCACCGCGGCCGGCACGGACCGGGCAAGGCGAAGGAGGCGACCAGCATGAGCAACGTCCCACCCGGAGGGATCCCGCGAGTACCCGATCCCGAACGGTACGAAATCCGCGTCACCGGACACCTCGCTATCCGCTGGGCCACCTTCTTCGACGGCATGACCCTCACCCCGCAGGACGACGGCACCACCGTGATCCACGGCCCAGTCGTCGACCAGTCCGCACTGCACGGGCTGCTCCGAAAGCTCAGCGACCTCGGACTGCCACTCGTCTCCGTCAAGCCCGCGGCAGAGGAAGTCCCAGGCGGCCGCACCGCCGATCGCAGCTGAGCCACCGCTCCGCTGAACCCACACCCGAGAAGGAGCACGACATGACCACCATCAGCCGCACCGCAGTGGCAACAACCGACACCGACCAGCCCGCCCCCCGTCGCAGGATGGACCCGATGCGCAAGGTCGCCCTCGCCGGCGGCGTGCTGTACCTCATCACGTTCGCTGCCTCCATCCCCCAGTTGAAGCTGTTCGCGAAGATCGTCGACGACCCCGAGGGCTACGTGACGGGCCACGGCAGCAACGCCGCGTTGCTCTGGGGCAGCTGGCTCGAAGTCATCACCGCCATCGCGTGCGTCGGCACCGCCGTCGCGCTGTACCCCGTCACCCGGCGGATCAGCAAGACCGCAGCGATCGGCTTCGTCACCTCCCGCGTCGTCGAGGCCACCCTCATCCTCGTCGGCGTCGTCAGCCTGCTGGCCGTGTCGACGATGCGCGCAGACCTCGCCGGTGCCACCGGCGCCCGCGCCGAGGCACTTCGCGTCACCGGTCACGCGCTGGTCGAGATGCGCCAATGGACCTTCCTGCTCGGTCCCGGCCTCATCGCCGGCATCAACGCGCTGTTCCTCGGCTACGCGATGTACCGATCCCGCCTCGTCCCGCGCATCATCCCGACCGTCGGTCTCATCGGGGCGCCTCTGATCCTCGCCTCGGCCACCGGCACGATGTTCGGCCTCTGGGACCAGGTCTCCAGCGCCGGAGCAGCACTAACCCTGCCGATCGCCGTATGGGAGTTCTCCCTCGGCGTGTGGCTGACCGTCAAGGGCTTCAAGCCGACGGCGCTGACCGCCCTGAACGCAGCATCCGCCCCGACCCACCACGCCGTCCCCATCGCCTGAGCCCCGAGACATACCGCAGATCAATCAAAGGGCGGCTCACCTCCCGAAGGTGGGCCGCCCGTTGCTGCGTCCGGACGGCAACGGGGCCGCCGCCACGATCCGGTTGAGGGGCGGCACGGCAGTCGGCGACGCAGCAGCCGCCTACAGCCAGTTGTTCTGTCGCTTAGATCCAGTTGCGTCGCTTGAAGACGACGTACAGCACGCTGGCGAGGACGGCGATGACGACGCAGCTCACCACGAATCCCGACGTGTTGGCGAAGCCCGGGAACGGGACGTTCTGGCCGAAGTAACCGGTGATCGCCGTCGGCACCGCGATGATCGCGGCCCAGCCGGTGAGCTTCTTCATGACCGTGTTCAGCCGCGCGTTCTCCAACGAGAGGTTCGTCTCGAACACCGTGGTGATCATGTCGCGTAGCGACTCGGTCCATTCGGCCGCGCGCAGGACGTGGTCGTAGAGGTCGTCGTACCAGCCGTCCAGTTCCGTCGGTGCGTTGAAGTCCTTGCGGTGGCGCAGCACGGCATTGACGACCTCGCGCATCGGCAGCACGACGCGGCGGAGCTCGACGAGGTCCTTGCGGATGCGGTACGTGCGGCGCTGCATTTCCCGGTTCGGGGCGTGCTCGTCGAACAGATGGTCCTCGAGGGACTCGATGGCATCGTCGAGGGCCTGCACGGCGTCGAAGTGCCCGTCGACGATGACGTCGAGAAAGCCGTGGACGAGAGCGCCGACGCCGTACTTGAGCAGGTCGGTGTTGTCGTCCCAGCGACGCAGTACCTCGTCCATGTCGAAGCCGGGTGCTTGGCGGACGGTGACGATTCCGCGGCGGAGGACGAACGCCGAGATGCGGCTGATGTCGATCCGCGATTCGTCGTCCCGCTCGAACGATTCGGGCGGCGGCAGCGTCGTGGCGTAGGCAGTCAGGAACGTGTGCGTGGCGTACCGGGTGGCCTTGGCCCGCTCGACGCGCGAGAGGGCGTCCTCGACCGCATGCGGGTCGAGGGTCAGCTCTTCGGCGAGGTTACGCAGGTGCTGCGGGTTCGGTTCGCAGATGTCGA
>WNGE01002360.1_pt1 | contig 23193 bp, 25 predicted proteins | sample 5400651 | NCBI WGS metagenome assembly WNGE01 (sample SAMN13153370, study PRJNA577476) | soil metagenome | isolation source: 60 cm soil or saprolite under grassland replicate 2 | place: USA:California | collected 2016-06-15
CTTGAGGATCGAACATTTCTGTTCGCACAGTCGGTGCGCGGTTTTGTTAAGCAGTTGCCAAGGACAGTCAGCAATACTGAAGATGTTCGGCAATTGGTTCGTGCCTCCGGTTCGGTCGCGGCCAACTGGATTAAGGCGGATGAAGCTTTAAGTAAAAAAGATTTTCTAATGCGCACTAAAATCTGTCGGAAAGAAGCCAAAGAGAGCCGTTTGTTTTTGCGCCTGGTGGATGCCGGCCTTACGAAAACTAATCTTGCCGCTCGTGATGCGCTGGCCGCGGAAGCGCGTGAGCTGACCCTAATCTTTTCTTCGATTATCTCGAAGAGCGGATGATTCGGCGTTTTGAGATTTGGATATTGAGTTTTGATTGGGAATTGGGAATTGGGAATTGGAACTTCTCTACAGAGTAATATGAAAATCAAATCAATCGGCTTCGTCGGCATTCCAGTGACGGACATGAAACGCGCGCGCGGCTTTTACGAAGACGTGCTTGGCTTGAAGACGGCGGAGGAAATGATGAGCGGTCGCTGGGTCGAGTACGCAGTGGGCGATGACACGCTCGCGATTGCGAATGTCGGCGATCAATGGAGACCGTCAGATCAGGGAACGGGCGCGGCATTAGAAGTGGAAGACTTCGAGGAGGCGATCGAGCGGTTGAAAGATCGGCATGTGCGATTTGCGGCCGAACCGTTCGAAACGCCGTGTTGTCATATGGCCGTCGTGCAGGACCCTGACGGCAACAAGGTGATCATCCACAAATTGAAACCGGAAAACGAAAAGGGAGTCTGTTTATGATTAAGGAAGTCGCATTTGTCGCCATCGCAGTTTCGGATAAGGAACGCGCGCGAAAATTTTACCAGGAAACGCTGGAACTGAAGCCGACCACCACCGCGATGGAAGGCGCGTGGGTCGAATATGATTTGGGTACGGTGACAATTGGAGTTGGTTGTCATCCGGCATGGAAACCATCACGCGATGGGACAACTGTCGCTTTCGAAGTGGACGACCTCGACGCGACAATCGCAAAGCTCAAGGAACGTGGCGTCACCTTTGACATGAACAAAACCGAGACGCCGGTCTGCTGGATGGCGCAATTCCGCGATCCGGATGGCAACAAACTCGTCGTGCATAAACGGAAACCAAAGAAATGAATTTGGAAGCCAGGAAGGCAGGAAAATCTCTGGAACTCTTTCCGCAATCCGCAATCCGCAATCCGCGGTTTTCAAATGTCCGTTCTGGTCGATAAAAACACGCGGCTGCTGGTGCAAGGCATCACTGGCAGCGCCGGCGCGTTTCACACGCGGCAATGCATGGACTACGGCACGAACGTCGTTGCGGGCGTGACGCCAGGAAAAGGCGGGCAAATGTTTGATGATAAAGTGCCGGTGTTCGACACGGTTTATGAAGCGCGAGAGAAAACTAGATGCAACGTGTCGATGGTTTTCGTGCCCGCACCGGCAGCGGCCGATTCAATTTTGGAAGCGGTGGATGCAGGCGTCGAGCTGGTCGTTTGCATCACGGAAGGAATCCCGGTGATGGACATGATGCGTGTGAAAGCGCTGATGAAAGGCAAAGCATCGCGGCTGATCGGCCCGAATTGTCCAGGAATCATTACGCCCGGCGCATGCAAGATCGGGATCATGCCCGGCTACATTCATAAAGCGGGCGGTGTCGGCGTGATCTCGCGTTCCGGGACGTTGACCTACGAAGCGGTCTGGCAATTGACCTCGCGCGGTTGCGGCCAATCGACCTGCATCGGCATCGGCGGCGACCCGATCGGCGGCTTGTCTCATCTGGATGCGGTCAAGCTCTTCAACGAAGATCGACATACTGAAGCAATAATTTTGATCGGCGAGATCGGTGGCGCGGCGGAAGAAGAAGCGGCCGATTGGATCAAAAAGAACTGCAAGAAACCGGTCGCAGCATTTATCGCGGGCATGACTGCGCCGCCCGGACGACGGATGGGTCACGCCGGCGCGATTGTTTCCGGCGGGAAAGGAACGGCCGCGGGAAAAATTGAAGCATTAAAAGCCGCGGGTATTGCGGTCGCTGAAACTCCGGCGACAATGGCCGATACTTTGATTGCGCGGATGAATGAAAAACAGTGAGCGGCTTATCTTTTGTGATAGTTTGTTTTAGATGACAATCAACGAATTCAAAAATGCGCTAAGAGCGGCGCCATTTCGGCCATTTAACATTCATCTCGCCGATGGTCGGACGGTACCGGTTGTCCACCCGGATTTTGCGATGGTCACAGGCGGCGGTCGAACCGCAATTATCTCTAGACCGGAGGATGACTGGTTTACGATCGTTGATTTACTCTTGATCATGCAACTTGAAGTGCCTATTTCGGTCCAGGGCGACGGACGCTCGGCGAAATGACTTCCCGCGGACTCGAAGGCATCGTCGCAAACACGACTCGCCTGAGCGACGTCATCGGCGACAAAGGCCAGCTCATCTATTGCGGATACGACATTAATGAGCTCGCCGGGAAAGTCAGTTACAAGGAAATCGTTTACCTGCTCTGGCACGACAAACTGCCGAACCGCGGTGAACTCGATACATTTACGCGCGAGTTACGCGGGACGCGCAAGCTGCCGCAACCGGTGATCGACTTTATTCAAACTGCGCCGCGCGACGCGTTGCCGATGGACGTGATGCGCACCGCCATCTCGATGCTAGGGCTTTACGATCCGGACATCGGCAAGGAAGCAACTCCGGAAGTCAACCGGCGTCGCGCGGTCTCGATTACGGGGAAGATCGGCGTGATCGCCGCTTATTTTCACCGCGCGCGCAACGGCAAACCGCTTCCACCAGTGCGCGACGATCTCACTGAAGCCGAGCATTTCCTCTACCTCATGTGCGGCGAGCCGCAGTCGAAGGAGGCGAGCGACACGTTGGATGTTGCCTTTGTTTTGCATGCGGACCACGGCATGAATGCGTCGACATTCAGCGCGCGCGTGACCATATCGACGCTGACCGATTTCTATTCCGCGATTACGGCCGCGATTGGCACGCTCAAGGGTCCGCTGCACGGCGGCGCAAATGAAGGCGTCATTCACATGCTCGAAGAAATTGGAAGCGAAGACAAGGTGGACGCGTATATCGACAATCAACTTGCGCAGAAAAAGAAAATCATGGGGATCGGGCATCGTGTTTACAAAACGCTCGACCCGCGCGCGCCGCACCTTCGCGCCATGGCGATCAAGTTGAGCGAGAAAATCGGCGAACCGAAATGGATCCGCATGAGCGAGCGGATCGCCGAATTGATGAAGCAGAAAAAGAATTTAAACGCGAATGTCGATTTTTACTCGGCAACGGTCTACCACTCGCTAGGTATTCCGACTGATCTTTTCACGCCCATATTTGCGGTTGCGCGCTGCTCCGGCTGGTGCGCGCACGTCCTTGAGCAGCTCGAAGACAATCGTCTCTATCGTCCACTGAGCGAATACATCGGCGAGCCGGTCGGCAAGAAAGTCGTGCCGATCGATGATCGACCGTGATTTCCCGGGCGTGCTCGCGATTTTCTTGTCGTTCGCTCGATAAATCGCGCGCGCTTCGATACGAGATCGCTGAATCAGTCAATTGCCTATGAACCCACTTCTCATCATCGCTGTCACCTGGATCGGAAAGGAATATCGCTTCCTCAGTCTGGACTGGAGTTATCTCGTCATTCTCGGTCTGATCGGGAATGCGATTTTTTCCATGCGTTTTCTCGTCCAATGGCTCGCCTCGGAGCGACAAGGCGAAAGTGTCATCCCGGTGTCGTTCTGGTATTGGAGCATCGCTGGGAGCGTGATCATGTGTTTCTACTTCATTTTCCGACGAGACCCGGTTGGCATTCTCGCTTACCTCCCGAACTCGATGATCTACCTTCGCAATCTGATGTTGATCCGTAAACGCAAGTTCGCGTTTACCGCCGCTGCCTCCTCGCAAAAACCGCGCGAAACTGGATAGCGAGAAACCTGTCGATCTTGCGGAGCACCGCGTTATTTTAGTGAGGCAGTGGCGAACTTTCGGCTGCGGCCGACTCGCCGGCGGGCAAATGCGCCGCTTTCCAATCCATCGCCATCCGAATTCGGGCGCGCCCACTTGGGTGATCGAAAAAGATGAATTCTTCGAGCGGCGTCGGATCGAGTTTGCGATAGGCGGCGAGCTTTAGCGCAACTTTTGCTGCGCCGTCAGGCTCGCGGCAGGTGTTAATTCCAAATGCGTCCGCTTCGCGTTCCGTCACCCGGGTCACTGTGTTGCTAAACGGAGTCAGGACAAAAACGTACGTGCTCAAGATAAGCGCGAGCAATGGCAAACCAGCCGGATCGGCAACGCCGCCAACGCCCCAGCGCTCTCCCCAGCGTCGAACCGCAATCTCGAACGTGTGGCGGGTCAGTGCGAATCCGACCAAAATAAAGATTCCAAAGTAAAGCAGGAGTTTCTCGCCGTGATTGAGCACGTAATGGCCCATCTCGTGCGCCATCACCTCGCGAATTTCGGGCAGCGTGCATTGCTTAAGCAAGTTGTCGTTCAGGGCGATCCGTGTGGTGCTAAGAAATCCCGCGACGTTCGCGCTTATCCTGGTCGTTTGTCGTGACGCGTCCACTTCGAAAACCTGCGTTACCGGGATCTCATTCGCTCGTGCCATCGCCAGAATCGATTTCTTGATCTCCGGATCCTGGAGCGGTTTATACGTGTTGAAGAGCGGCTCAACGTAAAGTGGCGAAATAAAGGCGCCGATGAATGCAAGGATGACGCCCACGATTGTGCCCCAGATCCACCAGGTCCGCGAAGCGCGGCGGAAAACCGCGTAAAGTACCACCAGCACAGTTGCGCCCGCCACCAGCGCCACGCCCAAGCCGATCAACTGTTCGCGGAACCACGGGACAAATGTTCGCGTCGCCAAACCATATGCATGTTCGCGAAAGAAATTCTCGTAAAGATTGAGGGGAAAACTCAGGGCCGCCGTAATGAGAATGAATGCGATGGCGTAAAGAACGACCTGCAAAGTTTTGAAGCGCGTGACGCGTTCGGCAAAATCGCGAAGGCGCGCGGAAATATGTGACGTTAGCAGAAATATGAAAATCGCTGCGCTGAGGAGAAAATTCCAAAGGATCAGCCAGTAACCGCCTTCGAAGTAAGCGTTGGATTTCGCGCGCTTCTCTGCCGGCACCGTGGCCAGCCAGGCCCGCGTTACTACGGCGGGGTCTAACGATATTGCGGTTTGCGGTGAACCTGTGGCCGAGGGAGCAGGTGCCGGAGGTTCCTGCGCGCTGGCCGCGACCTGTAGCGCAAAGACGAAGAGGGCAGCCAGCCCTAGCGAGATCAATCTGTTGCTCATGTCCGCATTAATAAGAAATCATGGCTAGAAAGAAAGCGTAGCGTGCAGCGATTTTTTTTAAAAAGGTCATTACGCTGGACGAATAAGCTCGGGACGCGCAAAATCAATTCATGAAAATGCTTGCGTTGTTCGTTTGCGCATCTTTTATGGGAGCCGGCGCTCTGCCCATCGACGCGCAAGCGGAAACGGCAGATGCAGCTCGTTACGGAACCTACCCCGCCAATTATAAAGAAATCGTGACCAAATGGTTGGAAACACAACTGATCGACGCGGCCAGTGCGCGGATCGAATGGAACGGCGACCCGAAGCCGGCGGACTTAGGCACAAAGGGCGAACATCTTTACGGTTATCTGGTCAGCTTCAAAGTGAATGCCAGGAACCGGTTTGGCACTTACACCGGCAAACAAACACATGGCGCCCTGATTCGTGACGGACAAGTAATAAAAGGAATTGGCTTTGCCTATTAACAATGAAATCAAAAAATAACTACGTAATCCGCCAATCGGGACAAATCTTCGGCGTTCTAATCATCATGATCGTTCTACTCGGCGTCGGGCTGTGGATGCTCTTCGCATACAAGCAGTCGACGGAGAAGGAGGGGCGTGAGTTTGGGAATGAAGCGATCCAAAAGCTTGCTGTTCAACACGACCCCGCTTTCCTGGCATCGCGGCTTGGTCCCGCGGCCCGTCTCGATTTTCCGCCTTCGGCACAACAGGATTTGATCTCAAGGCTCCAGCAGCTGGGAACGCCGGTGGGGCCGATCGACCTGAAGGGTGACGTCAAATTTCAATCACAGTTTTTTGAGCCGAGGGGCTTTTTCAGCGCACACGTGAATTACCCGACAAGAGGCGCCGGGATCGAGCTCGGCATTTCACACCCCGTCGGGCGATGGCAAATCGACACGCTCGCGCTCAATTTAGATCCGGAACGGTAATTGCGGTCGCTGATTGTCGATCTTGCCGCTGTAGAGGCGGCCGTCCCCGGCGGCAAATTGTGATAAGCCGCTGAGGACAGTAGCCGCTACGACTAAGCCAACAAGCGCTCGAGCGAGTCGACGCAAATCTGCGACCAGCTTTCCAGCGATTCGCGGCGCGCAAGCAACTCTTCTTTTGTAAGAAATGCCAGACCGGTTATCATCGCTTCGCGTTTTTCAACTTTCGGTTCCGCTAATTTAAAAACGTGGACGATGCCCAGATGGACGCGGCCTACGTCGGTCGTGTCGTCATTTAAAAGCGCGACGATGCGATCTTCAAATTTTGTGTCGATCTTGATTTCTTCGCTCACTTCGCGCTCGACGCCAGCGCGATAGGCCGCTTCATCCAGCGCAAAAAACGATTCATCAGCTTCATTCATGTGTCCGCCGATCCCGATGGAGCCTTTCGCGACCAGCCGTTGCTCACCCGCTTTTTTGCCGCGGACGTAATAAAGAACTTTGTCCGCAAACATAAGCAGCACGTAAGGGATGAGCTGCTTATGCGTCGGATCGTTTTCGGCTTGAGCGCGGGGCAGGAAGAAATTGTTCCCGCGCGATAGCAACGTGCCCAAATATTTTTGCGGCTCGAAATTCAGTCCGTTAAAACTGCCCAGTTGATCAAACAGATTGCGTCGGACGACCAAAACATTTTCCGATCGTGGATTCATCGCCGACGTTTCATCTGCGGATCATTCTGAGCGGCGATCAGAAGGAGCAAGTGACGCCGAGCTGCGGGCCGAGCAGATTCAGACTGGGATTTGGCGAACTTTGTCCGGCATTGGAGAGATGTTCATAAAGAACGCCGACCTCGACTTTCCAACGTTCGTTCAGTTCGTAGGCTACACCGGCCGCCGCCAAAATGTTGAATGTGAAATCCTGGCCTTGCGCGCCCGGAATGTCCGGATGGCTGTCGATCCAGCCCAAACCAACCCCGCCGGAAATATACGGAACGAGACGGCTCTTCGGCTGGACGAAGTTGTAACGCAGGCCAAAATTCAGGCCGAAATAATGATTTTCAATGCCGCGGAAAATTGGTTCTGCCACGGCGGAGAAGTAAAATTGATTGTAACCCCGCAGCCAACCGTCACTTTGCCTTACGCCCCAGCGGACGCGCGCCGTCAGGAACTCCGCGCCGATTTCATAACTGTGCGGGCTATTAATGAAACCGAATAAATAAGCAGACTCGGCCGCTAACTCGAATCTTGGCGGCTCAAGAGCATTCATCGAGGAGGCGAAAGCCGGTCCTTCCTCACCGGCAAATGCTTGAGAGGACGTGAGTAAAAACGCGAGAAAAGATGCGATGCAGGCGGCGGCACGGAGAATCTTCATGCGGCGCGCTATCATAGAAGCAGTTGGTTCAATTGCAATCGACCTGATTTTTGTAGCAGCGCTCTGCGAGCGCCGAATATTATCAAACCGGCGGTCATAGACCGCCGCTACAGAAATCGGCAAGATCGACCGGTAGCGGGCTGATCCATTCGTACTCGCCAACGACCGCGAGCTTTCTGGCATGAAGGGCGTGGCGCGGCAGGAGCAGGTGCCGCTCGAGGTCGCACGTCCATCCCGTCTCGATAAATTGGAGATAAAGCTTTTCATCCGGACCATAGATTTTGTCGCCGACGATCGGGTGGCCAGTTGAAGCAAGATGGACCCGAATTTGGTGTGTGCGGCCGGTGTGCGGGATTGCGCGAATGAGGCTGAATTTTTCGATTGTCGATCTAACGAAGCGCCGCTCGACATGGAACTCAGTCTTCGCTAGCGCGCCGGTTGGATGAATCATTTGCTTCACCCAGATGGCTGCTTGTCGATGTTTGCCTTGTCGATCCAACGGGGCATCAACGATTTTCATTTCCCAATCCGGCCAGCCCCAGACAATCGCCAGATATTCTTTCTTTAATCGTTGCTGCTGCATCAAGAGACCAAATCGCCGTGCCGCCGTGGAGGTTTTTGCAACCAGGACTAGACCGCTCGTCTCCCGGTCCAGCCGGTTCACAATCGAAACCTGACCGCCATTCGCGATTTCAAACGCGAGCAGCTCGCGTAATTCTTTCCATAGCGTTGGCGTGCCGCTCGGCTTGGTCGGGTGCACAAGAAGAAACGGCGGCTTATCGACAACGAGATAAGCCTCCGTCTCGTCAATGATTTTAAAGTCGAAGATTGATATCTTCAGGCGTATCTGTAGCGGCGCTCTGTGAGCGTCGCATTTTATTTCGGCGGTCATAGACCGCCGCTACAGCTTATTCGTTGACTTGACCTCGCTTGCAAAACCGCTTTACCTAGACCTTCGGTTTTTACCAATGGGACCCGCCGTGGACCTCAAAGACATCAAAGCCATCATCGATTTGATGAAGAAGAACGACCTCTCGGTCTTCGAGATGGAGAAAGATGGTTTTCGCCTGAAGCTGCAAAAAGGCGTCGACCAACCGATTATTTCCGCGCCCGCAACTGTCTCGCCGTCTCCAACGCCGGCGGTTTCAAACGGCCCGCCCGCCGCGGCATCTCACTCGGCTGAAACGGCCCTCAAAGACATCGTTTCGCCGATGGTGGGCACGTTCTACCGCGGCGGCTCGCCCGACGCACCGCCGTTTGTCGATGTGGGAAAAACAGTCACCGAGGATACGGTCGTTTGCATTATCGAGGCAATGAAAGTGATGAACGAAATAAAAGCGGAAACCAGCGGAGTCATCGCCGAAGTTGTGGCCGAGAGCGGCAAACCGGTGCAGTTCGGTCAGGTCCTTTTCCGTGTGCGTTGACGCGCAGGGACGGAGCGCCAGTTCCTCGCGTCGCCGCCAACTTCATTCATGTTCGAGAAAGTCCTGATTGCCAATCGCGGCGAGATTGCGCTGCGCATCATCCGCGCTTGCAAAGAGCTCGGCGTTCGCACGCTGGCGGTTTATTCCGAGGCGGATGTTGATTCGATGCATGTTCAACTCGCAGACGAGTCGATCTGCATCGGGGCGGCGCCCAGCTCGGAAAGTTATTTAAAAATCGACCGCATCATGAGCGCGGCCGAGGTGGGCAATGTCGATGCCATCCATCCCGGCTACGGTTTTCTCGCGGAAAATGCGCATTTCGCCGAAGTCTGCGAAAGCTGCAAGATCAAATTCATCGGACCGTCTTCAAGGGCGATGCAGGCGGTGGGAGATAAAAACACGGCGCGCGCTTGTGCGCGCAAAGCCGGCGTGCCGGTGACACCGGGAAGCAACGAAATCGTCGAAACAGAGATGGAAGCGGTGAGGATCGCGAAAAAAATCGGCTACCCTGTGATGATTAAAGCGACCGCCGGCGGGGGCGGGCGAGGAATGCGCACCGCCCACAATGAGCCGAGCCTGATTAACGGTTTTCACAGCGCGCGTCACGAGGCCGAGAAGGCTTTTGGGAACAGCCACGTGTATATCGAGAAGTTGATCGTCAATCCGCACCATATCGAGTTTCAAATCACGGCCGACCAGCATGGCCACGTCGTTCATCTGGGCGAGCGGGATTGTTCCATTCAACGGCGCAACCAAAAAGTCATAGAGGAATGTCCATCGCCTCTCATGACTGCGGCTTTACGCAAAAAAATGGGCAATGCCGCGGTAAAACTGGCGAAGTCAGTCGGTTACGAGAATGCCGGGACGGTTGAATTTCTGGTCGATGCCGATCGACACTTTTACTTCATCGAGATGAATGCTCGTATTCAGGTGGAGCACACCATTACGGAAGAGGTTTACGGTTGCGACCTGGTCAAGGAACAGATTCGCATCGCCGCGGGTCAGCCGCTTTCGCGGCACGTCGCGCATGCGACCCCGCGGCTCCACGCGGTCCAGTGTCGCATTAACGCCGAAGATCCGGCGAGGGATTTTCAACCAACGCCCGGACGAATTGCGTTTTACTACGCGCCCGGTGGCCGCGGTGTTCGCATCGATTCGCATGCTTACACTGGCTACATCGTGCCGCCATATTACGATTCCATGATCGCGAAAATCATCACCGTGGGCGCGACTCGCATTTCCGCCATTGATCGCATGCGCCGGGCTCTGGACGAGTATTACATCACGGGAATCAAAACGACGGTTCCATTTCATGCCGCCATCATGCGCAGCGTCGAATTCCGCGACGGAAAATACGACACCGGTTTTGTCGAACGGGTAATGGCTTCGGACAATTTCGAGCTGCGGCACGCGCCCGGCCGCCGGCTGCACGAGTAAAAGACATTGCGAAGCCTAAGCGACTGCCGACTCTACGGTATCTTAGATCTAAGCTATATTGATGTCTTAGACGTGCCTCGCGTAGCCGAAGCGATGATCGAAGGAGGTGTCGATCTTATCCAACTGCGCGGCAAACAACAGTCGGTCAACGAACTTGTCGATCTTGCATCCGACTTGCACAAAATTACATGTCGATCTTCAATTCCGCTGATCGTGAACGATCACGCCGAGATTGCGCGAAAAGTCCCGGTGGAAGGCGTGCATGTCGGCCAGGAGGACGATTCAATTTCGCTGGCCCGGGAAAAAGCCGCCCGCGCCATTGTGATCGGGAAATCAACCCACAACCTGGCGCAAGCAGCCGCAGCGCAACACGAAGGCGCGGACTACATCGGGTTCGGCCCAATCTTCGCGACGCCGACCAAGCCCGATTATGCGCCAATCGGCCTTATGGAGATTGCACCGGTGCATGTCGATGTAACGATGCCAGTCTTTTGCATCGGTGGAATCAAGATCGACAATCTCGAGCAAGTCATCGCCGCAGGCGCGCGCCGCGTCGCCATCGTTTCCGGATTATTGAAAGCGCCCGACATTGTCGAGTACGCGCGCACTTGCAAAACACTTCTGATCTCTAATCTCTGATTTATGTCTGTATTAGTCGTCGGCTCCATCGCACTGGACACGGTGAAAACGCCGGTCGAAGAACACAGCGATTTGTTAGGCGGCTCCGCTTCCTATGCCGCAGCGGCAGCGAGTTTTTTTTCTCCGGTCAAACTGGTCGGTACTGTCGGGAATGATTTCCCCGAATCGGAGTTCGAGTTTTGGAAATCGCGCAAGATCGACAGTGAGGGAGTGCAGCGAGTGAACGGGAAAACTTTCCGCTGGTCTGGCGAATATTCCTGGGATTTAAACACGCGCGAAACGCGTTCGATCGCGCTGAACGTTTTCGAGAATTTCCAACCGAAGTTGCCGGGCTCGTATCGCAAAACTGATTTTGTTTTGCTGGCAAACATCGCGCCGACGTTGCAATCCCATGTGCTCGATCAGATGGAACAACCGCGCTTCGTCGTGGCCGATACGATGGACCTTTGGATCGAGACAACGCGCGGCGATTTGGATGCGCTGCTTCCACGGGTCGATCTTCTCATCTTGAACGACAGCGAGGCGCGGGAAATGACCAAAGAGACAAGCTTGATCAAAGCCGGCCGGCGCATTCGCAAATCAGGACCGCGCTATGTCGCGATTAAAAAGGGCGAGCACGGTGCCTTACTTTTCGGCGATGATGAATTTTTCAGCTGCGGCGCCTATCCGCTGGAAGACATCCACGACCCAACCGGGGCAGGGGACACCTTCGCCGGCGGCATCGCGGGATATTTGGCCGGAGCAGTGAAGACCGTGCATTTCACCGATCTGCGCAAAGCGATGATTTATGGAAGCGTGCTCGCCAGTTTCGCAGTCGAAGCATTCAGCTTGGAGCGTTTGCGCAAACTGTCGATGGACGAAATCAAAGAGCGCTATGAGACATTCAAACTCATGAGCCAATTCGAAGTCACGGCCTGATTTTTAATCGGGTCGCTCGCCTAAGATCCATTTCTCGCACAACGGGCACGAAGGACTCAAACTCAATGCATCTAAAAGAGAATTGACGTTGTGACCTTAGTGGCCTTGGTGCGAGACAAAACAAAGAAATGCGCGCCCGTGAAGATTCGAACTTCAAACCTTCTGATCCGTAGTCAGATGCTCTATCCAGTTGAGCTACGGGCGCCCGTGAAGAGGAGCTAATTTGCGGAGGAAGGCGGAACCGTCAAATAAAGTGCAGAGAATGAAAAAAATTCAAGACCGCTTTCGAGATCAGAATCGATTAACTCACGGAGGGTTATGGAGTTGACCTCGCGAACACCACCCACCGTACGATCGCAACCGACCCAACCGGAGCTCTTCCGGCACAGGTCATCAAATAATAAGCTCACGTCTGTTCACTCGCGAAACAGCGCAACCGGAAAATAATATGAACAAGCAAGGCTCTAACAATCCTGACCTCGACCACAGCGTAACGCGTCGAAAATTTATCGGCACAACCGCTCTCGGAAGCGCGGCGCTGCTAAGTGGAGGGCTGACTTCGCTTTTGCGACAGTCTGCTTCAGCGACAGGTGGTTTCGATTTCATTGAAGCCACGATTCCTCAGCTCCAGGCTGCAATGGCTTCTGGGCATCTGACGAGCAAACAATTGACGCTTGATTACATTGGTCGCGTCCAGTCGCTCAATCCACTGTTGCACTCCGTCATCGAACTAAATCCAGATGCGGCGATGATCGCCGCCGATCTCGATAACGAACGCCGCCATGGTCATGTGCGCGGACCACTTCACGGCATTCCGCTTCTCGTAAAGGACAACATTGCGACCGCCGATCGAATGCAGACGACCGCGGGGTCGTTCGCGCTGGTTGGTAGCCAGGTGCCGTTCGACGCGGTGATCATTCACCGCCTACGCGATGCGGGCGCCGTGATTCTCGGCAAAGCGAATCTGGGCGAATGGGCAAACTTTCGGGACGATGAGGCTGAGACCTATCCTCTCGCGGTCGGTTGGAGCGCGCGCGGTGGGAGCACGAACAATGCCTACGACTTGAGTTACACATCGTGGGGCTCAAGCTCTGGTTCGGCCAATGGCGCTGCGGCAAATCTCTGCGCGGCGGCGATCGGTACGGAGACGGATGGATCAATCACCGGACCGTCGGCCGTTGAAAACATCGTCGGTCTGAAACCGACTCGGGGACTTGTTTCGCAGGACGGCATTATTCCAATCGCTCATCAGCAAGACACAGCTGGGCCGATGGGGCGCAGCGTCACCGATGTTGCGATCCTTCTCGGCGCGTTGCAGTCGCCATTTGGCCCTGTGATCGGGCATCAGCTTCCCCACGATTACACGCAGTTTCTCCAACGCGGTTCGCTCAACGGTGCGCGGATCGGACGCGATGTGCGCTTTTTCGATTACAGCTACTTCGGCAGCGGCATTCCGGGCGACCAAAAGACGGTCGCGTTTGCGGAGCACGCGTTGAGCGTAATGGAAAGCCTCGGTGCAACTATTGTAGACACTGATACAGGTGACGTATTCGCGTACACCGCTGACGAGTTCACAGCGCTCCTTTATGAATTCAAGGCGCAAATCGCGGAGTATCTCGCCACGCTTACAAACACGAACATGCGGAGCTTGGCTGATCTGATCGCTTTCAACGAAGCGCATTGTCGCGAGGAGTTGGTTTACTATGATCAAGACGTCTTCCTAGCATCGGAACAGACCATGGGTTATCCCCACAACCCCATTTACGTGGCCGCGCGAACGCATGCTACGAATACAGCCCAAGCTGGAATCGATGACGCCCTCGCCGCCGACAATCTCGATGCGATTGTCGCGCCGCATTTGACGAATTCGACCGGACCCGCCGTCGCCGGTTACCCAAACTTGTCGCTTCCAGTAGGGATTCGCGATTCCGGAAGGCCGGCGGGAATGCTGATGTACAGCACTTTCCTGCACGAACCACAATTGATTGGTTTTGGCTACGATTTGGAGCAGGAGCTCAACGTTCGCAGACAACCGCAGTTCTTACGCTTCATAATCCCGATCCCGAATGGGCATTTTTGCGATCAGCAGAGACAGCCGCAGGGGTTCACTGGTGGAGCGCATCTGACGCACAGAGGCATCTTCTAAGATTAGGGTCCTTCGAGCTTGAGCACGCGAGCAGAATGGCGATTCTGCTCGCGTGACAATCTTCCTTGGGTGCGGCTTTGCAGCGAAATATCGCGAGGGCGGCGGGAATTTTTCGGTGCCGCTGCAATGGATGCTCGGGTTGCGACGATTGAAGCTGGACGCGGTTTGGCTCGAATTGCTGCCGGCAACGCAAGATGCGGGCGACAACCGGGCTAAGATCGACAACTTCCAACGGCAATTACGCGAGCATGGCCTTGCCGGTCGTTACTGCCTGCTTTATCAAAAGCCGGCGAATGACGTCCATGATCTCGACGCGATTCGTTGCATCGGCATTTCAAAGCGCGAACTGCTCGATCGGCTCGCCGGCCCGAACACGCTGCTCAATCTCAGTTATTCGATCCATCCGCCGTTGCTGCTCCAATTCGAGCGACGGATTTTTTGCGATCTCGATCCGAGCGAAATTTTTTACTGGATGACCCGAACAGAGATGGGCCAATCGCACCATCACGAGTTTTGGACGATCGGGCTGAATGTTCGCGGCCCCGACTGCCGGTTGCCGAAGTCGCGCCTGAAATGGAAGACATTTTACCCGCTCGTGGATACTGAATTCTTCCGGCGTCAACCGCGTCCGCGCTCGTCGAAATTTACGACGATAGGGCAATGGTATTGGAGTGGGGCGGTTGAAGTTGCGGGAGAATTTCCAGATTTGTCGAAAAAACTTGCGTTCGAAAAATATCTTGATCTTCCGATCCACCTGCTGGAAGCGCGGTTCGAGCTGGCCATGAATATCAACGCTAATGACCCCGAGCGAATGCGACTCGCGGAACGTGGATGGCACGTGGTCGATCCGCACCGGGTCGCGCGAACACCAAGGAAATATCGGAGCTACATTGGGAGCGCACTCGCCGAATTCACAGCGATCAAGGGCGTAGACGTTGCGTGGCAAACAGGTTGGCTCAGTGATCGGGCGGCGAGCTTCCTGGCCTCGGGACGGCCGGTCGTCACCGAAGACACCGGCGCCGCGCCGCATCTTCCGCTGGAGAGCGGCTTCCGTTTTGTCGACGGGCAGGAGGAAGCCCTCGCCGCGATAAGAGAAGTCCTCTCGGATTGGCCAAAGTTTTCAAGGCAGACACGGCGATGTGCGGTGGAAGTTTTCGATTCGACGAGGAATCTTCGCAAGATTGTCGACCTTTAGGCGAAAAGCACTCGGCTCAAGAAAGAAGTTTGATTCGCCGTTGCAAAACGATTTTGGGATGTTACTCGTTGTCCCGTTATGGCTGATTTGATGAAAGCGGATGAGCTGAAGGCCCGCATGAAAAAAGTCCCGGAGTGGGAGTTTGAAAAGAAGCACATCGAACGGACTTTTGAGTTTGATGATTTTGCCGATGCGATCGATTTTGTGAATGCCGTCGCCGAAGTGGCGGAGGACGAGGAGCATCATCCCGACATCGATATTCGTTACAATAAAGTGCGGCTGGTTCTTTCGACCCACAGCAAAGGCGGTCTGACCGAACTGGATTTCGCGCTCGCGGAACGAATCGATACATTGTCGGAATAAGCAAGGTGACGGGTGACCAGTCAATCGACGCGGCTTTGGGTTGCCACTGTGGCGGTGGTTATTGTTGTTATTGCGGTCTGGAAATTTATCGACTATCGGATGCAACCGCCGCCACCGCCGCATAAAGTGGCCGCGCCAGCAAAGGCGCCGTAATTTTGTAGGACAGCGCGTGGTGCGGTCCTGGACGTCGCAAGCGCGGCGTCCCTGCCATTTTCAGTACGACGTGATCAACGAGCGGCCTTCATCGGCGTCGATAAAGGTGAACATCGTCTCAATCTCGGACCGGCCGGCCATGCCGGCTTCTTTCTTGCGGCGTTTGAGCGTCTCAGAGACTTCGTCGTTCCAGCCACGCTTGCGCATGAATTCATTCCAGACATAGATTTCGTCCTCGGATGGCTGCCGGCCCATACTGAAACACCATAGGAGCATTTCTTCATCAGTGCCGCCTTGCTTCACTTGTTCGACTAATTGCTTGTAGTTGACGTGCAAAAAGGCGACGCAGCGCTCATCAAAACCCCGGCCGAGATTCGCCTGATAATCCGGAGGCAATTCGCCTTTCGCGTGAGCGCGAATTTTGTCCAACATGCGGGCGAAGTAGACTAATCCGCCCACCTGCACGAACGGACTGCGAAGGCCCAAGTCTCTCATGCAGAAATCATTTTGCCCAGTTTCCAATTCGTTTTCAAGCCTCATGCGCGCTTCCGCCGCTGGCGTGCGATTTTTTGATGATTGCCACTTGTCCGCCGCACAACGGTGAGAGATGGTCGCTGAGATGGATCGGGTCGTCGGAATAGAGACTGAGTACGGCTGTTTGCTCAGCGAAGAAGACGCGCACGCTAGTTCCGAGGCCTGGCCGGCGAAGGTTAAGAATTACCTCTTTCGAAAAGCCCAGATCGGAACGATCGATCTCCACTATCGCGATTATGAGGAACCGCCGGGCAATGGCGGCTTCCTTCTGAATGGCGGCCGTCTCTATCTCGATATGGGGCACATCGAGTACGCGTCGCCGGAATGTTTGCACCTGCGTGATTTGGTCACCTACGATTTAGCCGGTGACGAGTTACTCCAATCGTCTCTCGCCGCCTTGGGCGCGGCCGGTCACGTCTCGTTCATCAAGAACAACGTCGACCATCACACCGGCGCCACTTTTGGTTGCCATGAGAATTATTTGATGAAACGCGAGGCGCAATTCACGCCGCCGGTCCTTGGGACGCTCCTTACTTTTCTGGCAACGAGACAGATCTTCACCGGTGCGGGCCGCGTCGGCCAGGCCAACCCGCTGGCGTTCGATTTCGAACCGCCGAAACAGGAGGCGCAGGTGGATTTTCAACTGAGCCAGCGTGCCGATCACATCGTGAACGACATCTACCAATGGGTGCAGTTCAATCGCGCCATCATCAACGCTCGCGATGAACCTTTGGCCGACTACCGGAAATATCGGCGGCTTCACTTGCTCATCGGCGACTCAAACATGAGTCCATTCGCCACGGCGCTTAAGATCGGCACCACAGCGTGCGTGCTCTCACTCCTCGAAGATGGCCGCTTGCCGCGTAATCTTGTCTTGACCGACGCGGTCCAGAGCACACGCGACATTTCGCGCGACCCGAGCGGACGTTGGATTGTCGATCTTGAGAACGGCAAAACGATCGGCGCGCTCGACGTGCAATGGCAATTTTACGATCTCGCGCAGAAGCGTTTTCGAAACCGCAGCGCGGAAACGAATTGGCTGCTTGAGAGCTGGAGCTTTGTTCTCGAGGCGCTCGAGCGAAACCCTTCCGCATTGATTGGCGGCGTCGATTGGATCACGAAGAAGTGGCTGCTCGAGATATTGATTGAGTCGGAAGGATTGAGTTGGAACGATCCGTGGCTGCAAAGTGTCGATCTTGAATATCATAACATCGATCCGGAGCGCGGATTGTTTTTCGGAGTCACTCCGGGCAAACGAATCCTTGAGTGGAACAACAGCGTGCGCCGCCAGGACGCGACCCACACTCCTCCGGCTAATACTCGCGCCTCCGGCCGCGCTCGCGCCGTGGCCGGCTTTCAACAACGCGATCAATCCTACGTGATCAACTGGGATTCCATCGCCTGCGATAGTCGCGATTTTCTCGTGATGGGCGATCCGTTCAAGACTTACAACGAAGAAGTCGCAAAATTTCTGAGCGCGCCGCGGCCGGCGGGAAGAACCGGCCCCGACGCAACTTAGCGGGTTGAGAATTGACGGTTGAGAGCGGAGAGTCAAGGCGGTCGTTAGGCGGCGAAGAGAGTGGAACCGGCTGAAGCTCTGAGCACGGCCGCGCAAGTCGCAGTTGCGTTGGCTGGTTTTGCGCGAGTGGTGGTTGTTTTTCGGAGCGGAGCGGTGCATGAGTGGTCGAAGATCGACAAGTTCCGGTTGCGGATTTTGCTACTAATTCGGCGGTTCCACTCGCGCTCTGTCTGGTGGGTCACTTGCTTCTGACAGCTAACCTTTCTCCCACTACAATCTGGCGGTGGGCCAGTGCATTTGCTGCTGTGCTGTTCTTCCCAATCGTGATCGTTTATCTAAAAGCCTTTCGCAGTTTTTCCCGCACAGAATTACAAACCGCGAGTGGCAGCAGATCTCTCTTCTCCGTTGGCCTGGCGTTCGGAACTGCCGTCAGTATTCTGCAGCTATACAATGCGGCCGTGCTGGACGCATTCTGGCCGTTCTTCCTCGGAATTATCTCTCTGCTTCTCGCCGGCGTATTCCAGTTCGTGCGGCTGGTCGTGATCTAGCGCAACGCTCAGGCGATGAAAGCAAGATCGACAATCACCGATGCCGGTTATTCCAATCGTTCGAGCGAGGGAATACCGTAATTTTCCTGGAGCGCGGGAGCTTCCGCTGCAACCTGCGCCGCTTCCAGCTCGATCTGCTTTGGGTCTTCTTCGGTTTCGATTTTTATGAACCCGTCGATCGGATGTTTCACCGCTTCCGCCAGATCGGCCAACGACTTCACTTCTGCGCCGTTTACTTTTTTGACGACCAGGTAGGCGAGATCGTCGTAACCGATGGTGGCGTTGGCCGGCAGCACCTGACTGAGCACGACGACTTTGCGATGACCTTCGGGGAAAAGCTCGGATTGGAAACGATCGAGATAAACAAATCTTTGGGGAGCTTCTTTCTGCCAGTTAGCGCCCCACTCCTTTAAGTACTGGCGCGACAACTCTTGAAAAATGACTCCGCCGAGCACGTAGTAGAGAGGCGGTTGATCGAGATTATAAGGCGCAACAACGTAATTTTTTGCGGCGCGATGTTCGAGCGTGACGTTGAATTGCAGCGGTTTGCCATCGCGCTGGACTTGGAATGGCACGTTATCGCCTGCGAAGGCATGGGCCGTCAGCAGATTTGTAAGTTCAATTTTACCGTAGAGAGGATCAACATAGTTGCCGTTCTGATCGATCCCGTTGTGGCCAATTTCTGTCACGATGTCGCCCACTTGCAGGCCGGCCTTCACTGCCGGCATGTTCGGTTCCACACTCGTCACATAAACTCCACCCGGCTTTCCAGTTTGACCGGCGAAAGTACGCAGCTGTGGATCGCGCGTCGGGAAAAACGAAAAACCGGCCGAAGGAAAACCACCGTACTTCTCGGTTCCGGCGTCTTTCAAAAAATGTGTGATGATGGGCGCGGGAATGGCGTCGACCAGTTGAGCGCGGGAATCATACCGCAGCAGCAATCCGGCCAGCTTGTTATTTTTGACCAGCGGAATGGTGTAGCTGTTCTCTCGATATTGCATCGAAATGCTGACGCGATAAGTGAGGAACTGGCCAACATCGACAGGATAGTGAGTCATCTGAATGGTGGTGACCAAACCTTCCGTGGCAACGAGCGCGCCGGTCGGCTCGAGTTGCCACGCGGCGAGCCGATCGCCCACCACCGTGTCCGTCGCAATATCGAGTGGCGTGATGCCGTCCAAAAAATTCTTCTCGGCCGGCTCGAGTAGAGCGAGGTTTGCCTCATAATCGATCACCTGAACGTTGGCCGCGCTTTTCTCGCCGGACTCCGCGCGCTCCAGCTCAACGTAATTTTGGTTTGCCACCAAATCGGCCGTCACCAAAACGCGGCCTTTCGATAAAACGGCACCGAGGGCGCGCTTCGATTGCGGGGCTTTCTTTTGCCACGGCCGAAAATAATCGTAAGGCTGGCCGGTCACATTCACACGCACGAGTGAAAGCGTTTTCTGCTTGCCCTCCTTCGCCGTCGGAAGCGCTGGCTCCTTCTTCGCGATGGCCACCGTACCCGTCAGGAGAATTATCGCGAAAGTGGTGAACAAATTTTTTCGCATTTTTACATTTTTTTCTGATCTTCCGCCGCTTTCGCGACCGCTTGTTCCTGGAGGTTTTGTTCCCGCACTACGTTGTAACGCGTTTTGATTCGCTCACGCGCCGCTTCCGCTTGCTTCGGATCGAGCACCAGCGGTGGGCCATCGCCGATCATTTTTACGACAAAGTGCTCCGTCGGTTCGGAAAACGTTTTCGCCAATTCATCGAGCGTGCGAATTTTTTTGCTGTTGATTTCATCGACAATCCCCCCACGATACGGCGCCAAAAAAGTGTTGATCGGGTCCGGCAGAATGTTTGTCAGCACGATCACATCCGGATGTTCCAGATAAATTTGCTCGAGCACAAAGTAATCGAAGTAATGACGGATGCGCAGATCGGTCGGCTGATAGGCCTCGATTAAATCGAGACTCATCGGTTGAAAAAGCAGCCCGCCGTAAACGACGAAGCGCGGCCGCACATCGTAACTGTGACCTTGAACAAAATAAGGCCACACCGTGCTCAGCACGATTTTCACGCTCGCCGGCTGCTTGTCGCGCCAAATGTCGAACTTCACCGTGTCGCCCTTAAATTTTCGTTCCACCACTTCGGGCATCTCCACGTGTTCGCCTTCTAATTCGACACTCGCATCGCTTGCAATCGGATGATCATTGATCGCCAATAGCACATCGCCTTCGCGAAGAATTTTCGCGCACGGTCCGGCTGCCACAACCGTGGTGACAAGCACACCGCGACCGTCCTCTTTCAATCCGAGAAATTTTCGCTGCGCCGGGTTTTGCAACTTCGAATATGTGATTCCAAGGTCGACATATTTATCGTAGTGACCGTCCTCGATATCTTTGAGAAAACGGCGAATCACCGGAGTCGGCACCATGTAAGCGACACCTTGGGCGACATCGCCGCTGTAACCTTGAAACGCCACCCCGACCACTTTGGCGTTTTGCATCACTGGTCCGCCGCTGTTGCCCGGATTAATTTGCGCGCTGATCTGGATGGCCAAGTGCGAGTCAATCGATGAATGGGTATAAAGTTGGAAATCGATGCGGGAAACAATGCCGGTAGTGACCGACATGCGCTCGCCGCCGATGGGATAGCCATAAGCGGACACGGTCGATTCAAGTTCGGGAATGCCGCCCAATTTCAGCGGGACCATGTTCTTGTAAAAATTGGGCGCATCCACCGTGATGAGTGCCAGGTCGCAATCGTTCGCCACGAACTGAACTTTGGCCGGATACTTATTTGGATCGCCATCGCGCTCGACGGTCAGGTAACGGCTGTTGCTCACCACGTGCGCATTGGTCATGATGCGATTGCCATCGATGACAAAGCCGGCCCCAATTCCGCGCTGCAGCCCACCCGCGTTCCAGGGCGCTCTGTAATCCGGTTCCACTTCAGTTGAAGTGATCCGCACCAAACTTTTTTGAATCGGGCCGTTCGGACGCGGCGGCGGCACTGGCACGGTGACAATAGCCGGCGCAGCGCTCGGTTTCGCCGACGCGTTCGGCTGCACGGGGAAAGCCGGTGGCGGCGCGTTTTGTTGTGCTTGCAGTTGAGTTACCTCAAACGCCACCAGCAAGACCGGCAAGTAACAATATTTCATCGCAGGAAAGTCCGAGAAGATGAAACGAACTTTGTAGAAATCAACCGTCTATGCCGCAAACCCGTGATTCAAGACGGCAGGCTGAGCGCGGCTACAATTACGATACGCGATCAAACGCCAGCGCGGTCGAGCAGCGAGGTCAGAACTTTCTCTGCTTCGAAAATTTCGCGGGCGATCGCGCGAGCAGCGCGAGCGTGGCGTTTATAATCGGCATTGATCATTTTCACTGCATCGACAATTTCGCCCAACGACTTAAAGGTGAGCAGTCCGACGTCGCCGCCGTAGTTTTTTGTGAATCCAGTCTCTTGAGTGATCACCGGCCGGCCAGCGGCGAGATAACAACCGCTGCGATCACTGAACCAACCGGTGTTTAAGCGGACATATTGATCTTTTGCGACGGTGAATTCGCCTTTGGAGCGGCGAATGTAATGGCGGTAGAGCCAATAATCGACACTGAGCTGAAGGGGCGAATACAGACGCCAGCCGTTGCCGAGAAATCTCGCGCGCGTCTTTGCATCTCTAATATTGGTCGCGAGCTCAAATATTTCGCCGGCTTTCTTTGGCGCAGCGGCGAAGCGCAGGAACTCGCGCGATTTGCTCCAGAGATATTTCTCGCCGCGCCAGGTGATGTCTTTCACTCCGCTGGTCGACCAATTCGCAATCGAAGTAAACACCGCCGCCCGCGATGGAGCGCGAGTGGTCTTCCAAAAATCAGTCACGATTGGTTGACGGGTTGGATGCCATCTGAATCCGTGCGTCGGCACCGAAAAACTTTTGGTGCCGACGTTTTCACCGAAGGAAAAAAGTGCGTGATGATGCCGCAAATAATCGATTGTCGATCTTACGCCCCGGTCGATTTTGATTTGCTCAACACTGGGATCGCTCTCGATGTAAAGAAGGCGTTCACAGGCAAGAAGGTCCTCGTTTAGTTCCTGCGCGCCGCAAATATTCAGGATCGCATCGGCTTCGCGATAAAGCTGACGGACCTTTTTCAGCGATAAACCTGCGGTTGGCCGGCCACGCAGATAACGCGCACAAAAAGCCCATCGATTCTTGAATCGGAATTCACGCGCCAATCGAGCAAGAATCTGCGACGCATAATCGAATTGATTGTTTATTTCGAAGGTTTCCGGGTTGTAGGGAAGCCGCGCCGAATCTTCGATATAGTAAACATCGTGACCCAAGCGGTGCAGGCCGACAAGGTAATGAACGTGCTGCCAGATCACGCCGGCAATCGGCATCGAGCCCATGAAGCCCATGACGACGATGCGCTTGCGTTTCATCTCAAAACCACTTCGCGTCCTTCGTGGTTAGAATTCTTTAACAATGACGGCGGGATTGCCAGCGACGACCGTGTTTGGCGGAATGCTCTTCGTGACGACCGAGCCGGCGGCAACGATCGAGTTTTCGCCGATGGTTACACCTTTCAAAATTACCGCATTCATGCCGATCCAAACATTGTCGGCAATTCGAACCGGCGCGGTTTTCAGCTTGGGCCGCGCCGGACGATCTTTGAAAAATGGCGCGAGCGCCTGCGC
>WNGE01005159.1_pt1 | contig 23176 bp, 25 predicted proteins | sample 5400651 | NCBI WGS metagenome assembly WNGE01 (sample SAMN13153370, study PRJNA577476) | soil metagenome | isolation source: 60 cm soil or saprolite under grassland replicate 2 | place: USA:California | collected 2016-06-15
GGAGACGGTCCGGAAGAACACCGAGACACGGGCCGCTGCGGTCCCGCTGCGCCGGGTGGGCACGCCGGAGGATCTAGCCGGTCTCGTCGGCTTCCTGGCCGGGCCCGACGCCTCGTGGATCACCGGCGAGAACATCCTCGTAGACGGCGGGCTGACCCGTTCCGGCCTGGAACGCATTCCGATTCCGCGCAGCGATCGTCTCGGCGCCAGCTAAGCCACGGAGGTAGCGAAGCGAGCTTTTGCATGCAAAACTGCACGCTATAGAGTCGGAACCCCGTCGTCGCCGCCGAGCGCACCGTCTTGCGATCCTTGTGTCGGCCGTGATCGTGTGCGCTGGCTGCGCGTCTGCCGGTCCGGCCGGTGGCGGTCGGCACGGCGACACGACCTCGTCCCAGCTGGTGGCGGCGCGGTCGTTCGTCGCGGCGGCCGAGAAGCCCCCGTCCGCGATCACCATCACGACCCCTCTGAAGGCTCGCCCGCCAGGAGGCCGCACCCTGGTCGACCTGCTGTGCGATGCCACTCCGTGCGCCAACCAAGATGACGCGTTGCGGGCGGCGACGGCGGCCGTCGGCTGGACGTTGAAGACGATCCCGTTCAAGAACGGCGATCCGGCGACGCTGCTGTCCGCCATGCAGGACGCCTTGCGCTACAAGCCGGTGGCCGTGGTGCTGCCGGGCGTGGACACCACGCTCTGGGCCAGTGAGGTCCCCGCCTACGAGCAGGCCAACATCCCCCTGATCACGACCACGATCACGGGCCTGCCCAGGATGAGCTCGCCGTTGGTCGGCATCGAGACCGAGCCGTACGACGCGAAGCAGGGGCAAGCCGTCGCGAACTGGTTCATCGACAACTCCAAGGACAAGGGCAAGGCGCCCCTGCTGAGCATTCCCGCCTTCCCGCTGTTCCAGACCATGACCGAGGGCTTCGACCGGACGGTCGAAGCGGGCTGCGGCGGGTGCACCGTGAAGCATCTCGACCTGACGATTCCGCAGCTGCAGAACCATCAGGTCGGCGCCGCGGCCATCGCGGTGCTGCGACGCGATCCGTCGATCGACTACCTGATCGCGGTCAGCGGCACATTCGTCGAAGGACTGCGGGCCCAGCTCCGGGCTGCCGGCCTCGGCAAGGTGGTCGTCGGCTGCGCGCTCGCCCGCCAGGACACCATGGCCGATCTGCGCAACGGCGACCTCGCCGAGTGCACCAACCAAGGGGAGTACACGACCGGCTGGATGGTGCTCGATGCCGTGCTCCGTCTCGCCGAGGGAAGCCCGCTGCCGCGCGATGCCTACGCGCAGGGTCCCGCCGTGGTGCTGCTGAACAAGGACAACGTCGGATCGCCGCGACCGTCCTGGAATGCCCCCGCCGACTACGCCGAGCAGTTCAAACGGCTCTGGCATGTCGCCTAGCCAGTTCCGAGAGAGCCTCTTGCCAAGTGCAATTTTGCATGCCACTCTGCATCCTTTACAGGCTCCGGCTCAAGCCAAGGAGATTTCGATGTCGATGGATCACGCTGACCTCGAGAGCGGCCGCGGCAATGCTCGGATCGGGCGGATCCGGCTCCGCATTGCGCTGGGTCTGGTGGGCGTCGCCGCCTTGGCATTGTCTGGTTGCTCGTCGACGTCGAGCGGCTCCCGCGGCGACGGCGGGACGGGAGACGTCGGCGGCGGCGGCACGACCAGCCAAGCCCAGCTCGCCGCGGCCCACGCGGCCGTTGCCACGGCGCTGCAGACCGCGGACAAGCTACCCATCACCACGCCGCTGAAGAGCAAGCCGGCGCCGGGCAAGACGCTTGCCTACCTACGCTGCGACGCGACGTCCTGCACGGACTTCAACGACGCGCTCAATATCGCGACGGCGGCTGTCGGCTGGAAGCTCAAGACGCTGACGTTCAAGAACTCCGACCCGTCCACGCTCATATCGGCGATGCAGGATGCCCTGCGATTCTCACCGACGGCAGTCGTGTTGCCGGGCGTCGACCCCAAGCTGTGGTCGACGGTCGTGCCGGCCTACGAGAAGGCCAAGGTCCCGCTCATCACGCTGACGATCACCGGCCTGCCCAAGTTGAGCTCTCCCCTGGTGCCCATCGGTGGCGATACCTACATCGCCAAGCAGGGCGAGGTGCTCGCCAACTGGTTTATCGACGACTCCAAGGGCAAGGGCAACGCGCTGCTGATGAACCTGCCGCTCTTCCCGCTGTTCAACTCGATGAAGGCCGCGTTCGAGAACACGGTGAAGAAGGGCTGTGGCGGATGCCGGCTGAAGCATCTCGACATCACGTACCCGCAGTTGCTGAACCAGCAGATCAATCCTGCTGTCATCTCCGAGTTGCGGAAGACTCGCTCGATCAACTACGTGATCGCGCTCAGCGGTACCTGGGTCGAGGGGTTGGCCGGGCAGTTGCAGGCCAGTGGACTGACCAACCAGATCACGATCGGTGCAGCCCTGGCCCGTCAGGACAACATGGCTGATCTGCTGGCCGGCAAAGCGAAGGTCTTCACCAGCCAGGCGGAGTACGTCCAGGCGTGGATGGCATTGGACGCCGCCCTCCGCCTGGCTGAGGGAAGTCCCGTTTCGCTCGACCTGTACGAGCAAGGCCCGGCGATCCAGGTCCTGACCAAGGAGAACGTCGGTGCCCCTTCCGCATCCTGGGATTCGCCAAAAGATTATGCCCAGCAGTTCAAGCAGCTATGGCACGTCGGATAGCTGCCACGCGGATGTGCCGGCCGCAGTGGCGCGGCTCGTGGCTGATCGCTGAGACCAGGTCCGACTAACCGGAGGGCTCATGCCAGCACCTGCAACCGCGCGAGTCGCGCAAGACCAGGCCGTGACCGTCGCGGCGCCGATCGACACCGAGACCGCGCTGACCGTGGCGAGCCCAGGAGATGAACCGGCGCTGTCGGTGCGCGACCTGTCGAAGACGTTTGCCGGCACGCGAGCGCTCGACTCATTCAGCGTGTCGATCGCGGCGGGCGAGATCCACGCGCTGGTCGGGGAGAACGGCTCGGGCAAGTCGACGTTCATCAAGGTTCTGGCCGGCTACCACGAGCCGGATCCGGGCGGTGTTGCCGAGGTCGGCGGCGAGCGACTGGAGCTGGGATCGGCCGATGCCGCGTACGCGTTGGGGTGCCGATTCGTCCACCAGGACCTGGGCCTGGTCGAGGGCCTGTCAGTGCTGGACAACCTGTTCCTCAGCGCGGGCTTTCCCACCCGTTTGGGTCACATCCGAACCCGCCACTGCCTCGCGAGTGCGCGCGCCGATCTCGCCCGACTGAGCCTCGACATCGATCCCCGCGACAAGGTGCAGGATCTGTCGCCGGCCCAGCGAACCGGCGTTGCCGTCGCCAGATCACTGAAGAAGGATCCGGCCGCGCCGGTGCGTCTGGTGGTCTTCGACGAGCCGACGGCGACCTTGCCCGAGAACGAGGTGGCCCGACTTCTCGGGATCGTGAAATCGGTGGCGGCGGCCGGCGTCGGCGTTCTGTACGTCACCCATCGCCTCGACGAGATCTTCAACCTGGCGTCGAACGTGACGGTGCTGCGGGACGGCCGCAAGGTTGCGACCCGACCCGTCGCCGGGCTGACCCGGCGCGAGGTGGTGAACCTGCTCGTCGGCTCGGAGTTCGAGGAGGCGCAGTCCGATGCTGCCGAGCTGAGCCCGCAGGGCGGCGACACCGCGTTGCGGGTCGACGAGCTGGGATCGGACACGGTTGCCGACGTGTCGTTCTGCGCACGCCGAGGTGAGATCGTGGGCGTCGCCGGTATCACCGGCTCGGGACGGGAGACGCTGCTGTCCACGATCTTCGGCGCGGCGACGCGGGACACCGGCCGGGTGCTGGTCGCGGGGCAGGAGCTGGCGCCGGATCGCCCGGATCTCGCGGTGGCGGCCGGTGTGGCCTACCTGCCCGCGGACCGGAAAGCCCACGGCGGGGCTATGGAACTCAGCGCCCGGGAGAACCTCGTCATCGCTGACCTTCGGCCGCTGTGGCGATGGCCGAAGGTCAGCCGCGGACGCGAGCGTGCCGAAGCGGCGTACTGGTTCGAGAAGCTCGACGTGCGACCGACCAAGCAGTTCGACAAGCTGCTGGCCACCTTCAGCGGAGGCAACCAGCAGAAGCTGCTGCTGGCCAAGTGGCTGCGGATCGGGCCGTCCCTGATCCTGCTGGACGAGCCGACGCAAGGCGTCGACGTCGGCGCCAAGGCTGTCATCTACCGGCACATCATCGAGTCGGCTGCGGACGGCGCCGCGGTGGTGGTCAGCTCGTCCGACGTAGACGAGGTGGCCGCGCTGTGCCACCGGGTGTTGATCATGCGCGACGGCCGGCTGGCGGCCGAACTGGTGGGCGACGACGTCGTGCCGGCCAAGATCTCGCGCGCCGTTCTCGGCAAGGACGTGGAGGTGAGCCAGCGATGACGTTTCCGCGCGGGCTGAACCTGGGCATGGCGCGCTTCAGCGGGCTGTACCTGTGGGCGGTCATCATCATCGTGTTCGGCATCTGGACGCCGAACCTGTTCCTGGCGTCAGCCACCGTGCATTCGATCGCCTCGTCGCAGTCGATCGTCGCGATGCTCGCGATCGCGGCCCTGATCTCGATGTCGGTGGGCGCCTTCGATGTGTCCATCGGCGCGGTCGCGAATCTGGCCACGATCATCGCCGTCTCGCTGCAGAGCATGTACCACTGGGGCATGTGGTCGGCGATCGGGGTAGCGCTGGCGAGCAGCGCGGCGGTCGGATTCGTCAACGGCTTCATGATCGTGAAGCTGAAGATCTCCCCGATCGTGGCCACCCTCGGCATGGGATCGATCCTGCTCGCCGTGCAGACCATCGTCAGCAAAGCGGGCCAGCCGTTCCCGCCGCTGGATCCGGTCTGGCCTCACCTCACTCAGCGCAAGATCGGCGGATTCCAGATCGTCTTCCTGTACCTGGTGATTCTCGCCGTGGTCGTCTGGTACGTCATGGAACACACCCCTGCCGGCCGCTACATCTACGCGGTCGGCGGAAACGCCGATGCGGCGCGGCTGTCCGGCGTCAAGGTCAGCAGGTGGACCTGGGCATCGCTGGTCGTCTCCTCGACGATCTGCGGCTTCGCCGGCGTGGCCTACGGTTCGCTTTCCGGCCCGTCCCTGACCTACGGCGGCACCATGCTGCTGCCCGCATTCGCCGCGGTGTTCTTGGGCTCGACCCAGATCAAACCCGGACGGTTCAACCTCTGGGGCACGATGCTGGCGGTGTTCGTGCTGGCCACCGGCGTCCAGGGGCTGCAGTTCGTGACCGGCGTCCAATGGCTGAACGACATGTTCAGCGGCGCGGCGCTCATCCTCGCCGTCGCCTTCGCCGGCTGGCGACAACGCCGCGCGGCGACCGCGCGGCGGCTGTCAAGGCGCGCGGCACTGCAGGCACGGGATGCTGAATCCGCCGACGACCGAGTGCTCACCCCGGCCTGACCGCGATGCGGCCGTTGGCGCTCGCCGCGCTCAGCCTGCTGCCATACCCGCCGGCTGATGTCGTCCGCATCGCCGGCGCGGCCGGGTTCCGATCTGTCGGCTTGCGGCTGGTCGCCACCCCGGGCGGCGTGGACCACCAGTTGCTGGGCAACTCGCCGGCCCGCCGGGCGACGGTACGGGCGCTGCGTACCTGCGGCGTCTCGACGTTGGATGTCGAGGTATTCCGGCTGCTGCCGCCCGACCAGGGAGCGATGCCGCCGGCCGAGCCGGTGTTCGAGGCGGCGGCCGAGCTCGGTGCCCGCTACGCGGTCGTGATCAGCTACGACACGGACACCGGCCGTGCCGCCGACCGGCTTGCCGCGCTCTGTCGGCTGGCCGACGGGTACCGGATGGCGTGCGTGGTCGAGTTCATGGGGTTCATCGCGGTGCGGACGATCGACGCCGCCCTCGATCTCGTGGAACGCAGCGGGGCCGCGAACGCGGGCGTGCTGGTCGACCCGCTGCACCTGATTCGGACCGGTGGGTCCGCGGCGGACATCCACCACCTACCGCGCTCGCGGCTGATGTTCGCGCAGTTCTGCGACGCCCGGCATGGTCGTCCCGAGCCCGATCCGGCGGCCGCGCGGGCGGAGGCAGTGGCCGATCGGCTGCCGCCCGGGCAGGGTGCACTGCCGCTGCGCGAGATTCTCGGCGCGCTGCCACCCGACATCCCACTCAGCGTCGAGGTTCCGCCGGCGGCGGGTGCATCGCCGGTCGACCATGCAGCACGGCTGTACGCCGCGGCGGCGGCCTTCGCAGCTAGGACGGCAACGGGGCCGTGATCGTGTCAAGCTGGGCGACTTCGTCGTCGGCCAGCCGCAGGTCGGTGAATTCCAGCAGCGCCGCCAGTTGGGCCGGCGTGCGGGCGCTTGCCACCGGCGTGGTCACCGTCGGCTGCCGGGCCAGCCAGGCCAGGGCGACGGCTGCGACGTTGGTGCGATGCGCGGCAGCCAGCTCGTCGAGGACGGCCAGCACGGCGGCTCCGCGCTGGTCGAGGTAACGGGACGCCTTCGCGCTACGCGCGCTCTCCGGGACTTGCCCGGAGCGGTACTTGCCAGTGAGGAATCCGTTCGCGAGCGAGTAATACGGCATGAATGCGACGCCTTCGGCGGCGCAGACGGCCTGGTGCTTCGCCTCGTAGCCGGCGCGCTCCACGAGGTTGTACTCGTGTTGGTATGCCACGAACGGCGCGAGGCGTTCCGCCCGGGCAACGGCCAACGCCTGCTCGAGCCGCGTGGCCGAGTAGTTCGACGCGCCGAGGTAGCGCACCTTACCCGCGCGGACCAACTCGTCCAGCGCCCTCAGTGTCTCGGTGAGAGGCACTGTCTCGTCGTCGACGTGGGTGAAATACACGTCGACGTAGTCGGTGTGCAGGCGTCTGAGCGACGCTTCCAGCCCGCCGATGATCGACTTGCGGGACAGGCCCGGGAAATCGGGCAGCCGCCCGACTTTCGTGGCGATGACGAGGTCGTCGCGGCGCGCCCGGCGCTGGAGCCAGCGGCCGATGATCGTCTCGGACTCACCGCCGGACAAGCCCGGTATCCACACGGAATAGGAGTCCGCGGTGTCGATGAAGTTGCCGCCGGCGGCCACATAGGCGTCGAGGACGGCGAAGGAGGTGGCCTCGTCGCTGGTCCAGCCGAAGACGTTCCCGCCGAGGCACAGCGGGTGTACTTCCAGCCCGGCCAGGGCGACCCGGGTCATGAGGGCGCGGCCAGGGCGGCCGCGAGCGGGGTGACCTCAGCGGGGCCCCGCTCGCCGCGATAGGTCATCTGGAAGCGACGGGCGGCGAACGCCCAGCGTCCCGCGTGGTTGACGTAGCGGTCCTCGTAGCGGCCCACGACCATACGCACGTTGCCGTCCTCGACCTGCTGCAGCTACACGACGTACCACACGCCGCGCGGACCCGTCTCGCCCTCGAATACCTCGCCGCTGGCCACCACCTGCACCAGCCACGGGTACTTGGCGAGCGCGGACTGCCAAAACGCGCGCGCCTCGGCTGGTCCGTGTGTCGTCACGCTGCCGACTTCCCAAGTGCTGTCCGGCGCCCAGGTCGCGGTCCACGACGTCGCGTCGCGTCGGCACACCGCGTCGGCGTATCGGGCGACCAGGTTGCGGATAGCCAGTTCGTCGTCCGTGGTGAGTCCTGGCACGGTTGCCTCCGCTCTGCTTGACGATTCGGCGTTGGTCTGCCGTGATATGCCGACTATTTTGCATGCTATCTGTCCGAGCATCAAGGCTGGGCAGGCCGGATCAACGGAGGGCAAACACCTCGTACGCCACCGAACCCCTTCCGACCTCGCCGCGCGCAATGCACACCTCGTCGTTCAGCCAGGCGTGCGGAGAGTCGCACGGGGCCTCGAAGCGGGGGGTCGCGTTGACGCGCATCCGGTCGGCCGAATCGCGGGTGGCCAACCCGCCGTACGTCATGAGGATCGTGACACCGTCGTCGCTGCGCAGTTGCGACCGGACGTCCAGCACAAGCGTTCCGTCGGCTCGGCGCACCACCCAGTCGCTGCCGGCGACCACCGTGCCGCGCAGGCGCCTGCCGGAGAACTCGCCGCCGGTCACGTTGACCAGGACGCGGGTGCCGGCCGGTCCGCCCTCGCTCATCGTCGATGTCGTGTCGAACCGGACGGTCAGGACGTGTTCGATAGCCAGGTTGGTGAGGGTCATGAGCGTTGTTCCCGCCTTCGAGGTTGGCCTTGCGTTGCACAGATCCTGCATGCAGGATGGTAGACGCGAAGCCATCAGCGATAGGAGCCTGTCGATGCGCGATCGAGGGAGCGACTCGTGACGGCGGCACCAGCGGAGCAGGCCACGCGTGACGCGACAACGCCAGACGTCGCGACGCAGCGGGCTCTCTACACGGTCATGCGCCGGATCAGCGTCATGGAGGACGAGGTCATCCGGGCGCTGACGTCCGGCCGGCTCAGGTCGCCGTTCTACCCGGTACGGGGATTGGAGCCGGCCTGCGCCTCGATCGGTGTCGTGCTGGGCTCTGACGACTACTTGGTCAGCACGTATCGCTGTATCGGCGACGTCATCGCCAAGGGCGTGCCGCTTCGGGAGATCGCCGCCGAGCTGTTCGGCAAGGTCTCAGGCACGTCGAAGGGCAAGGGCGGAGCGATGCACATGGCCGCCCCCCACCACGGGCTGATGGCCACGACCGGCGTGGTCGGGGCCGGGATGCCGATCGCCGCAGGGCTCGGCCTCGCGGCGAAGCTGCAGGGCAGCGGCCGGGTCACGATCACCACGTTCGGCGACGGCGCGACCTCGATCGGGGCGAGCCACGAGAGCCTGAACCTGGCCAGCGCATGGCAGCTGCCGGTTGTCTTCGTCTGCCAGAACAACCAATGGGGCGAGCACACGAGCGTCAACACCTACACGCGCAATCCGAAGTTGGCCGATCGCGCGACGGCCGTCGGCATGCGGGCCGTGCGCGTCGACGGCTTCGACACGATCGCGGTCTACCACGCCATTCGCGAGGCGGTGCGGATCGCGCGGGAGGAGGGCACCCCGACCTTCGTGGAGTCGGTGACCTACCGGCTGCGGCCGCACGCATTCGGCACTGACACGTCGTACATCCCGCCGGACGAGAACACGCGCGCGCAGGCTCGCGACCCGATGCCCACGTTCCGGGCGCAGCTGATCGCCGACGGAACTCTGCCCGCCGCCGACGTCGATCGCATCGATGCCCAGGTCACCGAGGAAGTCGAGGACGCCATGCAGTTCGCGATCGCCGCGGACCCCACACCACCCGAGGAAATGGAGCGAGACGTCTACGGGACGGCGGAAGGGATCACGGCGTGACCCAGCTGACGGCAGCGGCCGAGCCGGCCCGTACGGCCGAAACCCGCACGATGAACTTCCTGCAGGCGTGCGGCGACGCGTTTGACTTCGCGCTCAGCTCGGATCCCAGCGTGTTCCTGCTCGGCGAGGACATCGCCGACCCGGTCGGTGGCGTCACCAAGCTGACGAAGGGCCTGTCCAGCAAGTTCGGCCTCGACCGGGTGCGGCCCACGCCGATCTCCGAACAGGCGATGATGGGCGCCGCGATCGGGTCCGCGCTCGCCGGCATGCGCCCGGTTCTCGAGATCATGCTGATGGACTTTCTCGGTGTGTGCCTGGACCAGCTGACCAACCACGCCGCGAAGCTCCGGTACATGACTGGCGGACGTACCAACGTGCCGATAACCGTTCGCACCATGGTCGGTGGTGGCAGTGGAAACGGCGCCCAGCACTCCCAGTCGCTCGAGTCGTGGCTGACGAACGTCCCGGGCCTGAAGGTGGTGTGCGCCAGCAATCCTCTCGACGCCAAGGGACTCTTGCTCAGCAGCATCTTCGACGACGACCCGTGCGTCGTGATGGAGATGTCGCGGGTGATCTTCCACAAGCAGAAGATGGACGTTCCCGTCGGTGACTACCGGGTGCCGATCGGCCAGGCGAGGATCGCGCGCGAAGGCGCCGACGTCACGATCATTTCCTGGGGGCGCGTGGTGAACGAGGCACTGCCCGCGGCCGAGGAGCTCGCGCGCGAGGGCATTGACGCCGAGGTGATAGACCTGCGCACGCTGGTGCCGCTGGACCTGCCCACCATCCTCGACTCGGTGAGCAAGACGCGCCGCGCAGTCGTAGCTCACGCCGCCGTGCAGTTCGGCGGCTACGGCGCCGAGATCGCCAGCCAGATCACCGAGCACCTGTTCGGCGAGCTCAGCGGACCCGTGTTGCGGCTCGGTGCGCCGTACGCGCCGACCCCGGCCGGCCCCCTCGAAGCGGATTACGTGCCGACAACCGCGAAGATCGTTGCCGCCGTCCGGAAAGCCGTCCAGTGAAGGCTCGCAGCACATGCCACAGGTGACCGTGCATCCGCTGGGCATCACTCTCGACGTCGAGGACGGCGAGACGGTGTTCGCGACCGCGATCGCCAACGGCTACCGCTGGCCCACCGTCTGCGGCGGCCAAGGCTCGTGTCACATGTGCTTCATGAAGGTTCTCGACGGCGCGGCCGGACTCGACGACGTCGAGCCGTGGGAAGCCGAGGGGCTTGCCGAACTCGGTCAGGTGGGCGACGAGGGGGAGACGATCCGGCTCGCCTGCCAGGCCCGGGTGCGCGGCGACGTGACAGTCTTCAAACGCGGCGTGCGGATGCGCAACGCCGTCAAGACATAGGCCGGCGACGAAGGGGAAGGCGATGGGAAAGAGCTTCGTGCACCCGAAGACGAAGCAAGTCTTCCGGGTACTGGAGGACGGCACGGTCGAGGTGCAGGATCCGTCCGGAATCACGGGGGTGTTCTCGCGCGACGGTGCCTGGCTGTCCGGTGAGCTGCGGTACGCCGACGCGGTCATGTGTGACTTCGTCGGCGGGACGTACACGCCGCAGCCCACGACCTCCTAGATCTGCAGAGAGGAACGACGATATGACCGATATTGCTGACCGGAGCACTCCCGCAACGGCGGAAGAGGTCGAGGAACTCGTCGCGGCGATCACGGCCGGGCGACCCGGGCCGAGCTACCAGGACATCCTGCGACGTGACGGTGATCCGATCCCCGAGTACCTGCGCCCGTCCTGGAACGACCTCGGCAACGACGACATCCCGATCGAGCGCTACCTCTCCCGTGACTTCGCCAAGCTCGAAGGCGACAAGCTGTGGCGCAAGGTGTGGCAGATGGCCTGTCGCGAGGAGGAGATCCCCGAGCCGGGCGATCACGTCGTCTACCAGATCGTCAACGACTCGTTCATCATCGTCCGTACCCAGGACGGTGGCATCAAGGCGCTGCAGAACGCGTGCCTGCACCGCGGGCGCACGCTGCGTACCCGAGACGGTCGGGTTCCGGAATTCCGCTGCCCGTTCCATGGCCTCACCTGGGACCTCGACGGCGGGCTGAAAGACCTGCCCTGCGCGTGGGACTTCAAGCATGTGGATACCAAGAAGTTCTCGTTGCCGGAAGCCAAGGTCGGCACCTGGGGTGGCTGGGTTTTCATCAACATGGACCCGGACTGCGAGCCGCTCGAGGCGCACCTGGCCCCGTTGGCCGAGCACTTCAAGCATGCCAGCTACGAGACGCGCTACAAGTCGGCCCACGTCGCCCAGGTCATGGCGTGCAACTGGAAGGTTGCCCTCGAAGCGTTCATCGAAGCGTGGCATCTCACCCAGACGCACCCGCAGTCCGCACCGAGCGCCGGCGATATCAGCACCCAGTACGACCTCTACGGCGACAACGTCAGCCGAACCCTGACTCCGGTCGGCGTCGCCAGCCCGTCGCTCGGAGAGCTCGACGAGCAGGACATCTACGACAACTACCTGCAGGGACGCACGTTCTACGAGGAGCGTCTCGGCGTGACGGGCAGCAAGGACATCAAGCGCGACGCCGGGCAGGAGGAGTTGCCCGACGGCGCGACCGCGCGGCAGACGATCATCGACAACATCCGCTCCGGCATCGGGCCGGCGATCGGCATGGACCTCAGTCAGACGCCGGCCTACCAGCTGATCGACGCGATCGAGTACTTCGTGTTCCCGAACTTCTTCCCGTGGGATCAGGCGCAGACCAACCAGGTCTACCGCTTCCGGCCGAACGGCGAGGACCCGGACTCCTGCATCACCGAGGTCATGTACCTGACGCCGGTGCCCGAGGGGCAGGAACGGCCGGCGCCGGCGCCGATCCACTGGATCAAGCCGGAGGACGACTGGTCGGCCGCCCCCGAACTCGGTCGGCTGATCTCGACCATCAACCAGGACCGCCTCAACCTGCCGCACGTCCAGCAGGGCATGAAGGCGCTGGCCCGGACCAAGCCCGGAGTCACCCTGGCCACCTACCAGGAGAGCCGTATCCGCCAGTTCCATCACACGCTGATGAAGTGGCTGGAAAAGTAGCGGCCGCGCCATGACCCTGACCCGAGACGACGGCCAGCTCGCGATGTACCACGTCGGCCTCGTCGTGGCCGACCTCGCGACCGCCGTCGAGAAGTACGGCGATGCGCTCGAGCTGAAGTTCGCCGCAGCGCGCGACATCGAGTTGCCGGTCGTCGTCGACGGCCGCCCCCGTACCGTGCGGATGCTGGCGACGTACTCGATCGACGGCCCGCCCTACCTTGAGCTGATCGAGGAGCGGGCCGGCTCGACGTGGGCGGCTGACGCCTTCGGCATGAATCACATGGGCTTCTGGGCCGAGGACATGCCCTCGGCGATGGCCCGCCTGGAGGCCAACGGGCTACCCGGGCGGGTGCGCGATACGTCGTCTCCGCCCCGGGTCAGCTACCACCAGGCCGGCGCGGGGATGTGGGTCGAGCTGGTGTCCCCGGCCGTCCGCGAGACGCTCGACGCTTGGCTCGCGACGTCGTATCGGTGACCGGCGTCCCTTGCGCTTGGCCACGTTGTGCATGCAAAATGGCCTACGTCCAGGACGGTATGGCGGAACGGGTGTAGGCGTGAGCGACGTGCTGATTCGAGAACAACGCGACAGCGTCGTGCTTCTCCAGCTGAACCGGCCCGAGAGCCGGAACGCGGTGAACAGCGAGCTGCGCGAAGCCCTCCGGGAATCGATGCACGACTTCGCCTCCGACCCCGCGCTGCGAGTCGCGATCATCACCGGCAGTGGCGACAAGGCGTTCTGTGCGGGCGCCGACCTCAAGGAGATGGCCGACGACAAGCAGCGCATTCCGCAGCGCGACTACTTCGCGGAGTTCGCACCTGATGACTGGATCGACAAGCCCGTCATCACCGCGGTGAACGGCGCCGCGTACGCCGGCGGTTTCCGCCTCGCCCAGTTCGGCGACATCTGCCTGGCCTCGCAGAACGCGACGTTCGCGATAACCGAGGCGAAGTGGAGCCGCGGCGCACCCTGGGCCGCGCCGCTGACCCGCATGCTGCCGCGCCGCATCATCGCCGAGTTGCTGCTGACGGCCCAGCCGATCACAGCCCAGCGCGCCTACGACGTAGGCCTGGTGAACGAGGTGGTCGCACCGGAGAAGCTGGTCGACCGGGCCTGGGAAGTGGCCGGCACCATCGCGGACAACGCCCCGTTGACGATCACCGCCTGCAAGTGGCTGATGCGGGTGGCCGGCGAGGCCGGAGTGGGCGCGACGACCGCCGTCGCCACCGAGATCTTCAAGCATGTGTACCTGAGCGAGGACGCCCTGGAAGGGCCGCGGGCGTTCCGCGAAGGCCGCAAGCCCGCGTGGCAGGGCCGGTGAGGCCAGGATGACCGACCCGGCGATTGACGAGCTGCTGGCCGAGCGGGCGATCACCAAGATCCTGCTGCGCTACTGCCGGGCGTCGGACCGGTGCGACAGCGAGCTGATCGGCACGATCTACCACGAGGATGCCTACGAGGACCACGGCGACACGTTTCGCGGCAAGGCCAGGGACTTCGCGGCCTGGGTAGTGCCGTACGTGCGCGAGCGATTTCTCGGCACGATGCACACGTTGCACAACATCCTCATCGATGTCGACGGCGATGTTGCCCGGGCCGAGAGCTACTGCGTCGCTCACCACGTGCGGCCGGGCGAGGGTGACGAACTCGTCATGGACGTCTTCGGCTGTCGCTACCTCGACCGGTTCGAGAAGCGGCCGCTCGTCGGCTGGCGTATCGCGCACCGCGTGGTCGTCCGGGAATGGCAGTTGCGGCAGCCGATGCTGGCCGTCCACGAGCAAGCGCCTGGCTATCTCACCGGCCAGCGGGACGGAGCGGATCTGGTCTACCGCGCGGAGCTGCCGCGGCGTTCGCCGACCGTCGCGGGCGTGCAGCCGGTTCGACAGGGTTCCCGTGGCTTGTAGCCACGTCAGATGGCATGCATAATTGTCGGCCAGGAGGTGCACCATGCGCGACTCGGTTCGTATCGGTGGTGGCAGCGGGTACTGGGGCGACGACGTGTCCGCGCCGGGCCGCCTCGTTCGGGACGGCCGCATCGACTACCTCGTCATGGACTTCCTGGCTGAAGTCACTATGTCGGTCCTGCAGAAGCAGCGGCAGCGGGATCCGTCAGCCGGCTACGCCAAGGACATCCTCGGCATCGTCAGGGACGTGCTGCCGGACGCGGTCGCCCGCAGCACCAAGATCATCTGCAATGCCGGTGGCGTCAATCCGGTCGCGTGCGCGAATGCGGTGCGTAGCGTTGCCGCGGAACTCGGGCTGACCGACCAGGTGCGGGTGGCCGCGATCGTCGGCGACGACCTGTTGCCGCGGCTGGACGAGCTGCGGGCCGCCGGCATCCCCTTGTCGAACACCGAGACCGGCGAGCAATACGACGACCTGCGCAGCCCGCTCGCGTGCGCGAACGCGTACATCGGCGCCGGGCCGATTGTCGAGGCACTGGCCGGCGGCGCCACGATGGTGATCGCGGGCCGGGTGGCCGATCCGTCGCTCACGCTAGGCCCGCTGATGTACGAGTTCGGCTGAGGTCCCGGACATGGGCGACATCGGCTTCCCCATCGCCGAGGTCGACGCACACGGCCGCATCGAGTTGAGCAAGACGCCGGGCAGCGGCGGCCTGGTTGACGAGCAGACGACCATCGAGCAACTGCTCTACGAGATCGGCGATCCCCGCGCGTACCTCACCCCGGACGTGTCAGCCGACTTCACCAGCTTCACCGTGCGCGCCATCGGCCCGGATCTGGTCGAGATCGACGGGGTACGCGGCAATCCGGCGCCGGAGACGCTCAAGGTTTCGGCGGCCTATCCGGACGGCTACTCGGCGAGCAGCCTCTACCTGTACTCCGCTCCGCGGGCGGCCGATCGGGCGAGGAAGGCCCTGGAGGTATTGACGTCCCGGATCGAGCGACTGGGCCTCGACCTTGAGCCGATCCACAGCGACCTGATCGGCCTCGGCGCCGTTCACGGAGCGCGGACGCCGAGGACGTTCGAGGGTGAGCCGTGCGAGGTCGTCCTGCGGATCGCGTTGCGGTCAGCGTCCCGGGCCGACCTGCAGCGGGCGATCACCGAGCTGAGCACCGTGTTCCATGGCCCGCCGGGCAAGACCAACCTGCAGCCGGGCCGCAGCCGGATCTCCGAGACGCTGAGCTACTGGCCGATGCTGGTGCCACGCGAGGTCGTCAAGACCGAGGTAATCAGCCAGTGAGCACAACGACCGTCAGGCTCGAAGCCATCGCCTACGCGCGGTCGGGCGACAAGGGCGGGATGGCGAACGTGGGGGTGGCGGCCCGCGATCCGCGCTGGTATCCCGTGCTGCTTCGTGAGCTCACCGCCGAGCGAGTCCAGGAGTACTTCACCGACCGGGCGGGACGCACCGACCGGTACGAGTTGCCGAACCTGCACGCCGTCAACTTCCTGCTGCACGGCATCCTCGGCCGCGGCGGCACCAGCACGCTTCGGCTCGATCCGCAGGGCAAGGCCCTCGCGGACGCGATCTTGTTCATGGAGGTCGAGCTCACCGAAGCCGAAGCGGCACCCCTTCGCAACGAGTCGAGAGCCTGAGGGCCCATGAGTATCAAAGCCGAGCACATTCCCGTCACCACGCTGGGACACGAGAGCATCCGCGAGGCGGTGCGTTCCATCAATGCGAAGTACCCGCTCGACTACTGGTCGGACAAGGAAGCCCGCAAGGAGTTCCCCCAGGAGTACTTCGACGACTTCGTCAAGGCCGGCTTCACGACCATGACCGTCCCCGAGGAGTTCGGGGGTGGCGGCGCGACGGTGAGCCAGACGGCGGCCATGCTGGAAGAGGTCGGCGCGAGCGGCGGCGCGACGGCCGCCTGCAGCACCGTGCACTCCTCGCACGTCGCGCTGAGCTCCATCATCAAGTACGGCAGCCGCGAGGTGCAGGAGCGGTACCTGGCCCGGATGGTGGCCGGCGAACTCGCGGTGAGCTTCGGGGTTACCGAACCCACTGCCGGGACCGACACCACACGCATCACGACGTCGGCGAAAAGGGTCGGCGACAGGTACGTCGTCAATGGCCAGAAGGTGTGGAACTCGCACGCGCAACGGGCCGAGAAGTGCCTGCTGCTGTGCCGCACGTCCCCGCGCGGCGAGAACGGCGCGAAGCCCACCGACGGTCTCACCATGCTCATGGCCGACCTGAAGGTCCCTCAGGTGACCATCCGCCGGATCCCCAAGCTCGGCCGCAACGCGGTGGATTCCAACGAGGTGTGGTTCGACAACCTGCCCGTGGACGCGTCCGATCTGGTCGGCGAGGAGGGCAAGGGCTTCTACCAGATCCTGGCCAGTGTCAACTCCGAGCGCATCTTCCTCGCGGCTGAATGCGTCGGGATGGGACGGTGGTGCCTGCAACGGGCAGTGGACTACGCCGGCGAGCGCGTCGTGTTCGACCGCCCCATCGGCATGAATCAGTCCGTGCAACATCCGCTGGCGCAGTCCTACATCGAGCTGTACGCGGCAGCCCTCGCGGTGCGTGAAGCGGCCGAAGCCTACGACGCCGGCGCGCCGGCCAAGGAGGTCGGCCGACTGGCCAACACCGCGAAATTCCTGGCATCCGAAGCCGCGTTCAAGGTCGCGGACAACGCGATGCAGGTGCACGGCGGCTACTCATTCGCGACGGAATACCACATCGGGCGGCACTGGATCGAACTGCGGCCGCACAAGATCGCGCCGGTGAACAACCAGATGGTGCTGAACTTCATCGCGGAGAAGGTGCTCGGCCTTCCCAAGAGCTACTGACACGGGTACGAAAGCGGCGGAGGAGGTGCGCACCTCGGTGGACGACTGGGCCGATCCGTTGCTGCTCAACGGGTATGCCACGCGGAACGCTCGTCGTTCGCCGGACCGGGTCGCGTTGGCCGAGGAGCAGCGGCACGTCACCTATGCCGAGCTGGACGAGCGCGTCAACCGGCTCGCGAACGCGCTGCGCTCACTCGGTGTGGAGCAGGGCGATCGGGTCGCGCTGCTCTTGCCGAACGGGATCGAGTACGCCGAGTGCCTGCTGGCCGTGTGCCGGCTCGGCGCGATCGCCGCGCCGGTGAACACGCGGCTCACCGTCGCGGAGGTCTCTTACATCTTCGACGATCTGCGCCCGACGCTGGTTGTCGCGCACGGCGAGCTGCTGACCACTGCGCAGGCGGCGCAGCACGACGTCGGCTCGGTCAAGGCACTCGTCGTCGTGTCCGGGCCCGGCTCGCTCGGCTACGACGAGCTGCTGGCCGGTGCCGGCCCGGAGCCGCCCGCGGTGGACGTCGGGCCCGGGGATCCCGCCTTCATCCTCTACACCTCCGGCACGACCGGCCAGCCGAACGGCGCGGTACTCAGCCACGCTGGATATGTGGTGAACTCGCTCAGCGTCCTTGCACAGCTGCACATGGCAGATCCGGACGAGTGGCGACACATCGGTGTTCCGATGTTCCACACCGGCGGCGTGAACAGCCTGGTACAGCAGCTGATTCTGGGCGGGACGTCGCTGATCTCGGAACCGAAGAACTTCGACGGTGCCAAGGTCGTCGACCTGTTCGAGCGATTCCCCGTCGCGACGGCGTTCTTCACGCCGACGCAGTGGGAACAGGTGTGCCAGGCGCCCGAACTCGATAGTCGCCGGCTCAGGCTGCGCCGTCTCGTATGGGGCACGTCCAACACGCCGCGCGCCGTGCTCGACCTGATGGCTGCCGCGTTTCCCGGGCTGCCGGTCTTCGCGCAGTTCGGGCAGACCGAGATGACCGGCACCACGTGCACCCTCGTCCCGGAGTTCGCCTCCTCGAAGCTCGGCTCGGTCGGGCGGCCGCTTCCCCACGTGCAGCTCCGACTGGTGAACGAGGACATGGACGACGTCAAGCCCGGCGATGTCGGCGAGATCGTCTACCAAGGCCCGGCCGTCATGCGCGAGTACTGGCAGGACGCCGAGGCGACGGCAACGGCTTTCCGGGGCGGCTGGTTCCATTCGGGTGACCTCGGGAGGTTCGACGAGGACGGTTTCCTCTACGTCGTCGACCGGCTGAAGGACATGATCGTCTCGGGCGGCGAGAACATCTACTGCCTCGAAGTCGAGACGGCGTTGCAGTCCCATCCGAAAGTGGCCCAGGTCGCGGTGGTCGGGGTTCCGCACGAGAAGTGGGTCGAGACCCCGCGCGCGGTCGTCGTCCCTGTCGATCCGAAGGATCCGCCGAGCTACGAGGAGCTTCTCGTCCATCTCGAGCCGCGGCTGGCGTCGTACAAGAAGCCGACGTCGATGCAGCTCGTCGAGGCACTGCCGCGCAACAGCATGGGCAAGGTACTCCGCCACCGGCTCAAGGAGCTCTACACGCCATGACCGAGCTGCGGGTGCTGCTGGTGACCGGCGGGCACGCCTACGAGAGGGAGCCGTTCCTGACGGCATGGCGTGCGCTGTCCGACCTCGACCTCACGCACGTCGAGCATCCCGACGCCGAGCAGTGGCTGGTCACCGGGAAGGCGACGGACTTCGACGCGATCGCCTTCTACGACATGCCCGGGGTCAACCCGCGCGGACCGCGCCGGCCGGACACCCCGCCGGGTGTCGCCGCCGCCTTCGACCGGCTCACGCGACGCGGCACCGGGCTCGTGTTCCTCCACCACGCTCTCGCGTCCTGGCCGGCCTGGGAGGGCTACGCCGAACTCGTCGGCGGGCGCTACCACTTCTGGCCGGGCACGCTGCGCGGCCAGAAGTGGCCGGACTCGGGCTACGTGCACGACGTCACTCACGAGATCACCGTGGTCGAGCCGTCGCACCCGGTCTGCGCCGGCCTGCCCGAGCAGTTCACGCTCACCGATGAGCTGTACCTGGCCCCCGTGCTCGAGGACTCGGTGACGCCGCTACTGCGCAGTGACTTCGGGTTCGTGACCGACAACTTCTGGTCGACCGGCCGGGCCATGGAGGGTCACCGGTACGACCGGGCCGGGTGGCAGCATCCGCCCGGCTCGAACCTCGTCGGGTGGGCCCGGCAGCACGCTCGCAGCCGCGTCGTCTATCTGCAGCCGGGCGACGGTCCGTCGGCGTACGCGAACGAATGGGTCCGGCGACTGTGGCGCAACGCTGTCGGCTGGGTGGCCGGCCACCGGGACAACACGAAGGAGAACGGGTGACCGAGATTCGCATCCCGCAGGCATCCATGGAGATGACCGAGGGCGCCATCGACGCGTGGCTGGTGGACGACGGGACCCGGGTCGAGGCCGGCCAGCCCATCTACACGCTCGAGACGGACAAGGTTGTCATGGAGGTGGAGTCGCCCGCGGCCGGCGTCCTGCGGCGCGTCGGCGAGCCGGGCGAGACCTACCAGGTCGGCGACCTCATCGGCCACATCGAGTAGGCGATCACTCCTCGATCAGCCGTAGCGCCTCGTTCGGGCAGCCGGCAACGGCGGCGCGCGCGTTCTCCAGCTGGTCGTCGCTGACCTCGCCCCCGGTCAGCAGCGTCAACTCGGCGGCGTCATTCAGCTCGAAGAGCTTCGCCGCGACTGACTCGCACACGCCCATGCTCTGGCACCGGGCGGCGTCGTGGACGATTCTCGCCATGCCGGCCTACCAGGCGACCGGCAGCCCGTACAGGCCGAACACGAAGCCGTCGTGCTTGAACGACAGTTCCTCGACCGGCACGTCCAGCCGCAGCGTCGGCACCCGATCCAGCAGTGCCCGGAACGCGAGTTCGAGCTCCGCCCGGGCCAGGTTCTGCCCGATACAGGAGTGGATTCCGTAGCCGAACCCGACGTGGTTGCGCGCGCCGCGGCGCGGGTCCAGCTCGCCCGGGTTCGGGAACACGTCAGGGTCGTGATTGGCCGCCGCGTTCAGGCCGAAGATGCCCTCGCCGGCCTTGACCGGGCAGCCGCCGATCTCGAAGTCCTTGGCCGCCAGTCGAAGGGTCACTAGGTCGTTGATCGAGTGAACGCGCACCATCTCCTCGACCGCCCCGGGCACGAGATCGGGCTCGGCCCGCAGCATCTCCCACTTGTCGGGCTCGACGAGCAGGTGCAAGACACCCATCGAGAACGTGTTCGCCGTCGTCTCGTGGCCGGCGACCAGCATGAGCATCGACAGCCCCACCACCTGCCGATGCTCCAACTCGCCGGTACGCACGTGCTCGATGATCAATCGGCCGATCAGGTCGTCCGGCGACGGGTCCTTCGCCTTCTCGGTCACGGTGGCGTCGAGGTAGGTCGCGAGCTCGTCCAGGTTCTTCGAGTACTCGTCGGGCGACGTGGCCCGTGACAGCAGGGTGCCGGTCAGCCGCTCGAAGATCTCGTGGTCCTCGTACGGCACGCCGAGCAGTTGGCAGATCACCAGGCTCGGGATCGGCAGGCTGAATGCCTGGTGCAGGTCCGTCGGCGGCCCGGCTTCGAGCATCCGGTCGAGGACTCCGTCGACGATCTCCTGGATTCCCGGCCGCATGGTGTTGACCTTCTTGGCGGTGAACGACGGCGAGAGCATGCGGCGCATCACGCCGTGCTCCGGCTCGTCCATCCACACGAGGTTGGAGTCGGTCGACTTGCCGATGACGCCGCTGCGCAGGTTCGGGAACCGGGGATCCAAGCGGTTGGCGGTCAGGTGCGGCACGTCGAGCTTGTCGAGCATCTCGCGGACGTCCTCGTGCCGCGTGAGCAGCCACGCCTCCTTCCCGCTCGGTATCCGCACCTTCTTGACCGGCTCGCTCTCGCGCCAGCGCGCGTACACCTCCGGCGGGGCGAACGGCGCCTCGCGGCGGACTGGGAAGGCGGGAAGCTCGGTCGATTCGCTCATGGCGGTACCCCTGGTGATCGGCGGCAGCTAGCAGGTTGACATGCGCCTGTGCATACAAAATCATGGCAGATTGCGACTGTCAACGGGTGGCTTTGGCTTTACCGTGGTGCCAAACAACCCAGTTGTGTAAGACGCGTCTGGGCAAGTGGTCGGCGAGCGCACTGGAGAATATGCATGCAAAGTACGAGATCCGGGGCCGATGGCGTGACATGAGCGAGGCGGTGCGGGCTGACCTGGCGGATCGGATCCTCACGATCACGTTGCGCCGCCCGGAGCGGCGCAACGCCATGACCCGCGCCATGATCGCCGAGTTCGTCGGCGTGCTCGACGAGGCCGATGCGGTGGACGAGGTCAGCGCCGTGGTCGTCACCGGCGCGGGGACGGCGTTCTGCGTGGGTGCCGATCTCACCGGTAAGGCCGGAGGCTTCGTTCGCCCGGCCGGCGGGACGGACGGGCTGGATCCGCGCCGGGACGGCGGTGGCCTGCTGGCATTACGTCTCTTCTCGTTCAGCAAGCCGGTCGTCGCCGCGGTGAACGGGGACGCGGCCGGCGTCGGTGCCAGCCTGCTATTGCCCATGGACGTGCGACTGGCGGTCACGTCGGCCCGATTCGGTTTCGTGCAGACCCGTCGCGGGATCGCGCCGGAAGGATGCGCCAGCTGGTTCCTGCCCCGGCTGGTCGGCGTCAGTCGTGCGCTGGAGTGGACGCTGAGCGGCCGGGTGTTCGGCGCGGAGGAGGCGCTGGCCGCGGGACTCGTGCAGCGGCTCTGCCAGCCCGAGGAGCTGCTGCCCGACGCTGTTGAGACTGCGCGGCAGCTCGTGCAGGACGCGTCACCGCTGTCCGTCGCCGTCACGCGGCGCATGATGTGGCACGCGTTGACGATGCCGCATCCGATGGATGCCCATCGCATGGAGAGCGCGCTCGTGCGGGCTCTCGGCTCGATGCCCGACGCCCGCGAGGGCATCGCGGCGTTCCTCGAGAAGCGGACGGCGCGGTTCGCCTCGCACCCCAGCCGCGACCTCGGCCAGTTCGTGCACTGGTGGCCCACCCCGGCGTTCGACCGGCCGGGTCCAGATCGATCGGAAGCCCGATGATCCGAACCCGGTTCTGCGAAGAGTTCGGCGTCGATCACCCGATCGTGCAAGGCGGAATGCAGTGGGTCGGCCGGGCCGAGCTGGTGTCCGCGGTCGCGAACGCAGGCGCACTCGGCTTCCTGACGGCGTTGACGCAGCCGACGCCCGAGGCACTGGTCAAGGAGATCCTTCGATGCCGTGAGATGACCGATCGGGTCTTCGGGGTCAACCTGACGATCCTGCCGACGATCAAGCCGCCGCCGTACGCGGAGTACCGGGACGCGATCATCGAGTCGGGCGTGCCGGTAGTGGAGACGGCCGGGGCCAACCCCGACGCCCACCTGCCGCACTTCCATGCGGCCGGGCTAAAGGTCATCCACAAGTGCACGAGCGTGCGGCACGCCCTCACCGCACAGCGCATCGGCGTCGACGCGGTCAGCATCGACGGGTTCGAGTGCGCCGGCCATCCCGGTGAGGATGACGTCCCCGGGCTCGTGCTGGTGCCGGCCGCGGCGAAGCGCCTGCGGATACCCCTCATCGCATCGGGCGGCTTCGGCGACGGACGCGGGCTCGTCGCCGCGTTGGCGCTGGGCGCCGACGCGATCAACATGGGCACCCGGTTCCTGTGCACAGTAGAGGCTCCCGTGCACCGAGCCGTGAAGGAGCGGATCGTCGCCGCCAACGAGCTGGACACCGTGCTGATATTCCGCACGCTGAACAACACCGCCCGGGTCGCCCGTAACGGCGTCAGCGAGGAGGTCGCCCGGCGCCTGTCAGACGGGGCGACGTTCGAGCAGGTCCGCGACCTCGTCGCCGGAGTGCGCGGGCGGACGGTGTACGAATCCGGCGACGTCGAGGCCGGCATCTGGAGCTCGGGGCTCGTGCAGGGCCTGATCGACGACATACCGACGGTCGCGGACCTCGTTCACCGCGTCGTCGAGCAGGCCGAGCAGCTACTCACCTCCCGGCTC
>WNGE01007444.1_pt1 | contig 23168 bp, 22 predicted proteins | sample 5400651 | NCBI WGS metagenome assembly WNGE01 (sample SAMN13153370, study PRJNA577476) | soil metagenome | isolation source: 60 cm soil or saprolite under grassland replicate 2 | place: USA:California | collected 2016-06-15
GAAGCCAAGAACCCCATCTCCAACGTACTGCGCGAGATGCTTCCCAGTCGCGCCAAGAACACAGTCGGTGCCATCGAAGAAATGCCTGCCGACAAGTTCAACTATAAGCCCACCCCCGAGCAGATGACATTCGGCCATCTCGCCGCGCACATTACCGATGGCAATTACTTCTTCTGTTCGAATGTCGGCGATGTGCCGCGCCCGAAGATGGAAGAACTGCAGGGAACAGAAGGCAAGGACAAGCTGGTGTCAGCCGTCAAGGCTTCTTTTGATTTCTGCACCACCGCGCTGGCGAAAGCCGATGACTCCAAGCTGAATGACAACATCAGGTGGTTTGATGGAAAGCCGCGGGCTCGCGCCTGGGCTTTCGTAGCACTGGCCAGCAGTTGGGCCGATCATTACGGCATGGCGGCCATGTATCTCCGCCTGAATGGGCTGCTCCCCCCATCCGCGCAAAAGGCCAAAGCAGAGGAAAAGAAGCCAGAAGAAAAGAAGTGAGCCGGGAGCGTCCCACAATCGTTACTGCGATTGCCGCTCTGTTCCTTCTGTCAGCAGCGTACTTGTTGATCGTTGGCCTCACAATGCTCGCTCGCCCCCGTTTCCTATCAATGGCCGCTGGCGCCGATTTGCTCAGCGGACTGGAGACTGCCGGCCCGTACATGTTCCTGGTGGTGAGCGCCGCTGGAATTGCGGTAGGGTTCGGATTGCTTCGGCTTCAAAACTGGGCGCGGCGCATTGCAGCTCTGCTTGCCCTGATTGGCATCGTGCTTCTGGTCCCCAGAGTTTCGGGTGCCGTGGTTGCTGCTCGCATCTCGGCCTTGGCGTGGAGTGGATTAGGAATCATCGTCCGCGTGGTAATCGTCTTCAGCCTCTACCAAGCACCGGTGAGAGAGATATTTGAGACTAAGTAGTTCCGCGGTTCAAGTTCGGAAACCATCGCCAGAGCTGCTGAAGTAAGTTCTTTGTTCGGTTCATCTTTCAGAAGATACCGTGTTTCCTGTAGATCATAAATTCTTGACCGACCTCCCGAAATTTCTCGTGTAGCTCGTTTTAAGGCATCTATCCCGCGCAGAATGAGCGTCCAAGTTTTGGCAGTTTTCGTGCTCTTTGTAACAGCGATGATCTGGGAGGCGGGCATGTTGGACCTATCGATTGAAAACGTTGCCAATGTTGCCGTGATCCGCTGCTCAGGTCGCATCGTTCGCAGCAGTGCTGCTTATCAGTTGCGTAATGCGGTCGCCTCAGAATTGGACTCCCGTGCCATCGTGCTCGATATCAGTGAGGTCGAAGAAGTGGAGGGAGGCGGCTTGGGCATGCTAGTGTTTCTGCAGCGCTGGGCGCGCGACCACGGAATTCAATTCAAGCTTTTCAATCCTTCCCGCCAAGTTCGCGAGAAGCTCGAACGCGCCGGTTCGATCTCCGAAGTCGAGATCGCCTCCGTGCCCGAAGTCATGGCGCTTGCCAACCGTGACGACCATCAATACTCAATCGCTGCCTGAAAATTGAGACAAAGAACTGGGACGGCTTAACGAACAAATGGAATCGGGGTCGGGTTTATGCAAGCGCAAAGTGCTCTTCTTCAGTGCGTATTGGTTTCGTTGACTTTCCTCTCGGCGGCTCAAGGGCAACAAGCTCGCGGATCATTTCCTTCTGGGGTGGACTCTCAATCATCCCCGGATCTCGAAGCAATTATTCGCAACATGGAGGCGGCACAGGAGGCCAGCCGCCCACAGCTTCCGTACGAAGCCGTCCGCGACTATCGCCTGTTAGAAGGGGATGCGTCGCGGATTAACGCCGAAGTGGTGGCACGCATCACTTTCATGCCTCCGAATGTAAAAAATTATTCGATTCAGAACCACACTGGGAGCAGCCGGGGGGCGGACGTGGTTCGCCGCATCCTTGACAAAGAAGCGTCAATGACTGCGCAGGATCCCGACGCCTCTCTGCGATCCATATCTTCCCAGAATTACAATTTCGCGTACTTGGGTGAAGATCAACTGAACGACCGGTCGTGTTACAAGCTCAGAATCACTCCCAAGCGTAAGGACATTAGTCTCGTCGATGGCGAGATCTGGGTTGACAAGGGGTCTTTCCTCATTCCTCGAATCGAGGGGGAGATGTCCAAAACACCCTCCTGGTGGCTGAAGAGAGTTCACCTTGTACTCGACTTCGGCAACTTGGGCGGAACTTGGCAGCAAACCGGAACCCAGGCCCTTGCCGACGTCCGAATGTTAGGAAAGCGCAGCCTCGTGTCCAAGGTCTTGGATTACCGCGAGGGCGAGGCTCTCGCTCTGCAGAGGAAACCAGTCGCACTCCAAGGGCGCGGTTTGCCCAGAAGGCGTGCGCGCCAGGCAGCCTTCTCGGTTCCAATGCAGTAGTCATTTATTCGTCACACTGTTCCCGCACCCAGCCACACTAACCCACCGCATTCCAAGCATTTGCCGCGAGACCATTCCCTCACCCCATTCTTAAGGTTACGAAAGTTTGCACACAGCCCCGTAAGTTGTTGTAGAGAAGGCGCTTAACTGGTATCAGCTTAGATGAAGCGGACACCGCTTAATTCCCCGCACGCGCGACTTCGGGTCGCAGGGAGAAACTTGGCTGCCCAGTCTCAGTCTTGGAGGGACCTGGACCTCCGCGCCAAGGCTTTAATCAGCCTCGTGGTTGCGGTTGGTACAGGTGTGCTGCTCTACGCAGCCGTCTACCCTACGAGCAAAAATATTGCCCAGTTCATCTGCTACCTGCTGATCGCGATCTTGGCTGCGCGGCTGAAGGTTCATCTCCCCGGGATCACCGGCACGATGTCGGTGAACTTTCTGTTCATCCTTTTGGGAGTGTTGGAACTCAGCCTGCCAGAGACCTTGATTCTGGGCAGCGCCGCAGTGGTGGTCCAGTGTTTCTATCGTGACCGGCCCAGCCCGATTCAAGTCACGTTTAACCTCTGCGCAAGCGCGTTCGCAACAGCAGTGGCTTATGACGTTTACCACCTCGCAATCGGCGAAGGATGGTTCAGAAGTCATCCTTTACTGCTGGGCCTAGCGGCTTCGACATACTTCCTGGCCAACACGGGCTCCATCGCTACCGTCATCTCTCTTACAGAACGAAAGGCACTCAACAAGATTTGGGTGGATTGCTACTTCTGGTCTTTTCCGTACTACCTGGTGGGAGCTGCATTCGCAGGCATGCTTGGCTGGTTCAACCGGGCTTTTGGATGGGAAACTTCGTTGCTGATCGTTCCCGTTATTTACCTGATCTATCGCTCCTACCGGCTCTATCTGGGCAAACTCGAAGACGAGAAGCGGCACGTAGAGGAGATGGCCAACCTCCACCTGCGAACCATCGAAGCGCTGGCCCTGGCGATTGAGGCCAAAGATCACACCACTCACGATCATCTGCAGCGAGTTCGGGTGTACGCCATCGAGGTCGCCAAAGAATTGAAGATTAGCCCGCCAGAAATGGAGGCACTGCACGCAGCCGCGTTGTTGCACGATATTGGCAAATTGGCGATCCCGGAGCACATCATTTCCAAACCGGGCCGGCTGACCCCGGAAGAATTCGAAAAAATGAAGATTCACCCGGTCGTGGGGGCGGAAATTCTGGAGCGGGTGCGTTTCCCATATCCTGTCGTGCCCATTGTGCGCGCGCACCACGAGAAGTGGGATGGCTCGGGCTATCCTTTCGGCCTGAAGGGAACGGACATCCCCATTGGAGCGCGGATTCTCTCGGCGGTTGATTTTCTCGACGCTATGGCCTCCGACCGCCAGTACCGCCGCGCACTGCCGATGCACGAAGTTTTGCAACGCCTGGCCGCAGAATCAGGAAAGTCATTCGATCCCAAAGTTGTGGAAGTTCTGGAGAAGCGACACCGGCAACTGGAAAAGCTGGTGGAACCCGGCTCCGATCACGAAGGCGGATCACAACTCTCGACCGACCTGAAGGTCGAGCGCGGCGAAGCACCGGCGGCTGGCTTCGAAGACATAGCCGTCAAGGACCCCGCAGCAAATGAGGCCACATTCCTTTTTTCCATTGCCGCAGCGCGGCAAGAGGCGCAAACGCTGTTTGAGCTGAGCCAGGATCTGGGAGCATCGCTCAGTCTCGGTGAGACCCTGTCCGTATTCTCGGTGAAATTGAAACGGCTCATTCCTTACGATGCCATCGCCATCTATGTAAAACGTGGAGTGGAACTGATTCCGGAGTACGTGAACGGAGACAACTTCCGTCTGTTTTCCTCTCTACGAATTCCGCTAGGCCAAGGTCTTTCCGGCTGGGTGGCGCAAAATCGCAAACCGATTGTTAACGGCAATCCTTCCGTCGAACCTGGATATCTGAACGATCCCACGAAGTTCAGTACTCTGCGTTCCGCACTGGCGGTCCCGCTGGAGGGACTGGCCGGAGTTGTCGGCGTGATTGCCCTTTATCACGCCGAGCACGATGCCTTCACTTCCGATCACCTGCGCATCCTGCTGGCGGTCAGTTCCAAGATGGCTCTAGCGGTTGAAAATGCTCTGAAATATCAACAGGCAGAAAGTTCGGCTGTCACAGACTATCTGACCGGCTTGCCCAACGCGCGCTCGTTGTTCCTGCAACTGGACAGGGAACTGGCACGCTGCAAGCGGGATAATTCTTCGCTGATCGTGATGGTCAGCGATATGGATGGCTTCAAGCAGATCAACGATCGTTTTGGTCATCTCGAAGGCAATCGGGTTCTGCGCTTGTTTGCACAAGCTCTCAAAGACACTTGCCGCGAGTACGATTACGTGGCACGCATGGGAGGGGATGAATTCGTAATTGTCGCACCCGGCTTGACGGCAGAAACTGCCACCAAGAAAGCTGAGTCTTTGCGCGAATTAGCCAGGCAGGCAGGCGCGGAAGTTTGCGGCGAAGACATTCTTTCGCTCAGCGTGGGCCAGGCGGTCTACCCCGCCGATGGAAAAGACGCAGAAGCGCTGTTGGCTGAAGCTGATCGCCGCATGTACATCGAAAAGCAGCAGCAGCCCTCGCGCAAGAACCGCAGAACGTATCCGCGCATGAAATGCCGGGTCACCATCGAACTTCGGCCTGAAGATGGGGATAGCCCAGTATTCGGAAATCTAATCGACATCAGCTTGGGAGGATGTTTCGTAGAAACCAGCGCTATCATGCCCCCAGGAGCCAAACTCAAACTGATCTTCTCCATTGATGACGGCAGAATGCAGGCTGAAGGAAGCGTGGTTCGCATCGACCCAGGATGCGGCGTCGCCATCCAATTCAACGATATGGGACGTGACGAACGGGAAAAGATGCACCGGGTGCTTGAATTCGTCCACAACACGACGATGTTCTATGATAACCGGTACTTCTCGAAGCTGCTGAACCGATAATCAGCGCCTGCTCAGCAATCTATACCGTCGATTTTGCGCTATTTGCGGCCAGGATGAAATTCCCCTCGGCTGGAGAACTGAGCGTAAGGCCATTGGTCCTGCTGCGTAGCCAGCGGAACCGGCGCAGCGGGGGTAACGGGCTTCGGCTGCTCGCCCCAATTCGCAGGAGCGGGGTGAATGCCCCAAATATTCCCTGATTCGTCTAGCGCCAGCCCCACTATCCAAAATTTAGCTCCGAGCGGCACGCAATTCGCGACCAATGCAGTTGCTATGCGCCCACCAGGGAGTTCTTCCAGCCGGACAGGAACACCCGGTTCTAAAGGACGCGACAGCCGCACTCCGCAGCCTTCCGTATTGACCACTAGCGTGTGGCACTGCTCAGAAAATTGGATGGCAGGATCAAGACCGGTGACACGCAGAGGAATCTGCGCACGAATGCGTGTGCTGCGGCGCTCTGCTTCGTACGATTTAGCGCTGGATTCCATGCTCCGCTGCCAGAATTTTACGTCTGAAATGCTGCCAAATTGGAACTCGTCTGCGCAGAAGTGGCACCAAAGTAACCACGGAGCTGTAACCCAGAATTATTGTTTGAACGCGCGATTACTCAAGGCAGTGCAGGTGGCTCAAAGGGATGGTCGGAAACCAGCAAAATACCGTGACGCGAAAGCTCATCCACAAACTTTTCTGCATCATGCTGGGCTACTTCTAGATCAACCTCGAATTCACTACAAACCTTACGGGTCACGATTTCGGACAACGGAGTGCGGCCATCGGCGGCCTGCCAGATGGCCGTTGCTACTTCGTTTAGCGTGAAAAACGTGGAGTCCACAGATGACATAACCATCATTTCGCCGCCCAGCATGCGGGCGGCAATCGCCGAACTCCGAGCGATGTACTTTTCACTCATTCAATCATGCCCCAGACGCGCGCGTCCGGCACGAACGTAAGTTGCTGCACGAGAACTTTTTGCACGAACTCCCAGGCTGAGCGGAACACATTGTCCACCAATTCCGCATCCTTCGCAAAGAAAAGAACATTGCGCAATAATCGGCGCAGCGCTTCCGAACTCGGCAGCGGGTCAATCCTGTTTCCCGTGCCCTTTGCCAGCAGGAACACGGAATTGATCGGGGCAGCGCAATTCGCACCGGGCCGCTCGAGCTCCCCTGAAAACGGAGTGCCGCATGCTACGTAGCCTTCGCCGTCACGGCGAATGTAAGAAATTTCGTCGGTCAGCAAACAGACATCAGGCGGAGCAAGATGCGAAATGGTCGTTTTCCCAGCCCCGGACACGCCGGAGAATACAAACGCACGGCCATTGCGAATGCCGCTGGCGGCGTGCAGCAAAAATCCGCCCTGCCTCGCCAGAATCAACGTGTGCACGATGCGTAAGACTGCATCCATCGAATACGAATTGTCCGGCTGGCGAACACGGCCACGGCGCACTCGAGGGTCCCACTGCGCGACGAAATCATTGCGGCGGAAGCACCATTCGCCGTTTTTGACGCTTACCTGAACATCATCCTCAGAATCCGGGCTCTCACGGCTGATCTCGTCTGGGGCGGAGATAATGTCGACGTCGAATTCAATATTGGGATTTGATGCGTCCCCGAGGAAACCCGCGTAGTGTGATGCCAGTCGATCACGGAACCCCGCGTTGGGCGTGCGCAGCAATATCGGCACATTGGCGATCTCCACCGCGATTTCATGCTGCTGAGCCACTGATCTGTTGTGGGGACGCCGCAGTTTATACCAGGCCCGGAGCAAAACGCCAATGGAATGTGCGGAATTATGCCTTTGACAAACCCTGTCGGAGACGATTTAGAATTCCGGGCCGTGGAGTTGAATTACAGCCTTAGTGAGGATGAGTTTCAAGAAGCGCAGATCGTACCTCGCCTCTTTATGCTGCGCTTCCAGATGGTTCTAGCGTCTTTCATCGTCCTGTCGATGCTGTTAGTCTTCTGGTTCCGCGGCACTCGCGACATAATAGCGTGGTGGTTCTTTCTCGTCGGTATATTCTTATTGGTGGATCGGTACGCGCTCGCTCGTTATCGGGTCACGAGAATGTTCCGTCGCAGTCCGAACACCAGTTCGGAACGCAGCGTTTCCATCGGCAGGGATGGTATCAAGGTGGTCATGCCGAATGCTAACGAGGAAGTCCAGTGGAGCGCGTTTCAAAAAGCACGAGAATTGAAGAAGACATTCCTTGTCTACAATGGGCCAAAATCCTTCTACATCTTCCCGAAACGCGCATTTACAAGCGAACACCTGGAAGAGTTCCGAGCACTGCTGCGGGAGAAGAGGCTACTCTAGCCGGGAAAAGCGGCCTTAATAAAAGGAAAGAGTGCCCTCCAGCCGCGCCAGGCGTAGGGTATGCGAAAGCACGAGCAGGCTCACGGGCAAGATAAGCAAAGCGAAGATTGCCAGATACAGAATTTCACTGCGCAATGCTGCAAAATTCGCTCCTTGCAGCAGAGCCAGCCGCATTCCATTGAGTGAGTGCGTCACCGGAATAAGCTCAGCGACAAAACGCAAAGGTTTCGGCAATGTTTCTACGGGGAAAAGAGTGCCGGTCAAGAACCACGTCCCGGATCCGAATAACCAGAGCAAGGCAGAGCCTTTTTGAATTGCCAGTTGCAAAGCCGCTGCGAAGATTCCAAGCGCTACCGCAATCGCTGCGGAGAGCAGAAAGACCAAAACACAACCCAGCAAGTTTGGATTCCCGAGTGGCGCCCGAAAAAGCAGAAGCCCGCCGCCGACATAGATCACAAACTGAACCATGTGGCCGGCGAAGGCCGACATCGCGCTCATGAAAATCAACACGGGCGCAGGGGTTGAGGTTGTCATCAATACTTCCAGAGTGCCCGTTTGCTGTGCGTCCTGAACAATCAGCAGAAACGAGTGGACCCCCATCACCAGAAATGTGTAGAAACCGGTACCGACGAGCAGAAACGGAAAATACTCGACTCCTTCCGGTCGGAATCCTGGCCCGATGGCTCGCGCCAGAAAGTAGAACGATGCCAGTTCAGCCGCCGACGCGAAGGCGGTCAGGAGAAAACCGTTCCTGTAACGAAGCGCGCTCAGAAGATCGCGCCGCAGGATGGCGGCCATTTTGTCGAGCAAGCCTTTCATATTATCGGCAGTTCCTCACCGCGAACTCGTCGATGTGATTTAGTTCGCCGGTCGTCTGGAAATAAAACGAGCGCAGTTCCTCGACTCTTGTATCTCGAATTTTGTGGTAAGCCGCCAACCTGCCGCATTGCAACACTGCAACAAAATCTCCAACTGCTACTGCTTCGTGAAAGCTGTGCGTCGTGAGAATCACGGTTGCGCCCTGGTCAGCCAACTCACGGACCAGGTTCCAAAAACGAGCCGTCGAAGCCGGATCAAGGCTTCGCGTTGGCTCATCGAGCAAAATGACCGAAGGCTCTTTGATCAGGGCGCGGGCAATGCCAAGCCGTTGATACATGCCGCTGGAGAATTTCATGACCAGAGTGTTCGCTGTGTCTTGAAGTCCAGTCCGCTCCAGCATGGCTTGTATGCGTGCCGGGCGAATCTTGGCAGGAACATCTTCGAGTGAGGCGAAAAAATCCAAGTTTTCCCGGGCCGAGAGCCTCGGGAAAAATGATCGCTCATTGGCCACAGCAAAGCCTACGTGCTTGCGCACTGTTCCCGTCCTCAAACAGGTATCGGCGCCTTCGATCAGCACGCGGCCCGAGTCGGGCAGAAGCATGGTGGAAATCAGCTTGAGAGTCGTTGTCTTTCCACTGCCGTTCGGTCCCAGCAACACAAGAACGTTGCCTCTTTGCACCCGCAGGGAAACGTCGACGAGAGCACGCGTCTCGCCGCTTCGCTCGCGGCTCAGCCAATTGAACAAAGCGGGCCGATGGCGAAATCCCTTTGTGACGGAATCTAGGACGACACTATCCATCGCGGTGAAGCTTGGCTGTGGTTTTGTTGCGCGGGAGGTACTGCCTGGAAGTCTCTGTATTATAGTGTCCGCTACGGTGAGTTCCATGCGCATGAATAGTTGAGCAACGACAAGGATTCAGTGTGCCGTCTGCCGTCCTGCCAAATACAGTGCCACAGGTTTTGCCGAAGCGGGAGTACGCATCGAGTTTCAGCAGCGATCCAGAGTTTGATCTGCTGCTGGCCTGCTGCGCTTGCGACGAGAAAGTGGAGCGAGTACAAAACGCCCTCTGGGGTGAGCTGGAGTGGGAGCGACTCGCCCGCCTCGCCGATCACCATGGAGTGTTGCCGCAGGTTTACTCCGTTATGGCTCAAGCCGAGGGTGCTTCATCCGCCGAACTCTCAAGCCTTCGGCAGATGTACGAGCGCAGCGTGCATCAGGCTCTTTGGCTGACCCGGGAGCTCCTCCGGATTATCGGGTATTTCGAAAGCCATGGCATCAGAGCCCTACCATACAAAGGCCCCGCACTGGCACAGATTCTGTACGGCAACGTCACATCACGTCAGTTTGCCGATCTCGATATTTTGGTTTCACCCGATGACCTGCCGAAGGTCAGAGCTTGCCTTGCCGAATTGGGTTACGAAGCAAGCCTCAAGCTCTCCCATTCCGAGGAGCGCGCCTATATGGACGCGGGGTACGAATTCGTATTCGACTTCGGCGAGCACCGGAATCTGCTCGAGATTCAGTGGCGAATCCTGCCTCGCTTTTACGCAGTCGATTTCAATATCGAACGCTTTTTCGACAGGGCTATTGCGGTCGATCTATGCGAACGCGCCGTGCGAACACTGTGTCCGGAAGACCTGATGCTGGTACTGTGCGTTCATGCCGCCAAACATGCCTGGACACAACTTTCCTGGATACGCGAGATTGGGGAACTCTCAAAATCGCAGCAGCTCGATTGGGTTGCTATTTTCAATGAGGCTGAGCGACTCGGCATCTGCCGCATTCTTGCTGTGAGCCTTGCACTGGCAAACAATCTCTTCGGAGCAGAGATACCAGAGGCGGTCCAAGGGTATGCACAGTGCGATCACGAGGTCGAGGTCGTTGTGCATCGAGTTATTCCTTTGCTCTCGCAGGAAGAAAATCTTGATCCCGAATCCGTTTCCTACTTCCGTCTGATGATGGATGCGCGCGAACGCTGGCAGGACCGTGCTCGTTTCCTGTGGCGACTCGCGGTTACACCCAGCGTCGGCGAATGGTCTGCGATCGGGCTACCGGAGCCGCTATTCCCGCTTTATCGAGCCGTCCGCTTTTTCAGGCTGGCGCGACGATGCTGGCCCCTGTGATTTTTTCGTGGTCTTTGCTGTGAAAGATTTTAACCGCGAAGTTCGCGAAGAATCGCGGAGGCCGCAAAGATAAAATCAACCCAACCCGGTATTCTTCCTGGCTCTAGCCATTCCAGCTCTTAATCCCTTTGCGACCGCTCGCTCATATCCTGCGGAGCTCATCGCTGCCATCACCGTGGCTGCAGTTCCACCCGGAGTCGCAGCCTCCCGCAGCAACTCATCAAGTGCCATCTTGCTCTCACGCCACACCAGAATACCGTCGGCCAGAGCATGCGCCGCAGCAGTCATCGCGGTCTGGCGATCCAGACCTGCCCTCTGCGCCGCTCCCGCCAACGCAGCCAACGCATGATAGCCGTGGCTGCTTGAATAGGTAACAGTGAATGCGTCGAACTTGCGCTCAGGAATTTCGATTACCTGTCCGACTCTCTCAAATAGTTGCTTCACGTCACGCAGCACGCCAGGCGAAACCGCCGGTTCAAATGTGATAGCTGTGAGGCCGCGCCCGCCCCGGCATACTGGACTCGGCATCGCTCGCGCCCAGCGTACGGGCGGTCCCAAGCGGGCGCGCAATTTCGCGAGTGGCACACCCGCTGCCAGGCTAATTGCTGTGATCGGCCGCTTAATATATTTGATTGTGTCCAGCAGCTGGCCGATCCCATCCGGGCGTACCGCAATGATCAGCAAGTGCGCTTGATCCACAGCACGGCGGAGATCATGCTCAATCACGACGCCGTATTGTCGCTTAAGTTTTCTTAGCTTTTGAGCGTGCCGATCATGCACGATAATCGGCTTATCCAGACGAACGCAAGCCGGCGATGAGCGCGGAGGTAATCCGGCCTCCGCCAAGAAAAACCGTTGCTTCTGCGCGGGAGCCTTTCACGTGAGCGCGGCGCAAGCCTGGTCTGCGGCTTCAATCAGCGCCTGAACGTCGGCTTCAGAATGCGCGGTGCTGATAATCCAATGCAGGCCATTCGATGGAGTCATGTAAATGCCACGTTCGAGCAGCAGGTGTACGAAGCGGGAATAACGGGTGGCATCAACATACGTACAGTAATCGCGGTAGTCGTTAATCTCGTCGCGATCAGTGAAGTAGATCTGGAACATCGGCCCAAAGCCCTGAACGATTGCCCTCGTCTTTCTCCGGCGGAACACTTCGCGCAAACCCGCAATCGCGGCATCCCCCAACGCATGCAGCCGGCGATACGTATCGTTCACTGATGACAAATCCAAATTGGCCGCCACAACTTTCATAGTGAGCCGGTGGCCGTTGAACGTGCCGTAGTGCAGGACCATGTTCTCTCCCCAGCGCATGCGGTCAAGAATGACGCGCGGACCGGCAACGGCGCCAATGGGAAATCCTGCGCCCAGGGCTTTGCCGAAAGTGCTGAGGTCCGGCTGAATCGAGTAATACTCCTGACATCCGCCGGGCGCATAGCGAAAGCCGGTAACTACTTCGTCGAGGATGAGCAGAACCCCATATTCGCGTGTCAGCTCGCGTAGCTTTTGCAGATAGCCGTCGCGCGGTGGGATGCACCCCATGTTGGCCATGATCGGCTCACTGATCACAGCGGCGAGTTCGTGGCCGTGGGTTCTCATCACACGCTCTAGAGCGCTGACGTCGTTCCAGGGAGCAAGCACGACATCATCGAAAGTTGACCTCGGAATTCCTTCAGAATCCGGAATGCGAGCAGGATTCTCCCGAGATCCCAGATGCTCTGGCGGATGGCTGTGGGCGTTCAAAAGAAACGCATCGTACCAGCCATGATAATGTCCTTCAAATTTCAGAAACTTTGTACGTCTAGTATGGGCGCGCGCCAAACGCAACGCGAGCATTGTGGCTTCGCTTCCAGTATTGGTGAAGCGTACAGCCTCGGCGGACAGCACCATGCGCCGGAAGCGCTCGGCCGCTTCCACTTCGGCCGAAGTTGCTGAGGCAAAATGCGAGCCCTCCGCCATCGCCTGCGAGACGACCTCGACCAGCTTCGGATGCGCATGCCCATGAATCAGCGCTCCGAATGACATCATGAAGTCGGTGTATTCATTTCCATCAGCATCCCAGACGTGAGAGCCGGCGCCGCGTTCTAGAAATACGGGTGCGGGCGAAAACACGGCGGCGCCCCGAGAAGGTGAGTTGACGCCTTCCACGAGCGATTTTTGAGCATCTTCGAACAACTGTTCCGAGCGGCTCGAAGCGCGGATTTTGGCTGTCGTGTGCAATGTGTTTAATCGACAGAGAAACCGGCGCTGACCTCCCCCGAGTCCTCGCCAAAATTCTGCCCACTACTTAAGCAGGTGGATGCTTTTCCATTTTTCGAGAACTTGAGAACGCCGCTCTCATCTGCACAAAAGGCGCGATGTCCGGCACTCGGAGTCGCGGGCTCAGCCGCGATCTTGTAGTGCAGCGGGTCACAGCCAGTGAGAGCGAACACGTAGCCTTGCTTGGTACCTTTCGCCAGATCTGAATCAATTGGCATTCTCGGGCGTTCGCCGCTTCCCTCCGACCTCACAGTGGCAAGCTCGGAAAGGGAACAGGTGTATCCAGGATGTTTAGTGTGATACGCAGTCTCGGCTGCCACAATCGCACGAATAGAAAACGTAGCGGTGAATTCGTTCGTGCGTTGCTGTTTTTCTTCGATCTGGCCCACAAGATCTTTCAGAAAATCTGGATCTGCCAAAGGCATCCGCGCCAAAACGCTGGCCTCGTTGAGCCGCCAAACGCCCGACTCCATTCTCATAATGAATGTAAGACGCGGCAGGAATGGGAGTGCTCCGGGCTTGCCGTTGCGAGACATCTGGAACGAGAGATCAATCTCGTCTTCGTCTCCAATCAGGTCATCCCGCTCGACAGTTACTTCAAACTTTTCACGCGTCTGCGGTTGATCGCTCACAAGAAGGACTGGTCCTGTCTCCATGGTTTGGAGATTGCCGCCCCCAGCTCGCGCCTGCATGCCGATTCCTTCCACCTCGGTCAAGAAGCTTGGATTCGCACCAGACTCAATTTTCGCAAAGGCCTTCTTCGTGATTTCAGGAAGGTGCCTTTTCAGATGATCGGGCCCTTGCCCTAGAAACATTTCCAGCAAAGCCTGGCGCGCGGACTGCGGCGGCGGAGGAGTGGTGGCAATTTGCGTCTGAGCAGCAAGCATTGTAGTCGTCATCAGCAGGGCCCACAGCACAATACGATTCATACACACTCTCCATTCCGGCAACCATGCCAGAATTCTGTGGAGGACACCAGTGCTCCATGAGTTTCTAGACGCAGGCGAGGAGCTGAAAGTTCCCTGAGAAGATAGACTCTCAATCTGCTGATCCGCCGCCATCGACCACCAGCGCAGCGCCAGTCATAAAAGAAGAGTCGTCTGACGCGAGAAACAGCGCGGCTTTTGCGATTTCGTCAGCAGTGCCGATTCGACCCAGCGGACGATTGGTACAACCCGCCAGGTAATCCTCCCATTTCATGCCCCGCATGCGTGCGTCTTCCGGAAGCATGGGCGTGTCCACATCGCCGGGGCAGATGCAATTCACACGGATGCCCTGCCGGCCGTGATCGATCGCCATCGCCTTAGTCAAAAGCACCACGCCGCCTTTCGAAGCACAGTACGCAACCGCCGCATCACCGCCAACAATTCCCCAGCCTGAACTGTTGTTGATGATCACGCCACTGTGCCGCTGGACCATGTGCGGCAGGACCGCTTTCGACATCAGGAACGTGCCTTTCAGGTTGATGTCGATCTGTTCATCCCACTCTTCTTCCGAGCAATCGAGCGTAGTGTGAGGATAAAAGACACCTGCATTGTTGAACAGAATGTCGATGCGGCCGAAAGCGCGCAGGATTTCATCAACCGCGAGCTGACAGTCGCTACTTTTCCGCACATCGCTAGAAATGAAGACGGCGTGCCCACCGTTTTTAGTGATCTGCTCTGTTACGGCGTTGCCGCGTGTTTCGTTACGACCGGTGATGGCGATTTTTGCCCCTTCTTTGGCGAACAGGCTCGCCGTGGCCTCGCCGATGCCAGAAGAGCCGCCGGTAATGAGAGCAACTTTGTCTTGCAATCGCATATGTTCCTAAGGAGTACGTAGGCCCGGACGCTCTCGTCCGGGCAGGATGGGCAACGCTCGTCGGCTGTGCCGAGCTTCTGAATACTGGCGGGTGAAGGCGCCGACGTGAAGCGTGCGCTACACCGATCCCGCTAAGCCTCCCCCATCCACCACCAATGCCGCGCCCGTGACGAACGATGCGGCATCACTAGCCAGGTAAAGCGCTGCCTTGCGCGATCTCTTCGGGCTTCCCAAGTCTGCCTAGCGGTCGGCGGGCCGATTCAGCAAGAAAGCGCTCCTCGCGCTCGCCCATTTGCTGAGCTTCACTGCGGAGCATGGCAGTGTCGGTATCCCCAGGGCAAATGCAGTTTACGCGAATATTCTGCGGGCCGTGGTCCACAGCCATCGCTTTTGTCAGCAGCACTACCGCTCCCTTGGACGCGCAATACACCGCCGCTTTCGGCCCAGCGCTCAAGCCCCATCCGGAAGCCATGTTGATGATCGAACCGCCACCTGCCTTGGTCATGATAGGGATCACCTTGCGCGACATCAGGAACATGGATTTTACGTTTACATCCATTACCCGATCCCAATCTTCTTCGCTGAGCTCGGTTACCGTCGCGCGGCGAATGATCCCGGCATTGTTGAACAAAACATGAATGGCGCCGAATTCGTGAGCAGTGTGTTCGACTATACGGTGGCAGTCCGCCGCCCGGCTAACGTCAACAGGAGTGAATAGCGCCCGACCGCCGTTGTTTCTGATTTCGTCTACCAAACTGTTCCCGGCAGTTTTGTTCAGGTCAGCGATGGCGACGGCAGCGCCCTCCCGAGCGAAGAGTAGTGCCGTTGCGCGTCCGATACCGGAAGCTCCGCCGGTGATGAGAGCCGTTTTGGCTTGCAGGCGCATTTGTATTTACGAGGCACCGCATTGCACAGCCCAACGCAACTCACCGGCCCGCCAAACTCCCGGCGGTCTCCGCGCCATCTATCGTGTACACGTGACCAGTCATATACGCAGCGTCATCTGACGCCAAAAACGCAAACAGCGCCGCAATCTCCTCCGGCTTTGCGTGCCGCCGCAAGGGAATCTTGCAATTCACTTCGTCGAGCATTTCGTCCGTATATTCGGCGCGCTGCATGGGAGTGAGAACATATCCAGGCGCAACCGCGCAGACGCGAATCTTGGGCGCCAACTCCAAAGCCATCGAGCGCGTCAACTCGATCACACCGGCCTTCGTAGCATTGTAATCGGCATAGAAGGGGTACCCCATGATGCCGTTGGTCGAAGCGGTCTGCAGAATCACGCCGCCGTCACGCTCCCACATGTGCCGGGCGGCAGCCTGAGCCATGTAGAAGCCGCCCGTCAGGTTAACCGCGATTACCTTGTCCCATTCCTCGGGCGTGATCTCCAAAAAACTATGCCGGATGCTGATGCCGGCGTTATTGATAAGCACATCCACCCCGCCCATGAGCCGAACCGCATCGTCCAGCGCCGCCTGAACCTGCTTGAAATCGGAGACGTCTGCATCCACGGTGCCTGCCAGCTTAGGCAGCTCATGGCGAATTCGTTCCCGCGCCTTGCTGTCGCGGTCGAGCACCACTACTGCCGACCCTTCTTCAAGAAACCGCTCCGCCGTGGCTGCCCCAATGCCACTTGCGCCTCCAGTGATCAGCACACGCTTGCCTTCGAGTCCTCTCATCAAGTTGGTTTTCCTTTGAGGTTACTGCGACTTCAGGATAAATCGGGGGGAGAATAAATGGCTAAGAAATGCGGTTATGGCTCAGTTTGCCGTTAGCCTAAAGGACTCGCTTTGCGTCTTTGCGAATCCTTGGCGTTCTTCGCGGTTAAGTTCTTCTTTACCGCAAAGCTCGCAAAGAACAGCCGCCAAGAACGCAAAGCCAAACCACGCACCAAGTGAAACTGAGTCTCTACTGAAATGCGGGAGCATTCCGTACACAACTGAGAACTGACAACCAGATTAGAAGCATGCCCTCACCTTTTGGGAAACGATTCTATGTCCTTGCATCCGAAAAACTGTCCGGCTTAGGCAACTCTGCCGCGTTTTATTCCGTCTTGGTTGAATAGAGCTGCCAAGTCCGCTTCTTGAGGGCAACTTGCAGCGCGACTTGGACGCTCTTCAAGGCTCTACCGTATAATTGCCGTTTTCCATATTCCCGGAAGATGAGGTAGGAGCGATTCTTCGCGTTCATCAGGATAGCCCTGTACCGAGGGAGGAGTGCGGCTGGAAGCGGGTCGCGCTGACGCCATCTTATTCATGCACAAGCCATTGCGAGCGGGCGGGGAAATCGCTGCTGGGCCTGCTGCTGTTTCTCGCAGTTTTCTGTTCCTTCGGGTCAGGTCAGCAGGAGCTGGTTGCAGACGTCCACATTCATGGGAACCGGCGCATTCCAGCTGAAACCATCCGCTCTCGTATATTTACCCGTCCGGGTGACGTCTACGATCCGGCAGCCATCGAGCGCGACTTCAATTCTTTGTGGAATACCGGATATTTCGAGGATATTCGTTTTGAACGTGAGCAGACTACCAAAGGCTGGGTGATTCACGTTTATGTGAAAGAACGGCCCACGATTCGCGAGATTGACTATGTAGGCCTGAACTCGGTTTCGAAGAGCGATGTGCTCGACCGCTTCAAAGAACGGAAGGTTGGGCTTTCGCCGGAGAGCCAATACGATCCTACAAAGGTAAAGAAGGCGGAGGTCACGATTAAAGAGCTGCTCTCCGAACACGGCAGGCAGTTTGCCACCGTCCGCACCGAGGTGCGGCCAATTCCGCCGTCAGCGGTGAGCATTACGTTCGTGGTGAAAGAAGGCCCCAAGGTCAAGGTCGGAAAGATCCGCTTTGAGGGCAACAAGCACGTCAACAATCGGATCCTGCGCAGTGCAATGAAGAACCTCCGGCCAATCGGTATTCCGCACTCCATTTTCCTAGAAAACATCTTCGCCAAGACTTACGACGCGAGCAAGCTGGAGGAAGACACAGACCGCGTGCGGGCGGAGTTTCAGAATCGGGGATATTTCAAGGTGGTCGTGCAGGATCCAAAGACCCAGATCCACGACACCGGCACTACGGGGTTTCACATTCCGCTGATCATGAAAGGTCCAGGCAAAGCGGTGGACATAACGATTCCGATTGAGGAAGGTGAGCGCTATCGGCTTGGGTCCATCACGTTCAAGAACAACAAAGCAGTGTCCAATCAGAAGGCATTGCGTTCGCTTTTCCCCATCAAGGATGGAGATATTGTCAGTCGCGAGAAAATCGCCAAAGGCCTGGAAAATCTTCGCAAAGCATACGGCGAGCTGGGGTACATCAACTTCACGTCAATTCCGAACACAACCTTTGATGAAGATAAGAAGCTGCTGTTGCTGGATATCGACGTGGATGAAGGCAAACAATTCTTTGTCCGGCGAATTGAGTTTCAGGGAAACACGACTACGCGCGACAAGGTGATCCGGCGCGAAATCGCACTGGAAGAAGGCCAGCAATACAACCAGCGACTGTGGGAGCTGAGCCTGCTGCGACTGAATCAGTTGGGGTATTTCGACACTTTAAAGCCGGATGATCCCAATGTGACCGATAAACGCTTGGATGAAAAGAACGGTTTAGTGGACCTGACCCTGAAAGTGAAGGAAAAAGGGAAGAACCAAATCGGCCTGAACGGCGGAGTAAGCGGCCTGGCGGGAGCGTTCATCGGCATCAGCTACAGTACGAATAACTTTCTTGGACTAGGCGAAACGCTGAGCGTGCAGGCGAGCATCGGCAACCTGCAACGCAATTTGAGCTTCGGCTTTACGGAGCCGTATCTGTTCGATCGGCCGATCCAGGCGGGTTTCACGGTTTACACGCAGAAATACAATTTCAACCAGGCTCGGGAGACGGCGATCCTAACCGGTCAGCAGATCAGCTTGCCATCGCCATTCCTGCAGAACCTTCAGAACTATACTCAGTCGAGCACCGGATTTTCGCTTTCGTCCAGCTACGCTCTGCATCACTCTTTCAAGCGGGTTGGAATCACTTACTCACTTGATCGCTCTTCTATTGTCGCGGTCAGCACCGCGTCACAAAATTTGTTTAATTTCCTGGCGTTTCGCGGGATCAGTGGTCCCAACTCGCTGAACGGTATCATCACCAGTAAAATTCTGCCCAGCTTCTCTGTTAATACTGTGGATGCGGCTTATTCACCAAAGAGCGGGAGCAGCTTTTTCGTGGGTGGCGAGGTTGCGGGGCTGGGCGGTACGGTGCGCTCGTTTCGTCCGATTCTTCAGTACAAACATTTCATTCCCATGCAGAAGAAACGGAACACGATTGGCTACAACTTGCAGGCATCGTTCCTGAGCGGTTATGGCGGTGTGGTAGCGCCCCCCTTTGAGCGCTTCTATATGGGTGGAGAAAACGACCTGCGGGGATTCGACATTCGCTCGGTATCGCCGGTTGCATTCCTGCCGAATACCTCGACCGTAGTGCTGCACAATCCCGACGGATCGGTGGTTCCGAAGGACCCTAGCAACCCCCTGCTAGGCCCGTACACCATCAGAGTGCCGGCGGAGCAGATTGTGTTTCCGGGCGGCGATCTGAGCCTAGTCGGAAACCTGGAATATCGCTTTACCATTGCGGGTCCGGTGGCGCTGGCGCCATTTGTCGATTTCGGAGTGGACCCGATTATCAGGAATTCCCAACTACGAATCAATTCAGGGCAGTTGACTGATATCAACACCACTGTGTTCGGCTGCCCGCAATTGGATGTCGCCTTAAACTGCGTGGGCGGGCATACTGAGAAGTTTTCGCAGAATTTGCAGCTCGTCGGCAGTACAAATTGGGTTCCAAGAATGTCTACCGGTCTGGAGCTGCAGGTATTCCTACCTGTCGTCAACGCGCCGTTCCGCGTGTATTGGGCCTATAACCCGATGCGGCTGAACTCGAGCGCGCGGGGCCCGGCGCAGATTACGCGCGACATGTTCCCAGGCCCGACCTGCCTCCCAGAAAAAGTCTGCTCGGCGGGCGATTTCACATATCTGAATGCCGTCGAGACAATCGGGCCGCTGTTTCAGTTGCGGGAGCCGCGCAAGACGTTCCGCTTCACGGTAGCGACTACGTTCTAGGACTTCGGGACCTCGGACCTCCGACTTCAGGCCAGGGAGGGTGAGCCCCAACTCACGCGGCAGATCCTGATCCTTTTGAGCGCTCCACCTGCTGCAGGGATTCGATTAGTGAGTTCAACATGCGTCCCAGCTGACCAGAGCTCTCGATGTGTTCAGCCGCCTCGGGGCCGGGCAAAAATTGTAGGTCCTTCGCAATCGAGATCTGAGTTTCGAGCTCGAGTAGTGAAGCGCGAGCATGGCAGAAAAACAATCTGCGGTCCCGATCCGAGGAACGGCCCTTGCCCTCCGCGATATTGCTTGGGATTGACACGGCAGCTCGCCTCATCTGGCTGGTCAGACCGTATAGCTCTTCCTTCGGAAACGTCTTGGTGTGTTTGTAGATTGCCAATACCAAAGCCATCCCCTGTTGCAGACTCTCAAATCGCGATAGGAAGCACTCATGCCTAGCCTCACATATGCCGATTCTGGCGACAGGCGGGAGCAGGTGCAAGGTTAACCTTCACATGGCAGTGTGAGCTAACATGTGGACGTTGTCATGGGTAACCCTGAGGTCAGAGGTCCGAAGTCGAGAGCCGGTTTGACCTTCGACCAAAGCTGTACCTATAATGTGATCATCCACACCCTGAAAAATGGCAGCCGACGGGGTGGTCGCCACGCCGTCAGGTCCGGCGTGAGGAGTTGGGACATCCGGCCCGCCTCCACCGATCAGATCGAAAATTTCGGGTTGACCTTGAAGGCATGGCCAGCATTTGCCTATAAAAGATCTGAGACATTTTCCCGGAAATTTCCAAGGAGTTCAAAGCAACACATGACAAGCAAGTTCGCGCGAATTGTTATGGCCACGGCGTTTGCCCTTTCGGTGAGCGCGGCGGCCCAAAATGGCGGCACGGCGGCCGCATTACCCGCGGCTCCCAGTGCGGCAGCATCTAATCCGGCGTCAGCCAGTCCTACCGCCCCGGCGGTCACCAACGCAACCGGCACGAAGATTGGGACCATCAACATTGAGCAGGCGATCTTTGCCAGCAATGAAGGCCAGAAAGAGTTCGAGACTCTGAGCAAAAAGCTTGAGCCCAAGCAGACGGAGCTCAAGGCCCAGAATGATGAGCTGGAGAGTTTGAAAAAGCAGCTCAACACCCAGGGTGAAAAGCTCAATGACGAGAGTCGCGGCACGCTGGTAAAGCAGATTGAAAGCAAGCAGAAATCGCTGGATCGGCAGGTTCAGGACGCTCGCGAGGACGCCCAGAATCAACAGAACGAAATTGCGCAGAAAATTCTGCAGAAGATGGCGCCCATCGTGGTGAAGTACGCGAACGACAACGGTTTTGGCGTGATTATCGATACCTCCAATCCCTGGCCGAATGGGCCTGTGCTTTGGGCAGGGCCTTCGGTAGATATCACCAAGCCGATTGTGGACGCCTACAATGCTCAGTCGGGCGTACCTGCGCCGACGAGACCGGCAGCGGGCGCAAGGCCAAATATTCCGGGGCCGAAGCCAACCACTACGACTCCGGCACCCAAGCCTGCAACGACTGCTCCCACGATTCCGAAGCCGCAGGGTACGCAGCCGCCGAAGTAATTCGGCGACACCTCAGCAACAGGAAAAGTTCCTTCAGGCCGCGCTTTGTACGCGGCCTTTTTCTTTGTAGTTTTCCGCGCCCAACCGAGCAAAAGCGGTGTCCTTAGAGATAACGAATCACCTGGAGGGCGCCAATGTTTGCCGATTCGCTGCTGGATTCCGCTTTGATCAACCACTCGCATCGTGGCTGGACGACTCTGATTTCCTTTTCCATGCAGGCATTGCTGGTCGGGGCGGCGCTCATGGTTCCACTTCTCTATACGGAAGGTTTGCCGTCGCTGCGCCTGATGCGACAGGCGGTGATTGGACCACCATCATCGCACGGACCTGCGCCCAAGATTGAACCTTCGCACGGCAGGAATCTGGTGCTGAAGAACGCATCTGGATTAGTACTGATGACACCGCAGCAGATCCCGAAGGGGGTTGCCCCCGAAACGAATGTCCCAGTCGGGCCTCCGCCGGAGCTTGCAACTGGAGGCGGCGCAAGCGGATCGAGTGGTTCTGGCGTTCCTACTGGAGTCCTAAATTCAATGGGCGATGCAAACGTTATCCCGATGCCACCGCGACCGGTGCATCATCCTCCGATCTCGCACTGGATGGAGGGCAACCTCATTCATCGTTTGCAGCCGGCGTATCCGCCATTGGCAGTTCAAACCCGCACGCAAGGTCAAGTCGTGCTGCGCGCAGTCATCACCCGCGAAGGGACGATCGAAAACTTGCAGGTGGTCAGCGGTCATCCCTTGCTGGTGCGGGCCGCTCTTGAGGCGGTGCGGCAGTGGCGCTATCGACCTTATGTACTGAATGGAGAGCCGGTAGAAGTGGAGACGCAGGTTACGGTGAATTTTGTGCTCTCGGGAGGATAGGGAGGCAGCAATTAGCGGTTTGGCATTTAGCACTCGCCAAGCAAGGCACTGCGTCCACAGTGACTGAGAGCTAGAAGCTAAGAGCTGAAAGTTGAGGTGTAGCACCCCAGTAACCTGAGCAACCCGCACATGACCGATATAATCGCCTAGAGTGGCCACTGTTGAAATCGTGAAGCGCGCGGCGACGCGCCCTACCTGGGCTGAGGTCTCGCTGAGCAATCTACGCTACAACTTTGGAGTGGTGCAGCGCCATATAGGCGTGGATGTGACGATTTGCGCGGTGGTGAAGGCGGATGGCTATGGACATGGCGCAGTCGAGTGCGCGCGGGCGCTCGAAGAAGAAGGGGCACAGTGGCTGGGCGTGACTTCGCTCGACGAAGCGATTCCGCTGCGTGATGCGGGAATTCAAGGACGCATTCTGCTGATGACAGGATTCTGGCGGGGCGAGGAGGAAGAGATCGTTCGTCTTGGCCTCACTCCGACCGTGTGGGAACCCGGACAAGTCGAGAGCCTGGAAAGGGCTGCCGCGCGATTTGGGCAAAGGCATTCAGTCCACTTGAAAGTGGATACGGGCATGGGGCGGCTTGGTGTGGCGCCCGAAGATTTGCCCCAGGTTTGCGCCGCGCTGAAGCAGGCTTCCCATTTAGTTCTGGAAGGGCTTTCGACGCATCTGGCTTCGTCGGAAGTGCTGGATGCGCCGTCTGTTGAAGAGCAGTTAAAGGGATTTGATGCGGCACGGCGTACGCTGCGCAATGAAGGGCTGGAGCCACTACTGCTGCACACCGCGAACACCAGTGCAGTGATCTCCCGGCGCGAGTCGTGGTAGACAATGGTGCGCCCCGGGGCCGCTCTGTACGGCTACTATCTTCCATTTGAACGCGCCGGCCGCGAGGTCAGCGGCAGCAAATTGCGGATGGCGGTCAAGCCGGTTCTGACCTGGAAGACTGGAATCCTATCACTGCG
>WNGE01003391.1_pt1 | contig 23163 bp, 13 predicted proteins | sample 5400651 | NCBI WGS metagenome assembly WNGE01 (sample SAMN13153370, study PRJNA577476) | soil metagenome | isolation source: 60 cm soil or saprolite under grassland replicate 2 | place: USA:California | collected 2016-06-15
CCGATGATGAAACTCCAGAGAAGGTGCGCCGCCATGACGGCGCCGCCCGGCGGCGTCATGTTCTTCATCGCCTCTTCCCATTGCGAGTGCATCAGGAACCCGAGCGCCATCTCGCCGATATTGGTCACGACGCCGGCCAGGATCCCTCCGCCAACGACACGTCCCCAATTGATCTTTCCCATGAGGACCTCCTCTCTTATTCCGGAAGCCCGGCTGCGGGCTGTTTGGAGAAGGGCAGCTCATCCGCGGGCCGGCTGCTCGTCGCCGGTGCGGCGTCGGTCTCAGAGAGACCGTGCAAAGAGACGCCGAGCAGGCGGACGGGCCGCACGCCAGCCTCAGTCTTTCCGAGGAGCGAGACGGAGCGTCCGGCGATCTCCTCGGCCGCCCGCGTCGGCGGGTCGTGCGTGTGGCTGCGCGTGATCGTCTCGAAGTTCGAGTAGCGCAGCTTCAATACGACGGTCCGCGCGAAGAGCTTCTTTCGCGCAAGCACGTCCACCGCCGCGAGCGCCAGGCCATGGACCTCACGCCGGATTGCTTCGACGTCTTTCAGGTCTTGCGCGAAAGTGTTCTCGCAGCCGATCGACTTTCTTTCGCGGTGGGGCTCGACGGGACGGTCGTCCTGGCCGAAGGACATCCGCCGCAGCGTCTCGGCATAGCTTCCGACCGTCTCTTCCAGGACCGAATCGCCTGCGGAGCGCACGTCCACCAGCCGCTCGATCCCGGCGGCGCGCAGCCGGGCGGCGGTCTTCGGCCCCACGCCCCACAGCGCGTCCACCGGCAGCTTCTGGAGGAAACGCTCCACCCTCTCCGGCGCGATGACGGTCAGTCCGTCCGGCTTCTTCCAACCCGAGGCGATCTTGGCCAGGAACTTGTTCGGCGCGACGCCGGCGGAGGCCGTCAGACTCGTCTCCTCACGAATGCACCCCTTGAGTCGTCGCGCGACATCCATCCCCAGCGCAAGTCCCCACGCGTTTTCGGTCACGTCGAGGTAAGCCTCGTCGAGCGAGAGCGGCTCCACGAGCGGCGTGACGCTGCGGAAGATCTCGAAGACTTGACGGGAGACGGCGCCATACTTGGCGAAATCCGGCCGGACGATGACGAGTTGCGGGCAGAGGCTCACGGCTCTCGCCATCGGCAGCGCGGAGCGCACGCCGAACGCCCGGGCCTCGTAGCTCGCCGCGCAGACCACCCCGCGGCTCCTCGGGTCGCCGCCGACCGCCACCGGCCTGCCGCGCAGCGCCGGGTCGTCTCTCTGCTCGACGGACGCATAGAACGCGTCCATGTCCACGTGCAGGATCCGGCGGAGCTTCTCCTCGCTCATCGCTTCGCGCCGGCGGCGCGCTCGATCTCTGATGTCCAGTTCGAAATGAGGTTCAACTGTGTCACGGGGACTGACTTGACCTCGCCTGGCTTCACGACGAGGAACCGACTGCCGTCCGGGGAGACGTCGTAGGTGCGGGGTCCGTCCTCCCGCGCCCACTTCAGATAGCGATCGGCAAAGAGTGATTGAGCCTGGCCGGCGGAGAAATCCGGAGACGTACGGACCGGCACGGCCATGAAACTGTCCGACGAGCGGTAGAGGATCTCCCGTCCATCCGGCGACCAGGCCGGCTCGACGCCGCCGTCGCTGGAGATCTTGGTCTGGCCGCCCGGCCCCGGGTAGGGGCGCACATAAATCTCGTTTCGACCCGACTCGTCCGAGGTATAGGCGATCTTGCGGCCGTCGGGAGAGACAAACGGCGCGAATTCATGGAACGGAGTCTCGAGCCACGGCCGGGCTTCGCGTTTGCCTTCCAGAGACAAGGCCCAGATGTCCATTTTTCCAAGGTCGCCGCCTCCCCGCGTGTAGAAGAGGACCCGGCCGTCGGGAGACCAGCTCGTCGGAAATGCCGCCGTACTGCCTTCCGTCAGAGGTTCGACTTCCCCGCTTCCGTCGGCGGCTTTCCAGCAGGCCCTCGGGCTTTCGGACAGAAAGCGCGAGAAGGCAATACGTTTTCCGTCGGGCGACCAGACGGGACAGAAAAACCGGCCCGGGCCGGACGTCAACGGGGAAAGCACCTTGCGGTCGAAATCGTAGACGGCGATGCTCGTACGGAGCCCCTCGCTCACTTCGCGGACCTGGATCGCGAACCGCTTGCCGTCGGGGGAAAGCACGGGACTCCCATAGCCGTTTGGCGGGAGGGGGACGGAGTCTTCCCGACCCGCCCGGTCCACCCAGAGAACCGAATCGGTCGCCACCGCCGTTTTGCCGCCGAGCGCGTAGACGAGAAGTCCGGTGCTGGACGCCGCGGCGAAGGGTGCTCCGTCGTAAGCGCCGGTCAGGACGTTCTCGATCACCGGGATAGCCGGCCCCGTCAACTCCCAACGCCCGGGGTCGCAACGCGCGGCCAGCAGGCTCGTTCCCCGGACGAACAGAAGATAGCCTGGCGGGACGTAGCGGGCGAAGGCGGCGTTGGAAACGAGCACGCGCCGTTTGCCCGTCGCGAGCGAGTGGACTACGACGTTCGAATTGGAGATATCCCCAAAGTCCCTGCCGACCCGCACGACCATCAGGATGCTCTTCCTGTCCGGGAGGATCTGCGGCCAGGCGTATGCGTGCTCGCCCTTCGAGGAATCAGGCGTGAGAAGCTTCTCCGGGATGCCGCCCCCCGAAGCGACTCGGCGGATGCCCGTATTGATCGACCAGGCAAAGAGGATCGACCCATCGGGAGACCAGGTCCCTCCCACCGTGACGGGAGGGACCTCTGCAATCGTCACCGGCGGCCCCCCGGCGAGCGAAACTTTCTTCAACTCGCGATTCGTGAAGAAGCCGATCCATTCCCCGTCGGGAGAAAAGAACGGGTTGGTCCCCCCCTCGGTTCCGGCGATCGGAGTCGCCTCGAGACGGCCCAGGTCCCGGATGTAGAGCCGCGGGCCACCCGCCTGCCGGGCGCGGAACACGAGCTTGCTCCCGTCGGGCGAAAAAACGATCGATGGCCGCAAGCCGGGCACCGACAGCTGCGTGTCGACCGGAAGCGTGATCGACGATCGGACCGATATCGTGCGCGTGCCGGAAGCTGGGGGAGCGAGGAGCCGCCAGAGGCCCGCCACCGCGAGCGCGCCCAGGACGAGGCCGAGCGTGATCCAGGAGAGTCTCGAGACGAACGGGGAGCGGCGCGAAGGCGCCAGAGAGACCGGGGGCGCGAACGCGGACTCCGCCGGCGCGGCGAGCGCCTCTTCGACCTCGAGTCTCGCGTCGGCGATGTCGTGCAGGCGCCGCTCGCGGGTTTTCTCGAGGCAGCGGCGCAGGAGGTCGCGGACCTTGCCGGGCGTCTCGGGCGGCAGCTCGCTCCAGTCCGGATCGCTCTTCAAGATCGCGGCGAGGGTGTCGGAGACCGATTCTCCGCGGAAGGCCTGGCGCCCCGTCAAGCACTCGTACATCACGCAGCCGAAAGAGAAGATGTCCGTGCGCTTGTCCAGCGGCCTTCCGCGCGCCTGCTCCGGGCTCATGTAGGCGGCCGTGCCCAGAATCATGCCCGTGCGCGTTCCGCCCGTCGTGATCGTCGGCGATTGCGAAAGGTCGCGGCGCTCCGGCTCGGACTCGACGAACTTGGCGAGGCCGAAGTCGAGCACCTTGACCGAGCCGTCCGGCCGGATCTTCACGTTGCCGGGCTTCAAGTCGCGGTGGATGACCCCCGCCTCGTGTGCCGCCTCCAGCGCTAGTGCGATCTGCCGGCAGACCGAAAGCGCCTCGGAGACGGGAAGCTCGCCTCCGGCGAGCCGCTCGGCCAGCGTTTCTCCTTCGACGCACTCGAGCACCAGGTGCAGCGCGCCCTCGAAGATTTCGAGCCCGTAAATCGCGGCCACGTTGGGATGATTCAACGCCGCGAGCAGCCGCGCCTCCCGCTCGAAGCGCGCCAGCCTCTCCTCCTCCCCGGCATATTCCGCGGGAAGAATCTTGATCGCGACGTCGCGGTTCAGCTTCGTGTCCCGCGCCCGCCAGACCGCACCCATTCCTCCCGCTCCCAGCGGTGAAAGGATCTTGTACGAGCCGAGATGGCTGCCGGCCGAGATCGTCATCTCAATTCACTTTTCGTCGGCGGCATCATCATAGGCCCAGCGCCCCGTCATTCTGAGGTCGCCGACGCGCCAAAGCCGCTATGGCGACGGCGCGAGCGAAGAGATGAAGAATCTGACCCCGAGGGGTAGGACAGAGGGCAGCTCGCTGCGCTCGGAATGACAGGAGGCTTTTAATAAGCGGCGAGGAGTCGCGCCGCCGCGAGGATCTGCTCCTCCGAAGGGAGAAAGACCTCCTCGAGCGGCGGCGAGTAGGGAACGGGAGTGTCGAGCGCGCCGACGATTCGGACCGGCGCATCGAGGTACTCGAAGGCCTCTTCCTGGATGACGGCGGCGAGGCTCTCGCCAATCGAGCCGGTGCGCGTGTCTTCGTGAACGATGAGGACGCGGCCGCAATGGCGCGAGAGCGCGAGCAGCGATCGGAGACGGCGGTTCCGATGAGAGCGCCTGCCTGATCCGCGGATCTCGGTAGAGCGCGATGTGCTCGTAGTAGAGGACCGGGTCGGGGTCGGCGACGGCCGAGGCGAGCAGCGCCCGCACGTCGTGCGGCGTCGAGGGGACGACGATCTTCAATCCAGGAGTCCGGTAGAACCAGGCCTCCGTGTTCTGGCTGTGGTACGGGCCGGCGTGACGCAGTCCTCCCCACGGCATGCGCACGACCATTGGCACCGAGCCGCCCCAGCGGTAGCGGATCTTCGCGGCGTTGTTGACGAGCTGATTGAAGCCGGTCGCGACGAAGTCGTTGAACTGCATCTCGCCGATGGGCCGCTGTCCCGCGAGGGCGGCGCCGACGCACACACCGAGCACCGCGCCTTCGGCCAGCGGCGCGTTCACGATGCGATCGCCGAACTCCTCGAGCAACGGCTTCAAGAGCAGGAAGGCGTTACCGTACTTGCCGCCGACATCCTCGCCGTAGACGAAGACGCGCGGGTCGGAGCGCAGGGCGTCCCCGACGCCCATCGTGACGGCTTCGAGAAACGTCTTCCCCTTTGGATCGAAGGCTGGCCCTGGCTCGAGCGGCGGCAGAACCGCGGTGTCTTTCCCCCGCACCGACGGTTCCAGCAGTTCGACTCGCCGGCGCGCCGGTTGGCCCGCGAAGACATTTTCCGCTGCCAGACTCGGCTCCGGCCAGGGGGCATCGATGATCCGGCGCGCCTCCCCTTCGACGAGCGCCTCGGCTTCCTTCTTCATGCGCGGCAGGTCGCCGTTACCGATGACTCCCTCCGCCTCGAGGCGCGCGGCGTAGCTCGCGATGGGGTCGCGGCGTGACCAGAACTCGTAGAGCGCGCGGTCGGCGTAGCCCTGCTCGAAGAGCCGGGGATAGTCCCACGAGATCGGCGGCTCCTTGCCGAGGTAGAGCATGTCGTCGTGGTGCGCGTGGCCGCACATGCGCATGCAAACGAGCTCGATCAGCGCCGGCCCCAGCCCCGCGCGCGCCCGCTCAGCCGCCCACGCGAACGCCGCCGCGATCCCCTCGGGGTCGGTCCCGTCGAGCGTGACGCCGGGAACGCCGTAGCCCGCCGCTTTCTCGGCGAAGACCCGCGCGGCGGACTGCTCGGGAACCGGCGTGGAGAGGGCCGTCTGGTTGTTCTCGACACAGAAGACCGCCGGGAGCCGCCGCGCCGCGCACAGATTGATTGCCTCGTGCCACTCGCCGAGCGAGGTTCCGCCCTCGCCGATGAAACAGACGGCCACGCGGCCGGAGCCCTCGCGCGCGAAGGCCATCGCCATGCCCGCGGCCGTCAGGGCGGAGATTCCCAGAGGCGCGGCCGGCGGCAGGATTCCCCAGGACAGGTCTCCGACGTGAAGATCCTTGCCGTCCATCGGCGGGCCGGCCTTGCCCATCTGCGCGTTCAGGATCTTGCGCACCATCGAAGCGTCCGGGCGCATCGCGAGCGCCGCGCCGAGATCGCGGATCAGGGGCGCGACGACGTCGCCCCGCCAGGAGCCGTCGCCGTTCCGGTAGCGTTCGCCGCGCCGAAGCCTCACGGCGGCCGCATAGATCGCCTCCTGCCCGAGCGACCGGAATCCTTTTCCCTGGAACGGCATCCCGCGGTAGCGAACCTCGCTTCCCGAGAAGAGAGACTTCAACCGGTTGTCCGTGGCGCGCGTGAGGACCATGCCGCGCAGGATCTCGACCCTCTCCTCCGGGGTCAGACCGGCCGCGATCGCCTCGCGCCGCAGGAACCCGTCGCAGGTATCGAGCAGCTCCTGCCGCGCCTGTTCGAGCCGCCGCTCCACGGGAATGCCGGGCGTCGCCTCCGGCAGTCCTTCCGGCGGCACCTGGGCGAGATGCCGTTTCAAAGACTCGGCCAGCCCGGGCCGGAGCGCGTCGATCGCCGCGGGGTCGCGTCCCGGCTCTTTCCGGCAAACCGCTTCGAACGCCGAGACCGCGGATGTCAGGGCAAAAGGATGTCGCTCCGCGACGAACGCGGCAAAGCGTTGCAGAATCCCGCCGCGGACACGAGGAGAGACAGACGAAGGAGACTCCACCGATCGTTCCACGGCCGGGATGTTAGCTTGGAATCGAAGTCCCCGGTGCTCGGTTGGTGGGGCCCGGCACCCGTGCCGGAACTGAGAACCGAAAACCATATTCTTCTATCGCAAGAAAGAGGCCGGATTCGCGCCGCCGGGTCTAGCATCCGGAATCATGGACGAATCGAGCCAGCAGGACCTCTTCGGCTCGCCGTCCCGAGCCTCGCGCGCCGACATCGCCGTGAAAGAGCGGTGGGAGCGGGAGCACGCGGAGGCGGCGGAGATCGCCGCGCGGCTGCCCGGCAATGTCTTCTTCGGAACGAGCTCCTGGGGCTTTCCGGGATGGGCGGGAATCGTCTATTCGCGGCGGGCGGCGCCCGGACAGCTCGCGCGCGAGGGACTCGCCGAGTACGCGCGGCATCCGCTGCTGACCACCGTCGGGATCGACCGGGGCTTCTACGCTCCGATCCCCGAAGCGGATCTCCTCCGTTACGCGGCGCAGCTTCCGGCGGGATTCCGCTGCTGCACGAAGGCGCCGGCGGCGGTGACGGCCGCGGAGCTTCCCGGGCAGCGATCCGCGAATCCGGAATTCCTGCGGCCCGAGCGCTTCGTCGAAGAGATGATCGAGCCATTCCGCGCCGCGTTCGCGGATCACGCAGGGCCCTTCCTGCTGCAGTTCCCGCCGGCAGGGGCGCGAGGCCGGGATCGGTCGGCTTCCTTCGCCGCGAAGCTCGGCCGGTTTCTGGCGGCGCTGCCGCGGGATTTTCGCTACGCGGTGGAGCTTCGCGACCCGTCTCTTCTGACCGAGGAATACCAAGCGGCGCTCGCCGAAGCCGGGGCGGCCCACGTCTACAACTACGCGACCGCGATGCCGATGCCACAGGTGCAGGCGGCGGCGGTTCCTCTCGAGACGTCGTCATTCACAGTGATCCGCCTCCTGCTCGCCCCGGGGACCCGCTACAACGATCGACGCGACGAGTTCGAGCCGTTCGACCGGATCATCGCGCCCGACCTCGAAATGCGCCGGCAGGTCGTCATCCTCGCCCGGCAAGCGTCCTCGCTCGGCCGCGATGTCTTCATCCTCGTCAACAACAAGGCCGAGGGCTGTTCCCCTCTGACGATCCGAGCGCTCGCCGAGTTGCTCGCCTCCGAATCGGCCTGACTCAGTCGTCCAGGCGCGCCCCGGAGAAGAGCGGCCGACCCCCGGTGGCGATGCGGAAGCCGTAGATCGCGAGCGCGGCGAGAACGATGAGGAGAAAGAGAGACGTTCCCGCGTACCAGGCCGACGGGTCGGTCGTCAGAGGGAACTGCAGACAGTGGCCGAAGAGATTGGCGAAGACCCAAGAGAGCAGGCCGAAGCGCAGGAAGACGAAGATCTCGGCGGCGGCCACGACGAGGGCGAAAGCCCCGGAAATCAGGCCACCGTCGAGAAACGAAGGCACGGCGAAGAACAGCACGAAGACGGCGGCCGCGAGCCACTCCTTCCTGAGAACGGCACGCAGAAGGAAGAAGAGCAATGCGGCGGCGAGCGCGAAGAACATGGCGACTGCGGGATTGACGAGGTGACTCGCTACGGCTCGCGGACCGCGCAGCGTCGTATCCCACGGGAAGGGCGGGATCGGCGGCGTCGCCTCGAAGGCCCGAAGGGCGAGCTGCCGCAGTTCCCCGGAGATGGCCGCGAAAACGCCGAGCAGAGCGCCCGCCAGGAGCACGCGCCCGACCAGCGGGTCGGAGAAGCGGCCCGAGAGCAGACGCGTCCAGGCGATCAGCGAGTCCGGCCAGCGGCGCCGGATGAGCGGCTCGAGAGCGACGTACATCAGCCAACTCACGCCGGCGAGGAAGAGGGCCACGCTCCCGCCCAGGAGAAGCAGGGCGAGCTCTGAATCGCTCGTGACGTGGCTCGCCATGAACGCCCAGGTGAGCATCGAGCCAGCGAACACGAAGACAGCCAGGCGCATGGCGCCTCGACGGTCGCTGCGGCCCAGACGCAGGTTCCGACGGGCGATCAGCGCCCCGCCGACGACCAACAGGCCGAGAAACGAGAGGTCGAAGTCCCGGCGTACCCCGGTGAGCTCGGCCGGATGAGCCGTCCGAGGCGGACGGCTCCAGGGTCCGGCGAGCTCGAAGAAGACGAGCCGTCCGCGCGCGGCCGCCGCTTCGACCCGCAGCGGCCGGTCCGGTCGTTCGGGTTTGCTCTCGACCCAAGCCGTCCGGACGTCCGCGAACGAGGGAGGAAGCCACTGCGGTTCGGCTGGCGAGAAGGCCGCGGCATCGAGCCCGGCTTCAGCGAAAAGAATCGACCAATCGACCGCGGCGGACGACGCTTGCTCCCAGGAAGACGGGACCGCCTCGAAACGGATCAGGCGGCCTAGGGGGTCGAGCTCGACGCCGATCATGCCGCTCGTCGTTTGCGGCGGATCGCTCTCGGTCACGGTTACCCCCGCGGAGTCATCCCCGCGGAAGCGCTCGGGGATGAGCTGGCCGGGGCTCTGCCGGTACCAGAAGTAGATCGCGGCCGGACGCCCGTCTTCCATGTCCTTCCAACGGTTCTTCGATTTGTCGTGCTCCTCGACCCAGCGCCGGTACTCGCCGTTCCCGGAAAGGCCCCACGCGGTGCCGAGCGGCTTCTCGGTGTAACCGGACTTTCGGATGATCTCTTTCGACCGTTCGGCGAGGGCTTCGGGGGGCTTCTCCAGCGGAACGTGCCCATGGCGGTAGGCACGCGGCGAGAGATAGGCGGCGAGCGTCATTCCCGCGAGAATTGCCAGTAGGAAACCCCATGCGGCTGCCGGCTTCATCGCCCCGGTCTCTCCGGCGGCCGCGACCATCTCGGGCGAGGGCGTCTCGCCGGCTGCGATGGCCGCGGTGAGGGGATCGCCTCCCGGCAATGCCGCGGCCACGGCGGCCGCCGAGCGGGGCCGCTGGCCCGGCTCCTTCTCCAGACAGCGCAGGATCGCGCGCTCGACGGCCGGATCGAGCTCCTTCGTGACGGTGGAGGGCGCCGTGGGCTGCTCCTGCGAGTGCTTGCGCCGCCATTCGGCCAGCGTCGCCGCCTCGAATGCTCTCCTTCCGGTGAAGATTTCGTAGAGGACGAGGCCCAGGGCGTAGAGATCGCTCTGCACCGAGGCGCCCTTGCCGGCGAGCTGCTCGGGCGCCATGTAGGCGGGAGTGCCGCTCACTTCGGCGCCGCCCTTGTCGTCGTCGGCGCGAACGGCGAGGCCAAAGTCCGTGATCCGCGCGCGGCCCCGCCCGTCCAGCATGACGTTGCCGGGCTTCAGGTCCCGGTGCAGAACGCCCTGATCGTGCGCCGCCGCCAGTCCCGCGCAGAGCTGCCGCGCGATCTCGACCGCCTTGTCGCCCGGGAGTCTCCCGATCCGCCGCAGAAGCGAGGCGAGGTCCTCCCCGTCCACGTACTCCATCGAGAGGAAGTGCCGCCCCTCGATCTCGCCTACGTCGTAGACCCGGCACACATTGGGGTGGGAGATCTGGCGCGCGTGTCGCACTTCGGCGTAGAAGCGATCGATCCACGTTTTCTCCGAGGCGAGCTTTCCGGGGAGAAACTTTAACGCGACAGGCTGGCCGAGCTTCAGGTCGTCGGCCCGGTACACTTCGCCCATGCCGCCGCGGCCGATCAGCCCGACGATGCGGTAGCGCTCGATGAGCACGGCTCCGGGCGCAAAGCCCCCCGTTTCGATTGATTCGGAGGAGGCAAAACGGCCGACCGGGTCGGACGGGAAAGCGCGCCGCCGCGCCGCTTCGATCTCCGATGGCGTCGCGAGCCCGGTTGGAAGCTGGGAGACGGAGCTGACCGGTCGTCCGCAGGCGGAGCAGTACCGTCCGCTTTCGGAAACCTCGGCCGAGCAGGAGGGACACTTCATCGTGACGATTGTTATCCCCTCAACCTTGCCTCTCCCCGGGGGAGAGGGAGAAAGCGGGTTACGGCGAAACCTGGGCCAACGCCTTCTCCGTTTCGGCGAGGAGGGCCTCGGGACCGACTGGGGCGCCGGTCGCGTGCTTCATCCACATGTCGGGGGTGACGTTGCCCATCTTCGCCATCCGCTCGAACTCGGGGCCGATCGCGCCCGTCTTCTCGACCTGCCGGTCGATCTGAAAGGCGATCATGTGGCCGAGCGGGTAGTCCGGCAGGTAGAGAAACGAGTTGATCATGTGTGAGTAGATCGCGAGAAGCGTGACGTCCTTCTCCTGGAAGATCGGCGCGTAATAGCGGTTCCAGACGTCGCGCGCGATTCTCAGCGTGGCCTCCTTCAATTGCGCCGGCGTAGCGTCCGGGTGCTCGTACATCCAGTGCCAGACCCCCATGTCCACGAGCGCGACGCCGGCGATCTCGAAAGTGCCCCAGAAGTCGTTCAAGATCGTCAGCGCGCGGCTCTTCGGGTCGGGCTTCGAGAGTCCGAGCAACTCCAGATCTCTGGCCTGAAAGACGAAGGCGAGGGCCTCGGTAAAGGCGGTATTGGGGACGCCCGCGAGCAGAGTGTGGTCGATTCCGTTCAGCGAGAAGGTCTGCTCGACGTTGTGCCCCATCTCGTGAACGGCGATGTTGAAGCCTTTGTAGTTCATCCCCTCCTTCTCCACGCGGGTGCGCAGGTGCGCCTGATCGCCGCGGCGGGCGGCACCCATGGCGTGGCCGGAGCCGCGGGCGGGGTCCACGACGATGTTTCCCGCCAGGAACTCAGCCTTCTCCTTCGAGAAGCCCAGCTTGACTAAGAGATTCGGGATGTCCTTCTTGTAAGCCTCCGCCGACGGATACTTCTTGCGCACGATCTCGTCGAGCTCGACCTCGGTATAAGCACCGCGCGGTTTGAAGCCCGCGTACCAGATGTCGAAGGGCTCGATCTTACGGTTCAAACGCTGGGCGACGAGCCGCGCCACGCGCGGCGCCAGCGGCGAGGAGAGCACGTCCTCGAGCATCTTGCGGAACCGCGCTTCGGGGATCTGGCGGTTCTCATCGAAACGGCGCGCGATCATCGTGGGAGCCGTCGGCGAGTAGGGATCGGCCAGCCGCACCGCCTGGAAGGCCTTGAGCAGTGTTGCGTAGCGCGTGTCCGGCTCGGGGGCATTGCCTGCCTTGCGTCCCGCGGGGGCCGGCGCGTCGGAGTCTTTTTCGGCCGCCGGCCGCGCCTCGTTGGTGAAAGGGTTCCAGTCCACCTGCGGGTTGTTCACGACCGAGTCCGGGATCGTCTGGGTGACGATCCGTTCCATGACTTTGGTGATCGTCCGCTGCTTGGCGAGACCCGTCGCGGCGTCAGAGTAGTCCGCCTTGATCTCGTCGCGCAGGTTCCAGTGCGAGAGCAGACGCAGCTTGGGCGGGAAGAGCCGCTGTCCCTTTGCGTCCACGAGGTGATGCATCCAGACGTTGTATTCGGAGATGTACTGCTCGGCCTGCCCGGCGGCCCGTCCGATCGCGAGGTTGACTTCGGCCGGGATGCGCTTGGAGAACCGCTCCGCCAGTCGCGTCTCGGCCCATTGCCGGCGCGACCACTTCTCTCCTTCGGCCAGTCTCTGCTGGAGCGTCGTCAGCGGGAAGTTCAAGAGAACCGAAAAGGCGAGCTTATTGGAGAAGAAGTCTTCGGTGACGTGCGCCGAGGGATCGTAGCCCGCCAGGATTTCGTCGAAGGGGTAGATCTTTCCCAGATCCAGGTCCGATTGCTTGCGGAAGTCGCGGCCGATCTCGAGCATGTGTCCGTCCAGAGACTCGAGCGCGAACTCCATCCGGTCAAACAGTGCGTCCAGCGTCTTCGAATCGCCGGCGAAGTTTGTCCGGACAAACTCTTCGAAGGCCGCCGCGTCGCCGTCCTCCGACCGCCAGAACTCGGCGACCTGCTTCAATCCCCGCGCCAGCCTCGGACGAGCTTCCTCGCCGTGCTTGCCGGCAAGCTCCTTCTCCAGCCGGCCACTCGCCTCCTTCATCCAGGCAGGGGCGCTCGCGGCGCTCCTGGGTGGCTCCTCGGCTCCGGCGGCGGACATGGCGGCCAAGAGAATAACCGCGAACGGGAAGATCCTTTTCATCATCGCCCTCGAATGGATTCCGGCTTGTCGAAGACCGTGGGAGGGTAGCGTTTGAGCAATCCCTCTTCCGTCATCAGCTTTTCGATCGCGTCGGGGTCGGAGGGAACGAAATCGCTGACGACTTCCGCAGACTTGTCTCCGATGACGATCAAGTCTTCCAGGCGGACGTAGATCTTCTCTTCGGGCACCCGCAGCGCGGGCTCGATCGTGAAGACCATGCCGGGCTTCAAGGGGCCGGTGTGCGGGCCGTCGTCGTGCGTCGCCATCCCGACCCAGTGGCCCAGCGCGGCGTCGGGCCGTCCGGCCGCGGTGCGGTAGTCCTTCACGAACGCTTCCGCCGCCTTGCGGTAGATGTCCTTGGAGAACTTCGCCCCCGCGAGCGTCTTGTCCATTTCCCGGGCGGCCTCCTGCATGATTACGGAGGGGAGCGCTCCGGGGCGGATGGCCTTCAGGATCGCGCGGTAGCAAGCCAGGTAGAACCCGTACAGCTCGCGCTGCCATTGCGAGAACTTTCCGTTGACCGGCCACATGCGCGTCACGTCGCTCATGTAATAGCCGTAGTCCGGCGCGTAGTCCATGAGCAGGAAGTCGCCGTCCTCCATCTTCCGCTTGCCAGCGTTGTAGTGCGGGTACCAGGCGTTTCGCCCGCTCGCGATGAGCGAGTAGTAGGCATCCCCCTGCGCGCCGTTCCTGTAATAGATGAACTTGGCGAGGCCGTCGAGCTCTCGCTCGTACTGGCCCGGCTTCGTCGAGCGCATCGCCTCCATGAGCGCGAGACCCGAGAGATACGTCGCGCGCCGGATCATCGCGATCTCCCTGGGGCTCTTGATCAGGCGCAGCGTGTCGAGAGCGGGGGAGAGGTCCGCGACCGTCAAGTTGGGGAAGAGCTCCCGGATCTTCTGGACGAAGCTGCCCGCGCGGGAGGCCCGGCCGTCCCACGGGTCCGACCCGAGCTCCGCCACGCGCCGCAGCGCCAGGTCGCGGCTCTCGGCGAATCCTTCGGGAGGGAAAAGGGGGACGTAGGCGGTCAAGGAGGCGCGGTGCTGGAGAACGCGCGCAACGTGCTCGGCGAGAAGATCGGTCCCGGCGACGTCTTCCACGCCCGAAAGCTTCTTGACCTCTTCCGCGTCCTCGGCGCAGAGCACTTTCCCCTCGCCGCGCTCGCGCCCTTCGTTCCGGTGAGGCAGATACAGAGTCGCCTTGCGCGATGCTGCGTCGAGGAGGAGATACGCGTTGGGCACCTCGACGCCCGAGAGGTAGTAAAAGTCGTTGGACTGACGGAAACGGGTGTAGCCGACGGGCGTCGGCGCTCCCTGGAGAACGGCGACGGCGCCTTTGCCGATCGCGTCGTAGACGCCGGCGCGGCGCGCCGCAAACTCCTCCGGCGGGAAGTCCGTCGTGAAGAGAGAGAAGCCTTCCTGTGCGAATGCCGTGCAGGTCAGAGACAGGGAGAGAGCGAAAAGGAGGAATCGCCGCATGTCGCCCCGGTCAGAGCCTGGCCGCCGGCGCTTTCGCGAGCGAGGCAAGAAGGGCATCGAACTCCGCCTGTGCCTTGCCGATCGTCGCCGAGGGGCCCGTGCACTTGAAGAAGACCAGGCCTTGGGGCGCCTCGACGATCGCGCCCAGGAGGCGGAAGCCAGGCTGCTTCTTCCCCTGCGAGTGCATCATCGGACCGCCCGACGCCAGGTAGGTTCCCGAGACGTCGATCGTGTGGACTCGCAGCCCGTGGACCGTCTTTTCCGCCTTCTTCGGCGGGCCTCCGTCCTCGAACTGCTTCACCCAGCGCGAGAAGTTCTCCTCGACGCCTCCGCCCTGCCCCTCTCCGAAGTAGAAGACGCCGCACTCGCCAGGCTCCGACCCGGGCGCAGCCGGGATGTCGTAGGTCGCGACACGCATCTGCCGCGCCGCCTGGGGCTTCCAGGAAGCCGGAGCGATCCACTTCACGCCCGCCGCGGTTCCCTCGACGGCCGCGCCGGCGGCCGCCGCGACGAGCAGAAGAAGAAATCCAACTCTGCCTGGTCTCATTGCGCCTCCGTCGTTCGGTCCGATTGGACCACGGGCAAGCATATCGCTCGCGGCTCACATCTCCGGCCGGAGCAGCACCTTTCGCACGCCCGGCCGCGCGGCCTGCGTCAGTGCCCGGCCCGCGCGGGCGAGCGGAAACTCGGCGTCGAGGAGCCTCCAGACATCGATCTTGCGGCCGCGCAGGAGCTCGAGCGCCGGCTCGAAGCGGCCGCAGCGGCTTCCGACCACGGTCACCTCATTGACGATGAGAGACGCAGCGTCGAACCGCGCCGGCCGGTGATAAGTGGACTTCCACACGATTGTCCCCCGTGGGCGCACGAGCTCGAGAGCGCGCGGCATGCCCGAAGGCTCACCGGTGGCTTCGACCACGAGATCGAAGGAGCGCTGCCGCACACGGCTCCCGCGCCTGACGAGCGCGACCTCCGCCCCCGCGTTCTCGAGCACGCCTGCGCAGAGCGTTCCAAGCTTTCCCGCACCGATCACGGCGGCACGCGTCGCGGCGTCGACCGCAACCTGGTCCAGGATTTCGCAGGCGGCGGCGAGCGGTTCGGTGAAGACTGCCTCCTCGTCGCGAATCCCCTCGGGCACTTCGTGAAGATTCTTTTCGGGAAGAGTCAGGTACTCCGCATGCGCGCCCGGATGTCCGAGGATGCCGAGCACCCGGCGCTTGCCGCAGTGGCGCCCGAGGCCGCTCCGGCAAGCGTCGCAGCGTCCGCAGGAGAGGTTGATCTCTCCCACGACGCGTTTTCCGAGCCACGGAGAGCCCGCGGGACCCTCGACGCGGCCGACGAACTCGTGACCGGGAATGCCCGAAAAGTCGTGGTAGCCGCGGCGAAGCTCGAGATCGGTGTTGCAGATTCCCGACGCGATGACCCGCACGAGCGCGAAGCCCGGGCGAGGCCGTGGCTGCGGCATCTCCCGCACGCGGGCGCGCCCCTTTTCGAAAACCAGCGCCAGCACGGCTGGATGTTACGACGTCCCCGGATCTGGTCTGTCATTCTGAGGAGCCCCTCCGCTCCCTCTGTCATTCCGAGCGAAGCGAGGAATCTGCCCTCGAACAGAGCAGAGCAGATCCTTCGCTGCGCTCAGGATGACAAAGCGGAGTTCCTTGAAGCTCCGCGTTATTCGCCGCCACGCCTCCCTCGGGCTCTGGTCGCGGCGCGCCGGCGGCGCAGACCCCACGCAAACGCGGAGCGACGGTTACATTTGCAGCGCGTAGGAGAGCTTCAGGAAGAACTGATGGCCGGCCTTCGCGTAGCGGTCGTCCTCGAGGAGCGTCCGGTTGTCGCCATAGCCCAGGAACATCACGGTCTGCCAGTTGAGCTTGTAGGCGAAGAGGGCCGAGCCCGTGAGGGTGGCGTCCTTTCTTGAAATCGCAAAGGTGTAGATCGAGGGATCGCGCCGCGTCTCCACGACCTGCCCGATCAACCGAAGGAACGCGCGCGCAGTGAACGTGTAGGTGGCTTTCACCCTTCCCACGTCCGCGGTGAAGAGGCGTCGGGAACCGCCTCCGTCATGCGGATCGATGTTGACCCAGCTCCTGGCCGCGACCAGGTCGAGCTTCAAATGGTCGGTCGGCCGGATCGTGGCCTGCAGGTTCACGTCGGCCCCCGTCCCGGGGCGCGAGTTGTCGAAGTCGATCTGCTCGCCGACCGTCCCCTGGATGACGAACTGCGTGACCGAAAGCGGAGGGCTGACCTGGAACTGGTACACCAGCTGCCGGCGGGGAAAGGTCGTATTCCCGCTGCGGACCCGGTCATAGGCGTACCGCAGTCGCGTGAAGGAGTTCCACATGCCGTCCATGCCGAAGCCGGGAGAGATCGAGCGGCTCACCTCGTGTCCGGCGGTGTCGGCCTGGTAGTCGGCTTGAAGGAAGGTCCGCAGGCGCGAGATCGGGAACTTCTCGGGGCGGACCGTAAAGCCCGCCTCGCCGTAGTTCTCCCGGTAACCGACCTGCGGCACGAAGCCGTCGTCGGCGCGAAAGCCGTCTCCGAAGTCCTTGAATTCCGTGAACCAGTCCCACGTCCTGGAGCTGTGGGAGTACCAGACGTCCGCGGCGTGCGAGTCGAGCTTCTGGCCGGTCCATCGATCCGAGAGGTCGGGCCGGTTCGGTGTTTCGGTGTTCGAGAGGAGGATCTGTCCGGTGACCGTGTCATGCTCGCCGGCGCGCCACTGGAAGTCCGGACCGTAAACGCGGTTGTAGCCCCCGCCTCGAACCTCGCGGTCGGTCGCGAGGAAACTGACGAAGGACTTCCCAAAGTCGTGCCGGACGCGCCCCATGGCGACGAAGGAGGAGAAGTCCTGGTCGGCGAAGCTCGAGCCGTTGGAGCCCGGCAGGATGACGCTTCCCCCGCCTCGGTCCTCTGCGATGAACGCGGTGTAATGATTCGAATCGAACTTGCCGGTGGCCCGGACCCCCCATCGGGGCGACGTGATGCTCCTCGTGTAGACGGCCTGGATGGGGGACGAGAAGAGCTCCAGACCCTCCAGGAAGAACGGCCGCTTCTCCGGATAGAAGAGCGCGAAGCGCTGGTTGGCCGCGATCTGCGCGACATCGGACTCGACCTGCGAGAAATCCGGGTTCAACGCCGCGTCGATCGCGTTGTTCTCGTTGGGCGTCCACTTGGCGTCCACCCCCCCGTTACCGCGGATCGGCTTGTTCACGAGCGAAGAGCCGAGATCTCCCCGCGGGACCGCGTCCTCTTTCGCAGTGACATAGGGGGCGACGACGAGGTGGCCGGCCGGTGGCAGGTTCTCCAGTCCGGTCAGGTGGTTGGAGCGGCAGACGAAGCAGTTGCCACCCCGGGGAAGCTTCGCCGAGAACATCTGGTAGCGGAAGTCCCGCGGGTAGTTTCTGTAAAGCAGGATTCCCCAGGTCTGCTTGTCGCTGCGCGGATACCGGAGCGAAGAGAAGGGCACGCGCATCTCGAGCACCCACCCGTCCTTCGTTATTCTGGCCACCGAGTCCCAGTAGAAGTCAGGGGAGCTGTCCTCGTTGCCGGTCGTGTCGTCGGTGATGGCGTCGTACTGGATGCCGCGCGGATTCGCCAGCAGCAGGAGTCCCGTCCGGTGGTCGTTTCGCGTGTCCAGGATGATGCCGCCGTAGTCGGTGTAGCTCGGCACGTCGTCGCGGTCGCCGTAGGGCGCGCGGATTTTCGACGGGTCCGGGTCGAAGAACTCGAAGGCCGCGTAGAAGAACTTCTCGTCATAGGTCAGGTAGGCCACGGTCTTGACCTTCGGCGGGACGTTGTCGCCCGGGTTGGTCTCGTAGAAGGTGTCCACTCTCGTCGCGCCCTGCCATCCCGGGTCGGAAAGGTCCCCGTCCATGACGATCGGCCCGGCCGCCCGCGTGATGTGGATCCCGGACGGCTCCTCCCCCGCGACGGGTGTCGCGATCGCCGGGAGAATCGAGAGGACCAACACGAGAAGCCCCGCTTTCCTCGACACTCGTCGTACTAAGACGTGAGAATGGGAAAAAGGTTAGGGCTTAAACGAAGTAGAATCCCGGCAGATTTGATAAGGAGGAGACCATGAAATCCATCAAGCTCGCGATCCTGGTGGTGGCGGTTCTGTTCACGGCGGCGGTGGCCGCGCAGGCGCAGGAGAAGAAGATGGAGGCGCCCAAGCCCGGGCCGGAGGTCAAGAAGCTCGGCTACTTCGTCGGCACCTGGAAGAGCGAAGGGGAGCTCAAGGAGAACCCCTTCGGGATGCCCGCCGGAAAGTTCACCTCGACGGACAAGTGCGAGTGGTTCTCGGGCGGTTACAACATCGTCTGCCACTACAATGGCAAGGGCCCGGCCGGCGCCACGCATGGTCTGGGCATCCTCGCCTACAACATGCAAGACAAGGCCTACACCTACTACGGCATCGACAACATGGGCATGGCGGATCTGAGCAAGGGAAGCGTGGAGGGAGATAGCTGGACGTTCACGAGCGACATGAAGATGGGGGACAAGACCTACCACGGCCGCTACTCCATGACGACGTCGTCTCCCGACTCATACACCTACAAGTACGAGACCTCCGAGGACGGTCAGAAGTGGAACGTGGCCATGGAAGGCAAGTCGACGAAGACTCCCTCCAAGGCCATGCCGGCGGAAAAGAAATAATCTTGTTTGTCGGGGCGGGGGCAGGGGTTGTCCCCGCCCCGTTCAGCTAGGCGGCTGCGCAGGAATTCCTTTCCAATAGGATTCTCGTTCCTTTCCGATAGGATTCTCCGGCGTGATCCGCTGCCCCGCTTGTTCTACCGAGGCGCCGGAGACGGCGCGGTTCTGCCCATCCTGCGGCGAGGCGATCTCCTCGATCTCGCAGATGCCCACGGGACTGGCGACCCCATCCGTCGCCGAAGCGGCGAGGAGGCGTAGCCCCTCCTCGGCGCCGGTCGGGCGACTTGTCTCCTCCGACGTCATCGGGGCGGGCGGGTTCACGCCGGGAACCGTGCTCGCCGAGCGCTACCGCATCATCGGTCTTCTGGGGCATGGGGGAATGGGCGAGGTCTACCGCGCCGATGACCTCAAGCTGGGGCAGCCGGTGGCGCTCAAGTTCCTTCCGCGCGGCCTCGCCGAGGATCCGACCCGCCTCGAGCGCTTCTACGCGGAAGTTCGCATCGCCCGCCAGGTCTCACATCCGAATGTCTGCCGCGTCTACGACGTCGGCGAGATCGAGGGGCAGCACTACCTCTCCATGGAGTTCGTGGACGGGGAAGATCTCGCTTCGCTCTTGAAGCGCATCGGCCGGCTTCCCCCCGACAAGGCGCTCGACATCTCGCGCGAGCTCTGCGCGGGTCTGGCGGCGGCGCACGACAAGGGCGTGCTGCACCGGGACTTGAAGCCGGCCAACGTCATGGTCGACGGCCGGGGCCGCGCGCGCATCACGGACTTCGGCCTTGCGGTCGCGGCGGGCGAGGTTGTCGAGGGAGAGGTTTCCGGCACTCCCGCCTACATGGCGCCCGAGCAGCTCGAGGGCAAGGGCGCCTCGGTCCGGAGCGACATCTACGCGCTCGGGCTTGTGCTCTACGAGCTCTACACGGGAAGGAAGACCTTCGAGGGAGCGAGTTTTCAGGAATTGAAGCGGAAGCACTCGAAGGAAGCCCCGGTCTCCCCCTCGGCGGTTTCGCCCGGGTTCGATCCCGTCGTCGAGCGGGTGATCCTGCGCTGCCTCGAGAAGGATCCGGCCCGGCGCCCGGCCTCGGTGCCCCAGGTGGCCGCGGCGCTTCCCGGGGGCGATCCTCTCGCGGCGGCGCTCGCGGCCGGAGAGACGCCTTCGCCCGAGATGGTCGCGGCGGCCGGAGAGGAGGGCGCGCTCGCGCCCGGCCGCGCCTGGGCTTTGCTCGGCGCCGTCTCCGTCACGGTTCTCATCGTGCTGCTTCTCACGCCTTTCTCGACGGATCTCGGCCTTGCGCCCCTGCCGAAGAGCCCCGATGCGCTCTTCGACCGCGCAAGCGGGATCGCGCAGAAGCTCGGCTACGCGCCGACCGCCGCCGACACCGCCTTCTGGTGGGACCGCCAGTACGACTTGTTGCGATACCGCGCCGATCACATTCCCTCACCCAAACGTGTTCGAGAGCTCGCGACCGTCGAGCCGCACCCGTGGTGGTTCTGGTACCGGCAGAGCCCACGCCCGATGGTGGCGACGAACATGGACCAGGTCGTGCGCCGCGACGATCCGCCGCTCGAAGTCTCCGGCATGGTCGGCCTCGCGGTCGATGCGCGCGGCAATCTCATGAGCTTCCGCGCCGTTCCGCCGCAGATCGACGAATCGAAGGGATCTTCTCCGGCTCCCGACTGGGACGCGCTCTTTCACGAGGCGGGACTGGATCCGAAGCGCTTCATTCCCTCAGGCCCGAAATGGCTCCCGCCAACATTCACGGACGCGCGAGCCGAGTGGGACGGCAGCTTCGAGCGGCAGCCCGACCTGCCGATCCACGTCACCGCCGCGGCCCATCGCGGCAAGCCGGTCTATTTCGAGGTTCTCGGTCCCTGGGACAGGCCGTTGCGGATGCCGGAGGTCCGGCAGTCAGGCCGGCCGATCGTGGCGCGGGCGGCCTTCATGTTCCTGGTTCTGGCGGTCCTGGGGGCGGGGGTGATCCTCGCGAGGCGGAATCTCCGCCTGGGCCGCGGCGACCCGCGGGGAGCGTTTCGCGTCTCGACCTTCGTGCTCGTCCTTTCGATCCTCGCGTGGCTTCTTTCGGCCCATCACGTGACCGATCTGCAGGGAGAGTTCGACATGCTCCTGAAGGCCCTGGGTTTCGCGCTCTTGAAGGGGGCGTTCGTGTGGCTGGCCTATATGGCGCTGGAGCCGTACGTCCGCCGGAGGTGGCCTGACTTGCTGATCTCCTGGACCCGACTTCTTTCCGGGAGGTTCCGGGATCCGCTGGTGGGGCGCGACGTGCTGATCGGGTTGTTCTTCGGTGGCATGTCCACGATCGTCTTTTTCATCGCCAACGGTCTGGCCTCGTTCTGGAACGTCCCCGGTATGACGCCGATGCCGCCCAGACTGGTCTCGCTCGCCGGTCCGAACCGCCTCGCGGGCTGGCTGCTCGACCAGTTCGGTTTCTCGACGATCCAGGCGCTGGCGGTCACATCGCTCCTCATCCTCTCCTGGGTCATCCTGCGGCGGCGGTGGCTGGGCGTGGGCGTGGCCGGCCTGGTCCTGACGCTAATGGAGTACAGCGGGGAGAACATCCTCGTCGAGGTGCCGATGGCGCTCGCCCTCGCGATCCTGACGATCTTCGTCGTGACGCGGTTCGGGATCGTGGCCCTGGCCGTCTACTTTCTATCGAGGGACCTGCTTCCGCGCTTTCCGCTCACCCTCGACTTCTCACGCTGGTATTCGGGGCGCTCCCTGTTCCTCCTCCTGATCCTCACGGGCCTCGCCTTCTACGGGTTCCGCGCCTCCCTCGGCGGCAAGCCCGCCTTCGGCGCCGCCGCGCTCGACGAGGCGTAGGGACTCCCTACCGCATCGCCTCCATCGGCGAGAGGCGCGAGGCGCGGATGGCGGGGTACATGCCAAAAGTCAGCGCGAGGAGGAGCGCCGTTACCCAGGCGATGAGCAGACCGACGGGGTTGACGACGAGGCCGTAGGGAAACTTCGAGGAGAGGGCCTGGCAGACTCCCGCCCCGAGGAAGGTGCCGACGGAGGCGCCGAGCGCGGCGAGCACGCAGGCTTCGAGAAGAAACTGGATGAAGACCTCGTGGTCGGAGGCGCCCATCGCCTTGCGCAGGCCGATCTCGTAGCGGCGGTCGGAGAAGGAGATGAGCATGACGGAGAGGACGCCGACGCCGCCGACCAGGAGGACCGTGGCCGCGAGCGAGAGCAGGACGACCCTCCAGCCGAACATCTGATCGAGAAAGCGCGCATAGGCGCGCAGCAGCTCCGCCTCCAGGTCCGTGATCTCGATGTCCTCGATGCCGTGGTGCGCCTGCCGCGCGCGGGCGATCATCATCGCCGAGACCTCGCCGATGTCCTTCTTCGAGGCGAGCTTCACGGCCACGTGCGCGAGCTTGTGGTCGGCGTCCATGCGGTCCATGTACGTCGTCAGCGGGATCGAGATGCCGTTGGCGTCGTACCAGTTCTCGTTGGAGAAGAGCTGCCCCGGCGCCTGGACTCCCACGATGCGAAAGGGGATCCCCTCGACGACGATGTCTCTTCCCACGGGGTCCGCTCCGCCGAAGAGCTTGGAGGCGAGAGTCGCTCCCGCGATCGCCACCGTCGAGCGCCGCCGCTCGTCGTTCTCGGTCAGGCCGCGCCCGAGGCCGATCGGCCGGTTCATCCACTGCCCGTAATCGGGGCCGACGCCGTTGACGAACATCCGCTCGTTGCCGCCGGCCGTGCGGACCGCGGAGCGCTTCTGCGCGCGCGGGAGAAAGACGCGGACCTTCGGGTCCGGCGCTGTCAGACGCGGTAGGTCCTCGTAACGCAGCCCCGGACTCATCGCGAAGCGCTTCTGGTCCTCGGTCGTCTGCGGCGATTTGGGCGCAAGAAGGATCGAGCCGTCCCAGCTCATCCCCGAAAAACCGGTCGAGACCTTGTCCATGACACCGTCCAGGACCGACGTCATGACGACGAGCGCGAACACTCCGAGCATCAGCAGCGTCAGCGTCAGGATGGAACGCAGCTTGTGCGCCGCCAGCTCGATCGTCCCGCCCCGGATCACTTCGAGGTAAAGAGCTAGGCGCGTGCCCAGGGAATGGCCGTGCCGCTCGATGCTCGGTGCTGCCGCGATGGGAAGCGCATCGCTACTCACAATCGCCTCGCAGTTTCAGATTCCAGGTTTCGGGTTTCACGAAAGGCCTCGTCTCCTCCTGAAACTTGAAACCTGAAACATGAAACTTATTCATATCGGAGCGCCTGCATCGGCGACAGCCGGGAGGCCTTCCAGGCGGGGTAGAGCGCGAAGAGGACTCCGAAGGCAGCGGCGAGGAGGTATGCGGAGACGAAGCTCTTGACGTCCATGTGCAGGGGAATTCCGATCGAGAAGGTGATGATCTTGGAGAAACCGATGCCGAGGACGAGACCGACGAGAGCGCCGGCGCCCGTCAGCATCAGAGCCTCCGTCATGAACTCCTTGAAGACCTCGCG